>ENA-ORNY01000032-ORNY01000032.1-human-gut-metagenome-genome-assembly--contig:-NODE-32-length-109772-cov-9.195849_pt1 | contig 109772 bp, 110 predicted proteins | sample MGYA00242122_ERZ509036 | MGnify/ENA primary metagenome ERZ509036 (study PRJEB26280, sample SAMEA2338696) | human gut metagenome | biome: human gut; feature: human-associated habitat; material: faeces... | reverse complement strand
CACAATAGATGCGCTTGCGGAAAAGCTGACGACAGAAGAAAATGCTGCCGTAAAGAAACGGGCGCTTACAAGCGGAAGTTACGACGGAGAGAATACCGACTGTGTAGCGGGAGGGCAGGTGGATAACGCTGTATTCTGGCCACTTTCCGCAAAAGAGGCTATTGTTGTAAACAACGATCTGCGTGCCTTGAATCCTGCACATCCGAATTGGGTGACAACCGCTTGGTGGCTGCGCTCCCCCGGCTCCAATAAATATAATGTCGCCGTCGTGCGTAGTGATGGTTCTGTCGAATACTCTGGGTACACTATGCTCATTTTCAATAATCATCGGACTGTTCGTCCCGCTTTTAACTTAAATCTGAACTCTGTCCTTTTTGCATCTGCCGCTGTGGGCGGAAAGCCTGACGGAGGATTGACCCCGATTCCCGAATACAGCGGAAACGAGTGGAAGCTGACGCTTTTAGATAGTAGACGCAATTTTGCCGTGACGGAAAAAACTGTCAGCGCCGCCCCCGACGATACCGTTACGCTGAATTACAAAGGGGCGACCACAGGGAAAAATGAATATATCTCTGTCATCCTGGCGGATAACAATGGCGCACAGTATTACGGCAGAGTAGCACAGCCTACTGCCGAAAGCGGAACGGTTGAAATCAAAGTCCCGTCTGACATTGCACCGGGCGACTATACCATGAAGGTCTTCAGCGAGCAGTATAACGGTGACTGCAAGACCGACCTTGCAAGTGCTTTTGCGGATGTCACGCTGACGGTGGAAAGTCAGCCTGACGAGCAGTTTACCCTCACCCCCGGCGGCAGATACTATTTTGACCTTTCGGCAATGGATATTCCCGGAACGGTAAACAGCAATCTGCCGGACAGCACACTTCATTATGTGCCTTTTACCTATGCAGGCACGGTCAACGCTTATAAGCTCACATCGGAAATGGCAACCACCGAGGAGTATGCTCAGAAGAATAAATATCCCCACAGCCTATTCATTGCGGACTATGCCGTAACGCATACGGTAAGCTGGGATGACCTGAATACCGCAGGTCTGATTTTCGGCAAAAATTATGCCAGCGACGGCGTGGACTATACGCTGCGTGCGCCGTCCGTGGGAAGTGATAACAGAGGCTCGGGTGATTCAGAACGCGGTACGCCCCAAAGCAACGAATGGGACAGGATACTGGACAAGGACAGCGGCTACATCAAAAACTGGAATGGCATATTTTCGTGGGGGCAGGACACAACAAGATACAACTCGTCGCTCCGTGCGATTCGCGGGTACGATTCGGGCCGACGCTGGAACGACGACGATGCTACGGACTTCCTCCCGCTCGTCAGTTTCCGCCCCGTGCTTGAAATCCTGAACCCTGACACACTGAGCTCTGACGGACTGAAGGTCGTTACCCTTGACCTTGGCGGCGGAACGCTCGGCGGCAGCTCCGAGGATATTCAAATCATTGTGAAAAGCAGCGAGAGCTTTACTGCACCCTCTGCCGAAGGACTGCCCCGCCCGGACGGCATTTCGGAAGACGCGCAGCTGTATTGGTCGGATGAAAATGGGAACTGCTATAAACCCGGCGATACCGTACCTGCCGATGTTTCCATGCTTTCGATCACTGGAGACTATGAGGTGATTTACCTCCCCGGCACATACGGCGCCGGCAGTGCGGTGACGGATATGAAACCCCACAACAATATTCTTACCCTGCGCGGCGCTTTGTTCACCCGCGTGGGCTACACGCAAGTAGGCTGGTCAACCGTTGACGGAGGCGAAAAGGTATATGACTTTAAAGATATTTATACCAAAAACGAGGCACTGACGCTCTATCCCGTGTGGAATACGAATAAATACACAATAACCTTTGATACCAACGGCGGAAGTGAGATTGCACCCATTACTCAGGATTACGGTACAGAAATTACCGCCCCTGACAATCCGACAAGAAAAGGTTATACCTTTAAGGGTTGGGATAAGGAAATCCCCGAAACCATGCCTGCCGAAAACATTACAATCACGGCACGGTGGAGAGATACCGAAAAGCCGACGGGCGAAATTATAATAGGCACGAATAAATGGAATGAATTCTTAAACGAGCTTACCTTTGGCATATTCTTCAAGGATACACAGGAAGTAACTATAAATGCCGTTGATAATAGCGGAGTTGTGTTTGTATCCTATTTGGTAACAGATAAGGAGCTTTCCGAGGCTGAACTGAACTCTCTTGTATTCCGTGCATATGAAGAACCGTTCCGCATAGAACCCAACGGAGAATATATTATTTATGTAATGCTTGTTGATGAAAATATTAACATAACATACCTTCGCTCCGACCGTATAACGCTTGATAATATTCAGCCTGTAATCAGCGGTATTGAGAACGGCAAGACCTATTGTGAGGCACAAACCGTTACTGTTGATGAGAAGAATGTTGATACCGTTACCGTAAACGGCACGGTGGTTACGCTTGATGCAGACGGAGGTTTTGTTCTCCCCCCGACAAACGATGAGCAGAAGATAGTTGTCACCGACAAAGCGGGCAATAATGCAGAGATGACCGTAACAGTCAACAACGGTCATACCTTTGGCGAATGGGTATCTGACAATGACGGTAAGCATACCCGAAAATGTATCGTGGACGGATGCGATGTGTTTGAAACCGAAAATTGCTCAGGCGGCAATGCCACCTGTACCAAAAAGGCGGTATGTGATGTCTGCGGTAAAGCCTACGGAGAACCTGACGGAACAAACCACGAGGGCGGTGTACAGGAGTGGACGACAAGAACCGCTTTTGTTCACGAACAAAAATGGAACTGCTGTGGCGCTGTGATTGTGGCAAGTGAAGCGCACGAGTGGAAAGACGGCGTGTGCCAAGAGTGCGGATATGTATGTCTGCATAATGATACGGATAAAAACCATATCTGCGACTACTGCGAGAAGACAATCTCTGAACACGAAGACGCAGATAAAAATCATATCTGCGATTATTGCAAAAAGACAATCTCTGAGCATGAAGATAAGGACAAAAACCATATCTGTGACTACTGCGAAAAGACAATCTCTGAACACGAAGACGCAGATAAAAATCATATCTGTGACTACTGCGAAAAGATAATCTCTGAACACGAAGACACGGATAAAAATCATATCTGTGACTACTGTGGCAAGGGGATTACCAACCACTCCGGCGGAAAAGCTACCTGCACAGAAAAAGCTGTATGCGAGATATGCAATGAGCCGTACGGCGAGATTGACGGAGCAAGTCATGCCGACCTCAGACACATAGAAGCAAAGACTGCGACTAAGGATGCCGAGGGCAATGTTGAATATTGGTATTGCGAGGCCTGCAACAAGTATTACAGCGACGAAGCAGCGACCAAAGAAATCAAAAAGACTGATACCGTAACGGCTAAGCTGCCTGACAGTTCAAAGTCCCCTCAGACAGGCGACAACAGCAACCTTATTTTGTGGATTGCATTGCTGTTCATCAGCGGCGGCGTTATGAAAGGAGTAACGGCATTTGATAAGCTCAAAAAGCATTCCGCAAAAATTAAAGATAAGTAATAATTAACAATCCGTAATAAAACCGCATCAAATACGGCACAGTAGGCAGGAAATCCTCTGTGCCTTATTTTTTATTTTGATGACAAACAGCTTTGACGGCTGTATAAAGAATAAAAACGGTAAGTATGCTTCAACAAAAGAAAACGGTTTTGCTATCGGATTTGAATCAATCAGAATAACTGTTTGGGTCACATCTATTTACAACTCAGAAAGCTAAAATCCTGTGAATAAATTTTCTGTTAATGTTGACAGATTTATGATACAATAGTGCTGTTAGTTTGAAATGAAAAGTGGGCAGAAATATAAAAAATGAGGAAACTGAATTTGACAAAAGCACTTAAAAACGCATTACCGTACGTATTGACGCTTATACTTGTCGGTATAATGACTTTTGTTGCGGAAATATTGGGTGAGGGGGAGATAATCTTTCCTGAAATAACGGCACTTGCAATTGGTTATATGGTTACACAAAAGCAAGGTTGGAAAGTCAATGACAGCCGAATGATTGCGTTAATTGCGATTTGCGCTGTTGCGGGTGTTCTGACAGTCCGATACATAAAAGTCGGGCTTTATCTTGAAATATTGATTGCATTTGTATTTGCACAAATTCTCTTTATGCTTTCGGGAACAACATTTGCACCGATGATTTCGGCAATTGTGTTGCCCGTTATGATGCAGACCGAGAGCTTTATATACCCGATTGCCGCATTTTTGCTGACAATTGCGGTTGTATTATTCCGCAGATTTCTTTTGAAAGTTAAAATAAGAGATAAAGAGGATTTTCAGCCGGAAAACCTGCACACAAAGAGCAATGTGATTGACACAGCCGTAAGAACAATCTGTGTTGCCGTTGTGGGATTCTTCGCAATTTGGTCGGGCTTTAAATTTGCAATTGCACCGCCGTTGCTTGTGGCGTTTACGGAATTTTCCCGTCCGAAAAATAAGGCTCGCAACAAGCCGGTAAAGACGGTTTTGGTGATAACAGTCTGTGCATTTGTTGGAGCGGTTTCAAGATATGTGCTGAATATGACTCTCGGATTGCCATTGACAGTTGCCGCATTGACAGCCACGGCAATAATGCTTGTAATTGTTCACTTTACAAAAATGTATATTCCGCCTGCCGGAGCATTGACAATTTTGAGTATGATTATTCCGAGTGAAAGCGTACTTTTGTACCCATTGCAGATACTTGTCGGAACTGCGGTAATAATGCTGATTTCACGGCTTTTGTTTATGAAACGGCAAAATTAAAATAATCTTAATTTAGTTATATTATTCTATAGGGGAAATTAAATGGATATATTTATTACAATTTTAGTTACATTTTTTGCAGGAATGGGCGCAGGTCTCGGAACAGGTTTTGCAGGAATGAGTGCGGCGGCTGTAATAAGTCCGATGCTCATAACTTTTCTTAATATGGATCCGTATATGGCAGTCGGAATCGCACTTTCGTCCGATGTTCTGGCGAGTGCAGTTTCGGCTTATACATACCATAAAAATAAAAATCTCGATGTCAGAAACGGTTTGATTATGATGGCGAGTGTGCTTGCGTTTACGATTGTCGGCAGTTATGTTGCAAGCATTGTTCCATCAGCTACAATGGGCGGATTTTCCGTGTTTATGACATTTTTGCTCGGCATAAAATTTATCATCCGTCCCGTTATGACAACTAAAGAAGCTATGCTCGGTGTGTCGGCAAAAAAGAGGGCAATCCAGTCTGTAATCTGCGGAATGTTAATCGGCTTTATCTGCGGATTTATAGGTGCGGGCGGAGGAATGATGATGCTTTTGATTTTGACGACCGTGCTGAACTATGAATTGAAAACCGCTGTCGGCACAAGCGTATTCATTATGACATTCACCGCCCTGACAGGCGCAGCTTCGCACTTTATGATTGGTGGCACACCCGATTGGTTCGTGTTCATTCTCTGCATAGTGTTCACCCTTATATGGGCGAGAATTGCCGCCGTCTTTGCCAATAAAGCCAATCCCAAAACCCTAAACCGTGCCACAGGTATCGTCCTCGTAGTGCTTGGTGTAGTTATTATGGGATTTAAGCTGTTTGACAGGTAATTAACTATATAAAAATCTTCAGTATTAGCAAGGGAGTTAATTTTTGATGTATCAGATATATTTTTTGTTATTTCTCTGCAAAATTAAATGAAAAACTTTAATCAAGTGTTGCATAATGCTGTAAAATATGGTAGTATTAAATTGTAATTTATCTATATATGTTTTATGTATTAGGCTTTTGATTTTTATATAGTAAGGTGTAAACAAATGTTTAACTTAGCACAGTACGGATAATTGCAAAAATTTATTTTAGGAGGAATATCTATGAGAAAATCAAACAAGGTTATATCAGCAATGTTGTCTGTGTTGATGGTATCAGGTATGTTTACAGCTATGCCTCTTGCTGTTAATGCAGCCGGAACAGCTGATACCAACGAAACCACAACAAGTGCAGCAGTACAGTCGGCTGATGACACACAATCTGACAGTGAAGAAAAAGAGTATAATGATTTTACTTATTATACTTATTTCAATGAAGAAAATAACCGCACTGAGGCTGTTATTCAAGGGTATCGTGGCTCTGACAGTGATGTTGTAATTCCAAACTCTATTGATGGTTTTGTTGTTACAGCTATTAGTATGTATGCATTTTCAGGGCGCTCCGACTTGGCAAGCATCACAATTCCAAGTACTATTCAGAGCATTGGTGAAGATGCTTTTTTGGAGTGTGATGGTTTAAAAAAGGTTTATGTGAGCAGTATTGAAGATTGGTGTAAAATTGATTTTTCTTATCCTGATGCAAATCCGTTAAGAAGAGGTGCAGACTTATATGTTGACAACAAATTGGTAACGGATGTTACTATTCCTGATGGTGTAAAAAGTATAGGAAAGTATGCCTTTTATGGTTATTCAAGTCTTAAAAGCATATCTTTCCCAAGCAGTATCAGAAGTATTGGCGAGGATGCATTTATCGCGTGTCCTAATCTTGATAAAGTATATGCAACCAATATTGAAAATTGGTGCAAGATTAAATTTGAAGATGAATTTTCCAATCCCATATATTATGCCAGAAAAATTTACATTGATGGAGAATTAGCTACAGATATTACTATTCCAAAAGGTATTACTAAAATTTGTGATTATGCTTTTGCGAATTGTGACACAATTACAAGTGTGGTTATTCCTAACAGTGTTATAAGTATTGGCGACAGTGCATTTAGCCGTTGTTCTAATCTTAAAAATATTAGCATACCAAATAGTGTTGTGAATATAGACGAAGCAGCATTTTCATATTGTTCAAACCTAGAAAAAGTGGAAATTCCGGATGGTATTAAATTTATTAAATACGAAACATTTGCTTTTTGTGAAAATCTCACCACTATAATTATACCTCAAAGCGTTAAAGAAATTGGTAACGGAGCTTTTGACTGTAACAGTAACTTATCAAATGTTTTATTTAAAGGTAGTAAAAGTCAGTGGAATTCGATTGATTTTGGTGATGGCAATACTAATTTGGTCGAATCTGTAATACATTATGATGTTAAATTCGTTGAAAAAAAAGCACCGACTTGTGTTAACAAAGGTTATGATTTATATTCTTGTTCTGAATGCAGCGATGGAGTTAAAATAAATTATACAGATCCTTTGGGTCATAATGTTGTAAGCGGTATTTGTGAAAGATGTGGCAAGCCTGAGGAAGATTGTATTGAATCAGCACATCCATATAATGATGATGCTGATGAATCTTGGACAATTTATAAAAAAGATGCTACAAGAATTGCAGTTGTTTTTTCGGATTCTACAGAAACAGAAGCAGATTGTGATTACATATATCTTTACGATAAAAATGGCGAAGAAATAGGTAAATACAGCGGAACAGAGCTTGCCGGCAAAAAAATTACAGTACTTGGCGACACTGTTAAAATTCGACTGGTTTCGGATGAAGGTTATACATTGTTCGGATTTTCTCTTTCTGATATTGTTCCGTATTATGACGAATGTTTACATTCATCAACAAGACTTGAAAATGAAAAGTCTCCAACATGCATAGAAGAAGGTTACACAGGTGACCTGTTTTGCAATAATTGTGAGGCTTTTTTGAAAAAGGGTGATATAATTCCTGCAAATGGTAACCATGAATATATTGATGGTGTATGTAAAATCTGTGGTGCAATTAGTTTTGAAAATTTACCGAGTATTAGCGGTAATGAGACCCAAAATGTGATAATTGAAAATACTAATGTAAGCAAATATTTTAAATTCACACCGAGTCAGAGTGGTTCTCTCACATTTTATTCGACTGGTTCTTGTGATACTTTTGGAGAATTATATGATTCTGATATGACGGAACTTGCATACAATGATGATAATGGGGAAGATAGAAATTTCCGTATCAGCTATAATGTAAATGCAGGAGAAACATATGTACTTCAAATTGGTGCATGTTATTCATCTGATGAAGCATTCAATGTTACTTTTAATTTTGAACCAAACAAAGAAGCTTTACTTGGTGATGTTAATGGTGATGGTGAAATTACTATTGTTGACTCTACCATTCTTCAAAAATATATTGTTGGTCAGACAACACTTGATGACGAAACATTAAATGTAGCAGATGTAAACAAAGACGGTGCAGTTACCGTTGTTGATGCGACACTTATTCAGAAATTCGTTGTTAAGGCGATTACTGAATTTTAAATATCATATGAGATAAACAAAGACGGCTGTGCTTATTTTTGCACAGCCGTTATTTTTGTAAATGTGAACTGTACTTATAAAATTCTTAAAATTGTGCATACAAATAATGACAGTGGTGTTGTATAATGACAACATCACAAGATAAATGTTAAATAAATAAGAAGGCACATAACCGTTATTATTTCCGGTTATGTGCCTTTTGCGGTATAATAAATTTGTGAACAATACCACATGCTAAAAACAATCTTATTTGGCTTTATGGACAAAGGAAAGTGTACCCTTTTTAAACAATTGCCTTATTTTTTACAAAGATTAAAGGAGCTGAGAAGAATGAAGTCTTAAACTTCGTTTCTTCACAGCTCTAAAATTACTGCAATTATACGGCAGTACCTTTTATATAAATATTTCCACGAGAAACTATATTCATAATAACAACCCGTTTGTATTTTTTACAATATTATATTATCGCTTTTCTTTTAAATCAATAGCAAAATAATTTCATATACAATCAGACACATGAACGAAATTTGCATATTGTTTAAATTATCCTAATCATCTTGATTTCAACTTGATAACATAGTATAATTGACTTAACAAAAATTTCCGACAAATACGGACACAGGTTTATAAAGGAGAGAATACAATGCAGGTTAAAATTTCCGATTCTATAAAATACATTGGTGTTGACGACAAGACAATCGACCTTTTTGAAAGTCAGTATCTTGTTCCCAACGGAATTTCTTACAACTCATATCTTATTATTGATGAAAAGGTTGCGATTATGGATACGGTTGACAAGAGAAAAACTGACGAATGGCTTGAAAATCTTGACAGAGAGCTTAACGGCAGAACTCCTGATTATCTCGTAATAAGTCACCTTGAACCAGACCACGCTTCAAATATTAAGGTTGTTTCCGAGAAATATCCGTCAATGAAGCTTGTCGGCAATGCAAAGACTTTTTCGATGCTCCCACAGTTTTTCCCTGATTTTGATTTCGCCGATAAAACCGTTACAGTCAAAGAGGGGGACGAGCTTGAACTCGGTTCACACAAGCTTACATTCATAATGGCTCCCATGGTTCATTGGCCTGAGGTTATGGTTTCATATGAAAACGCAGAAAAGGTTCTTTTCTCTGCGGACGGCTTCGGCACATTCGGCGCACTTGACGCTCAGGAGGATGATTGGGCTTGCGAGGCAAGAAGATATTACTTCAATATCTGCGGTAAGTACGGTGTTCAGGTTCAGAATCTTCTCAAAAAAGCCGCAAAGCTTGATATTCGGAAAATCTGTCCGCTTCACGGTCCTGTACTTGACGAGAACCTTGGTTGGTACATCGGTCTTTACGATATATGGAGCAAGTATGAGCCTGAAACCGACGGTGTGTTCATTGCGTATTGTTCGGTTCACGGCAACACAGCCAAGGCTGCCGAAAAGCTTTGTGAGATTGTAAAGTCAAAAACAGACAAAAAGGTTTCAATTGCCGACCTTTCACGCACAGACCTTGCCGAGGATATTGAGGATGCATTCCGTTTCAGCAGAATGGTTGTTATCGCACCAAGCTATGACGGCGGTGTGTTCCCGATAATGTACGATTTTCTGCATCACCTCAAAATCAAGGGCTATAAGAACAGAAAGGTTGCCATGGTTGAAAACGGCTCTTGGGCTCCTTCGGCGGCAAAGACAATGAGAGCGTATCTTGAAGAAATGAAAAATGTTGAAATTTGTCCTACAGTTGTAACAATTCGTTCGGCTGTGAAAGAAGAAAACATTTCTCAGCTTGAACAGCTTGCCGATGAAATTCTTGCGTAAAACACAGGTAAACGGCTTGCAGCTTGTATACATAAATCATTGTACTCTGAAGCTTTTGCAAATTTTGTTTTGTAAAGGTAGAGATTGTTATTTTTGTAACAATTAGATAAAAAAGTTAAGATATCTTTTACACTTGAAATTTAATTTCGTTGCAAATGCAATTGAATTATTGAACGGATTTATAGTACAATATAAGCACAGTTGATGCTCACGGAATAAGCATTGAAACAGATTCGTTTTTAGGTAATTTGTTTTGGAGTTTTGAAATTAGTTATGAAAAGTTTTTCTTGTTTTTTCTGTATTCAATGCTTATTTCGTTAAATTTGATATATTCCTTCTATAACCCAATATACCCCGAAAATGACCGGCATTTTTTGTCGGTCATTTCACTTTTTTCGGCAAGTTTCCATTCCCGCATAATTGTATAAAGTTGTAATTCAACTAATTTCTTACGGTGAAAAATTTGTCAAATTCGGTAATTTTGCCTATAACATATTTTTGGAAAAAGTGTTAAAATAGTAATGTGAGCATTAGTGTTTATAGAATAAATACGAGAAATAAATATACGGATGGTGAGAATATGTACAAGGTAGGCGAGGTTGTTCTTTACGGTGCGAACGGTGTTTGTGAAATTACTGAAATAACAACAAAAACAATCGGAAAAATTTCTATTGAATATTATGTTTTGAAGCCTGTTTGTTCGGACTCTTCAACACTTTTTGTTCCTACGCATAATGAACAGCTTGTTTCAAAAATGCGTGATGTGCTGAGCTCCGATGAAATTAAAAATATTTTATCGCAGAAAACCGACAATGAAATTTGGATTGATAACAAGTCTGAAAGATGTGAAAGATTTAAGGAAATTATTGCAGGCGGTGATTGCAAAAAGCTGGTTGAATTGATCAGAAGAATGCATTTTCACAGCAAGATTCAGCTTCAAAAAGGAAGAAGGCTTCATATGAGTGATGAGCGTTTTCTGAAAGAGGCAGAAAAAATGGTTTGCGATGAGGTTTCCATTGTTCTTAACATTGACAGAGGAGAGGTCCTTCCGCTTGTGCTTGCAGGCTGACTTGTTTTTAATATTTTACAATGATTGCAGAGGTTTATTGAAGGCAGTCTTTTTGATTGCTTTCAATGTTATTCCTCTTTTTTTATTTTTTGGTAATTCTAAGTTGTTTGCCTATTTACAAAATGTTGAATTTTGTAGTAAAATAAAACAAATATACATTTATGGAGCAATTTGATGAAAAAAATAAAAAAGACTCTTTCTCTTTTACTTTCAACGATGATTGTTTTTTCTTCGGTTGCAGGCGTCAGTACAACTGTTTTTGCCGCATCCGATGAACTTACATATAGAAAATTCAAATATAAAATGCTTGACAATGATACCGCTGAAATTTGCGGATATACAGGTAAAGACACCGTTGTGACAATTCCTGAAAGCATAAATTCCGTACCTGTCACCTCAATAGGCAGAACGGCTTTTTCTTCCTGCAAAATTAAGGAAGTTACAATTCCAAATACGGTCAGAAGCATTAAGTGGTGGGCGTTTTACGGTTGCTCAAGCTTGGAAAAAGTCAATCTTAATTTTGGCTTAAAAACAGTTGGTTACGGCGCTTTTATGAATTGCAAAAGGCTTAAATCAGTGAGCATTCCTATGTCCGTGACACAGATTTGTGACGATTCTTTTGCGGTAGACTGTACCACTAAGTCAGGTGTTTTTGACTCCTACAGCAAGCAGACAATCAGTACTCAGCAGTATGAAGTTGATTCGGCATTTACGCTTAAAGGCTATTCAGGCACCGTCGCAGAAAAATATTGCAATGACAGTTCTCTTAACTTTGTTTCGGCAGGTGAGGTAACCTACGGCGATGTTGACGGCAGCGGTGAGGTTGATGCTCATGACGCGAAGCTTGCAAAAAGTCTTATAGGCAGTATTCCTACAGAAGAACAGCTCACAAAGGCTGATGTTGACGATGACGGAAAAATAACCGAAAACGATGTTAATTTGATTTTGCAGGCTGTCGAAAATGAATTTTGCAAAGACCTTTTCCCCTGTGCAAAGGCACTGTATACCGCCCCCGACTATCTTTCCGGCAGAACAATGTATTGTGACGGCGACAGCGTTGCCTACGGTTCGGGTACGGACACAATGGGTAATTCAACTTATTCATTCTGTAATTATGTTGCCGAAAAGTATAATATGACAATGACCAACAAGGCTGTACCCGGCACAACTCTTGCAATAAGAAAGGATTTTATCGGCACAGACCACAGAAGTATCCTTGAGCGTGTCCGAGAAATGAAAGGTGACTACGATGTTATTTTGCTTGACGGCGGCTTTAATGACCTATTCAAAAATGTAAAAATCGGTTCTATGACTGACAAAAGCAATAAGTCGGGAAAGTATGATGAATATACAACCGCAGGTGCGTTGGAAAGTATTTGCTATTTTCTTAATATGAATTATAAAAGTTCAATCAAACTGTTCGTTCTTTGTCACGATTGTTCAAAGAAGACAAAACAGTCGCAATACTGGACTTTGATTAAAAATATCCTCGACAAGTGGGAAATCCCTTATGTTGATCTTTCGGAAGAAACAGAGCTTACCGATGACAACGAGGAAATTACAACACAGTATTTTAAATATAATACAACAACTAAAAAAGGCGATGGAATCCACCCTCTTGCGTATACTAATATGAAGATATACGGTCCTGCCGTTGCCGAAAAGCTCAATGAGGTTGCTCAGAACAAATCTGAACTTGTTGTTCCGATAACTGAGCTTTCGATGGGTCTTTTTGAAACATATTCTCTCAACAGTAAAATTACCGAGTTGAGGGGAGATATTGAAATGAGTTACTACAGCAGTAATCCGTCAGTTGCTTCTGTTGATGAAAACGGCAATATTGTTGCCACGGGCATAGGCGATACGGTTATCACGATTTCGACATCTGACGGTAAAACAAAAAATGTGAATGTGAATGTAAAGTTTCTTGCAATGGCGGTTAGCTTTGGCAAAAATAAAATTTCACTTTCAGAGGGTAATTCAAGCTTGCTGAATCTTTCTGTAGCAGACGGTGAGGCGACCTGTTCAACAACCTATTCTTCAACAGATCCGACTGTTGCGTCCGTTGATGAAAACAGCGGAAAAATTACAGCCAACAAAACGGGCAAAACCACAGTATCATGTACCACGGCAAACGGTGTCACGGTAAGATGTCTTGTTTATGTCACAAAGGGAGTGCAGTCAAAAATCCAGAAGGCGTAAGGCGTTTATGAAAATATTTAACAGAAAATTAAAAATAACTTCATTTGCTTTGCTTGCATTATGCATATTGTTTTTAATGTCGGCTTGTGCAAACGGTGACAGTCAGCCGGAACAATTCCAAGCAACAGAGCAGACTACAGTTCAGCCGACTACAATGTCGGAAGAAGAAATCAATGATCAAAAGCTTGACAGGTTCATTTCAAATATGAAGCTTGAAGAAAAGGTGGGGCAGATGTTCTTTGTACGCTGTCCCGATGAAGACGCCGTGCAACAGGTCAGCGAGTACAATATCGGCGGTTATATCCTGTTTGGCAGAGATTTTGACGGAAAAACCAAAGATGAAGTTATTAACTGTATTCAAAGCTATCAGAACGAGGCGGATATTCCGCTTTTAATCGGCGTTGACGAAGAGGGCGGAACGGTTGTGCGTGTCAGCAGTAACCCAAACCTCCGTGAAACTCCGTTTCTTTCTCCAAAAGATACTTATGCAGACGGCGGTTGGGATGCTGTCAAGCAGGATTCAGAAGAAAAAGCGGATTTACTCCTTTCACTCGGAATCAATGTGAATCTTGCACCCGTGTGCGATATGACCTCCGATGAATACGGCTTTATGTATGACCGTTCTTTCAGCTCGGATGTTGATATGGAAAACAGATTTGTGCGAACTGTTGTTGAAACGAGCAAATCAAAAAAACTCGGTACGGTTTTGAAACATTTCCCGGGCTACGGCAATAACAGCGACACACACACGGGAATTACATATGATGACCGTGACTATTCGGAGTTTGAAAATACAGATTTTAAGCCGTTCTATCAGGGAATTGAGTCCGGTGCCGACTGCATTCTTGTTTCACACAATATCGTGAATTGTATGGACAGCGAATATCCTGCGTCACTTTCACAAAAGGTGCATGATATTCTCAGAAATAACTTTAGATTTGACGGTGTAATTATGACCGATGACCTTATCATGGACGCAATCACGGATTTTACGGGAGATGAAGCGGCGGCTGTCACGGCGGCAAAATGCGGTAACGATTTGCTCTGCTGTTCATCTGTCGATACCCAATATCCCGCAGTTCTTGAGGCTGTTCAAAGCGGTAAAATTCCCGAAGCTCAGGTTGACGCGTCCGTTAAACGAATCCTTAAATGGAAACAAAACCTTGGTATTTTCAATATTGACACCTATCAGAAAAAAGTCAAATCAACCGAACCAACAGATACCGTTAGAAGCGAAGAGTGAAAAGTTAATAGCTGTTAGGTGTGGTCGGGAAGATAGTTTGAATCGTTTATATCATACTTTGCCCGAGTATGCGATTCCAAAAAATCTTACGGTAAAACATAAAACACCCCGAAGATTAGCTTCTTCGGGGTGTTCTGTTTGTAAAGGTTGGCTGAGATATATCGACATATTTCAACAGATGTGATATGCCGATTTTGCTGTTGACTCTTTCCGGCAGGAAAGAGGGGACTTTATTGGAGTTGCTTATATCCTTTTTCCTATCTGTTGAAGCAAGTGTAGTTGCCTACTATATTTGCAAGTGGTTGGATAGATAGTAACTTCAACAGCCAACCTATGAAGAAACCCTCGAAGTCGGTAGCTTCGAGGGTTTCGTTTTGCCCAATGGACTATTTACATCATTTTGCCTATGATTATCGTAACACACATTTCTGTGCATTTCAAGTATATGCCGAAAAATTATTATTCCTGATTGGAATTATCTAACGCTTTTACAAGCAAAGATTCAAAGCTTTTTTCAAAGTTTTCGTCATCTTGTTTTGTACGCTTTTTCGGTCCTTTAATGTGATGCTTGCCGTTTGACATTCTCGCCTTTTTGGCAAGGTGTCTGTCCATAAGCAGACCGCCTATGTTATCATCCGAGAAAATTTTTCCCGATTGATGAATACAATACGCACCCTTTCCAAGCACAAGTGCCGCAACTCCGTAATCCTGAGTTACCGCAATGTCGCCTCTTTTGCAAAGGTTGACAAGTGCCAAATCAACTGCGTCTGCGCCTGCACCGATAATTTTTATCTCGCTGTAATCTGACTTTAGAACATGGTTTGTGTCACACAAAAGCACAACGGGAACATTGTGATTTTTTGCAATCCTTTCAACCGATTTTACAACAGGGCAGGCATCCGCATCAACAAGAACAGTTATACCGTTCATTATTTTTCCTCAATCTTAATTGAGTTGATAACAGGCTGATTTTTCTTTTCAACAGTACCGTTTGAATCTGTAACAGGTGTGTCTTCGCAGATTTTATCAACGATATCCATACCCTTTGTTACCTTGCCGAATGCAGCGTACTGACCGTCAAGATATGTGCTGTCAGCCTGAACAATAAAGAACTGTGAGCTTGCGCTGTCGGGATCATTTGAACGAGCCATTGAGATAACGCCTCTTGTATGTGAAAGGTTGTTTTCAACACCGTTCTGAGCAAATTCGCCCTTGATTGTTTTTTCACTGCCGCCTGTACCGTCACCCTTTGGGTCACCGCCCTGAATCATAAAGCCGGTAATGATTCTGTGGAAAGTAAGACCGTCATAAAAGCCGTCTTTTGCAAGGTCAACAAAGTTCTTGACTGTAATCGGAGCAAGCTCCTCATAAAGCTCAACTTCAATTTTACCGTAGTCTTTAACATCAATAATAGCTGTGTAGCTTGACTTGTAGTCGGTTGTGTCTGTGCCTGCGGATGTTGTTTCTTCGTTTGAAACTGCGGAAGTAGCTTTTGTCGAAGAACTGCTCTCTGTGTCACCGCCGCAACCGCTGATTAAAAAGCAGGTGCAGAGAATAACTGCGGCAACCATAATTGCCGAAATCTTTTTAATTTTTGCCATTTTTTAAATTCCTTTCATAAATAAATTCACTTTTATTTTAGCATTATTATGTCTGCAAATCAACCTGAATTGACACAAAAATATAAATGTGATAAAATTTTTGTATGTGAAATATCTACAAAAGGGTGAAAAAGCTTGAAAAATAACGAGATAACGGAAATTACGCCAAAACGAAAATTTTTTGAGTTTAATCTTGGTGAGATTTGGAAGTACCGTGACCTTGTAATGCTGTTCGTAAAGCGTGATTTTAAAAACTCCTATAAGCAGACTGTGCTTGGACCGCTGTGGATAATTATAAAGCCGTTCCTTTCAACATTTGTTTTTACCGTGATTTTCGGTATGATAGCCAATATCTCAACTGACGGAATGCCTCAGTTCCTGTTTTTTATGGCAGGCAACATTTTGTGGTCATTCTTTTCAAGCTGTCTTAACGGCAGTTCATCAACCTTTATCGGTAATGCAAGGCTTTTCGGTAAGGTGTATTTTCCAAGGCTTGTAATGCCCTGTGCAAACATAATTTACAACGCAATCGGCTTTTTGATTAATTTTGTGATGTTTTTTATTCTTGTACTTATATATATGTTTGCCGGGTCAAATGTTCACCCGAATTTTTGTGCGTTGCTTATGCCGCTTGTATTGCTTTCATCGGCTCTTTTAGGTACGGGTTGCGGACTGATTGTTTCGTCAGTCACAACAAAATACCGTGACCTCGGTGTGCTTGTTTCATTTGGAGTAACATTGTGGATGTACATCACCCCTGTTGTTTATCCTGTTTCTCAGGTGGCAGAATCATTCCGTTCGCTTGCTCTTTTAAATCCGGTTGCTCCGCTTGTTGAAACTTTTCGTTACGGATTTTTAGGCAGCGGAACATTTCCATGGAAATACCTGATGCTTAGTTTTCTTGTTACGGCAGGTGTGCTTGTGTTCGGTATGATTATCTTTAATAAAGTAGAAAAAAATTTTATTGATACGGTCTGATATTATGACAGAAATGAATGAAAAATGTGTAATTAAAATTGAAAATCTTTCAAAAGAATACCGACTCGGCGCAATAGGTTCCGGAACTCTCCGCCATGATTTGCAAAGCTGGTATGCAAAAAGAAGAGGCAAGGAAGACCCGAATCAGCGAATCGGTGCAATGCACTACGAAAAATGTGACAGCTTCCTTGCCCTTGACAGCGTGAATCTTGAGGTAAACCGTGGAGAACGCATAGGAATTATAGGCGCTAACGGTGCAGGTAAGTCAACTCTTTTGAAAATTCTTTCAAGAATCACTTCTCCGACAGACGGCAGAGTGCGTTTTAGGGGGCGAATTGCAAGTATGCTTGAAGTCGGAACAGGCTTTCACGCAGAGCTTACCGGAAGGGAGAACATCTACCTCAACGGTGCAATTCTCGGAATGACAAAGGAAGAGGTTACTTCAAAAATAGACAGTATTATAGATTTTTCAGAGTGTGCAAAATTTATTGACACGCCTGTAAAACGCTATTCTTCGGGTATGTTTGTAAAGCTCGCCTTCGCCGTTGCGGCACATCTTGACGCTGAAATAATGATTATGGACGAGGTGCTTGCGGTAGGGGATATGCGTTTTCAGAAAAAATGTATAACTAAAATGCGTGCCCTTGCAGCCGAAGAGGACAGAACGGTTCTTTATGTTTCGCACAATATGAACACTGTCCGTGACCTCTGCGACAGATGCATAGTTCTTGACCACGGCAAAATTGTTTTTGACGGTGATGTTGAAGAGGGCATAAAAATCTATCTCGGAAGTGCAAACGAAAATTTCCGTGCTCTTGAATATGTCGGGAATGAGCATAAGCATTATGCCGACAGAAACGACCTTTGTCTGAAATTTGTAAGATATAACGGCAAAGAGAATAACATTTTCTATGATGACGAGCAGATTCTGCTTGAACTTATGTGGGAAAACAAGGCTGATATAGAAAACCTTTGTCTGCGTGTTGAAGTGAGCGATTACCGAAGATATCCGGTTACCGCATTTGTGATTGAAAATTTCTATTCGGGGAAAAAGGGCGAAACCCACACGGCAAAATTAAAAATAGATGTATCAAAAATTGTCCGTGGCGGATACTATACACGCTATGTCTTTTACAGCAGAAAAAACGATGCTGCCCCCTTTGAAACACTCGAAGTTGCTGACGGTTTGACCTTCAGAAGAAGAAAACCGGACAAATATCAAAACACCTGGCAAAAATCATGGGGCAGTATTGAGATGAATGATATTGAAGTGTTATAATATTTAACCGCATATTACATTTATTTTCTCAAGAACATATCAATTTTGCAATAAAACAAGCGGCAGTTTAATTAGCTGTCGCTTGTTTTGTTTTATATTCTGTTATTTCAAATTACATCAAGCATTGATATAAAATTGCAAAGTAAAATATATCTATCTTTGCAGCTTATATGAAACCGTGTTTTCACTCAATGTGTAACCGTTTTGCTGTGCTTCAAGAAGAATTTGCTGAATATTTTCCCACTGGGAATCCTTAGGTATATAAATATACTTTGGGATTTTTTTGCTGTTTACAGAATAATAGGAACGGAGTCTGTCAAGACTGTTTTGATTTTCTCCGGTTACATACGCAGAGAGTGTTCCGTAAGGAAAATCTTTTGCCGCAAGATATGTCCAGGTTTTTTGTGTCAAAAACAAAATATTGCCCTTTTCAAGATTTTGATATTCGTTTATATCGTTATAAAGCTGCCCGTAGTTTTCTGCATTTGCGGAAGTAGTTTTTATTCCTTTTGCAGGACCGTCCTGAATTGTCTGTGACAGCTGACTCGGAGAACTTTCCCAAAAGCAATGCTCGGCTTTGACTGTGATTTGAAAACAAGCCTGCAAAACAATCAAAAATGCAGTAATTCCGAATGCAAAATATTTGCAGGGGACTGCATAATCAAGATTATCCGGACTCGCTTTCATTTCTTTAATCAGATTGCCGACAAAAACAAAGCCGGCTATATTTGACGCTGAACAAGCCATTGCGGTAACAAAGAAATATTGGTTTGAAGAGAAACAAAGTGCCACTGAATAAAGTATTCCGAGAATAAAGAGTGACGCGAAAAGTTCTCTGTTTTTGTTTTCCGAGAGAACATATGCCGTGATGCTCATAAAAATCATCGGGAACATAATTGCGTTGTAATAAACGCTTGTCATTGTCGGCATAAACATCACAAGTGCCAAAATAACAATTGCACTCGTCAGTATAAGATAAATTGAACGGTGCTGTTTTCTCTTTCTGTCAAGTATCATAACAATTGCCGTAGCACCGTATGCCATAAGCACATATTTAAAGTGGCTGTGACAATCAACAATGGTTTTAAAGTAGTAATTCATCTTCATCATAAATCCCATCTGAGGATGATCGGGGTCAGCCATAAGATAGGGGAGATTGGTGAAAATTTCATTTATGCTTACTCTTGAAAGCACAAATACAATGAAAATTACCGCAAGGATTCCCGCACCCAAAGTGAACCACAGAAAAGTTTTAATTGAAAACAAGTCTGAATTAAATACATTTTTGTTGAGTGGAGTTTTCTTTATTAAACAGTGAGCTCCGACTGCGATAAGATACAGTACATAAGCTGCCGCAAGATACGGACAGCAGAGAACCGCACCTGCAAATGCAAGTCCGCTGATTATGAGCGGCAATTTTTTTGAATAATCGGCTGTCGCCATTAACACACCCGTGAGAGCAATGAGGTCAAGCCCCATTGTGTTATAGCTCAATGCCATAATGTCGAAAGGCGTAAAGAGGAAATAAAGCACACAGCCGAATACCGTGAAATAGCCGTATTTCTTAAGTCTTGAATAGATAATGCACACAACAACAGCGTGACAGATGACATAGAAAATTCTTGCCGCAAGAATTATTCCGACGGTTGACTGCGTAATTGTTGTGTAGAGCCACACAAACGGCAAAAGCAGGAACCCCGAAAGCTGAGTAAGATGCCATTCGTCACCGAGTAATGAATCGCCGAGAGTTAATCTGTGCGGAATTGTAAGGTAAAATGATTCGTCATTGCCGCCAAAGCCGTAATAGCATTTCCAAAGTGAAAATCCTATTGCCAAAGCCATAAGTACAGCAAAAATTATGTGCTGATATTTGCCTTTGTCGGGCTTTGAACGCAAATCCCTGACCATTTTAACAGCCGACTTGAAACCGTCGATAAGAATCTTGGCAACAAGATTCATAATGAAGGACGCAGCAGCGGAAAGGACAAATACAATCGGGACTGTTACAAAGTAGAACGGAAGTCTGTCCGGCATTAAAATAACCTTTTCGCAAAGTATCGGATATACAATGCTGTCAAAAATAAATGAAATAAGATAAATTCCGAGAGCTAAATCCGAAACCTTCCAGAGTACAACTTTAGCTGCCTTTGGCATATTTTCGGTTTTGATTCTTTTAATTAAAAGGAACAGAAGCACCGACAGGACAAACGGTTCAAAGCCATACCAGTAAATATATGTACCGGATTTGAAGGTCGTTCCGTAGCTTCTGAAAAAGTTAAATGTGCTGAATAAGAAGAGTGAGAAAACAAAAAGAATAAGCATTGTTCTCGTTTTCATTTTCAATCCGTATTCTCTTATGTAGCAGCCTACAAAGTAGTACGCAACGGGATAGAACCCCTGCCACCAGCTCGGCACAAGCTTTTGAAATTCATCGGATGATGTCGGGTTGGTCCACCAATCAAGCGAAGCAAAATTGAAAATATTAAACAGTGACGGAACTATTGTCAAAAATACAACTGTAATCAAAAGCACTTGCTTTTGTTTTTTGTTTTTAAGCTTTCCGTAAGCAAGATTAAGAAACGGTGCAAGCAGAAACAAACCTATGTACATTTCAATGTACCAAGAGTAGTTAGAGCCAGTAAAATCAAGTGTTCCGAGAATAAATGATTTTAGGTTGAATATATCGCCCTGTGCAATGTTTTTGTAAATCATGCATGCAAGAGTTGAGATGACAAATACAACAAGTGTTTTGGTTATGCCTGAATAATACTTTTTGCTCAACTCTTTTTTGCTCATAAGATAACCCGTCAGCAGCATAAAAAGCGGAACGCAAACGGAAAACAGGGTTCTCATCACAACTGCAATGTACATCGGTTTGTCTTCAACAGTCTGACTGTAAAATCCGTTATGCAGAAAGAAATGAACCGACAAAACGGTAAATACTGCAATTATCCGCAGAATGTCCAGCGAGGAATCCCTCTTTTTCAATTTTTCGTAATCCATAATCCTTACCTTTCAAACTTGAAATTTGCAAATCATTGCATATACAACAATGATAGCACAATTTTGGCATTATTACAATAAATTGCAAACGAAAATATTGATTTTAAATAAAAAAGTTTGTAACGGTGTAACAGAGATTTTATTATAAAAAAACAAGCGACAGCCGAAACTGCCACTTGAAAAAATTTTATACCGTTGTCTGTTCAGCTGTGTGTTTCCCGGGCTTTTTCAATGAATCGAGAAAAGCCTTTACGGTATCCATACCGTCAACCATAAGCAGTATAAACAGCGGCGTCATATTAAACAGATATCTTGACCTTGTTTCCCATAACAGGAAGAACAAAAATGCCGAAAATACAATTCCTTTGAGTAACAGCATTTCGTCAACTTCGGGTCTGACAAGAGTTTTAAGTGCCGAAATACAAATCATCAGCAGAATGAACATCTGCAAGGCTGAGCTGTAATTTTGGAATGCCTTGTTATACTTTCCGTTGATATGCAGAAAATCCATAAGAATATTATCATTTTTCGGTTTTTGGTTATGATACGAAATGTAATATGTGCCGTCCTGCCATGTCCATACCGCTTTCTTTACCATATGATCATACAGACCGTCAATTTTATATTTCTTTACTCTTTCCTTGATAATCTTAATATTAGCGTCCTGCTTTTCTTGCTTTGAGTGGAATGAACGGGTGTAATAGTCATCGTGTTCATCGTATTTGCCAAGACCCTTAAGCCCCATCATAATCCAGTGAGTTACGGGGTACTCATACTCTTCATATTGCTGCTTTGTAATCGGATTGACAGCGTCAACGGCGGTATTGTAAGCAAATCCAATCGCACCGAATCCTGCCGTAAACACAAGTATAAGACAAATTGCTCTTTTTAATCTGAATTTTAAGAAAAGCAGTACAACCCCAACCGCAAACAGAATAATAATACTGCCCTTTACTTTGTATCCGAGGAAAACCAATGCACCCGCAGCACAAAGCTTTGCATACATACTTTTTCTGTTGTCACCCTGAAATGCGGAAACCATGAGATATACCGCTCCGATAAGAAACGGCATCGACATCGAATCACTGTAATAGTAGGGCAGATATGTGAGATAGGGCAAAAACAATGCACAAAAAGCAAGTACAAATACAGCCTTTCTGTTGCCGAAAAGTCTTTTTGCTGTAAATGCTGTCAGTATTACGGAAATGTTAATTGCAAAAATATTTACAACAACAGGTGCAAATTCAACAAAATGACCGGATATAAGGTAACTTAATCTTCCGACAAGCGATACAATCAAAAGTAACGCCATATTATTCGGATATCTTATAAGGTATTGATAATTGCGTGCATAATCCTGTTCAATGAGGTCGAAATTGCCGTGACTTGAAAAATACATAGCATATCTTCTGATGTTATGCAGGTCGGCAACAGGTTCAAAATCGGTAAGCATAGCAAAAATAAATTCAGCAATCAGAAGAATGCCGCAACCGATAAAAATAATCCTCTTAGTGTTTATATCGGTCAATTCAAATTTTGCTTTTGTTTTAATTCTTTTGCACCTTTTATTGCTTTTATCGGCGGTGTAATAAAAATAGAATGCACATATACCGACTGTCAGGACTGCGAAAATCAAAAGAATGAACATTTTTGAAAACGAATCAAATCTTCTGTCAACTTTTCCGTCAAAGCCTATAACAATAATGTTGATAAAAAGAAAAATGAAACATACCGAAAACAATCCGCCGAAAATTCTCGTCAGGACTTTTGCAAATTTATTACTATTCATTGTCATCAAGCACTTTGTCAACAATAAATCGCGGTCTGCGCTTTGTTTCCATATAAATCTTTCCGATGTATTCGCCGATTACACCGATAGCAAGAAGCTGAAGACCGCCGATTGCCCAGATTGAGCATAAAAGGCTTGACCAGCCGCTTACAGTCCAGCCGCAGAAGAAGCTGATGAGTGAGTAGATAATCATAATAAGGCTGATACCGAACACGATTGCACCGAGCCATGTAATCATTCTGATAGGCTGAATGCTTAGCGATGTAATGCCCTCCCAAGCAAGAGCGAGCATCTTCTTGAGCGGATATTTGCTTTCTCCCGCAAGTCTTTCGGAACGCTCATATGTAACAATATCAGACTTGAAGCCAATCATCGGAACCATACCGCGAAGGAAGATATTCGTTTCCTTGTATAACGAAAAAGCATTCAGCGCCCTTTTGCTCATAAGTCTGAAATCAGCGTGGTTAAAAATAACCTTAGCACCCATATGATTAAGAATTTTGTAGAATCCTTCTGCGGTAAATCTCTTGAAAAATGTGTCTGTTTCTCTCTTGGAACGAACACCGTAAACCACATCGCAGCCGTCTTCGTACTTTGCAACCATTTCATCAAATGTATTGATATCATCCTGAAGGTCTGCGTCAATTGAAATAACAGCGTCAGCCTTGTCTTTAAGAGTCATAAGACCGCAGAGAAGCGCGTTCTGATGACCTCTGTTTCTTGAAAGCTTGATACCCTGAAAAACAGGATTTTCCGTATGCAGCTCCGAAATAATCTCCCATGTTCTGTCCTTTGAACCGTCATCAATAAACACAATGCGGCTGTCAGCAGAAATCTTACCCTCTGACATCATTGTGCTGTATTTATTCAACAGCTTTCCTGCCGAATCTCTTAAAACCTCTTCTTCGTTATAGCAGGGTATAGCCAGATATAACTTAGTCATATAAAATATCCTCCCGAAAAATTGTCACTTATGCAGCTTGTCACAAGACAGACGAAAAAATCTGCCTTCTATCCGAGATTAATTATAAGACCATATATTTTAAAAGTCAACAAACTTGATTGCTTTGTTACAAAATATTGTTATTTTATCGAAATAGAGAGGTGAAAGCAGTATATTTATGAACAAAATCACAGATTTTTGTAGCAATGCTGAAAAAGGATTGAATAATATTGTAACTGTTTTGTAATAAAAACTTTTATTTTTTTAAAAATGTGAAAATCCACTTGTAAAGAAAAAATAATTGTATTATAATGTTAGAAGTTAATAACCTATGGAGGTAGATTATAATGTCACAGACACAGAAATCAATTGCAGTATTAACAAGCGGCGGCGATGCCCCCGGTATGAATGCAGCTGTCAGAGCTGTTGTTCGTGCCGGTATAAATAAAGGAATGAAGGTTTACGGTGTTTACCGTGGATATAACGGCTTGCTCAACGGTGATGTTGAGGAAATGAACCTCAGAAGTGTTTCCGATATCATCGGAAACGGCGGCACAATGCTTTACACGGCAAGAAGCGAAGAGTACGCAACTCCTCAGGGTATTCAGAAGGCTGCTGATTTTTGCAGAAGCATCGGTGTCAGCGGCGTAGTTGTAATCGGCGGCGACGGTTCGTTCAGAGGTGCCCGTTGTCTTACAAACGCAGGCATTAACTGCATCGGCGTTCCGGGTACTATAGATAACGACATTGCTTGTTCAGAGTACACAGTTGGCTTTGACACCGCTATGAACACAGCTATTCAGATGGTTGACCGTATCCGTGATACAGCACAGTCGCATGACCGTTGCTCTATTGTTGAGGTTATGGGCAGACGCTGCGGTGATATTGCTCTTCAAACAGGTATTGCAACAGGTGCAACAGCTATTCTCGTTCCGGAGGTTCAGTACAACATTGAAAGAGATGTAATTGCAAGAATTGTCAACACTCAGAAAACAGGCAAAAAACACTTTATCGTTGTTGTTGCCGAGGGTGTCGGCGGCGTAAGAGATCTTGCAAAGTATGTTGAACAGCGTCTTGGCATTGAGTCAAGAGCTACAATCCTCGGCCATGTTCAGCGTGGCGGTTCCCCGACACTTCGTGACAGAGTTGTTGCAAGTGAAATGGGCTTTAAGGCCGTAGAGCTCCTTGAGCAGAATATCGGCAACAGAGTTGTTGCCATGCAGGGTGGAAAGATTGTTGACCTTGACATTAACGAAGCACTTGATATGCCTCGTGTATTTGATGAAGAGCTTTACAAGATTGCAATGACAATTTCTATCTGATTTAAATATCTCAAATTATTTCAGGGCGGACATTGTTCGCCCTTTCATTTTTTAATTTTTCGAAGGGAATAATTCACGATGCTTGAACAATCTCAAAAGCTGACTGACGGCTTAATTATCTATTCTGTACTTGTTTCTGACTATGAAAAGCCGGATTTCAAAAATGACGCGCTTGCCGGTGTTCGTGCCAATTACTTTAATTCAGGCTGTAAGGAGCAAAAAGAGATTACTGAAATTGAGCTTCACGGTATGGAATATAAGATGTCTTGCCTTATGCAAAAGGATGAACCGCTTTCTTGGAAGGTGACGAAGGACAGCCTCCCTTATCAGTCCGTAAAAAGGGCGACAGGCGGAGTTTATTCTGTCATTACCTACAATGACAGGGGTATTGTATTTAAAAGACAGTTCTTTGATCGCAATCATTCTTGGCTGCGTACAGAATATTTTGACAAAAATATTGCCGATAAGTTGATTACAAGAATTTATCCCCATAAAGTCAGCGGCATTGTAACGCTTGTAACCGAAGATATTGACGATAACGGTTTAACGACAGTTAAAACCCTTTTTCCCTCCGAAAAACAGTCTGATAACGGTTCAAGAGTTTTGATTTATTCAAATGTCGGTATGCTGTGGTATGATGCGAGCTTTTTGCCGTCAGATATGCAGTTTACAGAGAAAAAATCATATGGCAACAGCGGATTTGTGTTCAATGATTCCTTATTCAAAGGTGATTTCTCAACGGATAATCCTTACGATTTGATTGCCTGCTCATATCTTTCCGACTCTGACATTTTGACAGATATTGATACTGAGAAAAAAGACGGCAAAAAAGATTACTCTGCTTACGATATAATTGAAAAGATTCTTGTTGAAGCACACAAAACAAATAAAGATTTGTTCGGTGAAATTATCAGTCATACTTCGGAAGAAAATTTTGAATCTGCTGATATTAAAATTATCAACAATGAAGCGTCGGACGGCAAAATTGAGTCTGCCGAGGAAAAATCTGCTGATTCAGATATTTCGGCTGATACATCTGTTGACGCCAAAGCTGTTGAACTGCCGAAAGACTCGGAGAATACAGAGAATGAGCCTGATGATGTTGACAAAGAGCTTGAATGCCGAACTGCTGACGAGCCGGCAGAAAGCTCGGATGAAATGTCTGTCGGCGAACAGGAAAAGGTTCATATCGGTGTGCCTTTCGGAGATGATGAATCTGCCAAAGAAAATTATGATGAAAATGCAGAAATTGTAAGTGAGGATGAACCCCATTGTGATGTGGTGATTCTTACTAAATCGGGAAGATATACCTATTTCGGTAATCTTGATGAAAATAATTGCAGAACAGGCAGAGGCAGAACGGTATCGCCTGACGGATTCACATCCTATGAGGGTTATTATCGTGAGGATAAGCGAGAAGGTTTTGGAATCTGCTATTATAACAACGGCAGCATAAATTATGTAGGCAGCTGGACTGATAATTCACGCAACGGCGGCGGTGTCGGTTACAGGCTGAGTGACGGTACAATGCATGCGGGCAAGTGGAACAATAATACTCCTGACGGCTACGGTGCAAGATTTGATAAAGACGGCAATCTTATTGATGTGTGCAATTACAAAAACGGTGTGCGTACAGGTAAGAGCGTTTCGTTTGACAACAACGGCAACATAGTGGTTTCTGTCTATGAGAATGGGGAAAAGGTTTCCGAATTTCTTATTGATACAGAGGTGTAATTATGAATATAACAGAGGATAAGATGCTTGAATATCTGTCGAAAGCACTTGTAGTCGTAGCTGTTCTTGTAATCGGCTATGTGATTTCAAGGCTGATTTTGGCTTTGCTCAGAAAAATTCTTGACAGGTCACGAATGGACGGCACAGCCGAAGGCTTTGTATTGTCCGTTCTCAAGGTGATTTTCTATTTCATTGTTGCAGTAACTGCACTCGGGACAATCGGTGTAAATGTTGCGTCGCTTATTACGGCACTCGGTGCGGCAGCTCTTACGGCAGGTCTTGCGTTGCAGGATTTGCTGAAAAATGTTGTCAGCGGACTTGTGATTTTGATTAACAAACCCTTTGTTTCGGGAAATATTCTTGATTTTGAGGGAGTAAAAGGAACGGTTGAGGAAATCAATATTTTCTCAACAACCGTGCATACACTTGATAATAAGCTTGTGACGATTCCTAATTCAAGACTTACATCAAACAATGTTGTAAACTGCACAATGGTTGAGCAGAGAAGGGTTGACTGCACTTTCTCAATAAGCTATGATGACGATATTGACAAGGTGCGAGAGATAATTCTCAACCTCATATCAACTAATGAGATGATTTTAAAAGACCCCGAACCTACCGTGAGAGTCGGTGAGCATCTTGACAGCGGAGTGCAGATTAAAGTTTTTGCGTGGGCAAGCCCTGATGATTATTACGAGGTTTATTTCTTCCTGCAAGAAAATGTCAAGAAAGAGTTTGATAAAAACGGTATTACAATTCCGTATCCTCATATAGTAATTGCAAAAGAATAATTTCGAAATCATTTTAAATTTAATATTACGCAAAATATTGTGAATAATAATGGTACTGTTAATTCAGTGCCATTTTATTTTTTATAAGGATTGATTAGTGTGAAAAAAATTTTAGGCTTAGTTGCCGTAGCTTTAATTTCAGCATCTCTTATCACAGGTTGCGGCAATGATAAAAACGACAGTATGGCTGACACAACAAGTCAGACTTCACAAACATCAAATACGCAGGAAGCTTCCAAAAGTATGACTGAAAGCGGAGAAGTTTCAGATTCGGACGGTTTCATCGGTAATGAAGAAAATGAAACAGAAAATTCGGGTTCGGATATTATGGATGATATTGAGGACGGAATTGACGATATTATGGGTGACGGAGATAATAATAACTCTGATACTGTCACCAATCCCTCAGATACTGTTTTATAAAAAAACGGGAGCAGCAGGACAAACTGCCTGCTGCTCCCGTTTTTAATGCGAAATATTTTGTTGGTTCGGGATTCCGACAAAAAATCATACTGCCTTGTCAAGATCATTCTTTAATTGACGGATAATCTTCTTTTCAAGTCTTGATATGTAGGATTGTGAAATTCCAAGCTTGTCGGCAACCTGTTTTTGCGTGTGCTCTTTTCGTCCGTTCAGTCCGAACCGCAATTCCATAATAAGACATTCACGGTCGCGAAGCTTTGAAACCGCCTGTAAAACCAAACTTTTTTCAAGCTCACATTCAATATTTCTGTTTACCGTATCCGGATCGCTCCCCAGAACATCACATAAAAGCAGTTCGTTGCCGTCCCAGTCGGTGTTCAGCGGTTCATCAATTGAAACCTCGTTCCTTAACTGCGATGATTTTCGTAAAAACATAAGGATTTCATTTTCAATACATCTTGATGCGTAGGTTGCCAGTTTAATATTCTTCTCCGGAGAAAATGTGTTTACAGCCTTAATAAGTCCAATCGTGCCTATTGAAATTAAGTCTTCTGCATTTGCGTTCGGAGTTTCAAATTTTTTTGCAATATAAACCACAAGTCTTAAATTGTGAACTATCAGCGGCTCTCTCGCCTTGTTGTCACCTTTTGCAATTTTCTGCATAATCAGCTGTTCTTCATCCTTTGACAACGGCGGAGGAAGAGTTTCACTGCCGTTAATGTAAAAAATTTCATTTTCAACAACCAATGCAAAGCGGATTTTTTGAATTACCTTCATAAGAAACATAGCACTACTCCTATTCTGTCAATTTTAAAAGCTCGTATGGGATAATTGCCTCAACATCTCCTTTCAAAACATTATCACATATGCCTATGTAAATATTGTTATCAATTTTCCTGCCGTCAATTTTAACCTCATCGGGAGGAAATCCCTTTACAATTCCGTTTCCGCCAAGGCTTTCAAAGGGAATAACCCTTGTTTTAGTTTCACTCGGAACGAATCCGTCAAAGAGTTTTCTTTCTGCAACAATAACATAATTTCCCGAAAACGGTTCAGTAAGATTACATCCCGTATCAGCTTTTGCCGAAAAGAAAAAGACTTTTTCATTCACCTTGATTTCAACTTTGCAAATATCTGAGCTGTTACCGCTCTTCGTCAATATTTTCACCAATCTGAGAATATAATAACAGACAAGAGTTAAAATAATCAGGAGGACGGGCGAAATGTTAAAATACACTATGTCATTATATACTTCCATACCTTTTGGTTTGAAGGCGTTGTATAGAAATAACATAATCCCGCAAAAAGAAAACGACAGAGAAAGAAAAACGGCGGTTCTCTTAATAAACTTTTTAGGCGGAGCTTTGCCAAATGCAAAAAATACAATCGCAGCAGCACATAAAATATCAATAGGTATGTTCAGAATGAACGGCAGAGGGGGAAGAAGTGCAATCAAGCTTTGTACTCCCCCGAAAAGTGAGGCGAAAAGCATTCTTTTAAATGAAGTATTGATGCAAAGTGCTTTTTTGGTGCATAAAATGAGTATGAAATCAATGAAAATATTCACCGTAAAAAGTACATCTATGTAAACGGATTTCATTTTGCACCCCCTGAGAGTGTTTCGTTTAGTGATATTATCTCATAAGCAGAAAATAATTATTGTCAAAATATGGTCAGGAGGAAAAATATTGCTTGCAGGTTTTATAATCGGATTATTTGTCGGAGGAATTATCGGAGTAAGTGTAATGTGTCTTTTGTATTACACGAGGGATTGACAAAAGAAAAGCGTGCAGTCTGAAATAAACTGCACGCTTTTTGCATATTTTATTGTATTTTGATTATGATTTAAGATTTCTTGCTCCAAGGAAGAGTACTGCAAGCATACCCGAACCAACATGACTTCCGATAACAGGACCGATGCTTGTGACAATGATTTCTTTACACTTGCCCTTTATTGCTTTTTTAAGCTCCTCCGCACCTTCGGGATTATCTGCATGTGCAATCATAACAACGCTGTTTTTTAAATCCTCGGCGTCCCTCTCAAGATGTTTTACGAGAGAAGGAACAACATTGCTTTTACCTCTGATTTTTGCAACATTGACAAGGCGGCCTTCATCGTCAACACTGAGAAGCGGCTTAATCTGCAAGGCTTTGCCGAATGTAGCGGAAACAGCTGAAATTCTTCCGCCTCTCTTAAGGTGGTCAAGGTCTTCAACAACGAACCAATGACAAACCTTAACACGGGTTTCTTCAATGTATTCCCTGAGTTCGTCGATTTCGGCACCTTCGCTGTATTTTTTGCCGGCAAGGTAGATGAGAAGTCCAAGACCGGCAGAGTCACAAAGTGAGTCAATTACAATGATTTTTCTGTCAGGATAAACATTCTGTAAATCCTTAACTGCCATCATACAAGTGTTGTAAGTTCCGCTCAAGCCTGTTGAAATGCCGGTGTAGATAATGTCCTTGCCTGCTTTAAGGTAGTTTTCAAAGCTTTTGTAAAAGCTGTCATAGTTAATCTGCGTTGTTTTTGAATCAACACCGCCTTTAAGCTTATCGTAAAATTCCGAAAGGCTCATCATTCTGCAATCGGGATAGTGAAGATAAGACTTGTCCTCCATATGAAATTCCATAGGAAGAACTTCAACTCCGATTTCATTGATAAGCTCCTGTGTGAGGTCGCAGGAGGCATCTGTCATAAATACATAATTCATAATTATCGCTCCTTTTCTGCGAAAATATTATAAATCAATTCTAACAAATTATGATATAAAAGTCAATGAATATACACCCATCCTTTTTCATATATATGTATCAAGCACAGCTTTCGGAGGGGTTATAAATGAATTGCAGATTTACAGATTTAAGACATAAGGAAGTTATAAGCGCCTGTGACGGTACGAGGATTGGCTTTATTGACGATGTTATTGTTGACACCAAGTGTGCAACTGTTGTGTCAATTGTTATTTTCGGAAGACCGGGATTGTGCGGCTTGATAGGAAAATGTCAGGATTACATAATTCCGTGGGAGAAAATTGAACTCATCGGAGAGGATACCGTAATCATCAGCTGTCAGACTCCAAAGCCAGTAAAAAAGCCGAAAAAACCTCATTTTGGGGCTAAATTTTGAATTTTTGCAAATTTTCGCATTAAGGCAAAATAACCTAAGAAATTATCTATTATTTATGCATACTGCACAAATCATTATTTTTTTAAGAAATTAAAATTGAGTAAGTAACATTTTGGTTACAATTGTTACAATTTATCTTCCTGTATCAAACTTGCATTTTTCAAAAGTTTGTGCTTTAATACAATTGCAATTGTGTGTTTGATAAAATTTTACGACTAAAGGACTTGGCACATTTTCAAACAGACAACTACATCTTGTATTTGTATCTGCTTTTGACAGCAGTTATTGTAGTTATCTTAATGTGCAAAAATCACAGGGAGGATAAATTTTTGAGAGCGACAAACTATAAACACTACGGATGTGACAACAATTCGGTGAGTTCGAAAAGAACCCGCAAAACCGAAAAGAAGTCAAAACGCAAGGGCTTTAAGGCTTTATCCTATGCCATTGCGGTATCTCTGGCGGCAGTTGCTCTTGTTGTTCCGACAACAACTCTTGCTCCGGATGTAGACGCCTTTGAAGACAGCCGTGCTGCTTCACTTGCAGTCGGTAGCATCAACGACTTCTCACTTGTTATTACAGATAACTGCGTTGAAGAAACAACTGTTCCCGTAACCCAAGAGATTACAACATCCGCAGCTGCTACACAGAAGACAACCGAAAAGAAAACTAAATCTGCAAAAACTGCTAAAACTGCAAAAAAGTCTGAAGCTTCACAGACCTCTAAAAAGACTGAAAGCTCAAAGTCAGAGCCTTCTGAGTCCGAGGTATCACAGCAGATCACACAAAGCTCTGCAAGCAGCAGTGCATCTTCTTCGGACGACAGCAGTTCAGCATCTAATTCTTCGGATTACAGCTACACAGATAACATATCAGATTCATCAAACGATCAGAGCGGTTATCTTGTAAGCATCAGCAATCCCGATCCGTCATACAGTCCTTCTCCTGTTTCTCTCTCAAGCTATGACAGAGAAAAATTAGAAAGACTTGTAATGGGCGAAGGTGGTTCAATGGGCTACGTAGGCTGCGCTCTTATTGCTCAGTCAATTCGTGACGCAATGAACCGTTCAAACACAACATCAATTGACAGAGTTATTTCGGAATACCGGTATTACGGTTCTACAGCTTATGCACCCAGTCAGGAAGTTAAAAACGCTGTTTCTTTTATTTTTGATCAGAACGGCTCTGCGGTTCAGCACAGAGTTCTTTGCTTCTACACCGGCTCAAGCAGCTGGCATGAGTCACAGAATTACATCACAAGCATAGGTTCTGTGAAATTCTTTGATTTATGGTATTAAGACCGGTTTACGGAATACAATTTAATTATCAATAAAAAAATCAGGTGTTTTTGAAAAAAGTCTTCGAAAACACTTGATTTTTTTTATTTTTATGGTATAATATACGAGCAATTCGCACGCTGATGTCTGTCGGCAGGGTGGCAAATTCAAAGGATTTGCTTGATGGCTGATAAAAACAAAGGCACAGCGGAGGTTTTAACCTAAGGAGGATTTTTATTATGGCAGTAGTTTCAATGAAACAGCTTCTTGAAGCAGGTGTACATTTTGGTCACCAGACAAGAAGATGGAACCCTAAGATGGCTGAGTACATTTTTACTGAGCGTAACGGTATTTACATTATCGACCTTCAGAAGAGTGTAAAGAAGCTTGAAGAGGCTTACAACTTTGTTCGTGAGCTTTCGGCAGAAGGCAAGAGCGTTCTCTTTGTAGGTACAAAGAAGCAGGCTCAGGATTCTGTTAAGGAAGAGGCAGAGCGTGCAGGCGCTTATTATGTAAACGCAAGATGGCTCGGCGGTATGCTCACAAACTTTGCAACAATCAGAAGAAGAATTGCCCGTTTAAAGCAGCTCCGTGCTATGCAGGAAGACGGCACTTTCGATCTTCTCCCTAAGAAGGAAGTTATCAAGCTCAATCTTGAGATTGAAAAGCTTGAGAAATTTATGGGCGGCATCAAGGATATGACAGAAATGCCGGGCGCACTCTTTATTGTTGACCCGAGAAAAGAAAGAATTGCCGTTTCAGAGGCAAAGAAGCTCAATATTCCTATCGTTGCTATCGTAGATACAAACTGCGATCCTGATGAGATTGATTATGTTATCCCCGGCAACGACGACGCTATTCGTGCAGTAAAGCTTATTGCAGGTGCAATGGCTAACGCTATCATCGAAGGCAGAGAAGGTCAGATGGGTGCAGCAGCTGTTGAAGAGGAAGAAACAGCTGAATAATCGTTTGTGATTATAACCTCATTTATATATATTTATTTGAAAGGATGTTTTCATAATGGCAGCATTTACAGCTCAGGATGTAAAAGCATTAAGAGAAAAAACAGGCTGCGGCATGATGGATTGCAAGAAGGCACTCACTAATGCTGATGGCGATATGGATAAAGCAGTTGACTTTTTAAGAGAACAGGGCCTTGCTAAGCAGGCTAAGAAGGCAAGCAGAGTTGCAGCAGAGGGTGTTGCATACGCTTGCACAAACGATGACCTCTCAGTAGGCGTTGTTGTAGAAGTTAACGCTGAAACAGACTTCGTTGCCAAGAACGATTCATTTATGGATTTCGTTAAGGCTTGCGCTAACACAATTATCGAGCAGAACCCTGCTGATGTTGAGGCTCTCCTCACACTCAAGGCAACAGGTTCAGAGCAGACAATCGCTGAAATGCTTCAGGAAAAGGTTCTCACAATCGGCGAGAATATCCAGATTCGTCGTTTTGAGCGTATGGAAGGTGCTTGTGTTGCTTATGTACACGCAGGCGGTAAGATTGGCGTTCTCGTTAACTTTGATACAGACCTCGCTGCAAAGCCGGAGTTTGTTGCATACGGCAAGGATGTTGCAATGCAGATTGCAGCTCTTAACACTCCTTACCTCAACGAGAGTGAAGTTCCTGCAGAAATCATTGAGCATGAGAAAGAAGTTATGCGTCAGCAGGTAATCAACGAAGGTAAGCCCGAGCAGATTGCCGACAAGATTGTTATGGGTAAGATTGGTAAGTTCTACAAGGAGAACTGTCTTCTTGACCAGGAGTTCGTTAAGGACAATAAGATCAATATCAAGCAGTACACACAGAATACTGCTAAGGAGCTTGGCGGTTCTATCGAAATCAAGAAATTCGTTCGTTTTGAAAAGGGCGAAGGCATTGAAAAGCGTCAGGACGACTTTGCTGCAGAAGTTGCAAGCATGGTTAAATAATTGTTTTGACATCCAAAGCATAATATTCGGAGCAGAGATTAAATTCTCTGCTCTTTTTGTTTGCCTGAAATTAAATTTGACAATAAAAATACGGAACAGAAATCTGCTCCGTACAATCATTTAATGAATATCCAGCTTTCAATCTTGTCACCGTCAACCATAAAGGCTTTGTCAGCAATTTCAGCAAGCGGCGAATCGCTGTAACTGTCCGAATAAAAGCTGTCAATTTTACCGTTGGGAAAAGCCTCGTAAAACCGTTTCACCTTTTCCTTGCCGTGGCAGTTAACTTCGGTGTATTTTCCGCTTTGCATATTAACCTTTGATGCTATAAGATTTTTGATTTTAAGCCTTTCACAAACGGGTTTTAGCAAAAATTCGGGTGATGCCGAAATAATTACATCGTCATCTTTCTTTTGTTCAAGATAAAACGGCTTTATATTTCCAATGTATTCTTTCCAAAAGTCTTTTACATCTTTTTCGGTATCACAAAATGCAAGAAATCTGTACATTTTTTCTTTAAATTCAGTTTTTGTACCTTTTTTAAACACATAAAATTTCACAAATGCCCCAAAAAGCGATGGGGCGAGGGTGATAATTTTTTTATGCCTTTTAAGGCAGAATAAATAGAAGTCGGCTGTTGAGTCACCGTAATAAACGGTTTTGTCAAAATCATATGCATTCATAATATATAAATTCCTTTGTTATGCCATCCTGTAAATTAAATTCTTTGTTGTGAACCTCTACCATTATAGTATGAGAGCGTAATTTTTGCAACCTCTCCTGTAAGGAATGCCCTTGTTAGCCGAATGTTTAAAAAATATCCTTAATCCCCAAAGTAAGTTCCGCAGCAAAAAAGAGGCGGAACTTACTTTGGAAATTAACTTTATTCAAAAAACCGCCACTAAACCTTTACAAACCCCACAAGATATTGTATTATATTAGTAATTATAATTTATCGTGGGGTGTTATGTATGAAGCCGAAATATAAAAGAGTATTATTAAAACTTTCAGGCGAATCTCTTGCAGGTGAAATGAAACACGGCATTGATTTTGAAACTGTTCTCAAAATCTGTAAGCCTATCAAAGAATGTGTTGACGCAGGCGTAGAAGTCGGCATAGTAGTAGGCGGAGGCAACTTCTGGCGTGGCAGAAGTTCAGGTGAAATGGACAGAACAAGAGCCGACCATATGGGTATGCTTGCAACAACAATCAATGCGCTCGGTGTTTGTGACGCACTTGAACAGCTTGGTGTTAATGTTCGTGTTCAGACAGCTATCGCTATGCATCAGATTGCTGAGCCGTATATCAGAAACAAGGCTGTTCTTCACCTTCAAAAGGGAAGAGTGGTAGTGTTCGGCTGCGGAACAGGCAACCCGTTCTTCAGCACAGACACAGCAGCGGCTCTCCGTGCAGCTGAAATTGAGGCAGACATTGTTATGAAAGCTACTATGGTTGACGGCGTTTATGACAGCGATCCTAAGAAAAATCCAAACGCTAAGAAATATGACACAATTTCATTTCATGAGGTTCTCAATAAGGATCTTGCTGTTATGGATAGCACAGCTGCATCTCTTTGTAAGGACAACAATCTGCCTATCCTTGTATTCAGCATTGATGACCCTGAAAACATTTACAAAGCTGTTTGCGGTGAAAATATCGGTACTATCGTAACAGCTAACGACTAATTCAATTGATTATTTTACTGACTTTTTAACAATAATTATTATACAGGAGGCATAAATATGCAGACACAGTTAAAAAAAGCCGGCGAAACCATGGACAGACGCCTTGAGCATATGCGCAGGGAATTTTCGGAAATCAGAGCAGGCAGAGCAAATCCCGCTGTTCTTGATAAAGTAAAGGTTGACTACTACGGCGCACCCACACCCGTGAACCAGCTTGCTGCTGTTTCTGTTACAGAAGCAAGAACTCTTACAATTCAGCCATGGGATGCGTCTGTATTAAGACTGATTGAAAAGGCTATACAGACTTCAGACATCGGCATAAATCCGCAAAATGACGGTAAGGTTATCCGTCTTATCTTTCCACCGCTCACAGAGGACAGAAGAAAAGAAATTGTAAAAGATGTTCAGAAAATTGCCGAAGAAACCAAGGTTCAAATTCGTAATGTCCGCCGTGAACTTATCGACAAGCTTAAAGCTATGAAGAAGGACGGCGAGCTTACAGAGGACGATCTCAAGCAGGGCGAAAAGAAAGCTCAGGATCTTACAGATAAGTATGTCAAAGAAGTTGAGAGCATTTCTGCAGTAAAGCAGAAAGAAATTTTGGAGATGTAATATGGCTTTTTTCTCAAAGAAAAAAGATGAGCAGATTGAGGTTACAGACCTCAATCTGCCTTCGCATATCGGAATTATTATGGACGGCAACGGCCGTTGGGCAAAGAAAAGAGGACTTCCGAGAAAAGCAGGTCACCGTCAGGGTGCAAAAACCTTCAGAACCATAACAAGATATTGTTCCGATATAGGAATAAAGTACCTTACCGTGTACGCCTTTTCAACCGAGAACTGGAAAAGACCGCAGGATGAGGTTGAGTCACTTATGTCGCTTTTTAAATCATACCTCAATGAAGCACTTGAAGATTTTAAAGACGACAGTATTGTGGTAAAATTCATCGGTGACAAGTCAGGCTTTAACGATGAACTTCGTGAGCTTATGATTGAAAACGAAGAGAGTTCAAAAGACCGTGACGGTATGGTTCTTAATATTGCTATGAATTACGGCAGTCGTGACGAAATTGTCAGAGCTGTTAAAAATATTTCTGAGGATGTCAAAATCGGCAAAATTTCTTCCGACGACATAACAGAAAATCTTTTTTCAAATTATCTTTACACCGCAGGTCAGCCCGATCCCGACCTTATTATCAGACCGAGCGGTGAATATAGAATTTCAAATTTCCTTTTGTGGCAGTCAGCCTACACGGAATTTGTAATAATGAACAAATTATGGCCTGATTTTCAGAAATCAGACCTTGATGAAGCATTAAAAATATACTCCTCCAGAAACAGAAGATACGGCGGAGTTTGATGAGAGTTGATATAAAATGAAATCCCTCAAGCCTCGGCTGCTGACAGCCGTAATAGGAATACCACTATTGCTGATTGTTCTGTTTGTATCGGAACTTTGGCTCCCGTTTACAGGCATAGTCATAGGAGCATTTTCGGCATTTATGACAGGTGAGTATCTGCACGCAAGGAAGATGCTTTATAAGTTTCACCTTTCCATACCTTGTATAGTTTTTTCTTTTCTGCTTTCTATTTTGGTTACAACAAAGTTTCTGTATATTTTGATTTTTGCATTCATATTAACAGCCTTTGCAGTAATGATTTTCAAACACGAAAAGACAAACTATGCCGATGTTGCATATTCAGTGTTCGGAACTTTTTTAATTTCTTTTGGAATGAGTGCCATCCCGATTGCCTGTGCATCATCTGTATCAATTACTTTCTGCTATATATGTATTTTTGCATTACCGTGGATGGCAGACGCAGGCGGCTTCTTTATCGGAGCATCGTTCGGCAAGCACAAGCTTTGCCCGAAAATCAGTCCTAAAAAGACTGTTGAGGGTGCAATCGGCGGAATACTTTTTTGTGACCTTACAGCCGTAATCATCGGTCTGATATTTAGTTTTTGGGTTATGCCTGACGCCAACATCAACTTCTGGGCATTGATTCTTCTCGGTGTAATTGACGCTCCTGTATCAATTCTCGGCGATTTGAGTTTTTCTCTTATCAAAAGAAGCTACGGGATTAAGGACTACGGCTCAATTTTTCCCGGTCACGGCGGAATGCTCGACAGGTTCGACAGCATAATATTTACTGCACCCGTTCTTGTTGCAATCAATCAATTCATACCTTTCATAACAGTGGGGTAAACTAAAATGATAAATTCACTTTCCATCCTCGGATCAACAGGCTCAATCGGAACACAAACGCTTGATGTTGCAGATAAACTCAATTTAAAGGTTTCTGCACTTACTGCGTCAACAAACATAAAACTTCTTGAAGATCAGGTACGAAAGTATAAGCCTGAGCTTGCGGTAGTTTTTGACGAAGAAAAAGCCAAAGAATTAAAAGACAATATAAAAGATACAAGCACCCGTGTTTTAAGCGGTATGGACGGACTTATTGAGGCGGCAACGCTTGAGAATGCCGATCTTGTTGTAAATTCGGTTGTCGGAATGGTAGGCTTAAAGCCTACGCTCGCAGCGGCAAATGCTAAAAAAGACATTGCTTTTGCAAACAAAGAAACGCTTGTAACAGGCGGTAAGCTTGTTTGTGACGCGGTAAAGAAGAACGGTGTAAAGCTTCTTCCCGTTGACAGCGAACATTCAGCCATTTTTCAGTGCTTACAGGGTATGCCTGAGAAAAAAATGCTTAAAAAGCTCATTCTTACAGCTTCAGGCGGTCCTTTCTTCGGAAAAACAACCGAAGAGTTAAAGAATGTAACAGTTAAAGAAGCTCTTAATCATCCAAATTGGAGTATGGGTGCAAAAATAACCATCGACTCTGCTACAATGATGAACAAGGGACTTGAAATAATTGAGGCAAGGTGGCTTTTTGATGTACAACCGGAAAACATTGATGTTGTTGTACACCGTGAAAGCATAATACATTCTCTTATTGAGTATGTAGATAATTCCGTAATTGCACAGCTGGGACTTCCCGATATGAGAATCCCGATTCAGTACGCAATTACATATCCCGAAAGATATGAATCACCTGTCGGCGAATTAAGTCTTGCTCAAATCGGCAAAATGACTTTTTTTGAACCCGATTATGAAACCTTCAAGTGCCTTAGAGCCTGCAAAAAGGCTCTTTCGCTCGGAGGTGTTGCAACAGCTGTTGCAAACGGTGCTAATGAGGAGGCTAACCGACTTTTCAGAGAGGGTAAAATCACTTTTCTTGAAATCGGCGACCTTGTTATGGGTGCAATTGATAACATAGACAATTTTGAGCCTACATGCGTTGATGATGTGTTAAAGGCAGACAAACTTGCAAGAGAGTATGTACTCTCTATGCTATAATTTGCGGTAATATTTTTCATTGCTGTCTTTGCGGCGGCAATGAATATTTTGGAGTTGATTTATTTTAATGCAAATTTTAACAGTTGCGGCTCTCATTGTAATAGGAATATTACTTTTTGAGCTTATAATTTTTTCTCATGAATTTGGTCATTTTATTACCGCAAAGCTTTCGGGTGTAAAGGTAAATGAGTTTGCACTCGGTATGGGACCGAAAATAATCAGTTTTGTTAAAGGCGAAACAAGGTACTCGCTTCGTCTTTTTCCGATAGGCGGTTACTGTGCCATGGAGGGTGAGGATGAGGACAGCGAAGAAAAAGCCGCGTTTAATAATGCAAAAGTATGGAAGAGAATGATTATCATAATCGCAGGTGCGGTTATGAATATTCTTCTCGGTTTTGTTATGATGTTTGCCTTTACCGTTCAGGCTGACAGCTTCAGCTCTACAACCGTATCTCAGTTTCAGCCTAATGCGTTCACAGCCAATACAGGCTTGCAGACGGGGGATAAGATTGTCGAAGTGAACGGTTATTCAATTTGGAATTCAAGAGATTTGCAGTTTGCAATCTCAACACTTCCGTATGAAACTGTAGAAGGCAGCACACTTGAAGTGTACAAAGAAAGAGCGACATCTGCCGCCTGCGGAGTGTACAATAAATACGCCAATGACAAATCCCTTTCACAAGATGAACTTCAAAAATACTACAACGCTCTCTCAGAGGGTTGTTCAAGGATAAATAAGGCTGCAAGCAAAGAAGAGGCTGAAAAGCTTCTTGACGAAGCTTGTAAGTCAATTTATGCGCTTGACAAATCATATGATATGTCAAAGTATAAAACACCCGAAATAGACACAACTACATCAAGACCGAGATTTATGGCTGATGTAAAGGTTGTCCGTGACGGCAAAGAAATAACGCTTGAAAATGTACAGTTCTTCACCTATTATGCCGATGACGATGCCGAAAAGAAGAACAAACCAACCGTTGCTTTTGACTTTGCGGTTGAGCCTATTGAAAAAAATGTCGGCACGGTTCTTACTGAAACATTTACAGAAACCTGCTCAATGGCAAAAACTGTGTGGACTTCGCTTGTATGGCTTGTACAGGGAAAATTCGGCTTCAATGATATGTCAGGTCCTGTCGGTATCGCAACTGCGGTAACTCAGGTTGCATCCATGGGTCTTGAAACAGGTTTTGCAGACGCGGTTAATAACATTTTGTTTGTAATGATACTCATAACGGTAAACCTCGGAATTGTTAATATGCTTCCGTTTCCTGCTCTTGACGGCGGAAGATTCCTGTTCCTGCTGATTGAATGGATATTCAAAAAGCCGATTCCGAGAAAAGCAGAGCAGGTTGTAAATACGGCAGGACTTGTACTGCTGCTTGCATTTATGCTTATTATTTCGGTAAAAGATGTATTCCAACTTGTAACGGGAACTTTTCCCGGTATGTAGATAAACGGAGGAAAACCTTATGGGAAGTAAAATTCAGGTAACTGCCGGCAATGTAAAAATCGGCGGCGGTGCTAAAGTAAGCGTTCAGTCAATGCTCAATATTCCCTCAACCGATATTGAGGGTTCTGTAAGACAGGCAAAACAGCTTGAAGCGGCAGGCTGCGAAATCATTCGTGCCGCCATTCCTAATAAAGATGCAGTAAAGCTTATTCCTGCCCTCAAAGAGGCTGTAAGCGTCCCAATTGTAGCCGATATCCATTTTGACTACAGGCTGGCTCTTGAGGCTTGTGCTGCGGGAGTTGATAAAATACGAATAAACCCGGGCAACATCGGTTCCGATGACAGAGTAAAAGCAGTTGCCGATGCCTGCAAACAGCGTGGCATTCCGATAAGAATCGGCGTTAATTCAGGTTCGCTCGAAAAAGAAATACTTGCAAAATACGGTCATCCCACACCCGAGGCTCTTTGCGACAGTGCCTTGTACCATGCATCACTTCTTGAAAAATTTGATTTCAACGATATTGTTCTTTCAATGAAAAGTTCAACCGTTTCTACTATGATTAAAGCCTATGAGCTTGCCGCAGAAAGGTGTGACTATCCGCTCCACCTCGGGGTTACAGAGGCAGGAACGGAAAGAATGGGTATTATCAAATCTTCTGCCGGAATCGGTGCATTGCTTCTTCACGGTATAGGCGATACAATCAGGGTTTCCCTCACAGCCGATCCTGTAAAGGAAGTTTATGCCGCTCATGATATTCTCAGGGCTCTTGACATTGAGAAAGACGGAGTTCAATTCGTTTCATGTCCGACTTGCGGAAGAACAAGAATTGACCTTGTGAAGATTGCAAACGAGGTTGAAGATAAGCTCAGAAACTGCAAAAAGAATATCAAAGTAGCGGTAATGGGCTGCGTTGTAAACGGTCCGGGAGAAGCAAGAGAAGCTGATATCGGCATCGCAGGCGGTGAAGGCTGCGGTCTTGTATTTAAAAAGGGTGAAATCATCCGTAAAGTTCCCGAAGAAAAACTCGTTGACGCACTTATGGAAGAAGTAGAAAAATTATAATCCGTCAGACGGACGGATAGGGCTTTGCTACGATAAAAGCAGAAGGAAATATATGAAAACATTAGGAGAAGTCTTTTCCTCCCAGTTTGGCATAAATCTGCCGCAACAGGCTTCAAAGGGAGAATTGACACAACTTGATATCAATAAACAATCCCGTTTAATAATTTTGTCAGTTAATTTCAGCGAACTTATCGGTCGTGATTTGCTTTTTGAAGCCGAAAAAAGCATCACAAAGGTTCTTGCATACCACGCCGTAATCAAGCCGCATTTTCCGACAGAGTTGTTTTCTGCCGATTATTTTCCCCAGCTCTACACAGCTGTAAGGCGAGATATTCCAAGCATTAACGGAACTCTCAACAATGCCGAGGTTAAGTTTGAAAACAATACTCTGACAATCAATCTTCTCAACGGCGGAAAAACACTTCTTGACAGTAAAGGTTTTGATAAGGCGCTTGTAAAGCAGATTTACGAAGAGTTTAACCTTCACATTTCCGTAATTTATACAGGTACATTTGAGGTTGAAGAAAACAACGAAGAATACAAAGCGGCAATTCAGAACGCTCAGGAGAAAATCAATCGGGAAAATCTTCAAAAAGCTGCTGAATTCTATCAGGAAGAGGCTGAAACTGCAAAACAAAGAGAAGAAATACACGCTGAAAATACTACTGCCGAAATTGAAATTCGTGAGGGTAAATTCTCAACTCCTCAGATTGTTCAATCCTCAATCCGTCCTTTATACGGAAGGTCGATTAGAGGAAAGATGATTCCCATTTCATCAATTTCAGGTGATTCGGGAAGAATCGTTGTATGGGGCGATGTATTTGATATTGAAAAGAAAGTTACTAAAAGCGGTGACAAAAATATTTTCACTATCGACATAACCGATTACACAGGTTCAACAACCGCTAAGATATTCAATTCAATTAAAGAATCAGCCGTAATTGACAACATCAAAAAGGGCGACACAATTGTTGTTCAGGGCGATGTTGAATACGATAAATACGCAGGTGAGCTTGTTGTCAATGCCCGCTCGGTCGGCACTGCCCAAAAAGTCAAGGTGGTTGATAATGCCGAGAAAAAGCGTGTTGAGCTTCATATGCATACAAATATGTCACAGATGGATGCTGTGACATCGGCAGGTGACCTTGTAAACCGTGCTTATCAGTGGGGACACAAGGCAGTTGCGATTACAGACCACGGTGTCGCACAGGCATTCCCCGACGCAATGAAGGCCGCAGACAAAATCAATAAGGACGAAGAAAAAATAAAAGTCATCTACGGTGTTGAGGCATACTTTATGGATGACCTTGTAGAGTCCGTAAAAGGTGATGCCGACACAGGTTTTGACGGCACATTCATCTGCTTTGATATAGAAACAACAGGTCTTTCAGCCGCCCGTGATAAGATTACCGAAATCGGCGCAGTAAAGGTTGAAAACGGTATAATTACCGATAAATTCTCAACTTTTGTGAATCCCGAAATGCCGATTCCGCAGAAAATTACTCAGCTTACAGGAATTACCGATGAAATGGTAAAGGACGCTCCTTCACAGAGCGAGGCTGTCAGTGCATTTTTGGAGTTTGCCGGTGATAATGTTCTTGTTGCACACAACGCACCGTTTGATACATCATTCATTGCAAAAGCCTGTGAAGATATGGGTAGGGAGTATAACTACACTTCAATTGATACGGTTGCAATTTCAAGAGCAATTCTCACCGATATAAAGAACTGCAAGCTTGACACCGTTGCAAAATTTTTAAGACTTGGTGAGTTTAATCACCACAGAGCAACCGACGATGCCGAAATGCTCGCAAAAATTTTTATAACCCTTTGCCGACGGCTTACAGATGATTTCGGCATAACAAAAACCAATGACATTAACACAAAGATAGCAGGCGGAGATTTTAAAAAGCTCCCAACCTATCATCAAATTATTCTTGTAAAGAATAAAACCGGTCTAAAAAATCTATACAGACTTATTTCTTACAGTCATCTTAATTATTTCTATAAAAAGCCGAGAATCCCCAAAAGCGAGCTTGTAAAGTACCGAGATGGACTCATTATCGGTTCTGCTTGTTGTGCAGGTCAGCTTTACATGGCAATTCTTGATGGCAAGCCATGGGGCGAACTCAAGCAGATTGCATCATTCTATGATTATCTTGAGATTCAGCCTGCAGGTAACAACAGCTTTATGATTCGCGACGGCAGATTTGATTCTGTTGATGAGCTTCACAAAATCGACTCTACAATTATTAGGCTTGCTAAAGAACTCGGCAAACCGGTATGCGCAACCTGCGACGTTCATTTTATGGATCCGACTGACTCTGAATTCAGAAAAATTCTTATGGCAGGTCAGGGATATAAGGATGCTGATCAGCAAGCTCCGCTTTATTTCAGAACAACCGCCGAAATGCTCAAGGAATTTGAGTGGCTCGGAAAAGATAAAGCATATGAGTATGTTGTGGAGAACCCAAACAAAATTGCCGATATGTGCGAATATATCAGACCTATTCCAAAGGGTACATTCCCGCCTAACATTGAGGGTGCGCAAGAACAGCTTATTGACATTACATGGAAAAGAGCAAAAGAGAAATACGGCGATCCATTGCCTGAAATCGTAAAGGCAAGACTTGACAAGGAGCTTAATTCAATAACAACCTACGGATTCTCCGTGCTTTATATGACTGCTCAAAAGCTTGTTGCAGACAGTGAAGCACACGGCTATCTTGTCGGTTCAAGAGGATCTGTAGGTTCGTCTTTCGTAGCTACTATGTCGGGTATTTCTGAGGTTAATCCGCTTTGTCCGCACTATGTATGCCCAAACTGTAAACACAGTGAGTTTATCACAGACGGCAGCTACGGCTCAGGCTTTGATATGCCGCCCAAAAACTGTCCCGAATGCGGTACTCTTATGGATCAGGACGGTCACGAAATTCCGTTTGAAACATTTCTTGGCTTTAAAGGCGACAAAGTGCCTGATATCGACCTTAACTTCAGCGGTGAGTATCAGTCAAAATCCCACCGTTACACGGAAGAGCTCTTCGGCAAAAACAATGTGTTCAAAGCGGGAACAATTTCTACCGTGGCCGAAAAAACAGCCCTTGGTTTTGTAAAAAAGTACGCACAGGAACGAGGTCTTGTAATGCACAAGGCTGAGGAAAAGCGTCTTGCAATCGGCTGTACGGGTGTTAAGAGAACCACAGGTCAGCACCCCGGCGGTATGGTTGTTGTGCCGAGAACAAACGATGTTTACGATTTCTGCCCTGTTCAGCATCCTGCAAACGATGTGAACTCAGACAATATTACAACCCACTTCGACTTCCATTCAATTCATGATACAATTACCAAGCTTGACGAGCTTGGACACGATGTTCCGACAATCTATCATTATCTTGAACTCTACACAGGTATCCCCGTAATGAAAGTTTCAATGAGCGATCCCGAGGTTATGTCGCTGTTTACTTCTCCGAAAGCACTCGGAGTTACTGAGGAGGATATCGACTCAAAAACCGGTACATTCAGCCTTCCTGAATGCGGTACGGCTTTCGTAAGAGGAATGCTTGTTGAGGCACAGCCAAAGACATTTACCGACCTTTTGCAGATTGCCGGTCTTTCGCACGGTACCGATGTATGGCTCGGTAACGCTCAGGAGCTTATTCATAACGGTACCTGCACAATTTCGGAAGTAATCGGTACTCGTGACTCAATTATGACCTATCTTATGCACAAAGGTCTTGAGCCCGGTATGGCATTCAAAATAATGGAGATTGTCCGTAAAGGTAACGCAACAAAACTTCTTACGGAAGAACACTTCAAGGCTATGCGTGAACACAATGTTCCCGAATGGTATATTGATTCATGTATGAAAATCAAGTATATGTTCCCGAAAGCCCATGCCGCGGCTTATATGATTGCTACGCTCAGACTCGGCTGGTACAAGGTTCATAAGCCCGTTGAGTACTACGCTGCATATTTTACCGTACGAAGTGAAAATCTTGACGGTGCAATTGCCATGCAGGGACACAAGGCTGTCCGTGACAAGATGAACAACATAAAGCAAAAGCAAAGTGTTCACGAAGCAACCGCCAAGGATGAAGCAGAGTATCAGACCTTGCAGATTGTCAACGAAATGATGGCAAGAAAAATTGAATTTCTTCCTGTTGATATCTATAAATCCGAGGCAAAAATGTTCAAGGTGGAGGACGGTAAAATCAGGCTTCCGTTTTCATCGTTACCGGGTGTAGGCGGTGCCGCTGCAGATTCACTTGCCGAAACAGGTAAGCATACAGAGTATCTTTCTATTGAAGATATGCAGATAAAAACAAAGGTTACAAAGGCTGTTATTGAAACGCTGAAAGACGTCGGAGTCCTCAATAATTTGCCGGAAAGCTCACAGATGTCGTTATTTTAAGGAGTTGTTTAAATGAAAAAACTGCTTTCGCTAAAAACTCTGCTGATTTGCATTTCATTTACGGTATTTCTTTTACTTGTAAAAGACAATATGAATGTTTTGTGGTCGGCTCTCGGTTGGATAACAGGCATAATCACTCCGTTTGCAATCGGATTTCTTTTTGCCTATATTCTCAACTACCCCTACAAATTTTTCTACACAAAAGTTTTCGGTCGGATGGGGCGAAAGCGTAAATTCCTTGCTAACTTCAGAAAACCCCTTGCACTTATCATAACATACGCAATTGTTGTGGCAATTTTTGTAATCATCATATCTATTGTAGTTCCTCAAATTGCAGCCAGCCTGTTCAGTCTTATCAACAGCCTGCCGCAATACGGCGGAGTTCTTTCGGATATGACAAAGACTGTTGTTCATTGGATTAACCATACATTCAGTATGGAAATTGACGCAAGCGAAGTAATAAATAACTTTTTCAAGTATATCACTAACTTTATTTCAGCAGGTAATATCACAAGCTTCCTCGGAAATTCAACAAATGCTGTGTTCAACGCCATTATGTCAATGTGTAACGGTGTGTATAATTTCCTGCTCGGAATCGTTATTTCCGTTTACTTTCTTGCAGCAAAGGAAACCCTTTGTTATCAAATAAAAAAACTTGCGGTTGCTTTTATTCCGATAAAGTATCTCCCGAAAATCTATGAAATAATTGATATTACAGATACAAAATGCGGTCGTTTTCTCGTTGGCGATATTATTGACGCCGCTTTTCTCGGAATCCTTACATTCATTACAATGTCAATTTTTCAATTACCTTATGCTCCGCTTATAGCTGTGCTTATAGGTGTAACAAATATCATTCCGTTCTTCGGTCCGTTTATCGGCGCAATTCCGAGTGCGTTTATCCTTTTTCTGATTGATCCTATTGATATGATTATTTTTGTAATCATTATCGTAATCATCCAACAGCTTGACGGCAACCTTTTCAAGCCGAAGATTATCGGCAGTCAGGTCGGTCTTTCAAGCTTCTGGGTACTGTTCAGCGTTATCGTGGGCGGAGGAATGTTCGGTGTGCTCGGACTTATTCTCGGAACGCCGATTTATGCCGTAATCTATGCTCTTGTAGGCAAGAGAGTTAAAAACAGAATTGAATCAAAGGGCAAAATTGCTCAGGAAGCACTTGATTTCGAGGTGCTTAACTACACCAAAATTGCCGCAGAGCAGAAAAAGCTTCGTGAAGAAAAAGAAATGCAGCATAGAGAAAAAATTATGAAATTCATCAACCGAACCAAAACAAACGGCGAAGACGATTCTTTGGAAAATTCAGATGAATAACTGAAAATTTCCCGTTTTATCTTATTGGTGTTGACAAATCAAGTTTAGTGTGTTAATATATTACCGTATTAACACACTAAAGCGTTTTGAGAGGTAATTATGAAGAAAAATTTGAAAATTACTCCCGAGGGAACAAAAGATTTTCTTTTTGCCGAATGTTCCGCTATGGATTATATCTGCACAAGCATTGAAAAGGTATTTGTAAAAGGCGGTTTTAAAAGGGTAATAACTCCTGCCCTTGAATTTTATGATGTCTTTTCAATTCCGTCAAGCGGAATCTCGCAGGAATCAATGTTTAAGACAACCGACAACAAGGGCAGACTTCTTGTTGCTCGTCCTGACTCCACTCTGCCGATTGCAAGAATGGTTTCTACAAGACTGAAAAACAACACACTTCCTGTTCGTCTTTATTACAAGCAGGCAGTGTATCGCAGCAATCCGTCACTTGCAGGAAGAAGAAACGAATTTCTTCAAATGGGTGTTGAGCTTCTCGGTGCAAAAGGAAAGAGGGCAGACCTTGAAATTCTTACATCGGCAATAAAGAGCATTTCAGCCGTTGCCGATGATTTCAGAATTGAGCTGGGACACGCCGAAGTATTCAATGCTCTTTCAAAAGAACTTGATATCAATGACGATTACAAAGAAAAAATAAGAGTGTCAATCGAAAGTAAAAATTATTCGGCGCTTAATAACCTTCTTGACAGGCTTGAGCCTTGCAAAACTGTTTCTGCAATCCGTTCACTCCCATCGCTTTTCGGCGGTGAAGAGGTGTTTGACGAGGCATACGCAATTTGCAAAGGTACAGGTGCCGAAAACGCTCTTGATTATCTCCACACAATCTATAAAGAACTTTCCGTGCTTGAACTCGGCAACAAGCTTATCATCGACCTCGGACTTGTTCAGAGAAATGATTACTATACGGGAATCGTATTTTCAGGGTATATTAACGGAATCGGTGACGCTGTTATTTCGGGAGGAAGATATGACGATCTTCTCAGCGAATTTGACGCTCCGATGGGTGCGGCAGGCTTTGCGATTGATACAGATGCAATTACAATGAAACATCTTTCCGATGATGATGTAAATTATTCAGATAATCCCGATGTTCTCGTTTTTGCAGAAAACGGACATGAAATGAAGGCTCTCAGATATGTTGACGAGCTTAACGAAAAGGGAATAAAGGCTCAGTTCAGCGTACTTGAAACTCTTGAAGAAACAGAACAGTTTGCAAAATCAAGAGGAATAGCTAAAGTAGAAATAGTATAATCAAGCTGTCGGAAAGGATTAAATATGAAACCATTAAGAATTGCTCTGACAAAGGGCAGACTTGAAAAGACTACAATCGAACTTCTTGAAAAAATCGGATATAATTGTGATGAGGTAAAAAACAAGGGAAGAAGGCTTATTCTTCCGATCGGCAATAATGATTTTGAAGTTGTGCTTGCTAAAGCCGCAGATGTTATTACATATGTTGAGCACGGTGTGTGTGACCTTGGCGTTGTCGGCAAGGACACAATTCTTGAAAACGGTTCATCTTTTTATGAATTGCTCGATTTGGGCTTCGGCAAATGCCGTTTTGCCCTTGCAACAAAAAAAGGTACTGATTTTTACAGCGGTTACAATACAAAAACTATCGCAACAAAGTATCCGAATGTAACCAGAGCTTTTTTTGACGATAAAGATATGGATGTAAGAATTATTAAGATTGAGGGTTCCGTTGAACTTGCTCCTCTTGTAGGTCTTGCAGACGGTATTGTAGATATAGTAGAAACAGGTTCAACGCTCAAGGCTAACGGTCTTGAAGTAATTGAATGGGTATGTGATATTTCAGCAAGACTTATTGCCAATACGGCAAGTCTTAAACTGCGCAAGGCTGAAATTGAAGAATTGCAGAAGAAACTGGAGGCTGTCACAAAATGATTACAACTGTTGTAGCAGACGGAAAAAACGAATATGAATTTATTGATTTGCTCAAAAAGAGAGCGCAGAATTCAGATAAAAATGTAGTTCCGATTGTTTCGGAAATCATCGAAAATGTTGCAGAAAACGGTGACAAAGCCGTAAAGGAATATACCGTTAAATTTGACGGAAAAGCACCTGAAAAGGTAGAAATTACTTCCGATGAAATCGACAGCCTTATTGAAAAATGCGATAAGGATTATCTTGAAACAATCAAAAAAGCAGCCGCAAATATTGCAGACTTCCATAAAAGACAGGTTCAGCAGAGCTGGCTCACAACAAAGAATAACGGTGTAATGATGGGGCAGAGAATCAGAGGCCTTAAAAGAGTAGGTATCTATGTTCCGGGCGGCACAGCCGCATATCCCTCATCAGTTCTTATGAACGCAGTTCCCGCCAAAATTGCAGGTGTTGAGGAGATTATTATGTGTACACCTCCGCAGAAGGACGGTACACCGAATCCGAATATCATCGCCGCCGCAAAGGTAGCAGGTGTTGACAGAATCTTCCTTATGGGCGGTGCACAAGCAGTAGCCGCACTTGCATACGGTACAGAAACCGTACCAAAGGTTGATAAAATCGTAGGACCCGGCAACATCTTTGTTGCAACAGCAAAAAAACTTCTTTACGGAACAGTTGACATTGATATGATTGCCGGTCCGAGTGAAATACTCATCATTGCCGATAAGTCTGCAAATCCAAAATTCCTTGCCGCAGACCTTATGAGTCAGGCAGAGCATGACAGGCTTGCATCTGCAATTCTGCTTACCGACTGCGAAGAGCTTGCCAAAGAAACTGAAACAGAGCTTGAAAAGCAGATGACCGCTCTTTCAAGAAAAGATATTATCCGTTCATCGGTTGACAATTTCGGTGCAATTATCGTATGCAGTGATATGTCACAGGCGATTGAATTTGCTAACGAGCTTGCTCCCGAACATCTTGAGGTTTGTTGTGAAAACCCAATGGAGTATGTCGGCAAGCTTGATAATGCAGGCTCTGTATTTCTCGGCAACTACAGTCCCGAGCCTCTGGGCGACTATTTTGCAGGTCCTAACCATGTTCTTCCGACAAGCGGCACGGCAAGATTTTTCTCACCTCTTTCGGTAGACAGCTTTGTAAAGAAATCAAGCTTTATTTACTATACGGAAGACGCTTTGAGAAAAGATGCCGAAGATGTAGTTCGCTTTGCAGAAACAGAAGGACTTACAGCACACGCAAATTCAATTAAAGTGCGTTTTGATATGAAATAAGAATGGAAGTTATGCAATGTCTTATGAATTAAACAAAAAAATTCGTGAACTTGAACCGTATGAACCAATCAGCGGTACATATAAAATTCGACTTGATGCAAACGAATGTCCCGAAAATTATCCCGATTTCATCAAAGAAGAAATCAAAAATGCAATTGATACAATTGATTTCAACCGCTATCCCGATCCGCTTGCGGAAAAGGTTGTTACGGCTTTTGCGGATTATTACGGAATCAATCCAAAATATGTAACCGCAGGTAACGGCTCAGATGAACTTATCTTTTTGATTGAAGCCGCATTTATGGAAAAAGGGGACAGGATGCTTTGTGTTGCTCCCGATTTTTCAATGTACAAATTCTATTCATCAATCTGTGAGGTTGAATGTGACACCTTTATCAAATCTGACGATCTTACAATTGATACTGACGCACTTATTGAAAAGGTAAACCGTGACAATATCAAGCTTTTGCTCTTTTCAAACCCATGCAATCCGACAGGCCAGGGTATGACCGCCGAAGATGCACGCAGACTTGTTACAAGCGTAAATGCACTTGTAATTCTTGATGAAGCATATATGGATTTCTGGGATCAGAGTCTTATAAATGAGGTTGAAAAGTATTCAAATCTCATTATTTTCAGAACCGCATCAAAGGCAGTAGGCTCAGCGGCACTCAGACTCGGTTTTGCCGTTGCCAATGAAACAATTTCAAGAGCTGTAAAAGCGGTAAAATCTCCGTACAATGTGAACACATTTTCTCAGGTTGTCGGCAGTATAATATATAAAAATAAAGATTATCTCAAAAACAGACAAAAAACAATTGTCAGAAACAGAGAAAAGCTGTATAATGACTTATTGGAGTTGTCCGCTCTTTCCGATGATTTTAAGGTTTACAACAGTTGTGCAAACTTTGTTTTTGTTAAAACATCATTCGGCAAAGACTTGTGGAACTATCTCAAGGACAATTCAATTGTAATCCGTTTTATGGGTGATTACATCAGAATTTCCGTTGGCACAGAAGAAGAAAATGAAGAACTGATAAGTTGCATTAAAACTTATTTATCGAGGTGATTATATGCGCAGTGCATATGTTGAGCGTAAAACGAAGGAAACCGACATAAAGCTAAAACTTAATCTTGACGGCGGCGATATCAAAATTGATACAGGCATAGGCTTTTTTGACCATATGCTCAATTCGTTTGCCACTCACGGCAGGTTCGGACTTGAGGTTTCGGTAAAAGGCGACCTCTATATTGACGAACACCACACCGTTGAAGACACAGGTATAGTTCTCGGCAAAGCATTTGCAGAGGCTCTTTCAACCAAAGAGTCAATTGAAAGATTTGGCAGTTTTTATGTTCCTATGGACGAAGCGCTTGCGTTTGCATCTGTTGACATCAGTGGCAGACCTTATCTTGTATTCGACGCTGATTTTCCGCAGGAAAGATGCGGCGGTTATGACTGTTCAATGACAGTAGAATTTATGCGTGCGTTTGCATTTAACGCACAAATCACACTTCACCTCAAATCTGTTTACGGTGAAAACTCTCACCATATCACAGAGGCTTTGTACAAGGCTTGCGCACACGCACTCCGTCTTGCAGTAAAGCAAAATTCTTCAAATGTACTTCTTTCTACTAAAGGAGTGTTATAATGATTATTTTACCCGCTATTGACATAAAAGACGGCAATTGCGTCCGTCTTTTCAAGGGTGATTATGCAACCGTTCAGAAGGTAGCAGAGTCCCCGTATATTGCCGCTCAGGGCTTTGCTGACGCAGGTGCAGAGTGGATGCATATGGTTGACCTTGACGGTGCAAAAGACGCAAAGCTTGTTAATGCCGATCTTATTGCGGATGTTGCAAAAGCCTCGGGACTTTCTGTTGAGGTCGGCGGAGGAATCCGTGATATGAAAGCGGTTGAATATTATCTTTCAAGAGGAATAAACCGTGTTATTCTCGGTTCAGCCGCAGTTAAAAACCAGCAGCTTGTTATTGATGCCGTAAAAGAATACGGTGAGAGAATTGTAGTTGGCATTGATGCAAAGGACGGCATGGTTCGTGCAGAAGGTTGGATTGATAATTCGGAAATCAACTACATTGAGCTTGCAAAGCGTATGGAAGATGTCGGAGTAAAGACTATTGTGTTCACAGACATTGATCAGGACGGTACTCTTGCAGGTCCTAACCTTAAACAGCTTGATGATCTTGCTCACGAAGTCAGCTGTAATATTATCGCAAGCGGCGGTGTTGCAGTTCTCAAGGATATCATAAATCTTGCAGAACTCGATGTCTACGGTGCAATCTGCGGCAAGGCTATCTATACAGGTTCGCTTGATTTGAAACAGGCGATTGAAGTAACAAATAAAATCTGAGGTAATTATGGATCTTGATAAATATTTTGTAAAATCCGAACTTATTCCCGCAATTATTCAGGAAAAGTCAACGGGTGAGGTACTTATGCTTGCATATATGAACCGTGAAAGTATGCAAAAAACTTTTGAAACCGGTTACACATGGTTCTGGTCAAGAAGCCGTCAGGAGCTTTGGAACAAGGGTGCAACATCAGGTCATTTACAAAAGGTAATTGATATATATGCCGACTGCGATGACGATACATTGCTCATCACAGTTGAACAGACAGGTGCGGCCTGCCACACGGGAAATCATTCCTGCTTTTTTAAAAAATTAAAATGAGGAGAATTTTAATATGAACGACAGAGAAGTTCTTGAAGCACTTTATGCTACAGTAGAAAACAGACGAGATAATCCAAAAGAGGGTTCATACACTTGTTACCTTCTTGATAAAGGAATTGACAAGATTCTTAAAAAAGTAGGCGAGGAGTGCAGTGAAACAATCATTGCGGCAAAGAACGATGACAACAGCGAAACTGTTTATGAAATTGCAGACCTTATCTATCATCTCACAGTTATGATGGTAAAGCTTGGTATTCCGCTCGAGGATGTTCTTACCGAGCTTGACAAGAGAAGCGAGAAGACAGGAAACCTTAAAAAGTTCCATGTTGTCGATAAAAATTCTTAATAAAGACGAACAAAAAGGCCCTATGACTTTGGTCATAGGGCTTAACAATATGTAATATTATATTATTTATGCGTTAACAAATGCGAATTTTGAAATGGCCTGTTTGAGATTATCGTCAGGCTCAGATTCAAGAAGAAGCTCAATCGGCATTTTTTCATCAATTGTAAAAAAACCCATCAAAGAATGAGCGTCAACGGTATTATCGCCGTTTCTAAGCATCATTACTGTATCCGGAAAGTGAGCAAGAGTTTCAAACATATCGATCATTTCTTTTTTATCTTTTATTGAAACCGGTACAGAAAACAAGATCTCACCTCCATTGTTTAACTTGTCTATATTTTATCATTGATATTTGTTAAAATCAACAATAAATTGATGAATTTTTGCAATTTCAACTATTTACCTAAAAAAGGATGATTATTAAATGAATTTTAATATAATAACACTCGGCTGCAAGGTTAATCAGTATGAGTCACAGGCAATGCGTGAAGATATGCTGAAAAACGGTTTTCTTCTCTCGGATGACAGGGACAGGGCTGACATAACAATCGTAAACAGCTGTACGGTAACATCCGTAAGTGATGCAAAAAACCGCAAGATTCTAAACCGTGTCCGCCGTGAAAATCCTGACGGAATTGTTATTCTTACCGGCTGTATGCCGCAGGCTTTTCCCGATGAAAGCGAGAACTTTTCAAATTGCGATATCGTTCTCGGCAATGCAAAGAGAGCAGAACTCGTTCCTTCAATTTACAAGTTTCTCGAAGAAAAACAGAAGTTTGTTCATATAACAGAGCATATCGGAAAAGGCGAAAAATACGAAAACCTTTCCGTATCGTCACTCGGAGAGCATACAAGAGCTTTCATTAAAATTGAGGACGGCTGCAACAGATTTTGTTCTTACTGCATTATTCCGTATGCAAGGGGCAGAGTGCGTTCAAAATCTCTTGAAGATTTAAAGGCAGAGCTTATTCAGGTTGCCGCAAACGGTTACCGTGAGGTTGTTCTCGTTGGTATTAACCTTTCCGCCTACGGTCTTGACGAAGATTTTGACCTTGCTGATGCTGTAGAATGTGCTTGTTCAGTTGACGGAATCGACCGTGTAAGACTCGGTTCAATCGAACCCGAAAGAATGGATAAAGAAATGATTGCCCGTCTTGCCGCACAGCCAAAGTTCTGTCCGCAGTTTCATCTTTCACTACAAAGCGGTTGCGATAATACACTCAAAGCAATGAACCGTCACTACAATTGTTCAGAATACGCTGAAATTGTTACAAATCTCAGAAACGCTTTTGAAAACAGTTCTATGACAACCGATGTAATGGTTGGATTTGCCGGTGAAACAGAGGAAGATTTCAACGCATCTCTTAATTTTGTAAAGTCAATCGGCTTTGCAAAGGTGCATATCTTCCCGTATTCACGCCGCAAAGGCACTGTTGCCGATAAAGCACCAAATCAAATTGATCCGCAAATCAAAGAGCAGAGAGCCAAAATTATGGAGCAGGTCTGCGATGAAACCAGAAGGGAATTTCTTAAAGATCAGGTTGGCCTTTGTGAATCTGTTCTCGTTGAAAGACTTCGTCACGGTTATCTTGAGGGTTACACAAAGAACTACACGCCTGTTCATATTAATTCCGAAGATACAAGTCTTTGCGGTAAAATTATTGATGTGAAAATTACAAAATCATTTAATGACTACTGCGATGCTGAATTAGTTTAAAGCGTTAATCAGATTATTAATCTCTTTTTTTGCAGTATTATCCTCAAGACAACTATAGCTGTAAAGCATAAAGCCCCTGACAGATTTGTTGTTACGCAAAATATCGTATTCATCGGCAAGAATACTGTCACTTAAAAGCCATGTTTCTTCGTCATATTCGCCGTTTCCTGCCTTATAACCGCCAAGACCTACATACAGTTTTACATTTTCGTCAAAATCAAGAGATGTCCAGCTGTCAAGGCAGTCTTCAAAAGTCAGAGCTGGGTTTTCAAGGCTAAAGTAAATTTGCGGACAGATGTAATCTGCAAAGCCTTTACAGGTACACCACGATTTTACATCGGCATACAATCCGTCATTGTTACCTATATTTCCTTGCGGTGATATGCCGAACTCAACTGACGAATCCACACTTTTTATTGTTCTGTAAACCTTACAAATCAGCGTATTTACATTTTGCATTCGCCAATTATCAAGGCTCATACAGTTTTCTTTACCGTATTTTTCAATATAAGCCTGATACTGCTTTTTATCAAAGCTTTCATCCTCAGTAGGGTAGAAGTAGTCGTCAAATTGAATCCCGTCAACATCATAATTTTCCGCAATTTCCTTTACACCATCGCAAATAAGCTGTTGTGCAGTTTCATTTGACGGATCAAGAAAAATTCCGTTATCGGTTTTTATACCTATTTCGGAATTCTTTATGTAAGGATTGTTGTCTGAAAGTTTACTCGGAGTTTCATTTGAACTGACTCTGTACGGATTTATCCATGCGTGAATTTTTAAATTATTTTCTTTGCATATATCACACATAATTTGCAGTGCGTCATATTGAGGATTTTCACCCTGCGTACCCGTGAGAATATGTGACCATGGAAAATAGTTTGACTTATATAATGCGTCACAAAAGGGGCGTACCTGTACAATAAGCGTGTTGAAACCGCTTTCACGGCATTTTTGTGCTATTTCGGTAAATTTATCTTCAAATGCTTTTTGTGTTTTTGAGCTTTCATTTTCCATAGAAAGCTCCATATATGATACCCACACGCCACGCATTTCTTCATCACTTTCGGGTGTGTCGGCTGTTGCCTTTGATGATAAAGCTGCAATATTGTTGATATCATTCTGCTTTTTCGGCGGTTTTTCTCTTGTTAATGAGCTTATGCAGATAACGGTTAACATAGCTATTACAGATACAATAATCGGAACAATCTTTTTGTTTTTCAATCAAATCATCCTTTGGAGTTCTCATGGAAATTTTCATCATATATATTTGCATCATCAGCCTGATATCAATTATTGTAACAGCCTGTGACAAATACTTTGCAATTCACCGCAAATGGAGAGTACGAGAAAGCACATTGCTGATTCTCTCCGCACTCGGAGGAAGTGCTGCAATGTACATTACAATGCAATTAATCAGACACAAAACAAGACACATTAAATTTATGCTCGGCATACCGATAATATTTATTATTCAGCTGATAATTCTGTTTTTTGTTTGGAGGATGATTTATGTCTGACAGACTGTATTTTCCCGTACCCGACGAATGTGACAATATGCTTGCTCAAAGATTTCTGCGTGATAAATGCGGTCTTTCTGCAAGAATAATAACACGACTGAAAAGAGAAAAAGACGGTATTTTGATGGACGGGAAAATTTTAAGAACAATTGACTGTGTGCAAAGCGGAAAAACCGTTTCAATTGCAATTCCCGATGAAAAATGTGAAATTGAACCGACAAAGGGGACACTTGATATAAGATATGAGGATGAACATTTTCTTGTGGTAAACAAACCGCATTCCATGCCTGTTCATCCTGTAAAGCAGCACCAAAGCGATACACTTGCAAATATTGTTTCGTACTATTGCAGTCAAAACGGCAAGCCATTTGTATTTCGGGCAATTAACCGACTTGACAAGGATACCTCAGGGCTTGTTCTTATAGCCAAAAACCGTTTTACAGCCAATGCCGTAAAAAATAAAACGCATAAAGTCTATTACGCTTTATGCGAGGGTGAAATAAATATTGAAGGTGTAGTTGATAAGCCAATGGATTTGCGTGATGATTCCAAAATGGTGCGAATTGTCCGTGATGACGGAATGAAAGCAGTTACGCACTACAAACCGCTTGTTGCAACAAAAGATTTTACATTGCTTGAATTGTGGCTTGAAACCGGCAGAACACATCAGATTCGCTGCCATATGGCTTATTTAGGGCATCCGCTTATGGGCGATGACTTGTACGGCGGAAAACTTGATAAAATTTCAAGGCAGGCACTTCATTGTGCAAGACTTGAATTTTATCACCCGATAAAAAATGAATACATTACGGTTACTGCCGAAATTCCCGAAGATATGCAGTCTGTAATAAACAAGAAAGAGGATTGAACTTTTAATTGTTCAATCCTCTTTTAATGTTATTTAACTCTGTCTACGCTGTAAATTGTAAATCCGTTGAATTCCTTTTCATCATTGTAAACAATGACGGAATCTTTTTTTCCGTAATATTGGTTAAGATAATTTTCTTTGATAAAAGTAATGTTCTTATCGATAACATATACATTTCTTCCGTCAACGACCGCCTCATAAATATTTGTTGAGAGGTTGCGGTTCACAAGCTGATTTGTCCGATGAAGATAGCCGAAACCGTCAACATTACTGAGAAAATCTGAAGAAAATCCCCAAAGCGGATGAATATAGTTATCGGTATATGAAATATATTCTTTAGCTGTTACAGGGTCGAGAACATAGTAATTTTCAGGATGGCGTTCAACCTCAGTGTAAAGGTCACTCGGCTTTTTGTCATATGAAACAGGAGTGATATGGAAGAAATATGATACACAGCTTGCCACACCTAATATCACAAGTACAATAACCGAAATAAGGACAGTTTTTCTGCTTTTATCTGTAATATTGCTGTATTCATCTTTTCTGAGATGACCGAAATCAAACGAATACATTGTAAACGAAAGAATCATCAGCAAAATTCCGTACATTGTGTAGGCCGAAGAATCCATTGCATAACGAACATACATACAAGCCGCAAATCCCACCGCAAAATACAAAGCAGGGAAGAAGGCAAATCTTTTTTTCTGAACGGTAACAAAAACAACCATAATGGCAAGTATTACCGCAAAAGCAATAAGATATGAATCAAAATTTATAATATGTCCCCATGCATCTGAAAACAATGCACCCGCATTATCAAAAAAATTATACGGATTTTCCCGTTTTTGAATATCTGCAACCTTTTTAAGGGCAGCAGTATTCAGTCCGTTGTTTTCATCATAATATCCGTCAACAAAAAGTTCATACTCATTTGCCGAATTTATTCCGACCGAATTAAGCTCCTCACAGTAATCGGAATAGTTTGGAAAAGCATTATCATCGGTCTTATCGGCAAGGACGCTGTATCTGTATAACTCCGAAGTTTCTGCATTTGCATTATTGACCGAATATGAATAATATTCAAGACCGCAGCCGACAAGAACAATAAAGACAAATACAAGCACAAAAGGTCTGAAATACCAGAAGAATTTTCTGAACGGCAGCTTGTACTTTCTCTTTGCAATCATATCACCGACAAAGAAAGCAACAAAAAATACAAGTCCGACAAAGAAATACTTAAAACACAGAAATGTACCGAAGGTAATTTCCGCAAGACCAACCCAGAACGGGAGAGAGTACCTTTTATTTCTGATTGCATTAAGTGCCATCAGAAATCCTGCCGTTAGTAATAAGGCGGCAGTTTTACTGCTTAAAATGTTTGAATAATGGTCAAATGAAAACAAAATATTCAGCACAAGAGTGAATATGAAAGCCTTGTGCTTTCCGAATTTATCGGCAAAAACAAATGTAACAGAAGAAAAAGCGGCACAGGAGAGAAGAATTTGAAAAAGTACAAAACAGTTGAAATTCAAAAGAATGTACTGCAATGAACCGGTAATTGTCGCAAAAATGTAGTTAATATCATTATTGTAATAGTTATGATACTGACAGATATATAAAGAATTGTAAAAATCGTCAGCACTGTCATAGGAAAATGCAGTAACACCTATAATCAAAGCCATAATAACAATATTAATTGCCAAAGCAAAGAAGGTCTTGCTTTTTAGTGCGTTTAATATTTTATCTTTCATAATAACTCCTCTGCATTATCTTTCTAGTTTGAAAATCACTTTCTTGATCTTCTTTCGTTAATCAAAAGCTGAAGATTCTTCTGTTCGTAAGTATTAAATTTAACATTCTTCTCAAATTCTTCGGCTGTATATTTGCCCTCATACCATGACTGCGAGTTAAAGTATGCATTAAGGCTTGCGTCCTTAAAAATTCTGCCTCGTCTTGCATAAATCTCATTAATTGCAAGCTGTAAGTCGTTATCACTCAAAGCGCTTACCTGTGCGTTGCTGAGATATGAAGAATCGCTGTTAGGGAAGATAAATCCGCCGTTATTATTAGTGTTTGTATTGCTTGATGACTGTGCATTTGAACTCTGTGAATTTGAATTGCCCGATGAGCTGTTCTGACTATTTGATGACTGCTGAGCCTGTGTTGCAGGAGCTTCTGTTTCTCTCTGAATCTGTCCGCTTGAGATAACAAGTTTAACAACTGTACCCGTACTTGCGCTTGTGTCACCTTCCGGAGTCTGGGAGATAATATATCCTTCCGGATAATCATAGCTGTATTCATAGTCAGAAATTTCAACGGTAAAGCCTGCCTGTTCAAGAAGCTTCTTACCGTAGCTGTAACCGTAACCGACAACAGGAACAACATTGTTATATGAAGAAGATGTTGTAACCTGTTCCGTTGTAGCAGGAACTGTAGTAGGCATCGCCGTACTCGGCGCCTGTGTGGTTGCTTCGGCAGAAGTTGCAGTTTCGGCTGTAGTAGTTTTATTGTCAGTAGATGAATTTGACAACCCGTTATAAACGCAGAAACCGATAAATCCGAGCGCAGCGGCAATTACAACCGCACAAAGAATAATGATAAATTTATTCTTCTTTTTCTTTACATTTTCTTTATTATCTTCTTCATCTGCATATCCGAATTCATCTTTACTATCGTTTTCAAAACTGTTGTCATCAAAACTTGTCTTATCATCAACAGTTTTTGTATCTTCAACCTTATTTTCTCCAGGAACAGCACTCGGCTCATCATCGAAGAAATCACCGTAATCTTTAACAGAATCACTTGAAGTAAGATTATTTTTGTGGTCAGCTGCCGAGTAATTTTCAAACACATCAGTACTTGTAACAGGAGGAAGAACTTCCGGAGCTACTTCGCTGTTGCTTGAAATATCTTCAAATTCTTCAGCTTTTTTGTCTGTAACAGTTTGTTCATTCTTGTCATCTTCACTTGATACGGAACTGATATCTTCAAATTCAGGCTGTTTTTCTTCTGATACTTCGTCAGTTTTAACCTCGGAATTTTCAGGCTCATCAACTGCATCAGTAACATCAACGACTTCAAAACCGCCCTCATCATCATTTTCGTCTGATTCAGCAGTATCTTCTGCTTCCACAGAAGCGTTTTCAGCAACAGGCAAAGGTTCCTCCTGATTCAGAACACCGTCAATGCTAAGCTGTTCAGCCTCACCAAATTCATTATCGAGAACAGCGTCATCAACTGTCTGAACTTCATCTTTTGCGTCAAAATTATCCTGAGGTTCAGTCGGTTCTGTATCCTCAAATTCATCGTAATCGTACTCTTCAAATACATTTCCGTCAAAATCCGTGTTTTCCGGAACAACAACATCGGGATTCGGAACAGGGGAGGATGTACCTATTTCAGCCTTGATAGATGTGAGAGCATTTTTTATGTTGCCGGCATTCTTCCAGCGGTTTGCATTATCGGGCTGACACGCAATCACAATAACACTCTTGAGCTTTTCGTTGCCCTCGGACGGTGCGGTAACAGCCTTGCCCGAAAATCTTTCTTCACAGGCCTTCTTTCTGTCGCATGAATCACTTTCAAACGGAATTTTACCGCCGTTGCACATTGCATACATAATTATTCCGACAGAATAAATATCGGTTGTATAGTCAACATTTTCCTGCCTGAACACTTCGGGGGCAATATAAGACTTGTCGTCAATCTTGCCCTCAAAATCGGTAAATCCGCCGATTTTATACTTTCCGTCTGCTGTTACAAAAATATTTTTTGGCGAAATATTACCGTGAAAAATATTCTTTGCTTCCAAAGTTTCAAGCAGACTGCTCATCTGAATACCAAAATCAACAACTTCATCCTCAGCGAAAGTTTTGGTTTTCATAAGTTCATCAAGGCTTGTGAGTTCTTCCGTAAATATGTACAAATCACAGGTTTCTTTGTTCTGATTATCCTGAACATAAACATCCAGATAGTTTGAAACACCGTCAAGCTCCTTAACCGATTCAATAAAATCAGCCTCTTCGGTAAAATACCCGGCATGTTCATCGGTATAATTGCTTTTGCCGACAAATGCGTGTCTGAGAATCGCATTCTGAGCAGTATTTTTATCAATCTTCCTTGATACCTTGTAAACTTCACAGCCGTTGTCTTCCCCGACAAATGAAGTAACCTTCCAATCCCTTAAATCTGCCGGCAATTTAATTGTTTTTGCCATACTAACACTCCTTAAATGTTTCCTTATTTTTTCATATTTATCTAAATTAAGTTAATCTACCCTTATTATCTCATTCTCCGGATTATTGTACCATATTACAAGCTGTTTTACCATAGATATTTCAATTTTTTAAAAAATAATTCTAATTTGTAATTAAATCCGACATAAAAACAGCAGTCCGCCTAAACGAACTGCCGAAAACATAGCTGCAGTAAAATATCTTACCTGAACCTATTTGATTTTTATTTTTTCCTTTTTGTTTACTCCGATAATTCCGCCTATTCCTCCTCCCAGAACAGATGATATCAGTTTTAGCAGGGTTAGTATCGTTATAGGCTCACCGTTAAAAATCAATGCAATAGAGGTTATGACAAGAAAAATAAAAAATCCTGTCAGCGAACCCACCGCAAGTCCTGCACTTCCTGTAATTCTTGATGATATTATTCCCGACATCAGCGTTGCAACACCGACCATTCCTACTGCGCAGTAATCAAGTATATCTGCTGAAATTACTCCCGCTGACATCATCACGGCTGCAAGCAGACACATCAAAATTACAAGTATGAGTATTCCGCATACTGATGAAAACAAAACAGCCTTTGCAAGTAGTTTTTTATCAGACATAAAACAACCCCCGAATATATTCTGTTACAAATATATTCGGGGGAAAGAACATTCATTCAAAAAGTTATTCTTTTGTAGTCTTAGTTTCGTCAGAATCTTTCTTCTTGCCAAAACCGAAGAAGCCTTTCTTTTCAGGCTGACCTGCCTGCTGTGGCTGTTCCTTAACTGTGTCAACAGTAGAAATACACCACTTTTTAAACTTCATCTTAACTCTGTCGGAGCCTGTTTCAATGATGATAGCGTCTTCGTCGTCCTTAATGGCAACTACTCTGCCCATAATTCCGCCGATTGTTGTAATTTCATCACCGATCTCAAGAGAGTTACGAAGCTGAGCTTCTTCTTTTTTCTTCTTTGAGTTAGGTCTGATGAGGAAGAAATAGAGAGCCGCAAAAATAGCAACATAGAAGAGAATCATAAAAATCATACTTGACTGATTTCCGCCGCTTGCGCTTGCTTCAGCAACTACAGGTAAAAAGTTTGTCATTTTCGTCATTCCTTTCATACAATGTACTGATTATATCAGTTTTAATCACATCTTGCAAGTGTTTTTTCTGTTTTGAAAAAATATTAGATACGCACGCCTAAAATGTTGCGATATTTCTCGTAAAATTCCATATATGTGCCGTTATCAAGCTGAGTTCTGATAACTTCCATAAGATTATTGTAAAAATAGAGGTTGTGCAAAACGGCAAGCCGCATTCCGAGCATCTCACCGCTCTTGAGAAGATGTCTTATGTATGCCCTTGAAAAGTTTCGACAAACGGGGCAGTCACAATGCTCGTCAATCGGAGATTCATCTGTTTCATATTTTGCGTTATTGATGTTACGCACTCCGTCCCAAGTGAAGAGCTGACCGTGTCTTGCGTTTCTGCTCGGCATAACACAGTCAAAAAGATCAACGCCTCTTGCAACACTTTCAAGAATATTCACGGGAGTTCCGACTCCCATAAGATATCTGATTTTATCTTTCGGAGCAAACGGTTCAACCTCTTCAATGATATGGTACATCGTTTCGGCAGGCTCACCCACGGCAAGACCTCCGATTGCATAGCCGTCAAGATTAAGCTCTGCAATTTCTTTCATATGATTGACGCGCAAATCGTCATAGATACCGCCCTGATTTATGCCGAACAGCATCTGGTTTTTATTTATGGTATCATCAAGACTGTTGAGTCTTTTCATCTCTGTAACGCATCTTTTAAGCCATCTTGTGGTTCTTTCAACGCTGTTTTTTGTATATTCATATGGAGAAGGGTTTTCAACGCATTCATCAAATGCCATCGCAATTGTAGATGCAAGATTTGACTGGATTCTCATACTCTCCTCAGGTCCCATAAAAATTTTGCGGCCGTCAATGTGAGAATTGAAGTAAACGCCTTCTTCTTTAATATTTCTCAACTTTGCAAGAGAGAACACCTGAAATCCGCCGCTGTCGGTAAGGATAGGACCGTTCCACCTTGTAAATTTGTGAAGTCCGCCCATTTGCTTAACCTTTTCATCACCCGGACGAAGATGCAGATGATAGGTGTTGCAAAGCTGAACCTGACATTTTATATTCTTTAAATCAAGCGCAGAAACAGCACCCTTGATTGCACCGCATGTTGCAACATTCATAAAGGCAGGAGTCTGAACCGTACCGTGAACCGTAACGAATTCGCCTCGTCTTGCGCTGCCTTCCTTTTTAATTACCTTAAACATAAATCCGTAAAATCCTCCTATGATATGAACATAGCGTCACCGAAAGAGAAGAATCTGTACTTTTCCTTTACAGCTTCTTTGTATGCATTCATAATAAAATCATACCCAGCAAAGGCGGATACAAGCATAATAAGTGTACTTTCCGGAAGATGAAAGTTAGTGATAAGTCCGTCCAGGACCTTAAATTCAAATCCGGGATAAATAAAAATATCCGTAAATCCCTCACAGGGTTTGATTTCTCCGTACATTGCCGCAACACTTTCAAGTGTTCTGCAGGATGTTGTGCCGACTGCAATAACCCGTCCGCCGTTTTTCTTAGTTTCATTTATGAGCTTTGCGGTTTCTTCGGGAACTTCGTAATGCTCGCTGTGCATTTTATGTTTTGTAACATCGTCAACCTTAACCGGTCTGAATGTACCGAGTCCCACATGAAGTGTAACATACGCAATCTTTACACCTTTAGCCTTGATTCTGTCCATAAGCTCGGTTGTAAAGTGAAGTCCTGCCGTCGGAGCTGCCGCAGAACCTAGTTCATGGCTGTAAACCGTCTGATAGCGTTCCTTATCCTTAAGCTCGGCAGTAATATAAGGGGGAAGAGGCATCTGACCGATTTTGTCAAGAGTGGTAAAGAAATTCTCTTCGCAATCAAAATCAACTATTCTGTTGCCGTCATCCTTAACATCAACAACTGTTGCACGCAAAATTCCGTTGCCAAACGAAAATTTTGTGCCGACTTTTGCTTTTTTACCCGGCTTGCAAAGTGTTTCCCAACGGTTGTTCGCAACCTGCTTCAAAAGCAGAAATTCAACTTTTGCACCTGTTTCGTCTTTGATACCGTAAATTCTTGCAGGCAAAACTCTTGAATCGTTGGCAACAAGAAGGTCACTCTCGTTAAGATAATCAATAATGTCATAAAAATGTTTATGCTCCAGAGTTTGTTTTTCTCTGTCAAGCACAAGCAATCTTGAACTGTCTCTCGGTTCAAGCGGAGTCTGTGCGATAAGCTCTTTCGGCAAATCGTAATAAAAATCACTTGTCTTCATTTTATTTCCTTTCAAGAACTAAAATTGTTTTTTTAAAGCTGTTCTGTCAAAAATCTTTGTAAAACACAAGTATTTGTCCTGTAAAATTCTCAAAATAATTGACATTATCCTTTTTAAATGATATATTATTTTATTATGAGCAGATTGCACAATCGACAAACAGTCGTGTTTTCAGACATCTCTTCATATAATATAATATTTGTTTGAATAAGGCAACCGCTTTTTTAAAATTTGTTTAATTCGGAGGAATTATTATGAAAAAGTATAAAGTCGGTATTATCGGCGCTACCGGTATGGTAGGTCAGCGTTTTACACTTCTTCTTGAGAATCACCCGTGGTTTGAGGTTACTGTTCTTGCCGCAAGTAAGAGAAGTGCAGGCAAAACATACGGTGAAACAGTTGAAGGCAGATGGCATATGACTACTCCGCTTCCTGAGAAGTACAAGGATATGGTTATTGTTGACGCTGAAAATGTTGAAGAGGTTGCATCACAGGTTGATTTCTGTTTCTGCGCAGTTAATATGAAGAAGGATGAAATCCGTGATCTCGAAGACAGATATGCAAAGGCAGAGTGTCCTATCGTATCAAACAACAGCGCTCATCGTTTTACAGATGATGTTCCTATGGTTATTCCTGAAATTAACGCCGATCATATTAAGATTATTGACGCTCAGAGAAAGCGTCTCGGCACAAAAAGAGGCTTTGTTGCAGTTAAGTCCAATTGCTCACTTCAGAGCTATGTTCCTGCAATTCATCCTTTAAAGGCACTCGGTGTTGACAAGGTTCTCGCCTGCACATATCAGGCAATTTCAGGCGCAGGCAAAACATTCAAGACATGGCCTGAAATGGTAGATAATGTTATTCCTTACATCGGCGGTGAGGAAGAAAAGTCAGAGCAGGAGCCGCTCAAAATCTGGGGTAAGATTGAAGGCGACAAGATTGTTAAAACAGACGATATTTCAATCACATCACAGTGCATCCGTGTTCCCGTATCAGACGGTCACACAGCAGCTGTATTTATGTCATTTAAGGACGGCGTAAAGAAACCTACTGTTGAAGAAATTATTGACATTTGGTCAAACTACAGCGGCAGAGCACAGGAACTCAATCTTCCGAGTGCGCCAAAGCATTTTCTCCACTACTTCACAGAACCCGACCGTCCACAGATTAAATCTGAAAGAAATCTTGAAAACGGTATGGCAGTATCGGTTGGCAGATTAAGACCTGATACTCAATATGATTACAAGTTCGTTTGTATGTCACACAACACATTAAGAGGCGCAGCAGGTGGTGCAGTTCTTCTTGCAGAGCTTCTTTGTGCTGAGGGCTACATGGACTGATTACTTACGGAGGTAAATTATGTCTAACCACATTTTTACAGGCTCAGGTGTTGCACTTATCACTCCTATGAAGTCTGACGGAAGCGTAAACTACGATGTTCTCGGCGATCTCGTAGAATTTCATGTTCAAAACGGTACCGATGCAATTATTGTATGCGGTACAACAGGTGAGGCGGCAACTCTTTCTGAAAAAGAGCATTGCGAAACAATTTCTTTCGTTGCAGAAAAGACAAACGGCAGAATTCCTGTTATTGCAGGTACAGGCAGTAACGATACTTCAACAGCCGTTATGCTCTCAAAATCTGCCGCAAGCACAGGCGTTGACGCGCTTCTCTGCGTAACTCCTTACTACAATAAAACATCTCAGCAGGGTCTTGTAAGACACTTCAACGTTGTTGCAGATTCGGTTGATATTCCGATTATTCTTTACAATGTTCCTTCAAGAACCGGCTGTAACATCAAGCCAAAAACTTATCAGGAGCTTTGCAAGCATCCTAACATCGTTGCCGCAAAAGAGGCAAGCGGCGACATCTCTCAGGTTGCTCTCATCCGTTCACTTTGCGGTGACAATCTTGATATCTACTCAGGTAACGATGACCAGACTGTTCCTTTCATGTCACTCGGTGCTCTCGGTGTTATCTCTGTTTTTGCAAACATCTGCCCAAAAGAAATGCATGACATCTGTCAGCTTTGTCTTGACAATGACTTTGCAGAGGCACAGAAGCTTAACTTCCACTATCTTGAGCTTATGCATATACTCTTCAGCGATGTTAACCCGATCCCCGTAAAGACTGCCATGAACCTCTTCGGCTATGAAGCAGGTGAATGCAGACTTCCGCTCGTTCCTATGAGCGTTCAGGGTTACCATGACCTCAAGGATTCCATGGAGAAGTATGACCTTTTAAGCAAGAAGGTTAAATAATCAACCTTTGATTCGTTTAAAATTCAAGAAGTTTTAAGGGGAATAAAAATGGTAAATACAGCAATAGTCGGTTGTAACGGTAAAATGGGCTGCTTTGTGGCACAGGCTGTTCAGAGCCGTGAGGATTGCAATGTTTTGTTCGGTGTTGACGCATTCGGTGAAAGTAATTATGATTTTGATGTTTTCAAGACTTTTGACGAGGCAACCGAAACACCTGATGTAATCATTGATTTTTCAAATCCTGCAGCTCTTGACGGTATGCTTTCGTATGCAGTTGATAACAAAGTACCTTGTGTTATCTGCACAACAGGCTTTTCTAAAGATCAGATTGCAAAAATTGAAGATGCGGCAAAGACAATTCCTGTTTTCTATTCAGGTAATATGTCACTCGGCATCAATCTTCTTATTGAGCTTTCAAAAGAGGCTGCAAAAATTCTCGGAAACCAGTTCGATATTGAAATCGTTGAAAAGCATCATAATCTCAAGCTCGACGCTCCGAGCGGAACAGCTCTTATGATTGCAGACGGAATTTCAGAACAGCTTGACGAAGATCCGCAGTATGTCTATGACAGACACAGCTACCGCAGAAAGCGTTCAAAGAACGAAATCGGCATTCATTCCGTAAGAGGCGGCACAATTGTAGGCGAACACGAAGTTATCTTTGCAGGTCACGATGAGGTTGTAACAATCTCTCATCAGGCTCAGTCAAAAGAAGTTTTCGCTGTCGGTGCTGTTAATGCGGCAGTATTTCTTAAAGATCAGAAAGCAGGTATGTACAACATGGGCAATCTTCTTTCTCAAAAGATGAACTGATAAATAAGATTTTAAAGCACGGTTTTCGAAGCCGTGCTTTTTCTTTTATGTCCAAACTTTGCCGATAAACATAATATGTAGTGTGATATTTTGTTTGTAAGTATCACAAAGATTTAGCAAAGGGTGGAAGTTATGGAAAATAATTTAATTATGTTCGGCTCGGTAACTCTTGCCATGAAGAGCCGTAACCTACTTTTAAAAAATAATATTAAATCAGGACTTGTAAGAACTCCTATACACCTAAACAAAAAGTCCTGCGGCTACAGTCTTTATGTCCCGGGAAATTTTGAAAAAGCATTGAAAATCATCAGGAGTAACGGCATTCCCGTAAACGGTACGGCTGCCGTTGATAACTTATGATATACTTTGATAACGGAGCAACAACTTTTCCAAAACCGTTTTCGGTAAGAAAAGCAATTAATGATGCAATGTCGAATTACGGAGCAAATCCGGGAAGAAGCGGACACATAATGTCGGTAAAATCATCGGAAATTATGTTTTCCTGTCGTGAAAACGCCGCAAAGCTTTTTGGCTCTGCCAATCCCGAAAATGTAATATTCACGCTCAACTGCACATCGGCACTTAATACAGTAATTAAAGGGATATTAAAGCCCGGAGATCATGCTGTCATCTCTTCTCTTGAACACAATGCGGTTGTAAGACCGCTTGAGGCGCTCAAAAAGAATAAAATTGAATATTCTGTTGCAAAATGTGTTCCTTATGACGAAGAACAAACAATAGAAAATTTCAGGAATGAATTTAAAGCAAATACAAAGCTTGTAATATGTACTCATGCGTCAAATGTTTTCGGAGTGAAACTGCCGATTGAAAGAATAGCGGCTCTGTGCAGAATCAACGGTATATTATTTTGCGTTGACGCCGCGCAAAGTGCAGGTATTGCAGATATAAATCTTTCTGACAGTTCAATTGATTATCTTTGTACAGCAGGACACAAAGGGCTTTACGGACCTATGGGTACAGGTCTGCTAATCATAAACAGCGAAACAACTCCCGACAGTCTTATCCAAGGCGGCACGGGGAGTGATTCTGCAAACCTCAATCAGCCTGAAATTCTTCCCGATAAATATGAAAGCGGCACACCGAATCTTCCGGGAATTGCAGGGCTTAACGCAGGAATAAAATTTGTTTTGAACAGAAAACCTAATAAAATATACAACTCCGAATTAAGTCTTGCAAAAACTCTTTATGAAAAACTAAAAAGAACTGAAAATGTAATTTTATACACCCATATACCAGATATAAATAACAGCGTTCCCGTAATATCCTTTAATATCAAAGACACAGAAAGTGAAACTGTTGCAAAAATTCTCAATGATAATTACAATATTGCAGTGCGGGCAGGACTTCACTGCGCACCTCTTGCACACAAAAGCTTCGGAACTCAGGATACGGGAACCGTAAGGGCAGTTGTTTCAGCTTTTACAGACAAAAATGATGTAATATATTTTGCAAACGCTGTTCGCAGTATTTCAAAGAACAACAAACTTAAAAAAACAATTTAAAAAGGTTGCAATCAGTAATAAAAGTATGTTAGAATAATAACAAGAAATAAATAAAGGAAGGGGAAAGCAGATTGGAAATTTTTAACAGCATTTTTTCCATTATCAAGACTATCCAATTCAGAGATGTTGTAGATATTCTTGCAATTGCACTGCTGATTTTCGGACTGTTCAAGCTTGTTCAGGAAACAAGAGCGGTTCAGCTTCTCAAAGGTGTAATTATTCTTATTATAGTGTATTTTCTTTCATCTTTGTTCGGTCTTGTTATGCTTTCATCCTTGTTGCGAACCTTTTTTGAGGCAGCTGTCGTTGTTATCGCCATCATATTCCAGCCTGAAATCAGAAAAGCTCTTGAACAGATGGGACGCAACAACACCTATAAAAAATATATAAGGATATTTACAAAGCACCGCAAAAGCGATGATTGGAAAAAGGCAGTTGAAAAGTCAATTGTTGACGCTGCCGATACAGCCGTTCTTTTTTCACGCTCAAAAACAGGCGCATTGCTCGTATTTGAACGCGAAACTATGCTGTCTGATATAGCCGCTACAGGCACAATTATTGACGCTGAAACATCGGTAGCTCTGTTTGGCAATATATTTTTTAACAAAGCTCCTTTGCATGACGGTGCAAGCATTATCCGTGACGGAAAACTTTTTGCAGCAGGATGTATTTTACCGCTTACAACAAATCAAAATGTAGATATAAATCTCGGAACAAGACACAGAGCCGGACTCGGTATTAGTGAACAAAGCGACGCCGTTGTCCTCATTGTCAGTGAAGAAACAGGAGTGATTTCTCTTGCCGTCAACGGAATCCTTCTCCGTGAGTTTACAAGAGAAGCGCTTATTAAAAAGCTTGAACAGTTTCTTATCTATGACCGCGGTTATGATGATGAAGAGCAGTCAAGAAAATTCTTCCAGAAAAACCCGAAAAGTTCAAACAGAGAGAAGGATGACGAATGAAAAAGAAAAAACTCTCTCTCAACAAACTGTTTCAGAATAACAAATTTCTGATTATACTCTCCCTTGTAATCTCAACAATAACATGGGTTTATATGAGTATGGGAACTACGAATGATACTTCCGTTACAATCAGTAACATTCCTATTCAGATTGAATTGCCGGATCAGCTTGTCAACAACGGTCTGCAGGTGTTCAGCGATACTGAACAAACAGCAACCGTTACCGTAACAGGCAGCAGGGCTGTTCTGGGTTCAATCAGCACAAAGGATATCACCGTAACCGCTGCGACAAACGGTATTGATTCCGCAGGAACTTATCAGATTTCGCTTTCCGCAGTAAAGACTAATCCAAGTGCAAATTTCCAGATAATTTCAACTGTTACGCCGTCAAATGTGAATGTAATTGTTGATTATCTCAGAGAAACAAGTTTTCCGATTCAGGAGAATGTTGTGTATAAGGTTGCTGACGGCTACTATGCGTCAACCTCGCTTGCGTCAAAAAATATAACCGTTTCGGGTCCGCAGACAGAGATTGCAAAAATTGCCAAGGTTTCAGCTTCAGCAGAACTTGACGGAATCCTTGATGACTCAACATCTGCAACAGCCGATATACTTCTTTACGATAAGTCCGGCAATAGAATTTCCACCGATCTTTTGAAGATGGAATTTGGCACGGTAGAGGCGTCAATTTCTGTTCTTCCCGAAAAGACAGTAAAGGTTGTTCCCGAGTTTATGAACAAGCCTAAAGGACTCAACCTCGGCGACGATATGCTGTCAGTCGAGCCATCTGAAATTCTTCTCGCAGGTCCTAAAAAAGTTCTTGACAATACTAAAAGCATAAAGCTTGAATCCATTGACTTTGCAACTCTCTCAAATAAGCGGTATGAATACAATGATCAGGGCATCAATATTCCGACGGATTGCAAAAATATCAGTAATTCAACCGCCGCTAAGGTTGTATTGGATCTCAGCAGCTTATCGAAGAAAACATACACGGTTGATTCATTTAAGGTCAGCGGTTTATCTTCAGAATATAAAGCCGATGTAACCCAAACCAATATGAGTGTTACGGTAATCGGCAGTAAGAAAGAACTTGAAAATCTTAAGAGTTCCGATATTGAATGTATAATAGATACCTCGGATCAGAGCGGAACGGTTGGTTCTGTTCAGATGCCGGTAACTTTCAAGTTGAAAGGAACATCAACCTGTTGGGTAAGCGGAAGCTATAAAGCAAACATTACAATCAGCGAAAAATAACGCAAAGAAACGCAGACATTTTAAAAATGCCTGCGTTTTAACTTTTTCCGTATTTTCCGTGATGAGGGAGTATAATTACATTCTGATGCGGTTTGTACTGCCTCGCCTTACAAATGCTTTATTCATATCGTCGGTGTTGTGGTATCTGACGCTTTGAACAAGCCCAAGACTTATAAGCGTGCTTAACGCAGAAGTTCCGCCTGAGCTGAAAAGCGGAAGCGTTATTCCTACGACAGGCAGAAAACCCAAAACCATACCGATATTTACAACCGTTTGAGAGGTTATCATTGCAAACACACCGCAGCAGATATATTTTCCTTCAAATTCAGTCGATAGCTTTGCATTTAAAATTACCTTAAAAACTATAAAAAACAGCAAGAGCAAAAGTGCTATACAGCCGACAAAGCCAAGTTCTTCACCGGCAACGGTAAAAATAAAATCATTTTCCTGTTCCGGCACTATTGAATGTTCAACTCTTTGCCCATTAAAAAGACCGCTTCCGAAAGCTTCTCCGCTCGCAATTGAAACCTTGCCTTGATACTGTTGCCAGCCGTAATTTGTAAGTGCATTTCCGTCAAGGTCAAACAGCGCAAGAACTCTGTTGCGATGCTCTTCATTCATAAACACATTCCATATAATCGGAATTGCGCACACGAGTAATCCGCCTAAAATTGCAAAATATCTTAATTGAACGCCTGCGGTAAATGCCATTATTAAAAACATAAGGGCAAATATAAGAACCGTACCGTCATCACCCTGAATATGAATAATAGCCATAGGTATCATTGCGTGTACTGCGAGTGAAAGTACCCCTGAAAACTTTTCCGTCATATTCTTTTCTTTAAGCCATGACAAATGCTTTGAAAATGTGATTATAAAACAGATTTTGATAAACTCGGACGGCTGTATTGAAAAACCTCCCGGGAGATTTATCCACGCCGTGTCATCAGTGCCGCTCACACGGACACCGAACACAAACACAAGTCCGGCAAGAACAATTCCCACTATTGCGGCAATGTACCATTTTCGTATAAGAAATCTGTAATCGGCAATTGAGATAAACACCGCTGCAACAATTCCGACAGATACGGCAGCAATCTGTGTTCTTAGGTAACTGTAATTACCCGACCTCTGCATACTGGCAATCAAAAGAAAGCTGTATGCAATTGCCGTAAGCGTCAAAAGCCACAGCACAGTGTCACATTGTCGAAAGTACTCATATATATTTGCTAAAACTCTTTTCACCTTAAACAACCTTTTTGAATTACTTTTTCCTTATAATTATATTAAATAATGCCTTCAATATCAAGTATAATTTCAATACAGAATAATACAAGTTTCGCATTTTGTTATAATAAGGAAGATATGAATTTGATACGGAGGAATATTATGTTATCTGATATCGAAATTGCTCAGAGTGCAGAATTAAAGCCTATTGCAGAAATTGCAAATCAGCTTGAGATTTCTGCCGATGAGCTTGAATTTTACGGAAAGTACAAGGCAAAGCTTTCTGATGAGCTTGCTGACCGTGTAAAGGATAATTCGGACGGTAAACTTATCCTTGTGACTGCTATCAATCCAACTCCTGCAGGAGAGGGAAAAACGACAACATCGGTGGGTCTTGGTCAGGCTATGGCTAAAATCGGTAAAAAGGCAATCATAGCTCTTCGTGAACCGTCGCTCGGTCCTGTATTCGGAATTAAGGGCGGTGCCGCAGGCGGCGGTTATGCACAGGTTCTTCCGATGGAGGACATAAACCTTCATTTCACAGGTGATATGCACGCAATTACAGCAGCCAACAACCTCTGCTGCGCAATGCTTGACAACCATATTCAGCAGGGCAACACACTCGGCATTGATCCGAGAAGAATTCTCTTCAAGCGTTGTCTTGATATGAATGACCGTGCATTAAGAAATATCACAATCGGTCTTGGCGGCAAGGTGAACGGTGTTCCGAGGGAAGATCATTTCATTATCACGGTTGCATCGGAAGTTATGGCAATTCTCTGTCTTGCAAATGATATTTCCGACCTTAAAGAAAGACTCGGCAACATTCTTGTTGCATACACATACAGCGGTGAACCCGTTTACGCTAAGGATTTGAAGGCTGAGGGTGCAATGACTGCACTTCTCAAGGATGCAATCAAACCTAACCTTGTTCAGACGCTTGAGGGTACTCCTGCAATTATGCACGGCGGACCTTTTGCAAATATCGCTCACGGTTGTAACAGCATAAGAGCAACAAAGCTTGCATTAAAGCTTGCCGATTACTGCATTACAGAAGCAGGTTTCGGCTCGGATCTCGGTGCAGAGAAGTTTCTTGACATCAAGTGCAGATATGCCGGAATTGCTCCGTCGGCAATTGTAATTGTGGCTACCTGCCGTGCATTAAAATACAACGGCGGCGTTCCAAAGACAGAAACTTCAAACGAAAACATTGAGGCACTCAAAAAGGGCATTGTAAACCTCGGAGTTCACATTGACAATATGAGAAAGTACAATGTTCCCGTTGTCGTAGCAATCAACCGATTTGGCACAGATACAGAAGAAGAGCTAAAGTACATTGAAGAATACTGTATTTCAAAGGGTGCGGATTTTGCCCTTTCAGATGTATTCTGCAATGGCGGAGAAGGCGGCATAGAGCTTGCCAATAAGGTAGTGGAGGCTTGCGAAAAGCCGTCTGCATTTGAGCCTCTCTATTCACTCGATCTAACGCTCAAGGAAAAGGTTGAGAAGATTGCAAAGGAAATCTACGGTGCGTCAAAGGTAATCTACACAACGGCCGCAGAAAAAGCAATCAAGGAAGTTGTGACACTCGGCGGCAACAAGCTTCCTGTATGTGTGGCTAAAACACAGTATTCGCTTTCAGACGATCCTGCAAAGCTTGGTGCTCCAAAGGATTTTGAAATCACAGTAAGAGATGTAACGATTTCAAACGGAGCAGGTTTTGCAGTAATCTATACAGGCAACATTATGACAATGCCGGGACTTCCGAAGGTTCCCACCGCAGAAAAAATTGATGTTGACGAAAACGGTAAAATCAGCGGACTTTTCTGATATGATAAAATTGATTTCTCACAGCGCCGATGAAACTGAGCAAATCGGCGAAAAAATTGCAAAACAGCTCCACGGCACAGAGGTAATAGCTCTTTTCGGCGGACTTGGTATGGGCAAAACCGCCTTTACAAGAGGTCTGGCAAGAGCCCTCGGTGTTGATGACGGAGTATCAAGCCCTACTTTCGCCCTTGTAAACGAATACAGCGGAAAGTACAATATCTATCATTTTGATATGTACAGAGTTAATTCGTGGGACGACTTGTACTCAACCGGATTTTTTGACTATATTGACAACGGTATTCTCGTAATTGAGTGGAGCGAAAATATTGAAGGCGCACTTCCCGAAAATGAAATCAGAATAACGATTGAAAAAGGGGAGAGCGATGACGAAAGAATCTTTGAAATTGAAGGTGTTGAAATTTGAAAATTCTGTCTGTTGACACATCTGCAACAGCTGCATCTGTTGCACTTTCGGAAGAAGGCAAACTGATTGGTGAAGCTTTTATAAACACAAGTCTTACCCACAGTCAGACGCTTATCCCTATGGTTGAACAGCTTTTGAGCAATACAAAAACGCAAATAGCCGACATTGATGCAATTGCAGTCAACGCAGGTCCGGGTTCATTCACAGGTGTAAGAATCGGTGTTGCGGCAGTAAAAGGTCTTGCTTTTGCAAATAATATACCGTGTGTTTCGGTTTCAACACTTGAGAGTATGGCTTATAATTTTCTTTCAACCGACTGCATAGTTTGCGCCGTAATGGACGCACGCTGTTCACAGGTATACAATGCATTGTTTGAAATTAAAAGCGGAGTTGTTACCCGACTTTGTGATGACAGAGCATTATCGCTTGATGATTTAAAAAGCGAACTGCTGTCTGTTGACGGAAGAATCATCATAGTAGGTGACGGTACCGATATTACCTGTAAATACATCGGTAATGAAATTAAAAATGCAGAGTCTGCTCCCGTAAACCTTAAATATCAAAGGGCGTCTTCAACTGCACTTGTTGCATTTGAAATGATAAATAACGGACAAACCGTTTCGGCACAAGAGCTTATGCCGGTATATCTCCGCTTGCCTCAGGCACAGCGTGAGCTTAATAAAAAACTTGGAGGTAGAACAAAATGATAGCACTCGGATGCGACCACGGCGGATATAACCTTATCTGCGCAATCAAAAAATATCTGGATGAAAAAGGACTTGAATACAAAGAGTACGGCACTTTCAGCGAAGAAAGCGTTGACTATCCTGTTTATGCCTACAAGGTAGCAACTGCAATCACTTCCGGCGAATGCTCAATAGGCATTCTCTGTTGCGGTACAGGCATCGGTATCTCGATTGCCGCAAACAAGGTAAAGGGAATCAGAGCCGCAGTTGTTTCAAACGAATTTTGTGCTGAAATGACTCGCAGACACAATAACGCAAATATCCTTTGTATGGGCGGCAGAGTTACAAGCGAGGAAGATGCTGTTAAATTTGCCGATATCTTCCTTAACACACCTTATGAAGGCGGCAGACACGAAAACCGTGTGTCAATGATTACAGACATCGAAAACGGTAATTTCAAAGCATAAATAAATCAATAATAGGTATAAACGCTCTTTTAAGTGAGGGCGTTTTTCTTTTTGAAATTTAGATTTCTCATTTGTAATATTTTGTAACTGTTATTTCTGTCAAGGAACTAATTTGCAAAATCGTATTCAGAACCAAAGCTTTACGCAAATTATTCGTTCTTATTGAGAATTAAGTGTTGTCAATTTTGCACAACTAACCTTATGGTATTACCGCTCATTAGGTATATTATAACTATTAATATTTCAATTTGTAACCAAATTTCCGAAAAAATTTCAATTTTTTAAATTTATTTACAAAAACCCCTTGTTTTTTTTCCTTTTTAGTATTATAATAACATCACAATGTTTTTAAAGAATTTTAAAAAAGAATTAAAACGATTTGGGAGAGAGTGAAAATGAGATTAAGAAAACAGGAACTTGGAGACAGAAACCTCGTAGGAAGCAGAGTTGAGGCTGTAAGAAAGCAGAAGGGTATGAAGCAAAAGGAGCTTCTTGCCCAATTACAGGTCAACGGCGTTGATATGAATGCGTCAGGACTTTCAAAGCTTGAAGGTCAGATTCGTTTTGTCACAGATGTTGAGCTTGTTGCACTTGCCGATATTCTTGAAGTGTCTGTTGACTACCTTCTCGGAAGAGAAAACTGATTGTTTTCAACCGAATCTTTAAATTGCACCGTAGAATTTTTCTGCGGTGCTTTTATTAGCAGACAAAACCGTTGATATAAAAAGAATAACCGCAACAGTAATAGGGGAGATGAATGTGATTGACCTCAACAACATTGAAAAATACAGAGAAAACAATCGAATAGAGGCAAAAAAGGCAACAGGCGGATTACCTAAAAGCTTGTGGGAAACATATTCATCCTTTGCAAATACACTCGGAGGAATTATACTTTTAGGTGTAGAAGAATACAGGGACAAATCACTTCATCCCGTAAATCTTCCCGATCCGGATGAACTTATTGAGGAATTTTGGGAGATAGCAAACGATATTCAAAAAGTAAGCACAAACATTCTTTCATATGATGATGTTTATGTGCAAAAAATTGAAAATAAGCATATTATCGTTATTACAGTGCCAAAAGCCAAAAGATTTGACCGTCCCGTGTATCTTGACGGCAGTATTCATAATTCATACAGAAGAAATGGCGAGGGTGACTACCGTTGTACACCCGATCAAATTAACGCTATGGTGCGTGATTCCGTGATTAAAACACAGGATATGAATATTATCCAAAGTTTGACTGTTTCCGTATTTAATACCGATTCACTCCACAGCTACCGAATTAAAATGTCAACTGTTAAGCCAAACAATCGGCTTCAAAATTTGTCGGATAAAGATTTCTTGCAGGCAATAGGAGCAATCGGAGCAGGGGACGACCTTCTATTTCACCCCACAGCCGCAGGACTTCTTATGTTCGGCAAGTCAGAATTCATCAAAAAAGAATACCCGTCCTATTGTCTTGAATATAAGGAAACAACACAAGATGACAAACACACAATTATTTCATCAGATTTAAATTCAGACTGTGAAAATCTTTATGATTTCTTTACAAAGGTCTTTGAAAAAATATCATCCGATATAAAACCGACAGTAAATATAAAATCAGACATTACACTGATTACAACTGCCTTGCAGGAAGCCCTTGCAAACTGCCTTATAAATGCCGACTATTATGGGTCAAACGGTGTTGCTGTTATAAAAGACGATGAAAGCATTACAATGTCCAATCCCGGCGGATTTAGAGTTGAACTCGACGCCGCAAGAGCTGGCGGTATATCCGACCCCAGAAACACGGCAATTATGCGTATGTTTAATCTGATAGGAATCGGCAGTAACGACGGCTTCGGTATTTCTAATATCTTCTCCGTTTGGAAAAGCCACGGATTTGTTCTGCCGGTCATTGAAGAAAGTTTCAAACCCGAAAGCATCACCTTAAAGCTTTCATTTGTTCCCGAAAGTAAATCAACTAATACTCAAATTTTACAAAACCGTCCCGATATTGAAACAGACAGACAAGATGCCGTAATTTCATACATTACTGACAACATTACGGTAACTTCAAAAGAAATTTCCGAACTTCTCGGAATAAGTCATAAAAAGTCGAAGCAACTTCTTCACAAACTTATGGCAAAGGATTTTGTTATAATCAAAAACGGAAAATACACACTAAAAGCATAAACGGAACTTAATCAAATTTCGGAACGACAATCCGCATAAGCGTTGTTCTCATAATAGCTTGGCTGCGTGTTTTTGCAAAAGGAAAACAGTCTGCTGTAAATAAATGTAAAAAAATAAATTTGCCTATATCTGCCTTTCTTGTGCTGCAAGATGCTGTTCATAACTCTGCTGTTACAAAGTCTTGCAAGACGATCTCGCAGGTGCAGTTGTGCCGATTGATAATTTGAGTATGGTTGTTTCAATAATCTTTTTATACATAATTTTCAAGGAAAAACTGTCCGCAAAATCAGGCATAAGACTTCATATAATAATCGCAGACACTTATTTATGCTTTTACGGATTAAATTTAAAATTTACAAATTTGTGTAATTTTACTTGACAATCGCACAAAAAACAAGTACAATAATCAAGGTAAATCACCAATATTCGGAGACGTATCGAAGTGGTCATAACGGACATGACTCGAAATCATGATGCCCCTTGAGGGACGAGGGTTCGAATCCCTCCGTCTCCGCCAAATTGTGACTTTTTGAGATTCTCAAAAAAAGTTAAGAAAACAAGCCGAAAGTTCAGTGTTCATCGAACAATCGGCTTGTTTTTCTTTTGCTTTCAGAGTGTCAGTACAGGACACAAAAAGACATCAAAATACATACAAGTTACGTAAAAGTTTCGTAAAATCAAGGGTTATCGGCTGCGGTGATTTCCTGAATGCGTTTTTCAAATTTTTCCGTTACAAGAACTTTGTCGGATTTATTTTTTCTTTCAGTTATCGCTGTATAAACATCTTTTGTGGTTGCCTCATTTGCATGACCGAGCAACTGCATAGCCTGTTTTGTGTCAATGCCTGCTTCGTTAAGTATCGTAGCATAATTGTGCCTAAGGCAATGAGCAGTCAAGGGAGAGAGGTTGTTTTCATTGGCATAATCATCTAATCCCGATTCAGCACAATATTTATGCCATTCAATAGCATATTGACACTCCGTCATCAACTGACCTTTGGAAGAAGGGAAGATAAGACCTCTTTTTCGTTTTGGCAGTACATCTTTCAAGTGCGGTACAAGAAAAATATCACGAATGCCTTTAACTGTCTTAGGAGCTTTCAATTCAGGGATTGATTTTTCCCAAGTGACCGACTTTGTTATATGTATGACATCATTCTTAAAGTCTATATCCTCATATTTGAGAGCCAAAGCCTCTGACCTGCGACAACCCGTTGTCAGCAAGAAGAATGCGAACAACCCAAAATGAACTTTTGTATTCCTGCAAATTATTTTAATCTCTTCATCTGTGGCTATTCTACGCTCCGTGGACGGCTTTCCTTTAATTTTAATATAGTTACAAGGGTTAGTGTCAATTCCGTACTCTGAGGCTCTCACAGCGAAAGAGAATACACTTGACAATGTGGCAAGGTAGTTTCGTTTTGTTTTCGCAGTATATGTTCTTGAAAGGTTGTCAATACTCTTCTGAATATCCGACGGCTTAATCTCATTTACCGCACGACCTTTAAATTCATCTGTAAACTTATCAAGAATAGTATTGTAACTTTTCTGTGTAGTAGGGGAAAGCTCAGGAAGATAATTATCCTTGTAATCCTCTGCCAGCTCATCAAATCGTTTACTACGCTCCTGCTCAGCACTGTACATTGCAATTTTCCTTGTAAGCTCTCGTTCGGTCTTGGCATAAAAGGTTTTTCGCCTGCCGTTTATGCAGATTGATTTTTCATAGTTTCCGTCTGCTCTTCTGTGCGGTTTCTTGACAACTGCTGTTCCGCACCAATTGCAGAAGTTAGATTTGTCCGGAATTTGCTTTTTACATTTTTTACAACGCATTTAATACACTCCTTTTCTGAAAAAAGGGTGCAAAAATCCCTTGTGTTTAAAATTGCTTGAAAAACACAAGGGAATATGATACAATATTGTAGCGTTATAATATCGCATCATCTGCACCCTGTGTAGGTGATTCCGCTCTGTTCGAGTTCCGGTCGAGCAGGGCGGATTTTTTATTATGTTTTATTTTGGATAATCAGCGTAATTTTAGCGTAATAAGTTTTAATATCCTCAGCATAGCCGATATACAAATCTTTGATACCTAAAATTCGTGACTGATTATTTTTAACAAAATCGCAATCTTCAGTGTGTAAGTTACCTATCTCCATACCGTTTGCAATTATTTTAATTGCAGGTTCACCTTGATAGCTGTACTCTTGCATTGATACATTAACAACCTTGCCTGCTTGCTTGTCAGCCCTAAGTCTTTTAAGACATTCTTGTCTGTTGCCGAATGTAACACCTGCAACTTTCATCTTTTTAGAGTGTGATTTACCAGTTTCAGGTTTTGCATTTGTTTGCGGTTGTGGTGTCGGCTGTTTTGGCTTAAACAGTTTAGAGAGTAATCCCATTATTTTGCCTCCTTATTTTTATATTGACAAATACTATCAATAAATGTACAATAAAATATAAAGAGGTTAGTGCCTTTTTATCTCTATTTTTGACCGCTCATAGTGCCAGCTGTGGGCGGTCTTTCTTTATTTATTCTATTTAATCGGCAGACCATGGCTGTCGGTGTATGGTGCTGTGGCAACGGTTTGACATGGGATTATTCCAAATTATATTCCTGTTTGATTGCGTCAATTTTATTTTGCAAATCTTTTTTGCCTGATGAGGAAACACGGCGGACTCCTTCTTCAAGCTTTTCAATGGCTTTTTCGGGGTTGTTTTCTGCAAGATAGAGGTCGGCGTAGAGTTCATAAACATCTGTTCGTGTAGGGTTAGCCTCCTGATAGCCGTCAATCAGCTGTTCAGCTTTTGAATAATTCTTGCTGTCAATTGCGGTATTTATATTGTTCACAAGATTTGCATTGTAAACAAATGCAAAAACGACTATGGCAATTACAACAGGCACGCCGATGATTATGCCCAATTTTACCATTTTTTTGTTTTTTTCCTTTTTAATACGGGTGAGTTCGGTTTGATAGTCACCGTAATTCATACCGCAGCTCGGACAAACATTTTCGTTGTATTCAAGCATATGACCGCACTTGCAACGCTTTTGCTTCATCTTGTTTATCTCGGTATTTATCTGAAAAATAACAGGGGTATATTTGTTGTTAATCTGAGCCGCCTCGGTTCTTCTTCTCTGCTCATTGGCAATTTTGAGAGCCTTGTCAAGCTCGTTTTGCTTACGGGTGTTGACTGCCCCTAAAATCCTGCTGAGGTAGCTTCTGTGTTCATCGGGAGAAAACGAGTACAAATCATCGAGCAATGAATTGTTAAAATCAATCTTGCCTGCCATAAAGCCGAAAAGGTTCATCTTGACAAGGTTTTCATTTGATGAATCGAGCTTGCAAATATCTTCGCTGTACTTATATGCCTTTGCATAATCGCCGTTATTTGCCGCATTGTTTACCAAATCTTCAAGTGCCTTTATTTTGTCATTTTTATCAATTCTGCGTTCGGTAATGAAATCCTTAATAAGAATTTGAGTGCCGCAATATTTGCAGTTGGTTTTCATCTCTGTAGAATTAACTTCAAGCTGACTGCCGCAATTCGGGCAGTTTAATGTTATAAGTGAATTGTTTGCCATAGTTTTACCTCTCTGCCTTTCAAGTTGTTTGACTTCAATGTTAGAAAGCGGTTTATCTAAATCTTCAAGCTCCGGAAAATGCACACCAAACGAGATAGCTCTGTCACAATGAGGACATCTGCCAATGACAAGATCCTCGGGAATAGTCATCATAGAAGGGTATTTATCGGATGTACCGCTTATTGAATAAATTTTGCCGTTACCGTATTTTGAACAGTAATTGCAGCCTTTTGCAAACATCTGAAAGGTGTCGTTATTGTATTCCTTACAGCGCTTTAAGGTATAAGCCAAAGTGTTTTGTTCCTTACCCATTACAATCACCCTAATTCATATCGCATTAGCCTCAAGTTCGTTATAAACAACAGGCTCATAATCATAAAAGTGTCCTGATTTAATATGTTTCAATTCGTGTTTTGTTGCTTTTTGCTGAACAGCATGACTTAATAAAATATTTATGTAAACATTGAAATTACCGTCTGAATCCACAACAGTAACACCTTTTACAGTCAGCGGCAGTTCGATTCCTCTAATATAAATATCGCCCAATAATCATTCATCCTTTTGCAATGCCTCAATGATACGAACAGCTTTTTCAACATCTTCTTTTGTAGCACCTTTCGCAAGGCTGAACAGCATACGCATTTCACTTCTGTTTTTAAGTTCTTCAAGGTATTCCTGAAGTTCTGAATTAAGTTCAGCAGAAGTTTTTGAATCGGTAAGTGTGTTCATATCAACATTAAAATAGTCGGCAATAGCCTCTAATGTTTCGAGGTTAGGTTCTCTTGTGCCGTTTTCATACATACTGATAGCACTTTTAGAACAACCTAATTTTTTGGCGAGTTCTTCTTGATTTAGGTTTGCATTTAACCTTAATTGTCTAAGTACATCGGAGAACATAAAATCACTCCTTGTGAAATTTTCTTTACTACATAATAACACGAACTGTGAAATAAATCAAGAAAAATTTTTCACAAAATGTGTTGACAAACATAAATTCTTGTGATAACATAATGGTACACGATATGTGAACTTAACAAGGAGGTGATTAAAAATGAACGCTTCTGTAATAGGCAAGAAAATCAAGACCTTGAGAGAAAGCAAGAATATCTCAAGAGAAGATTTTGCAAATGCAGTAAAAATCAGCTTATCCGCATTATCAATGTATGAAACAGGTCAGAGAATTCCTCGTGATGAGGTTAAGTTGAGAATAGCGAGATTTCTCAATACTACAATTGAGGAACTTTTTTTTACAAATTAAGTACACGGTTCGTGAACTTAATAAAAATCTTGCAATCAACACCCACACAATCAATAATACCACAATCACAGTCCCATTAAACGGACTTTGCCGAACAGTAGAAATCAGCGTAGGAATGGAGTGATATAGTGGAAATAACAGTAAAAGGTACATCAAAAGAAATTGCTGACCTTGTATTGCAAGTACAAAGTCAGCAAACAAAAGTAACATCAGTTAATATTTCCAATAGAAACGCCGATGATTTGGTCATAGAATACAACCATAAAAGGCATATGAGTAATTGTATTGGACGATGTTGACCTTATTTTTACATCTTTTAAGATTATGTAACCATCATTACCAACAATTACAGGTTCAGAATCTGTAGAAGTAATATTTTTTAAGTATTCTTCTTTAGTATTATCGCAAATCTTATAGAAAACACTGTACAAAGATTTTTCATCGTCTATTTCCTGCTCAGACGGCACTTTACCTGAAATGATTCCGGCAGAAGTTGTTAATATCAAGTCGTTTTCTTCTAAACCTTCGACTTCCGGGATACAAGACATAGCTATTATTAAACTTTTCTTAAGTGATGAATGATTCATATTAATTTCACCTCGCTTTCTGTATATAGTTAGTGAATTGGGGTTCACCACTAAATATAGTATAACATAAAAGGACTGTGAAATCAATGCACATTAAGGAATTTAGTAAAATTTTACGAGAAAACAGAAAACAAAGAGGAATTTCGCAAAACGAACTTGCTAAAAAAGCAGGCTTTACAAAAAGGGCTATCCAATACTGGGAGAAAGGAGCGAAAAGCATTTCTCTTGAAAATGCCGACAGGCTCTTAACGGCTTTAGGTGTAGAAATCAAGATAGGTAAAACAGAAAGCAGGTGATAACAATGCAGATAACAGGCACACCCGATGAAATCGCAGAATTTATGAATCTGCTGAAAAGCGATTACAGAGGTGACTGCACAATTGAAACTGATATTAACGGCAACACAATCTATCATTATCATTTTCCAAAATCAGATGATGAGTAATATTTATTTTTAGGAGGAGTTTATATGTCAGACAGATTGATTGTACCAATCGTAAAGCCGTTGACGCCTAAAGAGGGCAACACAATCAGAGCGGTTGTCGATAATGACACGCTCAAGGAGCTTAACGAGATTTCGGACAAGACAGGAATTTACATCTCACAGCTTGCGAGAATGTGCATTGAGTTTGCCCTTCCGAGAATTGAAATTCAGGAAGGCGTCAAGGTTGAAAAAGTAAAGTAAGGAGGTGTACATATGCCGAGAGAAAAGCCATTATTTCGCAGAAATCTTGAAAGGCTTGACGAAAAATTTCCTGGCAAAGAATTGTTGAGTTACGATGAAGTAGCAACATATTTGCAAAAAAGCAAGAAAACCGTTTCAAGGATTTTCGGCGAAAGAAAAACAGGAAACAGTATTTCAAAAGCCAGAGTAGCAGACTTTTTAAGTTAAAGGAGCATTGAAAAATGGCATTTAAAGATTTCAGAACACGCAGAAAACTGCTTAAGGAGAATGAGAGCCTCAGAGCAGAGAACAGACATCTCAGCATTGAACTGAGAAACGCAAGAACGGACCTTGCACTCGAAAAAACAGCGTCAAGCGGTTATCGTCACGAGAACAGAGAGCTAAAACGCAAGCTCAAAGCCCTTGAAACGCCTGAATCCGACACGGCAAATTTTGAGTGTGTGGGTGTTTCAAATGTCAACTGAAAAAGAAAAATCCGCTGAAGCTCTGCAAAGCCTCAACGGATAGCAAGGATATAACAAATATCACCAATTTGATTATATCCTTTCTTACTCAAAAAATCAAGAAGGAAGGTTAAAAAAATGGAATTTTGGTGCAGAAATTGCAACAATGAATGGGTTGATGATGAACAGCCGAAAGAATGCCCGAAGTGCCACGACTGGCAGTTTGAGGAGCTTTTTACCTGCGAGGACTGTGGACGAAAAGAAGTTCTTGAAGACTTTGATTTTGGAAGATTATTCGACGGTAAGTGTTATGACTGCTTTGTAAAGAGCGTTTCGGACGGTGAAGTTTTGTCATTCGTCGAATGGTATGTTAACGATTACAAACAGCCCTACATCATTAGATATTACGACAACCCGAGGGTTGAACTGATGAGCGAAATCGTCAACTGTGCCTATGATTTTGAGGCGGAGCTGTCATCGCTAAAGGACGGTATTGCAATCAAAACGCTGTACAAAACGGCACTTAAAATTATGAAAAAGCCCGTAAAATCTCAGCCCGAAAAGCTGATTTGTGGCAGAATCAGGGAATGGGCGTTGGATTGTGACGGCATTGATTTCTTCTACGATTGGTGGTGCGTAAGACATGGCAAAAATAAAAGCTCCGTGTTATGGCTGTCAGACGAGAAGTGAACGCTGTCACAGCGACTGTGAAAAATACCTCGAATATAAATCCGAGTGCGATAATCGCCGAGCCGAACGCTCTAAGAATTACGATTTTAACGACTATATTTGCCACAAGATAGATCTGAATACAAGGGGGCAAAAGTAATGTCACAGGAGTTTCCAAATGGCGTTTCATATTTCACAGACGGCGAGATTTCGCTCACAGTCCATTTTCCCGAAGATAAAGTAAAATGTCACTACTGCCCGTTTTGCCGCTCAGAAAGCGATTTAAACCGCTACTGGTGTAGGCTGACAAACAAGATGATTTACAATCCGTACATACTCGGATTGCCTGACGGCTGTCCGATACAAATTAATGAAAGGATATAAAAATATGGGAATACCCGTTATGGTTCTCGGCAGAAGCGGAAGCGGAAAATCCGCAAGCCTGAGAAATTTTAAGTCTGACGAAATCAGCGTCATAAATGTAGCGAATAAGCCGTTGCCGTTTCGCTCAGACATAAAACCGTTCAATCTTAATCGAGAGGCAACAAAAAGGGGCGTGTCACGATACGCTCTTGCACAGCAGATGTTATTAAGGTGCTCGGCAAAGTCAATCGTGATTGACGACAGCCAATATCTTATGGCATTTGACAGCTTTGACAGAGCGAAGGATGTCGGCTACGGCAAGTTTACCGACATCGCCCTTAATTTTGAAAAGCTGATTGAATTTGTATCAAACAATCTTCCCGACGATAAAATCGTCTATTTTTTACATCATTGTGAAAGCAATGATATGGGCGAAATTAAGGCTAAGACAATCGGCAAAATGCTCGACAATCAGCTGACCGTTGAGGGCTTGTTTTCGATAGTTCTCTACTGCACAACCGACGGTAAGAGCCACAGATTCATCACGCAGTCTGACGGTAAAACATCGGCAAAGTCGCCTATGGAAATGTTCACGACGAACGAAATCGACAACGACCTTAAAGAGGTCGATAAAGAAATTAGAAACTACTACAATATGGAGGTAATTAACGATGAAAAAAATTAACAATTGGGATAAACAGCAGGCAGTAACACAGAGAGAACAGCTTCCTGTAGGCGGTTATGTAGCCAAAATTATGGGCGCAGAGGAAAAGAAATACGCCTTTGGCAATATGCTTTGGGTGAGCGTTGACATCGCCGAGGGCGAGTATGCAAACTACTATACCGAGGACTACCGCAGTCAGGACAGAGAGGACAAGAAATGGCACGGTGTTGTAAGGCTTTTTGTCCCGAAAGATGACGGAAGTGAAAAAGACGAGTGGACGAAGAAATCATTCAAAAGCTTCACAAATGCAGTTGAAGATAGTAACAGCGGCTACTCTTGGGATTGGGACGAAACCAAACTTAAAGGCAAGGAAATCGGTGTGCTTGTCCGCAATGAGGAATGGGAAAACACTGAAACAGGCAAATCGGGCTGGAAAACACAGCCGTTTATGTTCATTGCTTCTGATGACGCAAGGCAGGGCAATTATTCAGAACCAAAGGACAAGCCTCTCAAGAACAAACAGACTGTGCCTGCTCAATCTACAAATCAGGGCTTTGCCGATATGCCCATTGACGATGATTTGCCGTTCATTTAATAAATGAATCCGTTTGAAGTAAGCAGAGCGTTAAAAAGCTTGACGCTCATAGTTGACACACGAGAGCAGGACACTGACAGGCTTCGCAGAAGAATAAGACAGACGGGACTTTCGTTTGTCCGGCAAAAACTTGACTTTGGCGACTATTCAGCAAAAACAACTCTCGACAACGGCACGGAGTTTGACATTTCAAGCTCTGTGTCGATTGAACGGAAAATGAACCTTGATGAACTCTGTGCCTGCTATTGCAAGGGCAGAAAACGCTTCACAAGGGAGTTCGAACGGGCAAAATCGGCAGGTGCGAAAGTTTATCTGCTCATTGAAAACGCAAACTGGGAAAAAGCCTATAGTGGCAGTTACAGAAGCAAGATGTCTCCGCAAGCATTAACTGCAAGTTTATTCGCTTGGCTCGCAAGGTACAATTGTCAAATAATCTTTTGCAAGGAAGAAACAAGCGGAAAAATCATCAGAGAAATTCTGTACAGAGAAATGAAGGAGCGATTGGAAAATGGATAACACCTTTATCAAATTAAGCCGTAAAATCCAATCGTGGCGATGGTATCAGGACGCCAACACAATGCGTGTGTTTGTACATATTCTCCTTAACGCAAATGTTTACGATCACGATTTTGAAAACATTACGGTAAAAAGAGGACAGTGGGTTACAAGCGTTAGCAAAATATCTGAACAACTTAATATTTCAACTCGTAGTATCCGAACTGCACTAAATCACTTAAAATCGACAAACGAAGTGGCAGTCAAAACTACCTCGAAATATTCGATTATTACTGTATTTAATTACAATCAGTATCAAAAAGTGGCAAAGTGTCCGACAATCAATCGACAAACCGATGACAAACAGGTGACAAACGACCGACAACAATATAAGAAAGGGAAAGAAAGGAAAAGAAGGGAAGAAAGAGATATCCCCTCTTTTTCGGAAGTTAAACAGTTTGTCCGCACTGAAAATCTGAATGTTGATGCAAAGAAGTTTTTTGATTATTACGAAGAGCGAAAATGGCAGATAGCGGATAAGCCGATTGATGATTGGAAATCATTGTTAAAAACCTGGTCGAAAAACGAACATAAGACATATGCCTCCGGAACATACGATGGAGTGCCGACAATAAGTCGTGAGGAATTTCTCCGTTTAAAAAAGGAGGCCGAAGAAAATGACGAATGGGATTGAGTATCAAAAAGCCGTTCTCGGTCTGATTTTTCAGTATGAAGAGGAACTGAGTGATAAAATGCTGTTGCTCTCTGCCGATGATTTTGAAAGTGTCTTTGTAGACATTTTTGAGATTATAAACGAGGTCTATAAATCCTACGGCAGAATCGACAAAATCAAGGTGCTGTCAAATCTTGATGAGAACGGCAAACGGCTCTTGCTTGAATGTTGCGAATCGGCAGTTGCTCCGTCAATGATTAACGACTACATAGACTGCCTTAAGGAATGGGCGAGCAAAAAACGGCTCAAAGATAACCTCGGCAGGCTGATTTTTTCGGACGATGTGACAATCGGAAATGTTCAGAAAGCAATTGAAGATGAGCAAAGCCGAATACAAATCGGCACTACCGAACAGCAGGCTAAGGAAAATGCCAACAAATTCCTCGATTCACTACTCAGAAAAAAGCAGTTAATCAAAACGGGATTTGCAGACATTGATGTTGTTGCAAACGGACTTGAACGGGGCACTTTCGCAATTGTGGGTGCAAGACCGTCAACAGGTAAGACTTCATTCGCTCTGAATATTGTCCGCAATCAGTTCAGACGAAAAATCCGCTCACTGGTTTTCAGCCTTGAAATGACCGCTGAAATGGTCTTTGAACGAATGATGTCTGATATGCTCAATATTGATTATTCAGACTTTGCCAAACAGCGGAATCTTGCCGACAGAGCTATTGAAATTGAGAACCAAATCAATGCAATGCGTGACTATGTTTTTGTGCTTGATGATGTCTATAACATCGAAAATATCTGCTCAAAAATTGTCGAGGTCAAGCCCGATGTTGTCGTTATCGACTTTATTCAGATTGTACAGTCGGCGAAAAGTTTTGCAGATGACCGAGTAAAAATCAATTACATTTCTGCTGAGCTTAAAAGGGTTGCCAAAAAGACGGGTTGCGTAATTATCGCCCTGTCACAGATGACACGAGAGGGGAAAAATGCCCCCACGATGTCCGACCTCAGAGAGTCGGGAGCGTTGGAGCAGGACGGCGATTACATCTTTATTTTGCACAGACCGTATGTACTTGACAAGGCAAACAATGACCCCGCCCAAACAGAGGTGTTACTTGACAAGAACAAGTTCGGCTGGACGGGCAGAATCAGTTTTGTGTTTGACGGAAATCATCAGAGGTTCACGGGAATAAATGAAAATTACTGATTTTTATAAAAACAAAAAGCAATGTGGAATATGCAGAAATTTGTACGGAAGTTTGCAGATTCAGCGGTGCAAATGTGCAGCGGTAAATGAACGATTCGGGGCGTACATTTGCGTTTACTGCTGTAAGCATTGCAGGTTTTGCAAGCCCATAAGCACAGGCTTTGTCTGTGAATTTGAAAGGAGAGAAAGCCGCATTGAAAGCGAGAATACCAGTTAAGCTGAAAAAGGAGGCTATGGCGGAAATTAACCGCCTTGCAGACAGGGAATATCAGAAAGTCAAGGACAAGGAAATTGCGGACGCCACAAGGCGAATTTTTAAGACTATCGTATTTGCCTTGCATAAGGATTTCGGCTTTGGTCGTGATAGATGTGCAAAGGCACTAAAGTCTATGACCGAGATAGTCGAACACTCCGACACTGACGAAGTCTTTTGGGAACATATCGACAGGGTTGTCATCGACAAACTGAAACTTGAATTTGACCGCAGAGATTACACAGACAACGGAAAAGTTGTTAATTTTGAAGGAGACGAAGAAAATGATTGACTGTGCAAAAACCGAAAATTATTTTGCTGAAAAGTTGAAGATGGCGAAAAGAACAAAGAACGGACTGTGTGAAATTAACTGTAGCAACTGTCCTTTGTCTAGTAATAACAACGGTGAAGGTTTATTCTGTTCAGATTTTGAAATGTATTATCCCGAAAAGGCGGTTAAGGCTGTGCAGGAATGGTCGGATGAACATCCGCCAAAGACATTTCTTACGGAGTTCTTGGAGAATTATCCGAACGCTCCGCTTGACGATGACGGAACACCTAAAGGTGTATGTCCACGTGCGTTAGGACTGACGGACATAGATGATTGTGATAATAACTGCGTTAAGTGCTGGAATCAGACTGTTGAGGACGGTGAAGAGTAATGAAAAGAAATGAGCTTGAAAGGTATTTAGGCAAATGTGTGACAATTACTCTTTTGGATAACACTGTAATTGAGGGCACTTTACATAAGACGGGTGAAAAAGCCTTTGAAAACAACCCTAATTTATCAATACCAGTTAATTTTTATTTTTGCACTGATGTAAATAATAAAGTGGTTAAAAATACTGCATTCAGAGTATCGCACATCCAGAGAATCAGTTGCTACGAAAAGTTAAGAATGACAAACTTTGAAACAATCAAACAGATGTCAATTGACGAAATGGCTCGGAGTTGTATGAGTTTTTTCGACTGCCCGTATGGCACTCCGTATGTCGGTTGCCCTATGGAAGAGCGATTCAATGGCAGCTGTATTGACTGCACAAAACATTGGCTTGAAAGCGAGGTAGATACGGATTGACAGCGAGAGAAATTAAGGATATCAACCGAGAGATTTTACGGCTCAGGGCGAAAATGGCACGGATTCAGGCTGAGGCGGACAACACGGCGGTGACGCTGGGCGAACGAATTGTTCCGTCAGGTCAGACATCCGACAGGGTGGGCAATGCGGTGGCGCAGATTGCCGATATTCAGCGTGATATTCAGAACCTTGAAATCCGCAGGAACTCGGCTCTGAATAGCCTCTCACGGGATGATTTTGTGGAAAACTGCCTGTTTATGCACCTCGGCTTAAAATACAGCTGGGCGAAGATTGCAGTCGATACAGGCGGAATCAATACCCCCGACAATATAAGAAAAATGTGCAACCGCCACCATTGGTAAATTTGTCCGTTTTTCCGTTTTAGGTGCGGTATAATGTAAACTGAAGAAAGCAACAAACAGGACATATGTAGAACTCTCCTAAGATAAAAAATCGCACAGACCGCTCTCGTTTGAGGGCGGTTTTGTGTTGTGTGTGGTTATTTTATACAAATTATTACTTTCTAAATTGTGCGGTTTACAGAAAAATGTAAAATCTGTTGAATTGTGTCCAATAATATGATAGATTAGTGGTATATTATAACTAAGGAGAGTTGTATATGAGCGAAGAAAATAAGGCAAAAACCTGTTTTGTTATAATGCCTATATCAGACCAGCCAAAATATCCTACAGGTCATTTTGATAAAATATACGAACAGATAATTGTTCCTGCTGTCCAAAAAGCAGGATTTGAACCTATAAGAGCAGATAACGATCAAATATGTGATTCGATAATGCAAAAAATTTTGAAAAATTTAGCTGAATGTGATATGGCAATTTGTGATTTAAGTTCAAGAAATCCGAATGTTATGTATGAATTAGGAATTCGACAAGCCTATGGTAAAAAAGTAGTTTTGATACAGGATGATGTTACTGATAAAATTTTTGATGTAGCAGGAATTAATACTGTTTTTTATAAGAAAGATAGATTGTATGAAAATGTTATGAAGGCAAAAGATGATATTGCTAACGCGATAAAGGAAACTTATGAAAATGATTCATTTTCACTAATGAATATAGTCAATTTAGAAAATGCAAAAGTGGATAATTCCAAAGTTGATGAGGTCGTTTTCGATAGAATTATGATGAAATCAATATATTCAAAGTTAGATGCTATGGAAGACTCAATAAGACTGCTTTCTAATACGCAAAATGTTAGCGATGAATTAAATTGTGGTCTCAATAGACGTAGTTTTGCACGGCTGGTTATGGAATGCAAAGATGCATTGAGTAATTGTCCAGATAATCTCGATTTACTTGTTTCCTATTATCGAAGATTATTGAGAGCTAATAATGTGATGCTTAATAGTAGGAATGATAAATCTTTTACACCTAAAGACTATCTAAATGTGAAAAATACATTGATAGAATTGAATGACAGAATTAATGCTTTAACGCTTAATACTGATTAATGGAGAGTGCATTTAGTACTCTCTTTTCTTTTGCTTATTTTTAGAATTTTCAGACAAAGAGAGGTGATACCGTGAAAGACAAATTAAATGCAAGACAGAGGAAGTTTGCGGAATATTATGCGCAGAGCGGTAACACCGTTCAGAGTGCGATACAGGCAGGATATTCCGAGAATTACGCAAATGCAAGAGCGTATGAATTGTTGGAGAATGTTGGAGTTTCAAAATACATCAAGGAGCTTTCCGATAAGCTCAAGAACGAGCGCATTATGAGTGCAAAGGACAGACAGGTTGCTTTGTCCGACATTGCAAGGAATGACGGGCAGGACACCTCCGACAGAATCAGGGCGATTGACACGCTCAACAAGATGACGGGCGAATACACCGTTAAGGTTGACGCAAAGGTTGAGCAGTCCGAAAAGCTATCCGATGTGTTCAGACAGTTGGGTGGTGAGGGACTGAGTGAGTAACAAATTTCCGCTGTCACAAAAGTATATCGACTTTATCAACACAACAAATGTGTCGGCTGAATTTCTTGAAGGAACTACAGCGTCCGGCAAAACTACCGTCGGAGCAGGCGTTAAGTTCATGCGAATGGTGTCGCAGTCGCCGAAGAAGCTTCACGCAATTGCCGCCAAAACTACGGGCAAGGCTGAGGAAACTATAATTCAACAGGACAACGGCATTCTCGACTTGCACCGCAACGCTGTCTATTGTGGTAACGGCGACAAGGATTACAAGCTGCCGCATATCAAGTTTGAGGACAAAATTATCTATATTCTCGGTTACAGCAGTCGGGATAAATGGGAAATGGTTCTTGGTGCGCAGTTTGGGTGCGTGTATATTGACGAAATCAACACCGCCGATATCGAGTTCATCCGAGAGATGTCAACCCGTAATGACTATATGCTTGCAACGCTGAATCCCGATGATCCGAGCCTGCCTGTATATAAGGAGTTTGTCAACCGCTCCCGTCCTTTTAAAAAATATGAAAACGATGTTCCTTCCGAGATTACGGCGGAGCTTACCGAAGAACCTGTACCGAATTGGCGGTATTGGTTCTTTTCTTTTGCCGACAATTTAAGTCTTACACCCGAACAGATTGAAAAGAAAAAGAACTCTGCACCGAAAGGTACAAAGCTCTATAAAAATAAAATCTTAGGTTTGCGAGGCAGAGCAACAGGTCTTGTGTTCCCGAATTTTGAGAGGGCAAGACATATCAAATCAAAAGAGTGGGCAGGAAAGTTTTTGAACTGTAACCGCAAGTCGGAACACTTTGTTCAGTTCACCGCAGGTCTTGATACCGCCTATTCGCAGAAGTCGCCTGACACTATCGCAATGACATTTTACGGTATTACCAATCACGGCAAGTGTGTTCAGCTTGATGAAAGAGTTTATAACAACGCTGAAATGCAAACACCTATTGCCCCGAGTGACACGGTGAAGAATTTTATTGATTTTCTTGACCGCAACCGTGATGAATGGGGCTTTGCACGCACGGCTTTTATTGACAGCGCCGACCAAGCGACTATTACCGAATTTCAAAAGTATAAGCGACAGCACGGCTGTGTTTATGACTTTGCAAATGCATGGAAGAAAACGAAGATTATCGACCGAATCAATCTTGTACTCGGCTGGCTTGCCACCGACTGTTATTTTGTGCTTGAACATTGTAAAAACACGATTGCCGAGTTTGAAATTTACAGCTGGCGAGAGGATAAAGACAACACACCCGAGGACGGTCACGACCATTGCATTAACAGCGGTCAATATGCGTGGCTGCCGTTTAAAAATATTATTGGAAGTGAAATAAATGGGGCTGATTAACAGAATGGCTGAATCTATCAGATCGGGAATTAAAAACTTTTTGCAGATTACTCCTGCAAGCGACAAAACAATTACCGTCACCGAAACAAGCAATCATCTGACCGAGTGCTTTATCAATCGCATTTGGTATTGGGGCAACAGCAGACAGCTTGCGGAGCTGTACAAGCAGATTGATACAAACAAAACTATGTTTTGGGCGGCAAAAAGCACAAAGGGGCTTGAAATCCGTAAAATACACACGGGCTTGCCGGCACTCATCTGCGAAACGCTTGTGAATATCGTAATTGCCGACTACAACGGCACAGATGTTACAAGTAAAAATTCAACCGCTTATGCTGAGCGTTGGGAAGATATTGAAAAGCAGAACAAATTGTCCGACACGGTTAAGCAAATGCTCCGTGACCTATGTGTTGTCGGTGACGGTGCTTTTAAGGTCAGCTTTGACACGGCTGTATCAGATGTTCCGATTGTTGAATGGTATCCTGCCGAAAACATCGACTTTACATATGTGCGCGGCAGAATCCGAGAGGTTAAGTTTTACACCGATTACACGCAAAAACACCGCCGTTACCGTTTTGAAGAAACATACGGTTACGGCTATATTCACTATGCTTTGTACGATGACAACGGCAAAGAGATTGACCTGCACACGGTTGACGCTCTTTCGTGGATTGATTCAAAGGGCGTTACATTTGACGAATCATATATGTGGGCTGTACCTGTCCTTTACGGCAAATCGTGTCACAAGGGCAGAGGTGCGGGCATTATCGGCATAAAAACAGACGCTTTCGACAGCCTTGATGAAGTGTGGTCACAGTGGATGGACGCACTCAGAGCCTGCCGAACGAAGCAGTATGTGCCTGATTGCTTTGTTCCGAGAAATCCCGAAACCTGTCAGCCAATATCGCCAAATCCGTTTGACAACCGATTTATCACCGTGGGCAACGATATGTCTGAAAACGGCAACGGCAACAGGATTTACACCGAAAGTCCGCAGATTCAGCACGAAAGCTATTTGAGTTCATACATTACTGCCCTCGACCTCTGCTTACAGGGCATTATATCGCCGTCAACTCTCGGCATTGATACGAAGAAGCTTGATAATGCAGACGCTCAGCGTGAAAAGGAAAAGACAACCCTTTACACAAGGCAGAATCTTGTCAAAATCACGCAGAACGCACTTCAAAGCCTTGTTGCAGTTGTACTCAATGCAGACGGTGAACTTAACGGCAAGGGTATTGTTGAGGGCTTGGAAGTATCAGTAAACTTCGGCGAATATGCAAATCCGAGCTTTGAAAGTCAGGTTGAAACCGTGTCAAAAGCAAGACAGGGCGGTTTGATGTCAGTTGAAACCTCGGTTGACGAGCTTTACGGCGACAGCAAGTCGGAGGATTGGAAAGCCGAAGAGGTGCAGAGAATTAAGGAAGAACAGGGCATTGCAGGCGAAGAAGAAAAATCGGAGCTTGACGATGTGGACCTTACCGACACAGAAGAATCTGACAATAACGCAGATGATGAAGAAAATGCGGAAAATAATGCAGAAAAAACCGAAAGCAATCCCGAACAGAACGATACACAGGTAAACAATGAGTGATTACAATATCAGAGAAGCCTTTGAAAAAATCGAAGATGAACTGATTGACAGCATGATGAGAAATTTCAGCCGTCACAGAGCCGAAGAAACCAAAGAGGGTTACAACTGGACACAATGGCAGGCTGAACAGCTCAAAAGTCTTGAAGAGTACCGTAAGCACAACGCAAAGAAATTCGGCAAGCGTTTCAAAGCCATTAACAGCAAGGTTGAAGAGATGATTCGCACCGCCAAAGCTGACGGAAATGCAAGTCAGGAGGCAGAAATTCTTGAAGCTGTCAAGGACGGTTTCAAAGCCCCGAAAAAGCCGTCAGCACACAGCACAGCCGAGTTTTTTAAGGTGAATGACCGTAAACTTGACGCACTCATAAAATCGACCACAGACGATTTAAAGAGGGCAGAAACGGCGGTTTTGCGTATGAGCAACGACAAGTACCGCAAGGCGATTTTTAACGCACAGGTTGCAATGAACACGGGTGCGGTTACATACGAAAAAGCCGTTGATATAGCTTGCAAAGATATGCTCAACGCAGGTCTTAATTGTGTGGAATACAAGAACGGTGCAAGGCACACGCTCTCGGATTATGCGGACATGGCGGTTAAAACGGCCAACAAAAGAGCCTATCTGCGTGGTGAGGGCGAAAAGCGAGCCGAATGGGGAGTATCCCTTGTTGTTGTGAACTCAAGACAGGGCGGTTGCCCCGATTGTGCAAAATATATCGGCAAGGTGTTTATTGACGATGTTTATTCAAACGGCAATAAGTCAGACGGAAACTATCCGCTCCTCTCAACCGCAATCAAGAAAGGTTTGTTTCATCCGAGATGTAAGGACAGCACAAGTACATATTATCCCGAACTTGATGATTTGGACGCACCGTTGTCTGAAGATGAAATCAAAGAGCTTGACCGTCAGCGAGGAATTGAGGAAAAACAGCAGTATGCACAGCGACAGGCAGAACGCTTTGACCGCCGTGCCGAATACAGTCTTGACGAGGACAATAAACGCATTGCCCAAACCCGAGCCGATGAGTGGCACGATAGGGCTGATATGCTTGAAGAAAAGGCGAAAAAAGCAGGGAATAGTTTGCCTGAATCTGTTGCAAAATCTAAAAAAACTGTTATAATGAAATCAGGAAGTGATGTTGTGGCTCTTGAAAATCAGCGTTATGGACGCAATAAAAGTACGCTTGTTAATAAAACTTATGTTGACAGCGGCGAATATAAACGCAAGTATGATAGTGCTACTGATAATAAAGAAGTCAACAAGTCACTTTACGATTGTGCTAAAAAAGCATTAAAACACAGAAGCGGAACGGCTTTTGAGGATATGTATTGGATTGACGGTGAAACAGGAAGAGTTATGTTATCTGTAACCGACAGTGCTGATGAACGAACAATAACATATACCGATAGAATAAAGAAATGTATTCAGACAAATAATAATGTTGTAACAATTCATACACACCCAAGTAGTATGCCACCAAGCATTGAAGACTTTAATTCCTGTGCTAATAACGGATATGCTAAATGTTTTGTGGCTTGTCACAATGGCGTACTTTACGGGTATCACTCCAATGAAATGATTAACCCAAAGCTTTATAATTTGTACATTCAAAAATATATGAATGGCGGTTTTTCTGAAATGGAAGCTCAAGTAAAAACTATTAAAAAATTATCACAGTCATTTGATATTAATTTTTGGGAGGTGTCTTATAATGGCTGATAAGAAGTATTTCATTGATGATAGAATTATTATTCCTGATGAAATAAAAAATATGACAAATGAAGAAATAGATGCCGAAATAAAAAGACTTGAATCAGAAATTATGATTGTGAAAAACGAGAAGATAAAACGAACACAAAGAGAAACAGCATAAATCTTAACCGCTCCGTAAAAAGGGCGGTTTTGTTGTTTAACTTGCCGAGAATATGTTCGGAGCAAGAAAAACGGCTTGTTCACGGCATTGCTTAACTTGCCTGTAACTTGCCGTAACAGAACTAAATACATCAAATCAGCACTTTGAGAAATCAGAGTGCTTTTTTATTGTATTTAAACCCGTCGATTTCGACCGGTTTAGAAAGGTGGTGACAGAATGAAAATCAGAGTAACAACAGCATTTAACGACAGGCAGAACGGCTATGTAACACGACCTGTGAATGAAGTTTTTGAATGCTCCGAGCAGAGAGCAAAGGAACTCATTGACGGCGGTTTTGCAGAAGAGGTCAAGTCTGACGCTCCCAAAAAGCCGAGAGACAAAGCAGTTAAAACAGAAAAAACAGAAAAAGCGGATTAAGCACTTTACGAATATGTAAGGTGCTTTTTTATTGTCCGAAGACATTAAACTACGGGAGACACCGTGCAAAACTGAAACAGAGAGACACTCTATAAACTGATTACGGGAGACACCCGAAAAACTGAAAGGATATGAAAAAATGGCAGAACCAAATCCAACACCAACCTCCAATGAACCGACACCTGCACCGCAGGGAACTCCACAGGGAAACGCTCCTGCCTTTGATTACGACAAGCTCGCAAGCCTTATTACAGGCAAACAGAGCGTGACAGAGGACACCGTTTTGAAGTCATATTTTAAGGAGCAGGGATTGTCAGCCGATGAGATGAAAGAGGCTATCGGTGCTTTTAAAAAGCAGAAAGCCAAGAACACTCCCGACTTTGCAAAAATGCAGTCGGAAGTTGAATCCGCAAACAACGCAAAGCTCACGGCAGAAGTCAACCAGTCGGCAACCCTCGAAGCCGTAAAACAGGGCGTTGACATTGCAACCGTTCCGTATGTGCTTAAAATTGCAGACTTTTCAAAAGCTGTGACAGACGGCAAGGTCAATGCGGAAAAGCTGACAGAGGCTGTTAAAAAGGTGCTTGACGATATTCCCGCACTCAAGGGCAAACCTGCCGAGAACGGCACAGGAGTTAAGAAAATCGGCGGTGACGGCAACGGTACATCGGACGGTACAAAACCAAAGGCAAATGTTCCTACCAAAAAATGGAACAGATTTAATATTTAACCAAAGAAAGGATTGAAAAATCATGGCAAACACAAATAACTATGCCGAGCAGTTCAGCCCTGATCTGCTCGAAATTCTTGTTCAGGGCACACTCACATCACCATTCATCACTTCAAATGTAAAGTGGGTTGGCGCAAGAACTTTCCACTTCACACAGATGAGTACATCAGGCTTTAAGAACCACAATCGCAACGGCGGTTGGAACAAGGGCAAGTATGTTCAGACAGATGTTCCGTTCACCTGCGAACACGACCGTGACATTGAGTTCCTCGTTGACAAGGCAGATGTTGATGAAACAAATTCGACTGCAAGCGTTGAGAACATTTCAAAGACATTTGAACAGACACAGGTTGCTCCCGAAACAGACGCACTTTTCTTCTCGAAGGTTGCAACAAAGGCTCAGGTAACAGACGGATATCATTCTTCAACAAAGACATCGGAGTGGACTAAGGAGAACGCTTATTCAAAGCTCAAAACAATTCTCTCTGCCGGCAAGCTCCGCAGATACAAGGCAAGAGGCACACTTGTTGCCTATGTGACATCTCACATTATGGACTGCCTTGAACAGTCAACAGAGTTCACTCGTAAGATTGAGCTTACACAGATTGCAGAGGGCGGTATCGGCATTGAAACAAGAGTGACCGAGATTGACGGTTGCCCTATAATCGAGGTTATTGACGATGAGCGTTTCTACGATAACTTCAACTTTAACCCCGATGACGGCGGTTTTGAGCCTGCAACAGGCGCTCACAAAATCAATGTTCTTGTTGCCTGCGGTGAAACCTGCAAGACTGTTCCGAAGATTTCAAGCATTTACTTCTTTGCTCCCGGCTCACACACAGAGGGTGACGGCTGGCTCTATCAGAACCGTTCGCTTTCCGATACATTCGTATTCCCGAACGGCAAGGACGGCAAAATTGACAGCATTTATGCCGATGTTGACACAACGGCGGTTGCGTAATGTATGCCGATTACATTGAACAGCAGGGCGGAGATGAAAACAGCATTATCTCTGCCGAACACATTGATGTTCTGACTTTTAACCGCATTGATTTTGAAAAGCTTTCGGAAATGCAGAAGAGAATCATCGGCAGAGTGCATAGCAGACTTACTGCTTTTGAAGAAGAAAATGCCGATATGATTTCTTCCTACCTGAAAAACTATTCAATCAACGGCACATCAATGGAATTTGGTGCAAGCTGGAACTTAATGTGTATCAGCGGAGTGGCAATTCCTGCCGACCTCTATGCGTTGCTAAAATCAACGGGACTTTGTTATCCTGCAATCTGAAAGGTGCGTGAAAACCGTGAAATTTCCGTCACTTGTAAAAAAGCAGTTCTGCAAAACTCCTGTCGAGGTCACAATCTACGGTGAGGGAATAACCGAGGACGGCTCTCCTGTTACCGCATTTGAGTGCAAAAACCTGTATCCCTCCGAAAATCTTTATCCGTCAAATCTTCGCTACGGAGGCAATGCTGTGTGCAATGTGCAGTCAAAGGCAAAGACGGTCTATACCAAAGAGCAGAAAATTGTTCAGGTGTCGGCTGTCTTGCTTTTTGACGGCGATATTGCCCCCGACAGCCCCACTTTAAGCGGTGGCTTTGTAATCCTTGACGGCGTAAAACGAAAAATCGTACAGGGTACAAAACACCGCAACCCCGACGGCAAAGTTAATTTTACGGAATTGGATGTGATTTAATGGGATTTTCGGTATCATCAAAAATCAAACTCAATATGCCTGTTGTAAAACAGCTTGACAAGGCAAAGCAACAGGCTCTTGAACAGACAGGTGACGCACTTCTTAAACAGGTGAAAAACACGCAGGTAATGCCGTTTGATACGGGTAATCTTCAAAACGATATTACCGCTGTTGATTATTCACAAATTGCAAATGGGATAGTTAAAATCGTGTCAAGCACTCCGTATGCAAGGCGGTTGTATTTTCATCCCGAGTATAATTTCAGCCGTAAGGAAAACATTGCCGCCGGCGGTAAATGGTTCTCACCGTGGCTTGAGGGCGGTACACGGCAGAATTTTTGCAGTCGGGCATTTGCAAGATTATACAGAAAGGAAGCAGGACTTTGATTTACTTATCGGACATCAGAGATTGGCTCAAAAGCGTTACCTCAGCCGAGCATTATTACATTGGCAAGCTTGACAACAAGCAGGACAGGTCAATCGGGGTGTATTCATTAAAGCAGTCGGGAACACCCACAAGGGCAATCGGCGGTGAAAGCACCTACGATACAATAAGCGTGTCTTTGCTTATCCATTACACCGACAACGCAAGAGAAACCGAGGAGTTTGCACGCAGACTTTACGAAACGCTTTACGGCATTAAAAATGTTGAAATTAAGGAACACAAAATCTATATAATCGAACTGCTCACGGAAGAACCCGTTGATGTGGGAACAGATGACAAGGGTGTGTATGAGCAGGTCATTGAAGTTAAATTTTATTACGAAAGGAAGTAATTTTATGGCAAAAGTTGAATCGGGAGTATTCCCATGCTATGAAAATCAGTTTGCGGTTGGCAAGGCAGGAACAGAATCCGCCACGACAAATATTGCTAACTGCGAAGAATTTTCCGTTGCATTTGACAACGGTGTCGAGGAATGGACAGCCTTTGAAAACGAGGGCTGGAAGTCAAGGCTTATGACAGCAAAGTCAATCACAATTTCGGTAAAGGGCAAGCGTACAATCGGTGACGCAGGCAATGACCAGATTGCCGCCCTTGCATTTGAAAACGGCAGAAAGGCAGAAGTTTCGTTTATGTGGACCTTCCCCAACGGTGCAACCGTCCTCTTTAAAAATGCAGTTGTATCCGTTACATCAAACGGTGCAGGCGCAAGCACGGGTGTTGCTCCGCTTGAATTTGAAGTTATGTCAAACGGCAAACCCGTATATACAGCAGCCGCTTAAAAAACGAAAGGAATGAACGATTATGTCAAAGTTAATTGATATTACAGACAAACTTAATTTTGAGGAAAAGCCGAGTGTCAGAGTTAAAAATGTTGACCTTGCAATCAACAATGACGCAGTTTCAATGCTCAAAGTTGCGGCACTTTTTGAGGACGGCAACGGTAAAAGTAAAGATGTTATCGAAATGTATCATCTTCTTTTTGATGAATCCGAGAGAGAAAAGATTGAAAAGTTAAAGCTGAATATGCACGATTTCAACGCCCTTATCAGCGAATCTGCCAAAATTGCAACAGGCGATTTGACTGACGAGGGGGAAGTTCAGACCCCGGCTACGACCTGATTGATGACTTTGATTTAATCGTGTCGAGCTTTCGCTCGGAGTACGGGGTCAGCATTTATTCAAAGGATTTTGCTAAAATGAGTTGGAATGAGTTCTGCTCACTTCTGCAAGGCTTAGGACCCGAAACACCGCTTGCAAGAACGGTTCAAATTCGCCTTGAAACCGACAAAGAGGTCTTGAAAAACTTTACTTCGTCACAGCATAAAATCCGCAACAAATGGCGGTCAAGGAATGTAAAGCACTATTCAGACGAAGATATGAACACCGTTCTTGCAGAATTTCAAAACTTTTTCGCTAATCTGTAAATTTGTACATAATTTTCGCTGTATCTACAAAATTCTTGACAATGTTAATACATAGTGATAAAATGTAACATACACTAACAAATTTATTAAGGAGAGTGTATGTTTATGAAATGTCCACATTGCGGAAACGAATTAAAGGACGATGCAGAATTTTGCGACAAGTGCGGTGCAGGCTTTGGCGGAAACGATTCAATCTCGGCAACCGTAAATCCTGCAAATGCAAAGAAGAAAATTTACAAGCGTTGGTATTTTTGGGTTATTATCGTTGTTGCTATTATGATTGTTGGCGGTGTAAACGGTGCAATTAACGGTAACAGCAGCTCAAACAAATCAAAGCAGGAAACTACTGTTGCAAATCAGAGTTCAGAAAAAGCAACTGAAAAAGCAACTGAAAAAGCAACTGAAAAAGCGACAGAAGCACCGACCACAAAAGAAGTTGCAACAGAAAAGCCTACTAAAGACCCGAAGAAGGTTGAAAAAGAATTTAAAGACGGTTGCAAAACAATCGACTTTAAAACTCTTTCAAGAAACCCTGACAAGTACAAAGGTAATGACTACAAGTTTGAAGGTCAGATTATTCAGGTTCAGGAAGGCTGGGGCGATTCGGTTGACCTGAGAATCAATATAACCAAAGAAGAAAATGAGTATCTTGATGAACCATTGTGGACTGATACAATCTACGCAACTGTAGAAATTCCTGACGGTGCGGACAAACTCCTTGAAGATGATGTAATCACATTCTGGGGAACTTGTGACGGCGACTATACATATGAAACCGTAATGGGCAACAATGTGTCACTTCCGAAAATCGACATCAAATACTACGAACTCAACAAATAAAACAAAAAGCCACTCCAAACGGGGTGGCTATTCTTCTGCAATTTTTTTAAGCGTACATCATAACGGTGTGCGCTGTTTTTATGCCTGTTTTTAAAAAATCTAAAATGAAAGGAAGTGGTGAATATGGCGACAAAGGCGGGTGAAATTGAGCTTGATGTCAGGCTTACGGGTGATGATATTTCCAAAACATTGCATAAGATTTCCGATTCAATTACAAAAAAGTTTGATTCGGCATTTTCAAGTCTTTCAAAAGATTTTGAAAATGTAAGCACGGATATGAAACAATCTTTTTCTAAGGTTGCGGAGGGTGTTTCTCAGAAAACCGAGAAAGAGTTTTCAAACATCAAAGGCAGCGGTGAGCAGTTAAGCAATTCGGTTTCATCTTCGTTTAAGAAAATCGGTGCGGCTGTGGTTGCCGCCTTTTCCGTTGCCAAAATCAAGGAGTTCGGTCAGCAGTGCATTGAATCGGCTGCGGAAGTCAATGCGGCAAATTCGCAGTTTGAGCAGACATTCGGCACAATGCAGTCGCAGGCAGAATCAGCCATTCAGAGCGTTGCCGATCAAAGCGGTATTCTTGAAACCCGATTACAGGGTGTCGGCACAAGCATTTATGCCTTTGCAAAAACTACGGGTATGGACAGTTCAAGTGCTTTGGGAATGATGCAGGAGGCTTTACAGGTAACAGCCGACAGTGCCGCATATTACGACCGTTCGCTTGAAGACACCGCAGAAAGCCTGAAATCATTCCTCAAAGGTAACTTTGAAAATGACGCCGCACTCGGTTTGTCCTGTACTGAAACCACACGAAATGCGGCGGCTAATAAGTTGTATGGCAAGTCATTTACGGATTTGTCGGAATCGCAGAAACAGCTCACGCTTTTGCAAATGGTTAAGGATGCTAATCAGCTTTCGGGTGCTATGGGACAGGCAAGCCGTGAAGCAGACGGTTGGGAGAATGTAACGGGCAACCTCAGAGAAAGTTGGAAACAGCTCCTTGCCGTAGTCGGTCAGCCTATTCTTCAGGTGGCAACTCAGGTTGTAAAGCGGTTGAGTTCCGCACTTGCAACTTTAACGGAATATGCCAAAGGTGCGGTTGAATCGCTTTCAAAGGTATTCGGCTGGGATACAGGCAACAACACCGCAAGCAATATCAAATCTGCGTCCGATTCTGCCAAAAGCCTTACGGATACGGCAGATGACAGTTCAAAGTCACTTGATAATGTTCAGAAAAGTTCCGAAAAAGCAAAGAGAAGTGTTGCGGGCTTTGATAAGCTGAATGTGCTTTCAAGCTCTGACAGCTCATCTTCAAAGTCAGACACCTCCTCATCAAAAAGCTCTTCAGGCGGTTCATCGGGCGGAGCTGTTGCAAAGAATGTTGTCAAGGACACAAGCAAAAATCTTTCGGGTGCATTCAAAAATCTATACGAAAAAAGCGGATTTAAAGGTTTTGTCGAGAATGTACAGAAAGGTATTAACAAGGTTGATTGGTCAGCTATAGGCAAGAACTGCAAGACTGTTTTTGATAATGCTGTTCCCATAGTTCAAAAGGCATTCGGCACAATGCAAAAGGTCGGTTCTGCAAAACTCGGGGCAATCGGTTCTGCATTCGGAGCGGTTGCGACAATCGGCGGAAAGTCGTTTCAGACCATTTCAGGCGGTGTTGCAAAGTGGATTTCAAAAGACAGGGAAAAGATTATCGGCTTTATCGACACCATAGGCAACAATCTTACAAACGGCTATAACAACCTTTCAATCTTTTTTGATAATTTCGGTACACTTGCAGGCAATGCAATTGACAATGTTCGACCTCAAATGGAAGAATCAATTTCCAATCTTTTAAGCGGTCTTACAACCTTTGCGGGCTCAGTCGGCGAGGTCGTTTCGGGTGCGTTTTCAATCGCAACCGAAAGCTTTGTTGAATGGACTGAAAATGACGGTGCAACAATCACAAAATTTCTTGAAAATTTACAATTGCAGTTTGCAGATGTTTTTAATCTTGTCGGTCAGATTTTCGGAGATATCGGAACAGTTATCAGCAAATGGTGGAACGGCAGCGGACAGCAGATTTTTCAGAATGTCTGCAATATGTTTACCAATATCGGTACAACCCTGATGAATGTTTACAATCAATGGATTAAGCCTGCGTGGGATTTTATCGTAGCAATCGTAAAGTCAGCTTGGGAAAACTGGCTTAAGCCTGTTTTTGAGGGTGCAATAAATTTCTTCGGCAAGGTTGCAGACTGCGTTTCAACTGTGTGGAATAACTTCCTGTCACCGTTTGTAAACTGGCTTGTCAGCTTTTGGGGACCTATATTTCAGAATGTTTTCAATGCCGTAAAAAGAGTGTTTGATAATGTGTTTACATTTATCGGTGAGTTGGTTACCGCTATACAGAAAACATTCGGCGGTCTTCTTGACTTCATCACAGGTGTTTTTTCAGGCGATTGGAACAAAGCATGGCAGGGCATCTATGACTTCTTCAAAGGCATTTGGGACGGCATTTGCGCCGTGTTTAAGTTCATTATAAACGCAATCATTGACGGCATAAATGCGTTGTGGACGGGTATTTATAACTTTGTTTCGGGCGTTGTTAATTCAATCGGCGGATTAGCCGGTATTATCGGAGCGGCATTTGGACAGGATTGGAGCTTTTCAATGCCTGAAAATCCGCCTCTCATTCCGAGATTTGAAGAACCCACGGAATCACCGGCACGAAAATTTGCAAAAGGCGGTATTGTTAAAGCTCCGACACTTGCTGTTGTCGGCGATAACGCAGGTGCTAACAGCGGCAATCCTGAGGTTATTTCACCTCTTAACAAGTTGCAGGGTATGCTCGACAATTCGGGCGGTCAGGATACAGTGATTCTCACACAAATTCTTGACCTGCTTAAACGCATTTATGAAATGTTCATTATCTTCCGCAATAACGGCGGCAACACTTATTTGTTTACGGCAGAACTTGAGGGTTCAACGCTTTTTGAAGAAATGATAAGGCAGGATGAGCTTTACAGACGCAGACACAACGGTAAATCCGCATTTGCATAAAGGGGGAAATGATATGTCAAATTATAACGGCTATTTGCTTAAATTCGGCAACAACATCATGCCAAATAAGTACATTACCGCATTTTCATCAACTCCGAATCAGCGACTTGAAACTTCTGCGGAACGAGATCAGAACGGTACGCTTCAAAGGGCAACGCTGCCAAATTACAAAACAAAAATTTCGTTTTCAACTCACATTCTTCATCTTGACGAAAAGATTGATTTTCAGTCGATTATCAACCTCTCAACGGCGAATAAGTTACAGAGAAAGTGCAGGGTAACTTATTGGAACGATGAAACGAACAGCTATTACACCTCTTATTTTTATATTCCCGATATTGAATATACCGTAATGAATGCCGAAAAGAATGATATAACCTATCAGCCGATTACGGTTGAGCTGATTGAGTATTAAGGGGTGATTCTTAAAAATGCTTGTATCTAAAGAAATTGCTGATAAGCTGAAAACAAACACACTTTACAACACCGTTGCCCTGCATTCTCCTGACGGCAGTTTTGAGGATATAACCGGCGAAAGTATCGTGCTTGACAGTTTTTCGCTTGAAAATGAAATCGTTGAAAAAGAATTGAAATTCGGCGGTTGCATAGCCTCTGAAATGAGCGTGAAACTCATTGATTATGATTGCTCGGCTTTGATAGGAAAGACGGTACAGGTCATCATAACGGCGACATATCTTGAATCGGAGCTGTATCCGTCAGATGATTTGTACCCGTCAAATACTCTTATTTGTCCTGCCGAAACAGGAACAGTTGAATGTCCTGTTTTCTACGGTAAAATTCAGTCGGCTCAAAGAGATAAAAAACAGCGTAACATCGTCAAAATCACAGCCTATGACGCTTTTTATGATATGTCAAAGGTGGATGTGTCTTTGTGGTTTGCAGGCAAAGAGAACGAGGACGGCAATTTTGGTTATGGTTATGCTCACTATGCAAAAGACGAAACTTTTATGCATCTATACAGCGCCCTTTATGATAAGTGGGAAGATTACGGTGTGGAGGCTGTTTCATACTTGCCGGAACTTGATATTTTAAGTTTGCCTCTTAATTTTGATGATGCCTGCGTGGAAAAGGTTATAAAGAATATTACCCTATCGGATTTAATTCAGGCTTATGCGGAACTATCCTTGTGTTTTGCGATGATTGACCCTAAATACGGGTATCTTAAATTTTTATCGCTATACGGCAAACAGTCGGCAGATACCGTTGATTCATACAAGGACCTGTCTTTTGAGGATTACGAACTTGAACCTATCCGTATGTACAGTGCTAAGTTTGCCGATAAAAAAACATATTTGTATGGCAGCAGTAACGATTTTTCGTGGTATGTTTCCGATAATATTTTGATGAGGTGCAGAACAACAGCAAGTGATATCGGTGCTAAATATAATTCTGCTAATTTTTTTGGCAGTGTATATAAATACCGCCCGACAAAAATTAAGCTGTTTTCGTATTGGTGGCTTGAGGCAGGCGATAAGTACACAATTAATACTCCGTTTAAGGATTTGCCGACAATCGAAACATTTGTGTTCAATAAGAAAATGGACGGATTTATAACTACCCTCACATCAAAGGGTGAAAAGCGATTAGGAAAGGAAATAAAAGAGAATGAACAAATACAATAAAATCGGCTTTGTGAACGGCTCTGCTCCTGCTCTCAATGCCGACAACCTCAACCATATGGACGAGGGGATTGAACGGGCAACAGACGGAGCAATTGCACTTGAAACCGAAATAGCCACGGCAAGAGGTGATTCTGCCGACCTAAACACACGCTTCATCAGCGGTGAAGCAAGCATTGAAGCCGTGAAGTCCGAAATAGCCACAGCCCGAGGAAGCTATGACAATCTTGACCAGCGTTTAAATGACCTTATCGTTGATGACGAGGGAGTCATTTCTACTTTTAATCTTGCAGACGGAGCGGTCACAACTGCTATTATTGAAGACGGAGCGGTAACGCAGAACAAGCTCTCGGCCGACTTAAAATCAGCGGTCAACAGCATTGCGAACAAGGCAGATACCGCTGATGTTGACACGGCTCTTGCTACAAAGGCTAACAAAGCGACTACCATTGACGGCTATGGTATCACAGACGGAATTAAAGATGCAGCAGGCACGGTCAGAGCTGTCAACTTGGCATATGATGTCAAAAGTAAATT
>ENA-ORNY01000026-ORNY01000026.1-human-gut-metagenome-genome-assembly--contig:-NODE-26-length-120739-cov-11.801117_pt1 | contig 120739 bp, 116 predicted proteins | sample MGYA00242122_ERZ509036 | MGnify/ENA primary metagenome ERZ509036 (study PRJEB26280, sample SAMEA2338696) | human gut metagenome | biome: human gut; feature: human-associated habitat; material... | reverse complement strand
TTATTTAATATTGCGCAAAAGCCGCTGTTCCCTATTATAGAATGGATTGCGGGTAGTGTATTAAAGTCGCCCTTTTTTAAGGATACGGCGGTATCGGGGAGGTATCGCCGTGTCCATTTTTATTTACTGTAACCCGCCTAATGCTTTGCGGTCAAAAAAAGCTATGCTCCGCAAGCGGGATATTCCGGCTATGAATGTGAACTGTCAATACATTTAGCTACTGCTTACATTTCCTTTGCGCCCGTCCGCGTCTTGCGGACGGGCGCATTTTGCTTTTTTCAACTTTTTTCTGAAAAGCGCACTCAAGAGCCATCTCCCGAACGGGTACGGAGCGAAAGGGGCAGAGAGGACAAGCCCTTAACTCCCGTCCTCTACTCCACGCGGGAAGGAGGTGAACTCTATGGAGCTATCTTCTTCCGACAAGGAAAGAATACAACATCAGTACGACGCATTAGCAAAGAAAACTTTGGTCGGCGAAGCGAAAAGCCACCGCCGCACTCTTGCGAAACGCGCAGCACGCGAAGTTACTTTTTCGGATTTGAGCGAAAGCGAACTCGCGCAGCTTTTCACAACGGACGAATACGAAAGCGATTATTTCCGTTTTCAAGTGTCCGGCTTTGATGTACTCGTCAAAAATGAACTGCTTGCCGAAGCCCTTAACGCTTTGCCCGAAAGGAAACGCGACATTATCCTTTTGTCCTACTTCTTGGATATGAGCGACGCGGAAATTGGCGAACTGCTGAATGTTGTACGCACGACGGTTTTCCGGCACAGGAAATCCGCGCTTGCGAAAATCAAACAGTATTTGGAGGGAAAAGCAGATGATGAATACCGTTAGGAAGTCTGAAAATCTGTTGCCGTTCCCTGTCATTTCCGCAGCGGCAAACGGCGACACAACCGCCATGTGCGCGATCTTGAAGCACTACGAGGGTTACATAGCGAAACTTTGTACCCGCACGCTGAAAGACGACGCGGGCAATACCTATTCCTATGTGGACGAGGAAATGCGTAACAGGCTGCAAGTGCGCCTTATTACCCGCACCCTTGCTTTTCATGTAGGATAATCTTTTAGCCCATGCGGGGAGCGTGTCCCCTTTCCACGCTTCCCGTTATGGGCTATTTGTCGTTCCGCAAAAGCATATCCGCTGTTGATGTGCTTTTGCAGGCCGACAAAGCCTATTGTTCTTTGACAAAGAAAGCGGCCTTTGGTGCGCAGCATAACAGGCAAACGGGTACATTCCGTCTGTACCGAGCCAGTCGGCGGGTACGCCATGACAGCTTTTCCCCATAGGGGAAAAGCCGAGCGAGAACTACCGCGCCGTAAAACAGGTTTAGCAGCTTGTGGGCGACGACATACAAGGCGGCACAATGATACTCCCGCGTTGAACACCCTCAAAGTATTGCGCGGCGCACCCATAAGCATGGGCCGGGGTGAAACTCCCGTGAGGTTGCAGCTAACAACCGCCCGTTTTTGCCTTTTGACGAATATAGTTTATCCATACAGGAAAAGGAGGTTTTTCTAATGGATAAAAAACAGACAATTACAACCGAACGCAAAATAGGGAAAATCACCTATCTTGTTCAAGCGTTGCCGAGTGAAAAGGCAACCGATACAATCCATAAAAAGATTGAGAAACTCATTGTAAAGGATTTGCAGAAAAAGCCCGGAAATCCGGGATTTTTAGCGTCCGAGTAGTGCATTAGGCGGCGGGATATGGTATAATGATAGCAACACATTATACCTGTTTATTCGGCTGTCGGAAAGGAGGACTAATGTTACAGTCGAATAAAATCACCGCCCTTTACTGCCGTTTAAGTCAAGAGGATATGCAAGCCGGAGAAAGCGGAAGCATACAGCACCAAAAAATGATACTTCAACGCTATGCGGACGAACACCATTTTTTGAACACAAAGTTTTTTGTGGACGACGGATTTTCCGGCGTGAGTTTTGAGCGCGAGGGGCTGCAAGCGATGTTGCAGGAAGTGGAAGCCGGACGAGTGGCGACGGTCATTACCAAAGACCTTTCCCGTCTTGGCAGAAACTATCTGAAAACGGGCGAACTCATAGAGATTGTATTTCCCGAAAACGGAGTACGCTATATCGCGATCAACGACGGAGTTGACACAGCGCGGGAGGATAACGAGTTTACCCCCTTGCGGAACTGGTTTAACGAGTTTTACGCCCGCGACACAAGCAAGAAAATCCGCGCAGTTAAACAGGCACAGGCGCAAAAAGGCGAGCGCGTCAACGGGGAATATCCATACGGCTATATCCCAGACCCGAACAACCGCCACCACCTTATACCCGACCCGGAAACCGCGCCGATTGTCAAACAGGTTTTCGCTATGTTTGTTAGCGGCGTGCGTATGTGCGAAATCCAAAAATGGCTTGCGGAAAACAAAGTCTTGACGATTGGAGCGTTGCGCTATCAGCGTACAGGACAGGCGCGGTATCAGCGGGCAATGATCGCCCCCTATACTTGGCCGGACAAAACGCTCTATGACATATTAGCAAGGCAGGAATATTTAGGGCATACCATAACCGCGAAAACTCACAAGGTATCCTACAAGTCGAAAAAGACCCGGAAGAACGAAGAAGAACAACGCTATTTCTTCCCAAACACCCATGAGCCGCTTGTTGACGAGGAAACCTTTGAACTTGCGCAAAAGCGGATTGCTACCCGCCACCGCCCGACAAAAGCAGCGGAGATTGATATTTTTTCCGGCTTGCTGTTTTGCGCTGGTTGCAGACATAAGATGTATTACCAACAGGGCGTAAATATCGAGCCGCGCAAGTTTTCCTATTCTTGCGGCGCATGGCGCAACAGGGCAAGGACAGGCAGCGAGTGTACCTCTCATTATATCCGCAAAAACGTACTTCTTGATTTAGTGCTGGAAGATATGCGGCGGGTTTTGCGGTATGTTAAGGAACACGAACAGGACTTTATCTGTAAAGCTACCGAGTACGGCGACATGGAAGCGAGAAAGGCATTAGCGCAGCAGCAAAAGGAACTTTTCAAAGCACAGGCGCGTATGACCGAACTTGACACGCTTTTCCGCAAGCTGTATGAGGACAACGCATTAGGCAGACTGACAGATGAACGGTTTGTGTTTCTAACTTCCGGCTATGAGGACGAAAAGAAATCCCTTGCCGCAAGGATAGACGAGTTACAACAGCAGATCGCAACCGTTACCGAGCGAAAAAGGGATATATCAAGGTTTATTCAGATTGTCGGGAAATACAGCGACATACAGGAATTGACCTATGAAAACGTCCATGAGTTTATCGACCGTATTTTGATACATGAATTAGACCGGGAAACCAACACCCGGAAAATCGAAATCCATTATAGCTTTGTCGGACAGGTTGATACCGAGCAGGAGCCGACGCAAGTTGTCAACCATGACCGCCGCAACATGGTAGATGTAAAAAGTATCGCTATCTAACCCCAGCAAAGGATACTCCGCTGTAACCGTCATCAATATAGAACCGACAGTTGCCAAAGCCGTTATCGGCGGCATATTTTTCGAGCATACTTTTTTGATTTTTAATGCTGTTTGATTCACCCTCTAACTCGTCCTCCTGAGAAAGACGGCAGTAGAGTGCGGTAATCTTTTGTTGGTTTGATTTCATAATTTTTTCATCCTTTCCGAGCCGTTCAGGCTCTGTTGAATCAAACCGAATAGGATTGCAAGTCAACAATACTCCTACTCGGTTTGAATGTCCAGTAAAATATTTATCCCGTTTTTCGTTCAAGTAAATTTTTAATTTTTTCATCGGCACTTGGGTTGTCACTGTTCTCGGTTCCGATAGGAAATACCGATGTGACTAAAAATGTCTTTTTGCCGATTTTAACCTTATCGCTTTCGTACAGATGACGGCGGTTAAACGCAATATCGTTTCTTGTGATTGGTGTTATTCTATTTTCAGTTTCGTTCATGGCAATCCTTTCTTTACATCTTCATACCAAATCCGCCTTGTGGATTTTCTTGTATGTTCTTTCTCTCTTTACGAGGTTTTTTCATTGTAGTGCAGTCCTCTACAGGGTGGTTGCTGTCTAAAATATTTGTGAGATTTGCGACCAGATATGCAATATCATTTCCGTTATTGCTGTAATAGCTGTCGGTATCAAAGCCAGGAAAAACAGTATCCTCACATGATGATTCAGTTTCTCCTCCGCCTGACTGATACTGTATGAATATTTCTCGCTCGTGCTCCCAACCTGTTGTGAAGCATTCTTCGCCGCATTGTTTATCTGACTGACGTAATTGTTCGTCATATCCTGAAGCTCCTTCTTGAAGGTCTGCGCCATTGCATTGGAATTGTCGATAGACTTCTGCAAGGAATTCATCTGGCGGTTGAGGTATATCCGTATTTCCTCTTTCGTAGTCAGTTCTGAAATTTCGTCCAGTATTGATTTCAGCATATCTATCTGTGCTGTCTGAGTTGAAATTAATGCTTTCCAGTTCTGCTCCGTAACCGCTACGCAGGGTTCTGCTTTTGAGGCGATTTGCATTTGCTTTTTGGCTTGTTCCTTTAATTCCTGTGGTGATTTCTTCCCGTATTCTGAATTCATTTTCCATATTCTCCTTAAGATATTTTTCTTCGTGTAATTTATTATCCCTGCACTTCATTCCATTTGGTGTAGTGTAGGTAATGCTTTTTCTTTCTGCCGTCCATTTAACTTCATAGCCTTCGTTCTCCATCAGGCTTATGAAATGTTCCTTTGAGGTTGCATATTTCATAGCTTCATCAACAGCTATTGCAAGCTGTAACTTCCAGCTTTGACCTTTGTCTGCTGAACGATATTCTCTTGCCGACATCTGTTTTACTTTTGGTTGCTTAGGAATTACAACTGATAAACCGTATTTTCTGCATAGGTTGTCAGAATAATCTCTCAACCGTTGTATCTCATTTTTATCTGGATGATATTTCAATCCTGTTTCAGCACTGACAGAATTTAAAATGAAGTGTGAATGTATATGCTCTCTGTCAATATGAGTAGCAACTAAAACTTCATAACCTTTGAATTGCTCTTGTGCAAACTTCAAAGCAATTTCGTGAGCAGTTTCGGGTGTTATAGGTTCATCGGGGTGGAACGACTGAAACAAATGATAGTACATTCTGCCATCAGTTTTTCTATATTGAATTTTAGTATTCATCATTTCATTGAACGCTGACTCTGCTACACAATTCACTCCGCTCACCAGCTTTCTGCCATCGTACAAAGTTTTCTTATCCTGTTTGCAGTAGGCAAGGATTGAAGCTAACCCTTGCCGTGACTGCATTTGTTTGCTTGCGATAAATTTTACTGTTGCTATTATGACCACCTCTTTCTGTCAAGCAAATCGGTAAGTAGTTTATTCATCTCTGCATACTGATTTGTAAGTTCAGCAAGATTAAATCAAATTGCAACACTTTACCCATATTGCAAAGTGTTGCAATTTGATTTAAGTTTCTGCCGATAGCCTTTTGCTGACGGATAATTTCATCAAGTCCGTCAACAACAAAGATTTGTTTTCCGAGGCAAGCCTTCGTTATATATTCGGTTAAAGTTAAATTTGCCTTGTCTGCTTTATTGTGAATCTTCTGTAAATCGGATTCCGATATTCTTATGCTCATTTTTCTGTCTTTCATTTAGGTTTCCTCCTTTGCCAATAAAGTGGGTTCGGGCTTCTGCCCGTATATTGCATTCGGCAGGTCAGCGACCAGCCGAATGCGTTGCTTGCCACAGCTTAAAAGCTGTGAAAATGTGAACCCCAACTTTACGCTGAATTCATAATCCGTTATATAGAATTACTTTCGCTCACAAACCGCCCAAATTTTGATTTTTGCTTGAAGTCGGGTACTTTATCCGTTTTCTCTTGAAAGTCGGACAAACCGCCAAATTCTGCTCAACATCTGCATTAAGGACGATAAGGACGATAAAAACGATAAATCAAACGGCTATATTTTCATCGTACTTATCGTACCTAACGTACTCGCTATCTGAATTATCAATCTCAAAATCATATTTGATTTCAACCTTTCTGATGTTATTTTCCTTATACGATTTGAAATAAACGTGATTATCATTCAAGTCATACTTCCACTTGTTCATCATCCTTTTCAGAATACGAGCAGAAAGATTTTTGCCTGAATAAGCATTATATCGTTCAAGAAATTCCGCATTGCTTCCGTTGAAATATTTTTCTGCTTTCATCATCTCAATGAGCAAGTTCATTTCATCAGGCAAAAGCATATTCGGATTCTCTGCGCTGTCTGCAGTCATTTTCCAAGTGCAATCCTCTTTTGAAAATGCAAGCTCAATTTCTCTGTCCTCAATATCTCTTCCCGTGCAAAATAAAGTTGCGTTGCCCTGCGTGCGATTGCTTTTTTTCAAAACAAATAGAGCATCGGCACAGCCAGCTATACCATTTGTACCTGAAATCTCATTGATTGGGTCAGAGTCGCCTTGCTTTCTTAAATGATGAACCAGAAGAATAGCAATTTTCAACTCATCAGCAAGTTTTTTGAGTTTCTGTACCTCAAGATAATCATTTGAATAGCTCGAGTCATTTTTTGCAGAACGGATAAGTTGAAACGTGTCAATGATTATCAAGACAGTATCCATATGCTCATCAACAAAAGTTTGAATCTGTTCTTCCAACCTTTCATCAAGTTTTGAACAATCCGTAACAAAATGAACATCACTCGGCACTTCATCGGTTATCGCTGTCAGCCTGTCCTGCAATCTGCTTTCATCATCTTCAAGTGACAGATACAGAGTTGTACCGCTGTCGGTATGCAGATTCCATACATCTTTGCCTTTTGCAATCCGAACGCACCAGTCAAGAACAAGCCACGACTTACCTACCTTTGGTGAGCCGGCTATAATCGAAAGACCGCTTGCAAGAAGTGAATTGATTATAAACTTCTTTCTCGGCAAATCTTTTTCAACAAGACTTGCACCGTCGATTGAATCAAATCTTGCCTTACTGCTCAACTCCAAATTTAAATTCTTAATCATTTTTCTCCTTTCCCTGTTACTCATACCTCATATGATTTCAAAATATTTTAGCTTTGGTATGGTTATTCAGTTGTAATCCAAAAGCTGTTGGAATTTTTTCACCAGTGTGATACAATAATCTCATACTTTTCAAGAAAAATATATGACAAAATGAATTGAAGTGATTTTTATAATTTTCACTTCAGGACAGAGGTGTATATGGCAAAGCACGAAGGTTTATTATTAAAAATTGATTCCAAAGGAAATATTTCCGGCTATATGCAGGAAAATAACAATAAGATTCCAATTGAAAATACTACTATCAAAAATGAGTTGATTAGTTTCTCAGAAGAAGATTTTGAAGAGTATTCTGAACTGCAAAATGAAATAAGAAAAGTTTACAGAACATATCCTGATGAAAGTGAAGAAAGATTTGCACTGATTAAAAAGTTAACTGCAAAAGCAGAAAAGGCATTGGCGGAATATAGAACTTTTTACGGTCTTTTGAACAGACTTATGATTGAGGATTTTTTAGGAGAGAACGACGGAACTGAACATTATCTGCGTGAATATGCAAGCTATCTTGACCAGATAAAAACCGTGCAGTTTTTTGTTTTGCACTTTTTCAGCGATTTATCAAATCAAATAGAAATTGATGTTAACGAAGATTTCAATTACAACAGCGTACAGATTTCCACCGTATTTTATTTTGAGGACAACAAATCCAGACAGATGTACCATATCCGTAACCTGACAGAGTATTATTTTCTGCTGTTACATTTATTTGTTGAGAACGGATACCGCCTCTGCCGCTGTCAGCTTTGTGGCAGATATTTTGTGCCAAAGACAAAAAAGAAAACCCTGTACTGCGACAGAGTTCTGAATAATGGTAAAACTTGCAAGGAATTTGCGCCGAAATTAAAGCACCGAATCTTGGCAAACAGAAATGAGGTGCTGAAAACTTTTGACACACAGCGAGGCAAAATGTATAAGCGTTATGAAAGAACACTTAACACGCCTGGTACTGTGGAAAAGCCTTTGAGTTTTGAGGAATATTACGATTGGCTTGAAAAAGCGAGAACTGCGAGAGATAATTATCTTGAGGATAAAATTTCCAAAGAGGAAACATTGAATATCATCGTTTCTAACTAAAAATCATATAGAAACAGAAAACAGATAGGCAGTCAAATTTTCCATTGATTGCCTATCCAATTTTTTATTTATTTACTACATCAATGATAATTCTTGCACCCAGTCGAAATCCATTCAGGAATATTTCTCGCTCACTGATTTCAGAAATTTCACGATTGCAATCTTTGTATTTTTCAAAGGTTTCTTTCTGATCTTCGGAAAGAGTTGCCGTAAGCTTTTCTTCATTCCTGTTGAGCAGTTTCAATAGCTCCTTGACCTCATCATCAAGCTTTGCACATTTTTCGTGAGGAAATAGGTTTCCGTAATATAAATCTTCAAGTGTATCCATATCTTATGCCACCTTTCGTAGAACAAACATATCCCACATAACTTTGCATAAGTCCTGATATACTTACCTTTATTACTTTAATTAAGTTTGAAATTTATTTTTATTATTACTTTACAAAAAGCAATACAAGAAGTATAATAGATATCACAATTTAGTAAAAAATGCATAAAATCAAAAATCTCAAATAATTTCCAGTTAAAATATATAATAGGAATAGGAGCATACAAATGAAAAACAAAATCTTATCAGCAATAATATCCATCGTGCTTATGATTTCACTCGTAGGATGTCAGCAGAATAATAAAATTATTAGGCCTGATGTAGAAACAAAAACGGTAACGGAAAACAGCCAAGAAGATTATGTAACTTTTTCACTTGACGTGCCATCAGATTGGAAAGTATTAACTCAAGATTATGTTTCTATTGCCTGTTTTAGTTCTAAAGCAAATGAAACAAATGCCAGCGATAAAATTTCTCCCTACAAGTTAAGTATAGAAAACTATATCATTCCATCTCTAATGCCAATTGATGACAAATATAAACAAGCTTATAAAGATTTATTTAATGGCAAATATGATGGTATAAAAGATTTAATTTGCGATAATATTGAATATATAAACATAGGTAAGGTAATGGACAGTTTCCCAGATGTTACATTTGAAACTCCTGAAAGCATTAGGGATTACTTTAATATACTTGTTGACGGAATAAGTACACCGGATGTTACAATGCCTGATTCTTGGGAGGACAAAGAATGGGCAACCGATTTTACTTTCAGTAAATATAGTGGTAAGAACGGAAATATTATTGCAGTCGAATATTCCTACATAATTATAGATAAAACATATAAAGCTATTAATTGCTATCGCGATGATGACTATTCCGTATGCGGAGTTTTTGATGATGATGCAGAGCTTTCTTCGGGCGATTTAGCACTGTGGGTTGCTGATAATATGGAAATTACCAAACACTATAAAATTGAAGATAATATGCTAAAACAAGAGGGAGTAGATTATTAAATTTTATGTTTTTTAAATCTACGTATTGTAATTACAGCCGAAGTATTTTCCTACTTCGGCTGTTGTTGATGTTATTAATATATTTATGCTTTCATAAATTCAAAAAGTGCTGCTTTATCTTGAGGTAATTCACTTAAAGGATTCATTTGAGGCAAAATATTTATACGATCAATTTCTGTACCCAAAAAATCTTTAACAACAATTTCAATTTTTTCACTATTATATATATGCGCATATTCATACATTTTTCCATCTTTGCCACAGAAAATTTGAGATACATATTTATCCTCTTTTCGTCTTTCATCAAATGTAAATATAATATCATAGTTATATGAGTTATTTGGTATTATTCCCTTAAATTTTGCATACTGTCCTTTTGCAAAATCATTAACAGTACTTTCCCATACTTGAGCAGAATACATATTAGCTCCTGACCAGCGTCCATAAAGAGCTCTCATAGATTGATTTTTAAGTGATAATAAATTATTAAAGAAATTGCAATACTTTGATTCACCGCATTCAATATTAGCCCATCTTCTACCTGAACTTTTTGCCTTGTAGTATTTAACATCAATATATAATGACTCCCAGCTTTCAGAAAACGATGTAATACCGCCAATAACAATACCATAAATACTGCCAATAAGTGGAGCTTTATCCATTTTATCTACCAAACTATCATCAAAAGCAAGTCCTGAAATAAATTTTGCTACATCAAATGAATTTTTTACTAATCTGGTTGTTTTTTCTTCATTTATATGCTCTTCTTTATAATAAGACTTACCATTTTCATAGTATTCAATCGGATATATTTTTCCATTTATGGGATTTTTAACTGCACCATATTTATATACAGGAGCAGGCGTTGGTGCAGGAGTGCTAGTATCCTTTTTTTCAAGAACAATAGCCTGATAGTTTAAACCTTTATACGCCACTTCAACGGAAGATTTGCTATAGTAGGTTTGTGGTTGATAAGTCAAAGGGTCATTAAAAATATAATGGCTACTATCGTATCCCACTAACAGCAAACAATGTTCGGGGGCTATCCAGTTAATTGTTTTTCCGTTGTAGGTCCACGTAGAACTTATGTATGGAGTATTCATATACATAGTAGCCCAAAGAATTACCGGTATTCCTTTGTCTATGTAGTTAGAACATAAATTTTTCAGAGAAACACCATATAATTGTTTTGCAGTATATTTTTGTCCGGATAAAGCTTTATCCAATGCCTTTTTTATTACCGGTGCATAACATCCATACCCACTCGTATATCTGGGATTTCCTCCAAATGAAATATTGGGATCAAAAGGAACTCCTGTTTTAGTTAAGTACGAATCAATAAATTTATCTACAGATATATCTATGCCAATATGATTTAGTGCCATAACTGTTGTAACACTTTCGCATCCTGTTGGATATTTGCCTAATTGGGAAATAAACGGGGCTTGAATTATTTTACTATTACCTATAGGTGTTTGCGGCTTAGTATAAATTTCATTTTCCTCATAGATATGGATTTCTACGCCGTTTATATTTTTGCCATCTATACCCGAATAGGAAGCCCCTGTGTCCAAAGTGCCACCTAAATTATACTTTGTCTGTACACTACGCATCCATTTTGGATCAGCATTACTTACCCAAGGCAGCCAACTTCCTCCTACATGCACTCTGTACATAACAACTACACCTGATGTTAGTTTTACATCATCCTTACTATATACTTGAATATTCAATAACTGCACAATGCCACCCGGATATCCTGCATAGTCATTTTCAGTGCTTTTAACAAAAGGATAATAGTATGATTTTCCTTCATTCCAAGTCCTGTATAAAAGGTAATATGGCTTATCCTTGTCGGTTTTAATTTTTATACCATTAATATGAACAGAGCTTGCAGTTGAAGTAAAGCTATGCCAATTAGAATCTTCGTCAATATAGCTAAGTGTTGAAGCTACTTTGCCTCCGGATAAATTACCGATTGATGATGAGATGGATTTGCCATTAAACACATAGATTTCAACACCGCTTATATTTTTACCGATAATTCCGGCATATGATGAACTGACATCCAATGTTCCACCTAAATTATAGTTTTCTTGAACATCCTGCATCCACTCCGGATCAGCATTACTAACCCATGGCAACCATCTTCCATCAACATAAGCACGATACATTACAACAACACCGGCAGTTAGCTTTGTTCCATCCTTACTATATGCACTTATACTCAGTCCCTGAATTGGTTTATTTGGATAACCTGCGTAATCATTTTCTAAACTTGTTACTTCAGGATAATAGTATGATTGTCCTTCGTTCCATGTTTTGTAACGCAAATAAAAATCCGAATTTGAATTGGTCTGAATTTTAATACCGTCAATAGGAGAAGCCATTACTTTATGATTGAAACTTTTCCAATTAGATGTACTATTTGCCATATACTGGGTTGTTATTAATTCTTCAGAACCAACGAAACTACCTGAACCCGCATTTAACGAATCTTCTTCAAAAATACGAATTTCAACGCCACCAATATTTTTACCGTCTATGCCGGCATAAGATGAACCTGTATCTAAAGTACCATTCAAACTATATTTAGTTTTTACATTTCTCATCCATTCAGGATCAGCGTTACTTACCCATGGCAACCACCTTGAATCAGTATATACTCTATACATAACAATAATTCCGGAAGTAAGTTTTGTGCCATTATTTCTATATACATTGATACTTAACCTCTGAATAGCTTTTCCAGGGGAGCCTGCATAATCATTTTCTGTACTATTTACGGCAGGATAATAAGATGACTGTCCTTCATTCCATGTTCGATAAGTTAAATAATAATCCTTGTTACTGCCTGTCTGTATTTTTATTCCATCTATTCTGGATGACAAAGTGCTTTTTGAAAAAGACTTCCAATTAGATTCATTTCCAACCATATAGCTTAGCGAAGGATTTGATTCACCACCAGAGTAGTTTCCTAACGATGATTCTTTATAAACACGAATTTCTATTCCGCTAATATTCTTTCCGGAGATACCGGCATACGAGCTGCTGGTATCTAAAGTGCCACCCAGATTATATTTACTCTGTACACTATCCATCCATTCAGGGTCAGCATTACTTACCCATGGTAGCCATTTATTTTCTACAAAGGCTCTATACATAACAACAATACCTGATACTAACTTCGTACCATCATTCCTGTATGCTTGAATCTGAAGTTGTTGAATTGGCTTACCTGAAGAACCTGCATAATCGTTTTCAGTACTTTTTACATATGGATAATATCCATTCATTCCCTTATTCCAAGTTCTATATTGTAAATAAAAAGATTCATTTGAACTTGTTTTAATCTTTAAGCAGTCCATAGTAGATTTTGTCTGATCACTAAAACCTATCCACTTTCCACCGTATAAATATGAAAGAGAAATTGCTTGCTTACTCAATAATTTTTTCCTTCTAATAAATAATTAATATTTTTGATCGATCGCATAGAACATATGTTCTATATATAATTTTAGCGTATAAATTCAAAGTTGTCAAGAGAATCAATAATACTTTTTTGCAAACTAGTTAATTAAAATAGTTTTTGAAATATAAACATATTTTTCACTAAATAAAAACGAGATAAACAATAAAGGTCATCTCGTTTAATTACATCCTATTCGGTTTCGAACAATAATTATATTTAACATCTGCCGCATTGTTTACCTTTTCGGCAAACTGTTCAAATGTTAACGCTTCACCGCCAAACAGGGCTTTTAAAATTTCCATTAAGTCCATTTGTTTGCTCCTTTCAATTTATTAGCAATTGTGTGTATGCTCAGATATTTGAGCAATATTAAAAGCCCCCGAAATTCGGGAGCTTATAACCATAATCTGTAATTTTAAGGGTAAAAGTAAAATGGATGTTTCAAACACCCCTTTAATACCCGTTTAAATTCGTTTAATTTTGTTTTTATTCAATCAACTATGTAACTTTACCTTTTAGCAACAAAAGCTGATACAAGGCAAATAAAACTATTTTTCTTCAAAACCTATGTTGTTATTACACTCTTTCATTTCTTTGGCTTTACCAAATTTAAAGTCTAACGGAATTCCGTCAGGAAAAGCATCGCAACAAGGTCTCCAGCCGTCTAACAATTCATCTCTTTGATGTTTGCATTCACAACAATCTGAAATGTAAATCATTAGTATTTCCTCCCAATATATTTTTCATAGAATTTCATCATTTCTTTTGATACTTTAACACCACGTCTTCTTAGAACCTCTAATTCAGCAAGTGCTTCTGCACCGTCATCATAAGCAATAGTACTGATACCTTTTATGTGAATTTCTGAAAGTTCGTCATACAGCTTTTTAACATCTTCGGATTTCATTCCAAAAATTGTCTTTGCGTGTCCGCCTTCGTGCCATACAGCTTCTTCCAATGTATTTGCTATAGACAATTTTGAATTTGCAAATATTTGATTAATTTCATCAAGAGTTTTTCCAGAGAGTATGTCCGTGTTTAAATTTAATTGTAGCAATCCATTTGATAATGCTTCGATTTGTAAAACCGGAGTTCCTTGATCTGTTTTCGGAAAACTCTTTGCAACAATTTCACTAATGATGAAACCACCCTCTGCTTCACAATCAGACACAGTATTTACAATAACTTTACTTACCTCAGAATTGAAATTTTTTCCGTATGTAACAACCTCAAAATCATCTATATCTATATTTTTTATTATACTCTTTTTAGAAGATTTTGCAACTGCTTTCTTGTTTTTCCAAACAGCTTTTTGAGCAGTACTTCTGCCAAAACCATAAGCCTGTTGACGAGAACGGTCGGGAAGCAATCCTGTTCTTTTACAAAAGCTATTCAGTTCTGACTCCTGCCGTTTCAACTTGCTTGAATAGTGGCTGAAATTTTTTTCTAACTTTTGTAACAGCTCTTCATCAGAGAGGTTATTCAAAGCCTCATCACAAGCGGCAAGTGTTCTTTTGGTTGCCCTGATTTTGCGTTCAAAAGCTCTTTGTTGTTGTTCTGCTTCGTAAAGCGTGTGCATTGAGCCGTCGGGATATTCAATGTTTTTAGCATTCAGTTCTTCGATCTCTTTTGCCGAGTACATTCGAGCAGAACCCTAAGAGTTTTTCTGTAAAATATGCTCTACTTTTTTTGATTTTTATTTGTAGGCTCTTTTTCTACCCCAACTTTTATTATAGAGCCGAAAAACTTAACACATCAAACCAGCACTTTGAGAAATCAGTGTGCTTTTTTATTACAATTTAAAGGTGGTGACAGAATGAAAATCAGAGTAACAACAGCATTTAATGACAGGCAGAACGGCTATCTAACACGACCTGTGAATGAAGTTTTTGAATGTTCCGAGCAGAGAGCAAAGGAACTCATTGACGACGGTTTTGCAGAAGAGGTCAAGCCTGACGCTCCCAAAAAGCCGAGAGCCAAAGCAGTTAAAACAGAAAAAACAGAAAAAGCGGATTAAGCACTTTACGAATATGTAAGGTGCTTTTTTATTGTCCGAAGACATTAAACTACGGGAGACACCGTGCAAAACTGAAACAGAGAGACACTCTATAAACTGATTACGGGAGACACCCGAAAAACTGAAAGGATATGAAAAAATGGCGGTTGACGGTATTTTGAGATTTGATACAAAAATTGATACCGATGGGTTCCGTTCGGGTACAAAAGAAATTTCGTCAAAAATGCTTGACCTTAAAATTCATATTTTCAACAAATGACAGAAAATTTTCTTTGCTTAGAGGCTCGTTTTGACTGTTGTAAATTTTAAGAAGTTCGCCGATTTCGATAACTCCGTAAAGATTTGCCGCAGCCGCAAAATATCTGTATAAAAGGTCTTGTGTTTCCTTTGAAAGTGTGCATTCTGATATTAAAATTTGTGTTTGCTTTGCGACAGAGTCATTATATCTCATAAGAAAATTGCATAAATCAATAAAAACAATTAGAATTATTTACTTCATTAGCAAAATTAAATCATAATTACAACAAACCCTTGCGTAATTATTTCTATATTTGTTAAAAAACACTTTTTTTAATTGCTTTTTTCCATATTCTCCTTTTTTATTGCTTATTGATGCTTTCTGTGGTATAATTCTATAGATGTATTGCGTAAATTCATTTTTGAGGCTGGGTAAGGGAGATAGTAATGATTAATAAAGGACAAACAAAACTTTCTTCTTATTCCAATACAAGTGACATTGAAGTGTATAGTGGTATCGATTTATTTAAAGTTTTTGCTGCTATATTAGTTGTTTTTATTCATTCAAACATTGCTAAAAATGAGGAAATTTCCAATGTTATCGTGTTATGCTTTTCCGGGATTGCAGTTCCATTCTTCTTTATGGTATCTGGATTTTTTTTCTATAAAAAATTATCAAATGTCAAAGATGAAAAAAGCTTTATTATTTCTTATGAGAAAAAATTATTGTTTTTGTACTTTTTTTGGCAACTGGTTAATTTGCCGATGACGATAAATGCTTACATAATAAAGTATCCGGACAGTTCCGTTATTAAATATGTATTGTTGATTTTTAGGTCGATTTTTTTGTGTGGAAATGGAGTTACATGGTATATCTTGAGTATGTCGGAAGCGGCATTCATTATATATTTGGTGCATAAATTCTTTAAGGATAAAGCTAAAATTAAAATTATATTATTTTTGATTGTCATCGGTTTTTCTTTTTTATTGTGCTATGACTCATTCAAGAATTTGCTTATAAGTACACCATATTCCTATGTTAATAAGTTGTTCTATGTTTTATTTTCGTGGAGTAATAATTTTATTATGAAAGCTGTGCCTTTTATGGGAATTGGATGTATTATTTACTTTTTAAATTTAAGAATACCTCTTTCTTTGGCTACTGTAGCGTTGGCTTTGTTATCAGTATTTAGTTTGGCAGTGTATTGCTTTAAAATCAACGATATTTTAAATATTGATTTTTATGTAATTTTAAACATACCTCTTACAATTTGCTATTTCTTTATTTCATTAGAAATTAATTTGAATATTAAACCTGAAATTTCACAAATTCTTAGAGGCATTAGTTCGACAATATATTTCTTACATACATATATTTTGTATTATGTTTTGGATAAATTTTTAGGGTATGAGTTTAGTTGTGTTTTAAAAGTTTTAATTTCTGTAATTTGTTTAACCGTTGTGTATTTTTTGATTAGAAAATCAAATCTAAAAATACTAAAAAAAGTACTGAATTTAAAATAAACTTGTTAATATAAAAATATTGGGTTGGAGAGAAATGCTATGAAAGACAGAAAAATGTCGTTTTATAACAGAATTGTGAAAAGAATGCTTGATATTATCTGTTCACTTGTAGCGATAGTGTGTCTGTCAGTATTTTACCTTCCGATATGTGCCATAATAAAATGCACGAGCGAAGGTCCTGTTTTTTTTAGGCAGAAAAGAATAGGAAAAAACAAAAAATATTTCAATATTCTGAAATTCCGCACAATGAGAATTGATACTCCCAAGGATTGTCCTACACATCTTCTTAAAAATCCTGAACAGTATATAACTAAGGTGGGTGCGTTTTTAAGAAAGACAAGCCTTGACGAATTGCCTCAGATTTTTAATATTTTTAAGGGCGATATGTCGGTTATCGGTCCAAGACCTGCACTTTGGAATCAGGATGATTTGATTTCTGAAAGAGATGAGTACGGTATAAATGATTTAAAACCCGGCTTGACGGGTTGGGCGCAGATTAACGGCAGAGATGAGCTTCCTATCCCTGAAAAAGTTCAAATGGATAAGATTTATCGTGATAATGTCAGTTTTGTCTTTGATGTGAAATGCCTTTTTATGACAGTTGTAAGTGTGTTTAAGCATGATGGTGTAGTTGAGGGCGGAACAGGAGCAATTGCTGATGAAGAATAATCGTAAAAAAGTTATGATTCTTACCAATCATTCTTACATGCTGTATCGTTTCAGAAAAGAATTGATTGAAGAACTTATGAAAAACTATGAAGTCGTACTGAGTATGCCTTTTGTAGGACATCATGAGGATTTCATAAATATGGGACTGCGCTGTATTGAAACTAAGATGGAGCGCAGAGGGGTTAATCCGATTCACGATTTTTCACTTATGAAATTTTATAAAAAAATATTACAGGAAGAAAACCCTGATTTGGTAATTACATACTCTATCAAACCAAATGTTTACGGTGGATTGATGTGTGAAAAGTTAAATATTCCGTTTTATGCGAATGTTCAGGGTTTAGGAACGGCATTTCAAAAGCCCGGACTTGCTCAGTTTGCGACAGTTCTTTATAAAACAGCCTTTAAAAAGGTAAAAACGGTATTTTTTGAAAATCAGGTTAATGCAGATGAATTTGTTGACAGAAAGATTATTTCTGCCGAGAAAGAAACTATTTTGAACGGCGCAGGAATCAATCTTGAAATTTATGAGTACAAGCCTTACCCGAAAAGTGATCCGCCGCATTTTTTGTATCTTGGCAGAATCATGAAGGAAAAGGGCATGGATGAATTGTTTTCTGCGGCTGAGAAGCTTCACGATGACGGCTATAAATTTGTACTTGACCTTGTGGGCTTTTTTGAAGATGAATACAAGGAAAGAGTTGAGTTACTTGAAAGTAAGGGCGTTGTAAAATTCCATGGATTTCAGGAAGAACCAAGACCTTACTATGCGACCGCCGATTGTGTTGTAATGCCAAGCTATCACGAGGGTATGAGTAATGTGAATCTCGAAGCTTCAGCAACAGGCAGACCTGTCATTACCACTGATATTCCGGGTTGCAGAGAGTCGGTGAAAAATGAATATACAGGCTGGCTTTGTGAACCTAAAAGCGTTGACAGCCTTTATGAAAAAATGAAAGCTTTTCTTGAAACAGATATTTCAAAACGAGAAGTTATGGGTAAATACGCCCGACAAAAAATGGTGGACGAATTTGATAAAAAAATCGTTGTAAACGATACAATAAAGGCTTTAGACTTGTAATTAATATAGATTTTTCAGGTGTGGTTTAATGATAATTTACTGGTCCATGATACTTTGGATTTTTTTAATATATATTTTGTATGATATCACTCATAAAGAAGATATAGCGCTTACCGATTATAATTTACAACAGGGAATACAAAGAAGAGTTCCGTGGGCGTATGCTTTTTTAGTTTTCGGTTATTTCATATTTTGGGCATCAATGAGGCACTATGTTGCCGATACAACCGCATATGTTGCAGCTTTTAATAACTATTCAACAAACTTTTCGGAAGAGTTTTCAAAATTGAATTGGGATCCATGGTCTTCCGAAGGCAAGGGAGTTCTCTTTAATGCATACAGCATTTTCTTTAAGTGTTTTATCTCAGATAATTACACACTTTGGCTGAGTTCAATTGCGATTTTCTCCGGTGTGTGTGTAATGATAACATTGAGAAAATATTGCATGAATGCAGATTTCTTTTTGGCTTCGTTTTTGTTTTTGGCATTCCTGTGTTATTCGGGTTATATGCTCAACGGAATGAGGCAGTTTATTTGTGTTGCCGTGTCATTTTTGTGCTGTGATTTTATTATTACCGGCAAGTTTTTTAAATTCTTGACTATGGTAGCAATTTTGATATTTATCCATTCTACGGCAATTTTCTTAATACCGATTTACTTTATTGCCAGGTTAAAACCTTGGAGCAAGTCAGTTTGGCTTTTTATTTTTGCAATGGTATTGATTACTGTTTTTGCCGAGCCGTTTTTTGGCAAGGTTGATGAATTTGCTCAAGGCACATCTTATGAAAATGATATAAGTACATATTTTAAAGAAGACGACGGCATTAATCCGTTGAGAGTTTTATTCTATGCTGTTCCACCCGTTGCGGCTTTTGCTTATCGGGAAAAGTTAAGCAAATATTACGAAAGAATGCCTGTGCTTTCTTTGTGTGTAAACTTGTCAGTATGTACGGCATCAATTTATCTTGTAGGTATGGTTACCAGCGGTATCTTTATCGGTAGGCTTCCGATTTACAGTGAATTGTACGATTTAATTTTGATTCCTGTTTTGTTAAGGATATGTTTTAATGAAAATAATAGGAAATATGTCTATTTGGGATATGTTGCAGTTTTATTGATCTATTATTATTTAACAGGACCGACATATTACCATAGCGATTACTTTGGTGTATTTTAATTATTTGATTTAGGGGTTAATAATTTGAATGTTTTAAGAATATTACATATTGTAACATACATGGGGCGCGGCGGTCTTGAAACTATGATTATGAATTATTACAGAAACATAGACCGTACTAAAATTCAATTTGATTTTCTTGTACATCGTCAGGAAAAGGCCGATTATGATGATGAGATATTATCTTTAGGCGGACATATTTATCATATGCCTATGCTGAATCCCTTTTCTAAGGCTTATTTTGATGCGCTTGATGACTTCTTTGATAATCATAAGTACGATATTGTGCATTCACATTTGGATTGCATGAGTGCATATCCTTTGAAAATTGCACAAAAACATGGCGTTAAGGTGAGAATTGCACATTCGCATAATAAAAGCCAAGACAAAAATTTAAAGTATCCCATTAAGCTTCTTTCAAAACATTTAATTCCTAAGTACGCTACGCATCTTTTTTCTTGCGGTAAAGAGGCAGGAGATTGGATGTTTGGCGGAAATGCGTATACTGTCTTAAATAATGCAATTGACGCTGAAAAATATCGGTATGACTGTCAAATAAGAAATCAAGTGCGTGACGAACTGAAAATCAGTAAATCTGATTTTGTAATCGGACATGTCGGAAGGTTTAATCCTCAAAAGAATCATCCGTTTTTGATTGATGTTTTTAAGATTGTACATGATAAAAACAGAAATTCCAAACTGCTTCTTGTAGGAACAGGTAACGGACAGAGTAATATAAGAGAAAAAGTTGATGATCTTGGTTTATCGGATTCCGTGTTTTTTTTAGGAAACAGAGGAGATGTGAATAGAATACTACAGGCAATGGATGCCTTTTTGTTTCCGTCCTTGTACGAAGGATTAGGTATTGCAGCACTTGAAGCGCAGGCTTCAGGATTGCCGTGTATCATTTCTGACAGTGTTCCGTCAGAATGCAGAGTTACAGACCTTGCTGAGTCGTTAGATTTAAACTTGCCTATTGATGAGTGGGCGGATGTTGTCTTAGAAAAACAAGGTACGATTAGAAAAAACACGATAGATGATATAAAAAAATCAGGTTTTGATGTTAAACAGAATGTTGTAAAACTTGAAGAATTTTATTTAAATTCGGTTGAGGAATAATAGTTATGCAGACTTTAACAGTGTTTACACCTGCTTATAATAGGGCACATACAATAGGTCGTACATATAAATCTTTGTGTTCCCAAAAATGCAAGGATTTCGTGTGGCTTATAGTTGATGACGGTTCAACTGATAATACGGCTGAATTAGTAAAAGACTGGATGTCAAAAGATAACGGCTTCGAAATTCAGTACATATATAAAGAAAACGGCGGTATGCATACCGCACACAATGTTGCGTATAGAAATATACATACCAAACTCAATACTTGTATAGATTCTGATGACGCTTTATCTGAGAACGCTGTTGAAAAAATTATAAACAAATGGAATCAGGTTAAAGGCAAGGGTTATGCAGGTATTATTGCACTCGATGCCAATATGAATACGGGAAAGGTTATAGGAAAAGGCTTTCCGAAAGATATGACAGAAACCACATTGTCGGGTTATTATGCGTCAGGTGGTTCAGGTGATAAGAAGCTTATTTATCGTACTGATATTATTAATTCAGTCCCTGAGTATCCGGTATTTGATAATGAAAAATATCTTGCACTTGCATATAAATATAAGTTGATAGATCAGAAGTATAAACTTGCTGTTTTAAATGAAGTAGTGTGCGATGTAGAATACCAGGAAGACGGTAATTCGCACATTATGTATAAGCAGTACATGAAATGCCCAAAGAGCTTTGCCTTCTGGAGAAAGATATGTATGCAATATCCTGATTCTAATAAAAGATTATTGGTAGATTGTGTGCATTATGTTGCCGACAGTATAATAGCAAAGAATAAACATTATATCAAAGAGTCACCCAGAAAAATGCTTACAGTTTTGGCTACACCACCGGGATTATTATTGTCATTATTTTTTCGTATGAAAATGGATAGTTTAATGGAAGTGAAGTAGATTATTATGACAAAAGTTTTATTTCTTATACCTAATCTTGCACACGGTGGGGCTGAAAAAGTTTTGGTTAATCTCGCCAATAATATGGATAAAACAAAATTTGATGTAACAGTTCAAACTTTGTTTGATGTAGGCGTTAATCGACAGTATCTTAACTCTGATGTAAAATATATCGGCGGTTTCAAGAGAATGCCTCGTGGCAATACATATGTGATGAAACTTTTTTCTCCTGAAAAACTGTATAAACATTTTATCAGAGACAACTATGACATAATCGTTTCTTACCTTGAAGGTCCTACCGCACGAATTGTAAGCGGTTGCACTAACCCAAATACTAAGCTTGTCAGCTGGATTCACTGCAAAATGGACAACCCCGCAATCGATGCAGTAGGTTTTAGAAATTTTGAAGAGGCAAAGAAGTGCTATAACAAATTTGATAATACTGTTTGTGTTTCAAAATGGGTTATGGATTATTTTTCAAAGACATTTGAATTTCAAAAATCTATTCAGGTGCTTTATAATACGATTGAAACAGACAAAATACTTGAAAAATCCGTTGAACCTGTCGATGATATTAAATTTGACGATGATTGTGTAAATATATGTTCTGTCGGAAAACTTACTGCGTTAAAAGGGTTCGACAGGCTACTGAACATACATAAAAAACTCCTTGATGACGGAGTTAAAAATAAAGTTTATTTGTTCGGCATCGGTGAAGAAGAAGGTAGCTTAAAAAAAGCTGCACAGAACCTTGGTGTTGAAAATACATTCCATATGGTTGGTTATAGAACAAATCCGTACAAGTATGTAAAAAATTGTGATTTGTATGTATGTTCATCCCACAGCGAAGGATTCAGTACATCTGTAACAGAGTCACTCATTGTTGGTACGCCTGTTGTGGCTACCCTTTGTTCGGGTATGACCGAATTACTAGGCGAAAACAACGAGTATGGTATCGTAACAGAAAATGATGAAGATGCACTTTATGAGGGCATCAAGAAAATGCTGACAACGCCTGATTTGCTTGAAGCTTATGCCGCAAAAGCAAAAGAGCGTGGTAAAGCTTTCAGTACCGAAAAAACAGTAAAAGCTGTTGAAGAAATGTTAGAAAGTTTGTGATCGATATGTCATTAAAATCTTTTGTTAAGTCCAAAGTGATGAGATTAAGAAGTGAAATTTCAACGGAAGAGTTAGTAAAACTTGGACTAAAGGTCGGTAAAAATTTCAGCAGACAGGAAAAAACCTTAATTGATCAATCACATTGTTGGCTTATAACAATTGGTGATGATGTTACATTGGCGCCGAGAGTCCATATTCTTGCTCATGATGCAAGTACCAAGAAAGGCATTGGGTTTACTAAAATTGGTCTTGTTAATATCGGAAATAATGTGTTTATCGGAGCTTCTTCAACTGTATTACCTAATGTAACTATTGGCGATAATGTTGTTATCGGTGCCGGAAGTATTATTTCTAAAGATATTCCTTCAAACAGTGTTGCTGTCGGAAATCCTGCAAAAGTTATTTGTAGCTATGCTGAATTTATAAATAGAAAAGAAAATGAACTAAACAGATCACCACATTATGATTCTAAATATACATTAAGAAATCCTAATTTTAATGATGAAATGAAACGAGAAATGATTGAAAAATTGAAAGCAAACGGCGGATTTGGTTATGTTGAATAAAAACAATATTAAAATATCTGTAATAGTTCCCTGCTATAATATCCAGTCATATTTACCTCGTTGTATTGAAAGCATATTGGCACAGACATATAAAAACCTTGAGGTTATTTTGATAAGCGATGGCTCTACAGACGGTACTGATGAGGTAATTAGAGAATATGCAAAAAAAGATTCAAGGATTATTCCTGTATTCAAACAGAATTCAGGTGTTTCTGATACAAGAAACAGAGGCTTAGACATGGCAACCGGTGATTATATCGGTTTTGTAGACGGTGATGATTATATTGAGCCTGAAATGTATGAAACTCTTTTGAAAAATGCCATTGAAAACAATGCTGATATATCACATTGTGGTTATCAGATGGTTTTTCCGTCAAGAGTTGATTATTATTACAATACCGGAAAAAAGGTTATTCAGGACAATAGGAAAGGGATTATAGATATTATCGTTGGAGATTATGTTGAACCAAGTCCGTGTATTAAAATATACAGAAAGAATATTGTAAATAATCTTCGTATGCCGCCCGATATAAAAATAAATGAAGATGTAATCTTCAATTTTTATGCATTTGTAAATTCCCAAAAATCTGTTTATGAGGATTTACCGTTTTATCACTATATATTGCGAAAAGGCTCTGCTGCAACTTCTAAGATAGACCAAAATAAGCTTTTTGATCCTGTCAGAGTGAGAAAAGAAATTTTTGAATATAGTTTAAAAAATCTTGACAATGAGATTCAAAGCGTTGCGTATTCCTCATATCTTAATTCTATTATAAATTTGTACAGAGTGGTTTCAAATAGTAAGTTAAAAGAATATAAAGAAGATTCTTTTATATTAAAAAGACAAATTAAAGAGATAAAAGGAAATTTTATGCTAAGTAAGCGAGTAAAATCGGAAAAATTTCTCTTTTTCCATTGCACAGGGCTACTAATGTTTGCTTACAAAATATATGACAATTTCTTATCAAAGAATACTAATAAATACGAGGTTAAGTAAATGAACCCGCTGATAAGTGTAATAGTTCCGGTTTATAATGTTGAAAAATACCTTGCAAGATGTGTTGACAGCATTGTAAATCAGACATATAAAAATCTTGAAATCATTTTTGTTGATGACGGTTCGACTGACCTTTGTCCTCAGATGTGTGATGATTATGCCGAAAAAGACAGCCGAATCAAGGTAGTTCATAAAAAAAACGGTGGACTTTCCGATGCCAGAAATGCAGGAATGGCTGTTGCAACAGGCGAGTATATCAGCTTTATTGACAGTGATGATTATGTGTCTGATGACTTTTTTGAATGTCTGTTGGATGTTATGAACAAAGAAAACAGCGATATAGCTGAGTGCAGTGTTGTAAAGTTATATGAGGATAACCGTTTTGATGAGTTTAGCGATGATTTATCGGTAAAAACATACGATACTCATGACGCAATGTCTGCGTTGATTGCGGAAAATCCATTTTATCAGCATGTTTGGAATAAGCTTTATAAAACAGAACTCGTCAAAGATATTCCATATGCTGTCGGTAAGCTGAATGAGGATGAATTCTGGACTTATCAGGTATTTGGCAGAGCAAACAAGGTTGCAAGGCTCAATAAAACTATGTATTATTATTTTCAGAGAAGCAGTAGCATTATGGGTGTTGGCTATAATATTCGCAGATTAGATGCACTTGAGGGCAAGGCTAACCGGCAAAAATATATTGAGAACAATTTTCCTGAACTCAGTACGCAAGCAAAGATTGATTTGTATGGTTCATGTATGTTTGCCTATCAGTCTGTGTTGAAATTTATGTCAGGTGCAGATAAGAAAAAGGCGTTAGAATTAATAAGAAAATACAGAAAAATGTACAATTTATCTTTTGATGAAATTAAGTTAGCAGACAAAAGTGCAAGAAAATATTTTTATTTAGCAAAGTGCAATTTTGGTTTCTGTTGCAAATTTAGAGCAATCAGTGGAATAGGATTTTGATTATGTGTGTAGTTAGCGTCATAGTGCCTGTCTACAAAGTTGAAAATGTTTTGCATTATTGTATTGACAGCATTTTAAATCAAACATATAAAAATTTTGAGCTTATCCTTGTTGATGACGGTTCGCCTGACAACAGCGGAAAAATTTGTGATGAATATGCCAAAAAAGATAATCGAATAACAGTTATACATAAAGAAAACGGTGGTGTGTCTTCGGCAAGAAACTGTGGTATTGATGCTGCAAAGGGTAAATATATATGCTTTGTTGACAGTGATGATTATGTTAATAAAAACTATTTGGAAAGTTTAATCAAAACTAAATCTGAACATCCAGAATTTGATAATATATGGTGCTATTTTCAAACAGTAACCAATTATGATAGTTCAGGTGGAAATCTAATTGTTGATGACAATGATGACAATAAAAATATATACTCTGTAAAAGATATTATGACTCTGCATGAAAAATGGCTTGATGCAGGACCGGTATGTAAATTGTATGATAGAAAAACAATTTTAAAAAACGGATTGACATTTGACTCAAACCTATCACTTGGGGAGGATTTAATATTTAATTTTCAATACCTTGACTGTACAAATGGTAAAATTTTTGTGATTCCGAAAAAGCTGTATAATTATGTTCAGGTAAGTGAATGCAGTTTATCACAGAAATACTACCCTAATATGTTTGAGATATATAAAACAATCAATAGTGCTATGCACCGTTTTATTGTCAAATGGAACTGTAGTGAAGAACAAGTAAAGAAGTATTTTAATGCCTGTTTTTATAAATATGAAGTTGTATTAAAAAATACTTTTAGCGAGAAAAATAAGGCTACTAAAAAAGATAAAATCAGATATAATAACTCTATTATGAAAAGCAAGGAATTTGTGCAGTCCTTAAACAATTTAGATTGCTATATCAATCCGGCTTATAAATTTGCTTATAAAAGCGGTAAATACAGATTGGTGATGTTAGTTGATAATTTGGTGAAAATGAAAGGTGGCAAATAAATTGCATCCCATAAAATCAATAGAAGCGAGAACTCAATCGTATGTTCTTAATCATTTTGAAAAAAGTAAATATGCAAAGAGATTAAGAATGTTAAAAGATACTCATTTGGGTGAAATGTGTTTTATAATAGGCAATGGTCCAAGCTTATCCGCCGATGATCTTGAAGTATTGCACAAGAATAATGTTTTGTCCTTTGGTTTTAACAGAATATTTTTAATGTTTGATAAAACAAATTGGAGACCGGATTTTTATGTGTCACAGGATGAAAAGATGCTTTTTAATTGTCAAGATGATGTTAATAATTTAAAGATAAGCGCTAAGTTTATACCTCTTATTAATAAGTACTTTCATAATATTGATATCAAGGATGCTCTATACTTTAATGTGCGTTCCTCAATACAGGGAGTACCCGTTTTTTCAGACAGTGTGGATTCCTACATAGGTAAATCAAATACAGTAGCATTTTCAGCTGCACAAATTGCCGCCTATATGGGATTTAAAAGAATATACCTTTTAGGTGTCGATCATAATTTTGCTGTTTATAAAAACGATAAAGGTGAAATTATCAACGATAAAAGTGTTAAAGATTATTTTACTGATGAGTATAACAAAGACAAAGAAAATCTATATATACCGAATTTAGAGGCAAGCACAAGAGCTTTTATTTCAATGAAAAAATATTGTGATGAACACGGTATAGAAGTGTATAATGCTACTCGTGGCGGAAAACTTGAAGTCTTTCCGAGAGTAGATTTTGATATGATTTTTTAAACTTAATGAGGTTGTGAATGGATAAAAATAAAAGTCAGTTAAAAATAGGTGTAATATTAAACTATATAAATTTATTGTTAGGAAACTTGATTCCTGTTTTTTATACGCCTATAATGTTGCAATTGTTGGGACAAAGTGAATACGGATTGTATAAGTTGTCAAGTAATATAACAAGTTATCTTTCTCTGATTTCTCTTGGTTTAGGTTCCGCTATTACACGTTATCTGATTAAGGCTCGTGAAGAGGATGGAAAAGAAGCCGAAGAAAAAATGTTAGGCTTATTTTCCCGAATCTTTCAGGTTATAGCAATTGTAACATTTGTGGTGGGTGTAATTCTCATTTTAATTTTGGGACTATGGTATAGTGCTTCATTGACATCATCAGAATTAATGACAATGAGAGTACTTGTTTTTATTTTATCTTTAAATACTGCACTTAACTTTTTAATGACACCGCAGATATCTGTTGTAACTGCGCATGAGAAATTTATTTTCCTTCAGTTTATGAATATTGGTACAACATGCATTATGCCGATACTTAATTTAGTTGTACTTTTCTTTGGATTTGCATCAATCGGCATGGCAGTTTCAAGCTTAATTCTTAATGTAATAATTAGAATTTTTTACTACATATACATGACCAAAAACTTAGGTCTAAAAGCCATATATTCTAAGCCGTCTGCAGGTGTTTTAAAGGAAATATTATCATTTTCGTTTTGGATTTTTGTTGCGAATGTTGTCGGACAGTTGTATAATTCAACTGATGTTGTAATGATAGGAGCTATACCCGCCTTGGCTACTGTGGGGGTAGCAGTTTATAATGTTGGCGGTGTATTCAACGGAATAGTATTTAGTTTGACCACAGCAGTTTCTAATTTATTGGCACCTAAAACTCAAAAAATGGTTTTTTCAGGTGCTACAAACGATGAATTGACGGATTTGGCAATAAGAATGGGTCGAATTCAATGTTACATAATTACACTGTTAGTAACCGGATTTATTTCTTTTGGACAACCGTTTATTAGTTTTTATGTTGGCTCAGGCTATGAAGATGCGTATTGGGTAGCGGTGTTAATGATGATACCAAATATGATTCCGCTTGTACAGAGCATATGTTTGAGCATTATTATTGCACAAAACAAGCATCGGTTTCGATCTATAGTGTACCTTGGTATAGCTATAGGAAATGTAATCGGAACTTGGTTTTTAATGCATATTATGGGTATCATAGGTGCGGCTTTAATGACCGGTATAGCTTTGATTATCGGTCAGGGATTTGTTATGAATTGGTATTATTGGAAGAAAACTGGTTTAGACATAATCCAATTTTGGAAAAGTGTGGGAAAAATTTATGTTTTACCGATTATAATGTGTTGCATAACTTTAGTTGTCTCTCATTTTATTAATTTCTATAATATTTTTGCTTTATTAGTAGGCATAATAATTTATACTGCCTTATATGTTGTTCTTAATTGGCTTTTTATTATGAATGATTATGAAAAGAATATTTTTATACAACCATTGAGAAAAATATTTACAAAACCAAAAAGGAGTAAATGGAAATGAAAATGAAAATAATAGGTATGATTCCCGCTCGTGGGGGTTCGACAAGATTTAATAACAAGCCGCTTGCTGATATTTGCGGCAAGCCTATGGTTTACTGGGTTTGGAAGCACAGCAAGGAAGTATCGTGCTTTGACGAAGTATATGTTGCGACTGACAGTGATGAAATAAAGAATGTTGCAGAAGGCTTTGGTGCAAAGGTTATTATGACATCGAGCAATTGCGAAACCGCAACAGAAAGACTTTACGAGGTTTCTAAGAAAATTCAGGCTGATTTATATGTAATGGTAAACGGTGACGAGCCTTTAGTTCTTGCCGACGATATTGTTAAGTGTATTCCCGAATGTATTCCTGAAGATGGTTTTTATGTTTCGAATCTTATGACAGATTTCTCAAATCCCGTTGAAGTTGTTGATCCGACAAATCTTAAAATTGTTACCAACAAAGACGGAGTATGTCTGTTCATTTCAAGAGCTCCGATTCCATTTCCAAAGGGTGAAATGAATTATGCATATCAGAAGTTTGTAGGCGTCGGTGCATTTACTAACGGTGCTTTGGAGTATTATCACAACACTCCAAGAGGTCCGATTGAAAAAATTGAAGAAAATGATTCCTTTAGATTTATAGAAAACAGAAAAGATTGTTATTACATCAATGCTCATTGCAAGACGCTCTCAGTTGATACACCAAAGGACAGAGTTCAGGTTGAGAGATATATGAAAGAGCATGATATGGCTTAAAGGAGAACTTATATGTTTAAATTAATTGCCGGTCCGTGTGCAATTGAATCTGAAGAAATGGCTATGGATATTGCCGAAAAAATGAAAGCCATAACGGATAAATTGGGGATAGATTACACTTTTAAAGGTTCATTTGATAAGGCGAACAGAACATCAATTCACAGCAAAAGAGGACTTGGAATTGATGAAGGGTTGAGAATACTTCAGAAAGTTAAGGATACATATAACATCCCTGTTGCAACCGATATCCACGAATCGTGGCAGGCGGAACCCGTTGGCAAGGTGGTTGATATTGTTCAGATTCCTGCATTCCTTTGCAGACAGACTGATTTATTGGTTGCTGCCGCAAAAACAGGTAAGTGCATTAATATCAAAAAAGCTCAATTTCTTGCACCGTGGGATATGAAAAACTGTCTGCAGAAGGTAGTTGAAAGCGGTAACAGTAATGTTATGTTATGTGAGAGAGGTACAAGCTTTGGTTATAATACACTTGTTGTTGATATGACAGGTCTTATCGAAATGAAGAAATTTGGATATCCTGTTATTTTTGATGCAACACACTCTGTTCAAAAGCCTGGCGGCAAGGGTGATGCAACGGGCGGTAACCGAGAATATGTTGAGTACCTTGCCAAGGCAGCGATTGCTGTCGGTGTTGACGGATTATTTATGGAAACTCATCAGAATCCCGATGAAGCATGGTCAGACGGTCCTAATATGGTAAAACTTGATGATATGGAAGAATTGTTGACAAAACTTGTAAAAGTATATGAGGCGGTGCACTAAAATGCCTGAAATTAATATAACCGAAGAGGGTAAAAAGCTTTTTGATGTCGAAATAGCTGCAATGGAAGCTGTTAAAAATGCCCTTGATGAGAGATTTGAAAAAATAGTAAAGCTGATTTGTGATTGTAAAGGCAAGGTCGTAATCACGGGAATGGGTAAGCCGGGACATATCGGAACAAAAATTGCCGCTACAATGGCAAGCCTCGGTACACCGTCGTTTTTCCTTCACCCCGCAGAAGCTCAGCATGGCGACTTGGGTATGCTTGATAATGACGATGTTGTAATTGCAATTTCTTTTTCCGGGGAGAGCGAAGAGGTTACAAAACTTATTCCGAGTTTAAAACTTATCGGAGCAACACTTGTCGGCATATCCGGAAATCCTGACAGTACTCTTATTACACACAGTGATTATTCGTTTGTGTTCCCACCTATTAAAGAGGCTTGTGCATTAAATCTTGCTCCTACATCGAGCACAACTGTCGCACTTGCATTTGGTGATGCATTGGCTGTGTGTGCATCAAAAATTTACGGCTTTAATGAGCAAAATTTTGCATTATTTCATCCTGCAGGTTCACTCGGCAAAAAGCTTGTTACTAAAGTTGCCGATCTTATGAAAACAGGGGAAGATAACTCTGTTGTAAGTACAAATACTCAGCTTAAAGATGCAATTGTCGTTATGAGTAAAAAAGCGTTGGGTATTGTATGCGTTGTTGAAAATGATAGGCTTGTGGGCGTATTTACAGACGGCGATTTAAGAAGAGCACTTTCAAAAGAAATTGATGTATACAATATTGTTATTGACGAACTTATGATCAGAACACCGATTACGGTTTCTTCAAATTTACTTGCGGTCGAAGCGTTAAAACTTATGAATGATAGGAATATATCGGCTCTTCCGGTTGTGGATGACGGTAAACTTGTCGGTACTATAAGAATTAATGATATTACCGGAATGGGAATTGTATTATGATTGAAAATATAAAAATGCTTGTTATGGATGTTGACGGAACGCTTACCGACGGTAAAATTTATTACGGTAATGACGGTGAACTGTTTAAGGCATTTGATGTTCGTGACGGGTATCGCCTTGTAAAATGCGAAGAATACGGAATCATTACAGCAATTATAACGGGCAAAACCTCAAAAATTGTTGAGGGCAGAGCAAGAGATTTAAAAATAAAGGAAGTACATCAGGGTGTAAGCAACAAAATTGAAGTTCTCAAAACCTTGATAGAAAAATATAATCTTGATAAATCACAGGTTGCCTATATAGGCGATGATGTGAATGATATTGAATGTATGCAGTATTGCGGTTTCTCTGCCTGCCCTGCTGATGCAATTGATGAAGTGAAAAATACAGTCGATTATGTTTGTAAAAATATAGGCGGCCACGGCGCAGTCAGAGAATTGATTGATAGGATAATTTAAATAATAATTAGGATTGTATGTGGCGATTCTATGAAAGGTATAATTTTAGCCGGTGGGTCGGGGACTCGACTTTACCCATTGACAAAGGTAACATCTAAACAGCTGCTGCCGATATATGATAAGCCGATGATTTATTATCCGATGTCGGTGCTTATGAATGCAGGAATCCGTGATATTTTTATTATATCGACTCCGCAGGATACCCCCTCATGGTGAGGGCTTGAATGTCCGTGACTGGCTTTATGTTTAGAACCATTGCAAAGCGTGGATACGACGGAATCGGAACTGATATTGCCGACAGTTATTCGGGAGTTAACTGATGCCGATTCGGATGGCTACACAGTTGACGGCACACCGCTTAATCTTTCCGATAAAGATAAAAAGTGGTTGGGTTTGAAAGATACTTTTAAGTTTTGATTTTATTGAGGTGAAATATAATGCCTACACTAAGAGAAATACAGTTATTTGAATTACAGATGTTAAAAGATGTAGTAAAAGTATGCGATGACAATAATATTACATACATAATTTCATCAGGTACTTTGCTTGGAGCTGTAAGACACGGTGGGTTCATTCCGTGGGATGACGATATTGATATAGATATGCCACTTTCGGATTATAAAAAATTTTTGAAAATAGCACAGCGTGAGTTGGGTGAAAAGTATTTTGTCCAAAACTACAAAACAGATAAGAATTATTCTGAAATGTGGACTCAGATAAGAGCAAATGGTACAACATCAATGCCTGTAAAAGACTACAAATATAAAATTCATTTTGGCATGTGTATGGATATTTTTCCATTGGTTGGTGTTAGCAATGATCCTAAAAAGAGAAATAAACAGAAGAAAGCCTTAGCTTTGAATAGAATGCTTCTACATGATACATATGCCAAAGCATTAGATGAACCGATAAGTTCAAAATTGAAGTTGATTTATGCTATACCAAGGGGTATTCGTAGATTGATATGTAGGATAAATGAACATAATATTATGCTGGATCCAAACAAATTTGAAGATTGTTGCGAAATATGGTATTCTATGGACGCCGCAACTATTAGATCAACTTCTCTTATTGAAAGTTATATCAGTATAAAATTTGAAGACTCATATTTTAATACTTACAGTGATTATGACAGTTTTTTGCATAATATGTATGGTGATTACATGACTCCTCCTCCAGAAAATGAAAGAGGTGGTCATGCTGATACTTTAGGTGACATAATATTTGACTTGTATAAAGATTATTCGGAATATCAGCGAGAAATAGAGTTACATAATAAATAAATCATAAACACTATTGTTTTGCTTTTTTTAATTATTTATATTTTTAAAGGAGAAAAGACAATGATCAATTTCACTGTAGGACCAGTTCAATCTAGTGAAAGTGTTCGATCTATTGGATCAGAACAAGTACCTTATTTTAGAACCCCGGAATTTTCGAAATTAATGAAAGAAAATGAAAGCTTAATGCTTGAATATGCAGATGCGCCGAATGATTCAAGAGCCGTTTTTATGACTTGTTCCAGTACAGGTTCAATGGAAGCAACCGTAATGAATTGCTTTTCGGAGAATGATAAGGTATTAGTAATAAACGGAGGAAGTTTCGGTCAGCGTTTTGTTGATATTTGTAAGATACATGAGATTCCCTTTGTATCTTTGAATTTAAATTTTGGAGAAAAACTCACTAAAGAAAAGTTGTATAAATATAATGAACAGGATTTTACCGGGCTTCTTGTTAATGTTGATGAAACTTCTTCGGCAGTTCTTTATGATACCACAATGATTGGAGAGTTTTGCAAAAAAAACAATCTGTTCTTTGTATGTGATTGTGTGTCATCGTTTCTTGCTGATCCTTTTAGTATGAAAACATGTAGTGCAGATGTAATGATCACAGGTTCGCAAAAAGTATTAGCATGTCCTCCGGGAATATCAATTATTGTATTATCTCCAAATGCAATTAGTCGTGTGAATAAATCTGAAGTTAAATCTTTGTATTTTAATTTATCAGATGCATTAAAAAACGGAACACGTGGTCAGACTCCATTCACACCTGCGGTTAGTATTTTATTACAAATCAATGTAAGGTTAAATGAAATTAAAACTCAAGGTGGCGCAAGTGCTGAAATCGACAGGGTGGCATCTCAAGCTATAGATTTTAGAAATAAAATAAAAGAACTTCCATTTGAATTTGTTTCTGAAAGTCCGTCCAATGCTGTAACATCACTTAATCCGATAACTGCAAAGGCAAGTGATATATTTTCAATACTTAAGGATGAGTACCAAATTTGGGTTTGCCCAAATGGAGGAGATAAAAAAGATACAGTGTTTAGAGTAGGACATATTGGCTATTTAAATCATGGTGATAACGATGTGCTGATTCGAGCATTAAAAGATATGCAGGCACGAGGATTGATTTAAAACTATACTCTTTTTTGGAGGAAAACGGAATGACTAAAGTCATTACATATGGAACATATGATCTTTTACATTATGGGCATATTAAGTTACTTGAAAGAGCCAAAGCTTTGGGGGATTACTTAATAGTTGGAGTTACTTCCGAAAACTTTGATAGATCTCGTGGAAAATTGTTAGTTCAACAGTCTTTACCCGAAAGAATTGAAGCTGTTAAAGCTACAGGGCTTGCCGATGAAATTATAATAGAAGAATATGATGGCCAAAAAATTGATGACATAAAAAAATATGGTATAGATATTTTTACTGTTGGTTCTGATTGGAAAGGAAAATTTGATTATTTAAACGATTATTGCAAGGTTGTGTATTTGGAAAGAACAAAAGGTATTTCCAGTACAGAATTGCGTTCAAAAGGGAACAATGTTAAAATTGGAATTATTGGGGAGTCACCGACTTTAAAAAAATTTATTGGTGAGAGTATGTATATTAGTGGTGTTAGCGTTACTGATATTTTTGCCGTTAATGAGGTTCCTGAATTTATCTCTGAGTATGATTTCATTAAAGTGCATGATGATTTAAAAAGTATGCTTAGTTTAGTAGATGCTGTTTACATAATATCAAGTCCCGATACGAGAATTGAATTTGCAAAAACTGCAATTTTATGTGGTAAGCATGTATTTATAGAAACTCCTATATCATTAAATAGGAAAGATGCTATATTGATATATCAATTGGCCGATGAAAATAATGTAGTTTTGTGTGAAGCATTAAAAACTGCCTACTCACTTGCTTTTCAAAGAATGTGTTTGTTAGTTAGAAGCGGAATTATTGGTAAAGTAAAGGGTGTAGAAGCAACATGTACTGATATATCTTTAAATAATCCAAAATGGTTGTATAAAAATAAGTCTGGTGGAGCCTTGATTGAGTGGGGATCTTATGTTATTTTTGCTGTGATGTCAATCTTAGGTCAAAATGAAAAAAGTATAAATTTTATTTCTTCATTTGATGATAATAATGTTGATATTTATACCAAAATCAATATGCTATATCCGAATGCTGAAGCATCGTTAAAAGTGGGAATTGGTGTAAAATCAGAAGGTGATTTGATTATATCAGGTACCACCGGATATATATATGTTCCCTCTCCATGGTGGAAAATGGATTATTTTGAAGTTAGAAGAGAGGATTTTAGAAATAATAAAAAATATTTTTACCAATTTGAAGGTGACGGTATTCGTTACGAATTGGCTGAGTTTATAAAATGTATAAGAAATAACTCGGAGAATAATAAATTGACATGTACTGAGAGTGCTAAAATTGCAGAAGTAATAGAAAAGTTTCTGTCTGGCGATAATGTTAATTGTATTTAATTCTGGATTGTTATACAAAACTCCCCATAGATTTCATTGCGAAGTCTATGGGGAGTCTTTTTGTGAATTATTGGTTATTTCTTCTTTTTCAATTTATTTTTGAAGCATTTTTTATCGAATGAGGGGTTGAAGGCGTAGAAGTTCTTTTCGTTGAGTTTATCGGTTAAGAGGCGGGGGTTTTCGTCGAAGCGCTGATAGTGGACAACCTCACGGGCACGCAGAAAGCGAGTTTTATTACAAATATTTGCTATATTTTAGTTTCGTTATGAAAGGTATGCAGTTGCATGGGAATTTATTTTATGATACAATCTTTAGTAAATAAGTGATGCTATACTGAGGACTTATTATTCTACTAAAATTAATGTGAATAATTATTATAATATTGTTAGTTATTACGAGGCGATTTGATTGATGCATTTTGTTAGTAAAATTAGAGATAAAGCGATTTATTTATTTCGAAATCGTTATGAAAAATATTATTTTAATTCATGCCGAAAGAAGAATAAAAATACAGATTTTTCATTGTTTAGCCCCAATTGTTTTGCCGGAATTATATATCATAGGCTTGGATTGGAATTTAAATCCCCTACAATAAATATGTTATTTCCTATTAAAAAGCAATACCTTAAATTTGTATCTAATCTTAAATACTATATGGAATTACCTTTGGTTTTTATTGAGGATAAGCATTATAATTGTCCGGTAGGAATGGTGGGAGATGTAAAAATAGTGTTTAATCACGATACTAATACCGATACAATATTGTCAAATTGGGAGAGAAGGAAGAAAAGAATTAATTATAATAATATTTACTTGATGTTTGACGATTTAGCAGATGCAGAATATACAGATCTCGTTTCGTTTAGTAAAATAGATTGTAAGGGTAAAGTTATTTTTACAGCAAAAGAATACCCGGAGTTAGATAATGTTATAACTATATCTAAATATGAAAAAAGAGGGGAAATGCAAGCTTATTTATTAGATAAAAATTCATGGACCGGTAAAAATGCCGCAGATAATGATTTTGATTTTGTAAAATGGTTGAATTCGTAAGCTTATTGAAATGCACAAGCCCATAAATACTTGGACTTGTGCATATTTTTTACTTTTTCTTCTTCTTCAATTCATTTTTGAAGCATTTTTTATCGAATGAGGGGTTGAAGGCGTAGAAGTTCTTTTCGTTGAGTTTATCGGTCAAGAGGCGGAGGTTTTCGCCGAAGCGTTGGTAGTGGACAACCTCACGGGCACGCAGAAAGCGAATCGGATCTTTTACATCGTAGTCATCGCAGAATCTGAGGATGTTATCGTAGGTTGTTCGGGCTTTTTGCTCAGCCGCCATACTTTCGTGCAGGTCGGTTATCGGGTCGCCTTTAACCTGCATTGATGCAGCAGTATAGGGGAAACCTGCTGCCGCCTGTGGGAAAATTCCGGTTGTGTGGTCAACAAAATAGTCACCGAATCCCTGTTCCTTGATTTCATCCTCGGTTAGGTCTTTCGTCAGCTGATATACTATTGCACCGATCATTTCAAGATGATTAAGTTCTTCTGTGCCTATGTCGGTGAGAGTGCCTTTGAGTTCTGGCAGGGGCATTGCAAATCGTTGACTCAGATATCGTAATGACGCACCCAACTCACCGTCCGGACCGCCGTATGGCAGAATGTTACTTATTTTGACTGAGAAATATGTTGAGGTGGGAGGCTTTGCGGTCAAATATTATTCTTTTTGTAATTATGGATAGTAAGTCGTTTTGCGCTTTTAAGGGATAAGTTTCTTTAATCGTGAAAGCATCATGAATTAAATTGTTCTTTATAAGAATATTGATTGCTTTAACTACAATTTTTTCAATCTTTTCAATTCTTACGCTGTGTGACGAATGGCAGTTGCCGTGAATGTAGGCGGAGCATTGGAGAAAATTATTTTTAATCGGAACGAGGGTTGAATTACAGTTTGAACACTTGACAAGATTTTGAATAAGGTACCTGATTTCGGTTTGTTTATGGGAATGTGCTTTGCTTATTATTCCTTGCAAGAATAATATTTGCCTTGCCTGCTCAAAAATATTCTCATCAACAATCGGTTCGTGAGTGCCGTTTGAAATTATCAAATTTTCGTTATGGAAATCTCTGCCCGTTTTGCAGATTGGATTCCACCTGATTTTGCCGATATAAACGGGATTTTGCAGAATATATTCAACGGCACGGCAATCCCAGCGGTTGCCCTTGGCGGTTCTGATTTCTGACGAATTCAGGTTGTCACAAATCATATTTATATCTTTATTATTCAAAAAATCGGCAAAAATTTTACTGACAATTCGGGCTTTTTCGGCGTCAACCACAAGCCTTCCGTCTGTCACTTTATAGCCAAAGGGCGCAATGCTGACGATGCCGCCACGCTCGGCTTTTTCGGTCATTCCTCGCCTTACTTCACCCGAAAGCCGAATCGAATAGTATTCGTCCGACCATTCGATAATGCGTTCAATCAGCTTTCCGAAGGGACCGTCATCAACGGGTTCGGACACGCTGATGACTTCAATACCGTTTTTTCTCAACAGCGATTTATAGAAAATGCTTTCCTCCTGATTGCGGGCGAATCGTGAAAATTTCCAGACAAGTACGGCTGAAAACATGGGAGGCTTTTGCTTTGCAAGGCTTATCATTCGGTTAAATTCAGGTCGCTTGTCGGCATATCTTCCCGAAATTCCGTTGTCACGAAAAATGAAATCCTCATCAATCAGATAGCCTTTTTCATCTGCAAATTTTCTGATGATTTTCAGCTGACTTGACGGTGAAAGCTCAGTTTGATTTTCGGTTGACACCCTTATGTATGCCGCCGCAAAGTGATTTTTATTGTAATTTCCCGACAAATTAATCACCTCTTGAAAGAATAATTCTTTTATGCAATAATATGCCTGCGATTGGAAGAAAATTCTTCGGCAAATTTCTCGAAAACACTTTACTTTGCTAACGCACTAATGTATAATATACAGAGGTTGTTTTGCAAGGTGATTTGCAGAACATAGGTAGAGAGTATATCAGATTACGGAGGAATAATTATGAAAAAGAAAAAGTTACTTTCTGTACTTCTTGCAGGTGCAATGTCAGCGTCAATTTTTGTAGGTTGCGGTTCTTCTGCAACGGACTGGGATTATATCTCAAACAAGGGAGAGCTTGTTATCGGTGTTACATATTTTGAGCCGATGAACTACCTTGATGCAGACGGCAAGCTTACAGGTTTTGAAACTGAGTTTGCAGAGGCAGTTTGCGAGAAAATGGGTGTTACTCCAAAGTTTCAGAAAATTGACTGGGATTCAAAAGAGGTTGAGCTTAACTCAAAGACAATCGACTGCATCTGGAACGGTCTTACAATTGATGACGACAGAAAGACAACAATGGATATTTCAACTCCTTATATGGAAAACAAGCAGGTTATGGTTGCAAAATCTGATGTTGCAGACAAAATCAAGTCAGCAGATGACCTCAAGGATAAAACAGTAGTTGCAGAGAAGAAGTCAGCAGGTGAAACTGTTGCTCAGACAGACGAGTTCTTCTCAAGTGCAAAGTATGTTTCAGTTGACGCACAGGCTAAGGCTCTTCTCGAGGTTAAGTCAGGCACAGCAGATGTTGCGGTTATCGACTATGTAATGTCAATCGGTACACTTAAGAGCGGTTCTGACTACGCTGACCTCAAGGTTGTTGACGGCAAGGACTTTTCACCTGAGCAGTACGGTATTGCACTTCGTAAGGACAGCCCCGAAACACTCAAAAAGCTTAACGATGCTATTCAGGCAGTTGCCGATGACGGCACACTTGATAAGATTGCTGAGAAGTACAGCCTTCAGGATCTTCTTCTTGTAAAAAAGAAATAATTTAATTAAAATAAGCTTGTACATACAGGGCGGACTATGTTCGCCCGTTGTGCTTTTTATTGATTATAAATTTACAGGTTCAAATTTGTAAGCCTTTTGATATATTCAAAACTGAAAATACTTGGATAGAGTGGTATATAAAATGGATCAATTTTTTAATGTAAGCGGTCAGTTGCTTGAGGGATTCGGCGAAAACTGTATAATTTTCATTGTAACCCTGCTTGCGGCAATTCCGCTCGGACTTATTATCTCAATGGGTTCAATGTCAAAATTCAAGCCGTTAAAATGGCTGACAAAAACATTTGTGTGGATAATCAGAGGTACTCCGCTGATGCTCCAGCTTTTCGTAGTGTTCTATGTTCCGCCGCTTGTGTCAAACGGCAGTGTGACATTTGCACGAATGAATGCCGCACTTATCGCATTTATAATCAATTATGCCGCATATTTTTCTGAAATCTTCCGTGGCGGTATCGAGTCTGTTCCAAAGGGACAGTACGAGGCAGGTCAGGTGCTTGGCATGACAAAGGGTCAGATTTTCTTTAAGGTTGTGCTTTTGCAGGTTGTAAAGAAAATTACTGCACCCATGGGCAACGAAATTATTACTCTTGTAAAGGATACTTCGCTTTCAAGCGTTATCGCAATTCCGGAAATTCTTATGAGAGCAAAGGACTTCTCAATGCAGGGACTCATCTGGCCGCTTTTCTATTCGGCAGTATTCTTCCTCGCATTCTGCGGAATCCTTACCTTGCTTTTCTCATTTATTGAGAAAAAGCTTGATTACTACAAGGGTTAAGGGGGAAAGGTTATGTCTTTGTTAAATGTTGAAAACATCCGCAAAAGCTACGGCAAAACAGAGGTTTTGAAAGATATCAGCTTTTCTCTTAAAAAGGGTGAGGTGCTTGCGATTATCGGCTCATCGGGATCTGGCAAGACTACGCTGTTAAGGTGTCTTAATTTTCTTGAAACTCCGGGCAACGGCAAGATTTCCGTCAATGACAAGGTGCTTTTTGACAGCAATGACAGCTCTGCAAAGAGCGACAGCGAAATCAGAAAAAGACGGCTTCACTTCGGACTTGTGTTCCAGTCATTTAACCTGTTTCCGCAATATACGGTTATCGAGAATATTATGCTTGCTCCAAAGCTTGCCGCAAAAGAGCAGATAAAGCAGACAGGCGAATATATGGGCGCAAAAAGCTATAAAGAGGCACTTGAAATTATCAAGAACAATGCGAAGTCTTTGCTTGAAAGGGTAGGACTTTCCGAAAAGAGCGAGTCATATCCTTGTAATCTCAGCGGCGGTCAGCAACAGCGTGTTGCAATTGCAAGAGCGCTTGCACTCAATCCCGATGTGCTCTGCTTTGACGAGCCTACCTCCGCACTTGATCCCGAACTCACGGGTGAGGTGCTTAATGTTATCCGCAGTCTTAAAACCTCCGACAGCACAATGATTGTTGTAACTCACGAAATTGAGTTTGCAAGAGATGTTGCCGACAAGATCATTTTTATGGCTGACGGTGTAATCGCCGAAGAAGGCACTCCCGAACAGGTAATCAACAATCCGCAAAATCCAAGAACCCAGGTATTTTTGTCAAGGTTCAACTGATAACTGAATATTAGGTTAGGAAAGCACTCGAAAGGGTGCTTTTTTACATATTTTTACAAATAACCTTGAAAAGTTTATGCCATTGTGCTATAATAATCGTGTCATTCACTGACAAAGGCACAAAGCCTGAAAAAATGAGAAATCCCGATAAGGAAAACGGAGGAAAAACAAATGAAAAGAATTTTCACAATCAGCGTTGCGGCTGTTATGGCACTTCTTATGGTGCTTTCACTTACAGCTTGCGGTAATTCAACACTCGGCTATTACAAGCTTACAAGTGCAGAAGCAAGCGGTATGAGCTTTGACAGCAGTACTCTTGCCGCTGTCGGTATGGACAAAGGCTACATTCTTCTTAAAGAAGACGGCAAGGCTAAGCTTTCTGCAGCCGGTCAGGAGCAGGAGCTCACATACGATGACAAGAACTTTACAGCAGACGGCGAGAGCATTCCATACACACTCAAAGACGGTGTTATTACAATGGAAAAAGATGGTACAAAGCTCGTTTTCACATTTGACGCTAACTTCAAGCCTGAGGCATCAACAACAGAGTCATCAAAGTAATAAAACTTAACGGTGCAAAAATTTCGGCAGTCCAAATCGGACTGCCGTTTTTGTATATCCAACAAAAAAACAAGGGCAGCGGATTCCGTTGCCCTCAATTTTTATAAGATTTTATCAGTCTGAAAGACACTCGTCAAGTGCGTCAACAATTGCGTGCCTGTCCATATGCTGACCGATGAATACAAGCTTGATTTCTCTGTCACCGTATTTTTCGTCCCACTTTTCAGCCATATCGGGATACTCTGCAAGATAGAGCTTCTGCTGTTTCTTTGGGAATGCGGCAAGCCACTTGCCCTGTTCCGTAGCAGTAATCTGAACGCCTGCCTGCTCGAATACATAAACATCTTCTCTCTTGTCATCAAACCAGAGAACACCTTTTGCACGGACTACGCTCTTTGGCCAGTTCTCAACAAACTGCTGGAGCTTGTCCTGATTGAAAGGACGAATGCGGTGGTAAACAAATGAACCGATGCCGTACTCTTCTTCGCCGTCCTCATGATCGTGGTCGTGGTGACAGCAATGACCGTGTTCGTGGTCGCAATGAGAGTGGTCAAGACCGTCCTCATCATGGTCATGATCGTGATGCTCATGTTCGTCATGGTCTTCATCGTGGTGGTGATGGTGGTGATGATGACCGTGACGGTCTGTATCCTCGTCATCTTCATCCTTATCATAAATCTGAGCCCAACCTGCGGATGCGGCTGTTTCTTCAAAATTAAAGCACTTTGTATCGAGAATATCCTTAACTTCAACCTTGCCGAACTGTGATTCAATAATTCGTGCCTTTGGCTGAAGTGTCTTAATCATAGCCTTAACTCTCTTGAGCTGATCCTCTGTTACCTTGTCAACCTTGTTGAGGATGATTGTTGAACAGAACTCAATCTGCTGAATAAGAAGGCTTTCAACATCTTCTTCGTCAACATCTTCCTTGAGGAGATCGTCGCCGCAGCCAAATTCCGTTGCCATACGGAGTGCGTCAACAACTGTAACAATGTTGTCAAGACGGACAAGCTCCGGTATATTGTTTTCCTTATCGCCCTCAAGAACTGAGATTGACTGTGCAATCGGAAGTGGTTCGCAAATACCGCTTGCCTCAATGAGAATGTAGTCAAACTTGCCTGACTTTACAAGGTCTGTAATCTGGTTGATAAGGTCAACGCTCAAAGTACAGCAGATACAGCCGTTCGTAAGCGGAACAAGGTTTGTATCTTTCTGAGTAACAACGCCTGCCTTTTGAATAAGCTCTGCGTCAATGTTTACTTCACCGATATCGTTTACGATAACGGCACACTTGTAGCCCTCCTGATTGCCGAGGACATGGTTGATAAGAGTAGTTTTGCCTGCACCGAGATAACCTGTAAGAAGCGTTACGGGAACAGGAAGCTTAATGTTAGCCATATATTTCATTTCCCTTCGTTGAATTGTGCTTATTTTATGCGGATTACCGCTGTCCTTAAATATAGCACTTTGCAAAATTATTGTCAATACAAAGTACGGAGTGCGGTCAATCCGAATAGCTGATTATTGCTGTGCATTTTGTGTTTTTTGTATAATCACCTTTTATTTATTTCGGTTTTATGTTACAATAGTCAAAAGTAATTTTACGGAGATAGATTATGATTGTACTTGCATCCGCTTCACCGCGAAGAAAAGAACTTTTAAGTTTTATAATAACCGATTTTAAAATTGTTCCCGCAGACATTGACGAAACTGTTGAGGACAATGTTCCGCTTGAAAAGCGTCCCGAATATCTTGCCGTCAAAAAGGCATTGCATATTTCAAAAAACGGCTATGAAAAAGATATTGTAATCGGTTGTGACACAGGAGTTTTTGTTGACGGTAAAATGCTCGGCAAACCTAAGAACAGGGAAGATGCCGAGAATATGTTAAAACTGCTTTCGGGCAGACAGCACAAGGTTATCACGGGTTGTTGTACCGTCAAAAACGGTGTTGCAAAATCATTTTCCAATGTAACGCTTGTTGAATTTTTTGAACTTTCCGATTCGGAAATAGAGGAGTACATTGCAACGGGCGAGCCTTTTGACAAGGCAGGCGCATACGGAATACAGGGCAAAGGTTCTCTGCTTGTAAAGAAGATTGACGGCGACTATTTTAATGTTGTCGGACTTCCCGTAAGTGAATTGAACAGGATTTTGAAAAAGGAGTATTCATATGAATGATAATATAAATAAAACAGTCAATGAAATTCTCGAAAGCTATTCAAAGCATGAACAGACTTGCAGACTTTCGGAGGATAACATTATCAACAAATCTGTGCTTATTCAGGTGCTTGAAGAAATCCGCAAGCTGTTGTTTCCGGGCTACTTTGACAAGAACAGAGTAAGAGAAGAATACATCGGCTATATTGTAGGCGACAGAATAGAATTTATTCAGTACAACCTTAAAAAGCAGATTGCAAAGGCTTTAAAGGGCTGCGAAAAGTGCAACGACCTTTCATATGACGAGGTTATGGAAAAGTCAGAAAAGCTGGTTTATGAGTTTCTCTCAAAGATTCCGTCAATCCGTGATTACCTTGCAACAGATGTTGTTGCGGCATTTAACGGCGATCCTGCCGCATACAGTACGGATGAAATCATTCTCTGCTACCCAGGATTTTTTGCAATCACTGTTTATAGAGTGGCACATGAATTGCGGAAGCTTAAAATCCCGATGATCCCGAGAGTGCTTTCGGAGTACGCACACGGACTTACGGGAATTGATATTCACCCCGGTGCGACAATCGGCAAGTATTTCTTCATCGACCATGGTACAGGTATCGTAATCGGTGAAACTACCGAGATAGGCGAGAATGTAAAAATCTATCAGGGTGTAACCCTCGGTGCGTTGTCAACAAGAAAAGGTCAACAGCTTAAAGGTGTTAAAAGACATCCTACTATCCGTGATAATGTTACAATCTATTCGGGTACAACTATCCTCGGCGGTGAAACCGTAATCGGCAAGGGCGCAACAATCGGCGGTAACGCCTTTATCGTGAACTCAATTACTGAGGGTATGAAAGTAAGCATCAAAAATCCCGAACTCCAGTTCAGCCCCGACCTTTCGGAAAACAATCAGGACAAGTATTGGTATTGGATGATTTAAGCTTACGTTTTAATTTAAAATTGAAAATGGAAAATTGAAAATTTTGGTCGGGAAGAAAGTTTTGTGTAGAACAAACTCCACATTCCCGACCGTATTCATATTGATTTGCTTTGCAAATCATTTATATGAACAAAATTCTATAAAAGAACAATTTCGTAGGGGCGGATATCATCCGCCAGTTTGATGAAACCTTATGTTTATCAAAAATGTTTTGATGTAGAAAAAATTGTGTATTGTCAGTAGGGGCGTTCATTGGACGCCCGCATTGATGAATGTTTTTGTTTAAACACATATTTTTTGATTTGATTAAAATTGTGTATCCAAATGTAGCGACGAACCGTGTTCGTCAATCGTATCGTGTGTAAACACGATGCGAATAAATATACATAGTTTCAAAATAACCGAACTTTTAAAAGATACTTTAACAGAAAAACATAACCTTACTTTAAACTAATTATGAACAAATATCTTAAAGAAACGAAAATGTTGGATTATTCAAATCCTAACATACAGCAGTTAATTGAAAACAGAAAATGGCTTGAACTGCAGGAATTTGACAGGCTGAAATCAATTTATAATTTTGTGCGAGATGAAATACTGTTCGGCTACAACATTGACGATAACATTCCTGCCTCAAAAGTTTTGAAAGACGGTTTTGGACAATGCAACACAAAGGGTACTTTGCTTATGGCTTTGCTCAGAGCCTGCAACATTCCTTGTCGGGTACACGGATTTACGATTGACAAAAAACTTCAAAAGGGTGCAATGACGGGAATTGTCTATAAAAATGCTCCGCAAAATGTGTTTCACAGTTGGGTTGAAGTGTATTTTGAAGATAAGTGGTACGAACTCGAAGCGTTTATTCTCGATAAAAAGTATCTGAACAATTTGCAGAAAATTAACAGCAGTTGCTCAGGTGCATTTTGCGGTTACGGTGTTGCCGTTAAAGATTTCAAAAATCCTGTCATAGATTTTGACCGAAATAACACCTATATTCAAAGCGAGGGTATTAATCAAGATTTCGGTGTTTATGATTCTCCCGACGATTTGCTCAAAGAACATCATCAGCAAATGTCACCAGTAAAGGCTTTTTTATATAAAAATCTCGGCAGACATTTAATGAACCGCAATGTCAGAAAAATTAGAAATTTTTAATTGAAAATTGAAAATGGAAAATTGAAAATTTTGGTCGGGAAGAAAGTTTTGCGTAGAACAAACTCCACATTCCCGACCGTATTCATATTGATTTACCCTGCAAATCAATTGATTTGCAGACAAAATTCTATAAAAGAACAATCTCGTAGGGGCGTTCATTGGACGCCCGCCTTGATGAATGTTTTTGTTTAAACACATATTTTTTGATTTGATTAAAATTGTGTATCGCAATAACTTTGTAACAGCAAACAGATTATGCAAACAGGAGAAATAAGTAAATGCGTATTGAACATATTGCAATGTATGTGGAAAATCTTGAAAATGCAAAAAACTTTTTTATTAAATATTTTAATGCAGTACCAAGCGAAAAATATCATAATAAAAAAACAGGTTTCCGTTCGTATTTTTTAAGTTTTGAAGATAATACAAGGCTTGAAATTATGAACAAACCAAGCCTAAATGATACCACAGACAAATTGTCAGGTACAGGATATGTACATATTGCTTTTAGCGTAGGAAGCAGAACTGCTGTTGATGAACTCACTGAAAAAATGAAGTCTGACGGTTATGAGGTGTTGAGCGGACCGAGAGTTACGGGTGACGGCTATTATGAAAGCAGTATTGTCGGTATTGAAGGAAACTTAATTGAAATTACCGTATGATTTTTTTAATAATCGAACTTGAAATCACAAAAACCGATTATATAAACCACAACAAAAGGAAGTGACAATATGCCCGACTTCACAGTACGATACGCTAAAAAATCAGAGCTTGAGCGTGTGAATGAAATTCGTTATCAGGTCAACAGGGTTCATTCAAACGGCAGACCTGATATATTCCGAGATGATTTCTGCGATGAGATGAAAAACATAGTATACAAAGTTTTTGACGGCGAAAATTCCGATGTTATCGTTGCCGTGAACGGTGACACAATCTGCGGATTTGCAACCGTTGAATACATAGTCAAGGAAAAATCTCCGTACGGTTTGCAAAGGGAATTCTATCAAATTTGCGAATTCGGAGTTGATGAAAACTTCCGCAGAATGGGTGTTGCAACCAAGCTGATAAATTTCTGCAAACAAGAGGCTAAGAACAGAGGCTTTGACAGGCTGGAACTTGATGTGTGGGAATTTAACGAGGGTGCAATAAAATTTTACGATTCCGTAGGATTCAAAACCTACAGAGAATACAAGGAAATGAATATTTAAACCGAAAAAATCCGTATGAAGATTGCTCCATACGGATTTTATTTTGTGTATCAAATTTTATTTATTGCCATTTAAAGGTGACGAGTCCGTAAACATAGATAAATGCGATAGCTGTAGGAACTACATATTTGAAAATCGGTTTCATCCACGAACGCACTTTCATACCGATGCCCATGTTGGCTTCTTTAATGAAGTTATCCCAACCCCAGCCGAACTTGTTGCAACAGAACAGAGCAAGCACAAGAGAACCGAGAGGAAGAACATTTGTGGAAACAATGAAGTCCCAAAAATCAAGCCATGTTGTACCCTCTGCAAACGGCTGAAAATGAAGAACGCTGAATCCGAGAGCCGTTGTGAGTGCAAGCACAAACACTACAATTCCGCAAATAAGACTGCCTTTTATTCTTGACCAGCCTGTCAAATCACGAATCATTGCAAGAATATTTTCGCAAACACCCAAAACGGTTGACATTGCCGCAAACACCATAAACAGGAAGAAGAGCGAACCCCATATTCTTCCGCCGGGCATATTGTTGAACACGGTTGCCATTGTGTCAAACAAAAGGTTCGGACCTGAATTAACTTCAAGGTTGTAAGTAAAGCAGGCAGGGAAGATGATTATGCCTGCAAGCAGAGCTACGAGTGTGTCAAGAGAGATAACATTGATTGCCTCGCCCATAAGTGAATGGTCTTTGCCGATATAACTTCCGAAAATAGCCATACCGCCCATACCTGTTGACAGCGAGAAAAATGCCTGATTCATCGCACCCACAACAACATCACCGTTGATTTTTGAAAAGTCGGGTTTGAGGTAAAATGTCATACCCTCACCAGAACCGCTCAAAAACAGACTGTGGATTGCAAGCACAATCATAAGTGCAAGCAAAGCAATCATCATATATTTTGTTATCCTCTCAAGTCCGCCCTGAATGTTGAACGAGAGTATAACAAAGGCGATAACAACCGTTATCATCATAAAAATAACATTGACTGACGGATTTGCAATCATTGCGGTAAATCCGAGGTCACGGTTGTTACCCGTCAGAAAATTTATGAAGTAGTAAATTATCCAACCGCAAACAACTGTGTAAAAAGCCATAATTGCAAGGTTGCCCACAAGGCATGCCCAACCGAAACCGCCCCATTTTTGCTTTGGCTTTTCAAGTTTGCGGTACATTTTAATCGGACTTGTCTGTGCCGCTCTGCCCACCGAAAATTCCATTATCAAACACGGAATTCCCAAAACAATAAGACAGATGATGTACACAAGCATAAAACTTCCGCCACCGTATTGTCCGCACATCCACGGAAACTTCCACACATTTCCGCAACCGATTGCACAGCCTGCCGAAAGCATTATAAAGCCGAGTCGGCTTCCTAATTTTTCACGATTCACAACACAAGTCCTCCTGCCGAATTTATTTTATCTACACAATATTTTTTCGTCATAAATACTGCTTCTTTGTTTATTTTGCAATACAAAGAGTAGTATAGCAAATAAAATACCATTTGTAAAATTGATAAAACTGTGCTATAATAACGAAGATATCGTTCGTATAAAAGAGGATTTAGTTATGGATACCAATGTGCTTAAAACCTTTGTAGCTGTGTGCGAATATTCGGGATTTTCTGCTGCAGCGGAAAAGCTCGGCTATACCCAGTCAACCGTTTCATCACAGATAAAACAGTTGGAAAGCGAGCTTAACACGGTGCTTTTTGACCGCTTTTACCACAGAATCAGCCTGACTTCCGACGGCATAACGGTTCTGCAACACGCAAGAGAAATTCTTGAATCTCACGAAAAGATGCTTGAAGATTTGCGTACCCCCGAAACAATTGAGGGCAACATTCGCCTTGCAATGTCAAGTTCTGTCTGCAACCGATTTTTTAAAGATGATTTTCTTGAGTTCAGAAAGCATTTTCCTAATATTCACCTTGTCGTTGTCGAAAGCGGTACAGAGCAGATGTTTGATATGTTACGCAAAAATGAGGTTGATTTGATTTTTACGCTTGACAGCCACATTTATGATTCGGAATTTATAATTTGTGCAGAGCATGAGGAAAAGGTTCACTTCTTTGCATCAGTTGACAATCCACTTTTGAATAAAGAAAATATTTCGCTAAAAGAATTATGCACCGAGGATTTTGTACTGACCGAAAGTAATATGAGCTACAGAAAATTGCTCAACAATGAACTTGCCGCACAATCGCTTGAAATTCACCCTGTTTTGGAAATAGGAAACCCTCTACAAATTTGTTCTCTAATCAAAAACAGCAAAATGATCTCGTTCTTGCCTGATTTCATCACGGAGGATTACTACAATTCGGGAGAGATAAAACATCTTCCCGTCAACGATTGTGATGTTTCGGTGTGGACGCAGTTGCTTATCCACAAAAACAAGTGGAAATCTCCTGCGCTTAATGCGTTTATTGATTTTTATCGGGATGTTATACGAAAATAAAAAGTATCACATTTTGCCCTACGCACCGCCGTATTGCGTTATGATAATCTTGGCAAGCTTTGCGTTCGGCTTTTTGATATTGACGGGGTACTGTAACTTTTTTTCATAGACAAACATCAGCAATCCTCCTCGTTTTCCCACGGCCACGGTCCCTTTATCCAGCTCCACATATTGGTGCTTGTCATACTCTTTTTCAAAGGACCGAATTTTTCTTCATATTCTTCAACAAGCGGTTTCAATTTTTCTTTGAAACCGTTCATTTTTTGTATCATTGCCGTATCGTGCGGATGAGTGTCAAGATAAATCTGAAGGTCAAGTGCGGCAAATTCGTAGGTTGAAATTTTCTTTAAAAGAATTTCTCTTTCAGTCAAGTCCCTCACCGCATTTCTTTCCGTAGAATGGTTTGTTGAGAACGGGGAACATTGTACCCGACTCAAGCCCCTGCAACGGGCTGTAGGTTGGGGAGTCGAACTGCTGAAAGGGAACATATGCCATAGCCTCGCTCGTTCTCTTTGGCAGACTCGGTATTCCGTACTGCTGAGAAATAATTTCTTTAATATCCAATTTAATTCTCCTTTTTGTTCAAACTTATGAACATTGCTGTTCATTCTCATAATATGCCCGTTTCATACTTGTGTTTACATAATAAAAAAACAGAGCCGACAGCTATGCCGTCAGCCCTGTTAGAGAGGTTTTACCGTGAATATCCGATTAAATGTTAATTAACCTTTTTGGCAGAATTTGAAGTAACCTTTGCAATGATTGCAAAAACTACGCAAAGCACAATTCCGATTGCCGAAACGATGCCTACAAGGGTGAAGTTTGTGTTTGAAATGAGTGAAAAATCAAGCACACCGCTGTCGGGGTTCTGAAGTGACGCAAAAACTGCAACAGCGTCAATAATTACGGCAACCATAAGTGAAAGAATTGAAATTGATGCCGAAACGGTTTCTGTAAGGTTCTTTTCAATTTTCTTTGCAACGCTGATTTTTTCACTTCTGAAGTTAAGACAGCCGAAAAGCCAGAATACAGCCGCCGCATTGATTATTGTTTCGGGAATCATATATGTAGCGTTGTAGCTGAGTGAATAGAGAAGTCCGTCGGTTGAGGGGATTGAAACACCTGCCCATACGGTACAGCCCGAAATTACATGACAGATATATCTCAAAGCACAAACTCCTACCGTGCCTGTTACGGCAGCGGCAGACGGATTGCTGACCTTGTTTCTGAGAAAGCCTGCAAGGCCGATAACCGTGAATGCGAATATATAGTCCAAGAAAATGATTGTTACAGCTGCCAAAAATGATGTTGCGTATGAGAGGGTTGACGCAGTTTGAATAAGCTGAATAATGCTGAATACAAATCCCGAAAGCAATCCCCATTTTATACCGTGACGATATGAGATAATTACAATCGGAACAATGCTGAATGCGGTAACACTGCCGCCGTAGGGAAGCTCTAAGATTTTTACAAAGCTTAAAACTGCCGCAAGTGCAATCATAATTGCACATTCGCACATAACAAGCGCATTTTTCTTATTGTTCGTTTTCATTAAAACTACTCCTTAAATAAAATTCTCTCGGAGAAAAAACACAACAAAAAAGGAGTATGCCAAAAAGACATACTCCAAGTGCGTACACTTCAAGCTTGATATGTCCCTTCGTTGGCATTATCCAAATCAGGTTGACGGTCGAAATCGAATTTCCTCTCAGCCGGTAACAGCTCCCGTTTTGTATGTGATTATTCTCACTCTGATTACAAATATTACACATCTTTAGGTTGTGTAATATCTACACTATGATTATAAACTGTATTTGACAATTTGTAAAGTCTTTTGTGTGCAATGTTACAGATAATCGCATATTAATTGACAAACACTTTGCTTTTGTGATAATATGTATCCTGTGATTTTGCGGTTTATTGCCGAATGGCAGTACATTTTGCAATAATTGACAAACTAATTGAAGAAGGTTTTTTAATGGACAGCAGATTTAATTCACCGGCTGAAATTGCGTCGCTGGTGTCAAAATCAGGTGTAACAAAATCAATGCTTTCTCTGCCGAAAATGATTTTGCTCGGACTTATGGCAGGCGCATTTATCGCATTCGGCGGTGCGGCAAGTGATGTTGCAATGCACGGAGTTGCCGATGTGGGGCTTGCAAGAGTGGTTGCAGGCGTAATCTTCCCTGTAGGACTTATGCTCGTTGTGTTCACAGGCAGTGAACTTTTTACAGGCAACTGCCTTATGATTATTCCGACGCTTGAAAAGAAAATTAAAGTCGCTTCAATGTTAAGAAATCTTGTAGTTGTTTATATTTCAAACTTTGTCGGTGCAATGATTATTGATTTGCTGATATTTTTTTCGGGACAGCTCAATTATTCAAACGGCGGACTCGGTGCTTTTACAATCAAGGTTGCACTTGCCAAAACAACAATCAATCCTGCAACAGCAATTATCAGCGGCATACTTTGTAACATTCTCGTATGCCTTGCAATCGTTATGGCAACAGGAGCAACAGATGCAATAGGTAAGATTTTCGGTGTATTTTTCCCGATTTGTGCATTTGTAGTCTGCGGATTTGAACACTGCGTTGCAAATATGTTCTATATTCCGACAGGTGTTATGGCGGCAATGAATCCCGAATATGTTGCAAAAGCTCAGGAGCTTTACGGTATTACGGCACAGCAATGTCAGAGCCTTGCAAATCTTTCGGGCTGTGAATCTCTGCTGTTCGTTACAATCGGCAACATAATCGGCGGTATGGTCTTTGTGGGACTTCCGCTCTATTTTGCTTATATTCGCAAAAAGAAAAGTGCTTAAAATACATAAATATAAATAATTCATGAGAGCAGTCGTTTTGACTGCTCGTTTTCTTTTTAGTGCAAATTATTTAAAAGTATGTTATAATAAGCCTTACAAAACAAAAACGGAGGATATAATGGATTATTCACAGATTCTTTCACAGCAGTTTAATATTAAAGAGGAGTATGCAAAGAACATCATCACATTGCTTGATGACGGCAACACTATTCCTTTTATTGCACGATACAGAAAGGAAATGCACGGTTCAATGGATGACCAGTTGATTCGTGAATTTGCCGAAAAGCTTGAATATCTAAGAGGACTTGACAAGCGCAGAGATGAAATCCGTTCACTCATTGACGCACAGGAAAAGCTTACCGATGAAATCAACCTTGCACTTGACAAGGCTGCCACGCTAAGCGAACTTGAGGATATTTACCGCCCGTACCGTCCAAAGAGAAAGACAAGGGCGTCAATTGCAAAGGAAAAGGGACTTGAACCGCTTGCTAACGATATTTTAAAGCAGGAAAAAGGTTTTGATCCGTCAAAGTCGGCAGTTGATTATATTGACGAAGAAAAGGGAGTTACCTCCGTTGAAGATGCAATTCAGGGCGCAATGGATATCATTGCAGAACTTGTGTCGGATAATGCGGAAATCCGTAAGAGAATAAGAAATCTTACAAACGCAAACGGGGTGCTTGTGTCTGTTGCAACAGATGAAGAAAAGGACAGCGTTTACAAAAATTATTATGACTACAAAGAGCCTGTTAAAAAGATTGCAGGTCACAGAGTACTTGCCGTGAATCGTGGCGAAAAAGAGGGATTTCTCAAAGTCAGCGTTGAAACCGACAGCGAAAAACCGCTTAATTCAATTTTCAGAGCAATGATTACAGACAAAAATCAGCTTTGTTCAGACATTATCCGTGAGGCTTGCACAGACGCTTATCAGCGGCTTATTTATCCGTCAATTGAGCGTGAGGTCAGAAACGACCTTACAGATACCGCCTCCGAAAATGCTATGAAGGTTTTTGCCGTAAACCTCAAGCAGTTGCTTATGCAGCCGCCTGTAAAGGGCAAAACCGTGCTTGCACTTGATCCGGGATATCGCACAGGCTGTAAGACTGCCGTTGTTGACAGCACAGGCAAGGTGCTTGATACAACCGTAATTTATCCTACACATTCAGACAAAAAAATTCAGGAGTCAAAGCAGACCTTGCTCCGCCTCATTAAAAAGCATCATGTTGATATTATTTCAATCGGCAACGGTACTGCAAGCAAGGAAACCGAGATGTTCACAGCCGAAACAATCAAAGAGGCTGACCACCCCGTTTATTATATGGTAGTCAGCGAGGCAGGTGCGTCGGTTTATTCGGCATCAAAGCTTGCCGCAACAGAACTTCCCGACCTTGACCTCACACTCAGAAGTGCCGTGTCAATTGCAAGACGACTTCAGGATCCTCTTGCAGAGCTTGTAAAGATTGAGCCTAAGGCAATCGGTGTCGGTCAGTATCAGCACGATATGCCGCAGAAAAAACTCGGTGAAACACTTGACGGTGTTGTAGAGGACTGCGTAAACTCGGTTGGTGCAGATCTTAATACGGCATCGCCTGCACTTTTATCGAGAGTGTCTGGACTTAACGCAACCGTGTGCAAGAATATTGTTGCTTACCGTGAAGAAAACGGTGCGTTCTCATCAAGAGCAGAACTCAAGAAAGTTCCGAAACTCGGACCTAAAGCGTTTGAGCAGTGTGCAGGATTTTTGCGTGTTCCCGAAAGCAGAAATCCGCTTGACAACACAGGCGTTCACCCCGAAAGCTACAAGAGTGCAAAAGAACTTTTAGGACTTCTTGAATATTCTGACAAAGAAATAAAATCAGGCAACTTCTCCGATATTCAGCAGAGAGTAAAGGCAAAGGGAACAAAGTCACTTGCCGATGTTCTCGGAATCGGACTTCCGACCCTTGACGATATTGTAAAGGAACTTTCCAAACCGGGCAGAGATCCCCGTGATGAACTGCCTGCACCAATGCTCAGAAGCGATATTCTCGACATCAAGGATTTGAAAGAGGGAATGGAGCTTAAAGGCACAGTCAGAAATGTAATCGACTTCGGCGCATTTGTCGATATCGGTGTTCATCAGGACGGACTTGTTCATATTTCGCAGATTTGCGATAAGTACATCAAGCACCCGAGCGAAGTTCTCAAAGTCGGTGATGTTGTAAATGTAAAGGTTCTTTCAGTTGATCCCGAAAAGAACAGAATTTCTCTCACAATGAAATTTTAATGCGAATAAAGCAAAAAGACAGTCCTATTGTTCCGCAAATCACCTTTGCATTATTCCGCAACTGTTGATATTGTTCCGCAAAAGTGGTTTTTAGTTATGCCAAAAACCTAAATATATAAAATAGGAGAAAAATATGTGTTTTATATGTGATAGGATTGAAATGATAAAAAACGGTTCAAATCCGTATTTTGTGAAAGAACTTGACACAGGTTATGTTGTTATAGGTGACAATCAGCATTTTTACGGATACACGCTGTTCCTTTATAAAAACCACAGCAAGACGGAGTTGTTTCAGTTGAAAATTCCCGAACGCAATAAGTTTTTAGAGGAAATGTCAGTTGTTGCAGAGGCGGTTTCAAATGCTTTCGGTGCAGAAAAGATAAATTACGAACTGCTTGGAAACGGAGAAGCGCATTTGCATTGGCATCTGTTTCCGAGAAGAAAAGGCGATATCGAAAACTACGGCAACAACGGTGCAGGTCCTGTTTGGTGGTATCCTATGGAGAAAATGTACAGCGACAGTAATAAACCGTCTGACAAAGAACTTTTAAAAATGAAAAATCTGCTTTTGAATGAACTTGAAAAACTTATATAAAAAGATATTTTTCAAAGAGCGTTGTGACAAAGTTCGGGCAATAGTTTTATAGAGAACGAGGTGTGCTTATGAAAAAGGCGGTTGCAATAATTTGTACTATTGTTATTTTTGCGTTTTATTTAAGCGTGTCGAATTGTTGAATCAATCGAAAAAGTGTATCGCCTTATTGAAAGCAGTTGAGTAAAAACAAAGGCTGACGAGAAATCGTCAGCCTTTTGTGTGTAATATTCGGTAATTATTCAGCCTTTTACTGCATATGATTTTCAAGGTGATTTTTCAATGCGGCAAAGGTTTCGTCGCTGATAATGTGTTCCATTTTGCAGGCATCTGCAGCGGCAGTTTCGGGATTAACTCCGAGCTTAACAAAGAGCTTTGAAAGAACGGTGTGTCTTTCATATGTTTTTTCTGCAATTTCCCTGCCGAGGTCGGTGAGAATAAGCGAGCCGTCATCGCCGACTTTAAGATAGCCGCCCTCTTTGAGAAGACCAACGGCACGGCTGACGCTCGGCTTTGAATATCCCATTTCTTCACATACATCAATTGATCTTATATAATTGCTCTTTTTTGAAAGAACATATATTGTTTCAAGGTACATTTCACCTGATTCTTTTAATTGCATAGTCTGCACTCCTTTACATCGTCTAATCATATCATAATATGAACAAAAAATCAATAAAATAAATTACGCTTTCAATAATTATGAAAAAATGATTTACCGAAATCAACAAAAATAATATCTGAATTACAGATGTGAAATATTCAATTTGCCAAAATTCAAAATAAAATAAAATTTTTTCGCAAGCCTATTGACATATTTCGAGTTTTATAGTACCATATAATCGGTTAGCGAGAGCTAACCTTTGATTAACGAATATTGTTAGTATCTGCTAACTTAAAGGAGATTGATTTTATGATGCCTTTGATGTTTGCTAACACAGGTGAAACCAATATTATAAAGAAAGTCGGAGGTTCTCCCGAGGTTAAAAAGCACCTTGAAAATCTCGGTTTTGTTGCCGGCGGAGAGGTTACCGTTATTTCGTCACTCGGCGGAAATGTTATCGTTAATGTAAAGGAAACACGGGTTGCAATCAGCGAAGAAATGGCTCGTAAAATTATGATTTGATTCTATGTAACAAACACACGGCGGAGTTGTTCCGAGAGGTGTTTTTATACGGCTTTATGCTGAAATTAAGACGGAGGAAACTGTTATGAAAACTTTAAAACAGGCAAAAGTAGGTGAAACCGTAAAGGTTGTTAAGCTTCACGGTGAAGGTGCTGTCAAACGCAGAATTATGGATATGGGCATCACAAAGGGTGTTGAAATTTACATCAGAAAAGTTGCTCCGCTCGGAGATCCGATTGAAATTACTGTAAGAAATTATGAACTTTCGCTCAGAAAAGCCGATGCTGAAATGATTGAAGTTGAGTAATTTATACTTATAAATCCTACGGGAGAAATCCCGTATTTTTATAACATTACGGTTAGCTTTTGCTAATCTAAGAGAGGATAACTGATATATGGAAATTAAAATTGCTCTTGCAGGTAACCCTAACTGCGGTAAGACAACTTTGTTTAACGCACTCACGGGTTCCAATCAGTTTGTCGGTAACTGGCCCGGCGTAACTGTTGAGAAAAAAGAGGGTAAGCTCAAAAAGCACAAGGATGTTACAATCATGGACTTGCCCGGTATCTATTCACTTTCACCTTATACTCTTGAAGAGGTTGTTGCCCGTAACTATCTTGTCGGTGAACGCCCCGATGCGATTCTCAACCTTATTGACGGTACTAACCTTGAAAGAAACCTTTACCTCACAACACAGCTTACGGAACTCGGTATCCCTGTTGTTGTGGCAATCAATATGATTGACCTCGTTAAGAAGAACGGCGATTCAATCAACATTGATGAGCTTTCAAGACAGCTTGGTTGTAAGGTTGTTGAAATTTCAGCTCTTAAAGGCACAGGCATTATGGAAGCTGCCGAGGCCGCAATCAAAGCCGCAGGCTCAACAAAGACAATCCCCATGCACAGCTTTAACGGTGTTGTCGAACACGCAATCGCTCACATTGAAGAGGCGGCTGTTCACAATATGCCCGAGGAACAGCAGCGTTGGTACGCTATCAAGATTTTTGAGCGTGACGACAAGGTCCTTGCAAAGCTTGACATTCCGCAGAATGTTATTGACCACATTGAAAAAGATATTCAGGCGGCTGAAAAAGAGCTTGATGATGACGCAGAGAGTATCATCACTAATGAGAGATACATCTACATTGCCTCAATCATCAAGAGCTGTTATAAGAAGAAAAACAAGGGTAAGCTTACAACATCGGACAAGATTGATAAGGTTGTAACCAACCGTTGGCTCGGCCTTCCGATTTTTGCGGTTATTATGTTCCTTGTTTACTACATCTCAATGCAGACAGTAGGTACTGCCGCAACTGACTGGGCAAATGACGGTCTTTTCGGTGACGGCTGGCACCTTTTCGGTATCGGCTCATCACAGGCTGCCGAGGCTGAAGAAACCTACGGTGATTCAGATGCAATTATCGAGGCGTTCAATGCTCAGTACGGTAATGACGACATTGCAGAAGCGATTGACCTTGAATCTAAAAATTATTCCGAAGATGCCGCTAAGGCCGCTCTTACAGAGCTCGTAAATCTCACACCTTCAGACGCAAGTGTTACATATTCTGTTCAGGATGAAGAAACTCTTGAAATTACAGAAACTCCCGATACTAAGAAATCTGCTCTTGAAAAGGCTGTTTCAAACTACCTCAACACAGATTATAAAGAGGGTTACGGCGCTCCCGATGCCGCAACATACGGAATCTGGGTTCCCGGTATTCCAAAACTTATTGAGAACGGTCTTAACCAAATCAATTGTGCAGACTGGCTTCAGGGTCTTATCCTTGAAGGTATCGTAGCCGGTGTAGGTGCGGTCCTCGGATTTGTTCCGCAGATGCTTGTACTCTTCATTCTCCTTGCTTTCCTCGAAAGCTGCGGTTATATGGCTCGTATCGCATTCGTACTCGACCGTATCTTCCGTAAGTTCGGTCTTTCGGGTAAGTCGTTTATCCCAATGCTTGTCGGCACAGGCTGCGGTGTTCCGGGTATCATGGCATCCCGTACAATCGAGAATGAGCGTGACCGCCGTATGACTATTATGACAACAACATTCATTCCCTGCGGTGCTAAACAGCCGTTCATCGCTATGATTGCAGGTGCTATCTTCGGTGGTTCACCGTGGATTGCAACATCGGCTTACTTCATCGGTATGGCTGCAATCGTAGTTTCAGGCATTATGCTTAAAAAGACAAAGATGTTCTCAGGCGACCCCGCTCCGTTTGTAATGGAGCTTCCGGCTTATCATCTTCCGACAGTAGGCAACCTTCTCCGTTCAATGTGGGAGCGTGGCTGGTCATTCATCAAGAAAGCCGGCACAATTATTCTCCTTTCTACAATCTTTGTTTGGTTCACAACATACTTCGGATTTGTTGACGGTACATTCCGTATGCTCGGTGAGGACGAAATCGGAAACTCAATTCTTGCCGCAATCGGTAACGGTCTTGCATGGATTTTTGCACCGCTCGGCTGGGGCAACTGGCAGGCAACTGTTGCTTCTATCACAGGTCTTGTTGCTAAGGAAAACATTGTTGGTACAATGGGTATCCTTTATCCGGGCGGATGGACAGAAATCGGTGCCGCATTCACAGGACTCAGCGGTTTCTCGTTCCTTCTCTTCAACCTTCTCTGCGCTCCTTGCTTTGCCGCTATGGGTGCTATCAAGAGAGAGATGAACAACATCAAGTGGTTCTGGTTCGCAATCGGTTACCAGTGTGTATTTGCTTATGTAATTGCATTTATGGTATTCCAGTTCGGTTCAATCTTTGCAGGCGGTCTTAATGTAATCGGTCTTATCTTTGCCGTTGCAGTATTTGCATTTATGATTTATATGCTCGTAAGACCTTACAAAGAGGCTACAACTCTTAAGGTTAAGTCGGCTAAGAAGTAATAAATTTATTGATTAACAATGGGAGGAATAAATATGTTGGAATGGTTAGCGGCTAATATCGGCACAATCATTGTTGCATTGATAGTTATTGCCGTGATTGCTTTTGTGGTTTTCCGTATGGTAAAAGACAAAAAAGAGGGCAAATCCTCCTGCGGTGCAAACTGTGCGCACTGTGCATGCCGCGGTGACTGCCATAATCATAGGTAAATGTTTTGCAGGGGTGCAGTCCAAAAAGCTGCACCCTTTTTTGTTTGTTATTGAAATTATGAATTTGGTGTTGAAGAAATTATATGAGTAATGTGTATTCAGAACTATTCTGAATCGTAAAAAATAATGAGAGGTGATACGAAATGTATCTTGAAATCAAAAATATTCACAAATTCTTCGGCACAGGTGAGAACAGGACAGAGGTTCTCAAAGGCATAAACTGCAATATTGAAAAGGGCAGTATCTGTGTTTTGCTCGGTCCGTCAGGTTCGGGCAAATCAACACTTCTTAACATTATCGGCGGTATTGAAACTGCCGAGGAGGGCAGTATCTCAACCAACGGCGATACAATTGAAAATATGAACGAAAAACAGCTTTCACTCTACAGAAGAAAGCACCTCGGTTATGTTTTTCAGTCCTACAACCTCATTCCAAACCTTACTGTAAGGGAAAACATTGAAGTTGGTGCATATCTCAGCGACAATCCGCTAAATGTTGACGATTTGATGAAAACGCTCGGACTTTATGAACACAGAAACAAAATCCCGAATCAGCTTTCGGGTGGTCAACAGCAGAGAACATCAATCGGCAGAGCAATCGTGAAAAATCCCGACTTGCTCTTGTGTGATGAACCCACTGGTGCTCTTGACTACAAAACTTCAAAAGAAATCCTCAAGCTGATTGAAGATGTAAATAAAAAGTACGGTAACACCGTTATACTTGTGACTCACAATGACGCTATTAAAAATATGGCAGACAGAGTTATAAAACTCCGTGACGGTCAGATAAGACACGATATTGTCAATACGGAAAAAACTCCGGCACAAGAGCTTGACTGGTAGGAGGTGCGTTATGAGAAATCCTCTTACAAAACGAATACCCAGAGAAATAAAAAACGATTTGGGAAAATACATTGCACTTTTCCTCTTTCTGATTTTAAGCATAGGTTTTATTTCAGGCTTTCTTGTCGCAGGCGACAGCATGAAATCCGCCTTTGATAATTCTTTTGAAAAGTACAATGTTGAGGACGGTCACTTTTGTCTCGCCACAGAAATTGACGACAAAACAAAAGAAAATGTTGAAAACCTCGGCGTAAAACTCTACAAGAATTTTTATGTAAATAAAGACCTTGACAACGGCAATACTTTCAGATTATTCAAAAATCGTACAGATTTTAATGAGATTGCTGTTTTTGAGGGTAATCTTCCCGAAAATAACGGCGAAATTGCAATTGACAGACTTTATGCAGAAAACAATGAAATTAAAGTCGGCGACAAAATTAAAGTTGCCGATAAGGATATGACAATTTCCGCAACGGTTGCATTCTCTGATTACACATCTCTTTTCAAGAACAACACCGATATGATGTTTGATGCGAAGAAGTTTTCGGTTGCAGTTGTCACAGATTCCGATTTTAACAAAATTGCCGATGACAGCTACACTTATTGCTACTCGTGGATTGACAATGACAAAAATCTTTCAGACAGCAGGAAAAATGACCTGGGCGATGATGTGAAGGAAGAGCTTGCTAAAACAGGAATGCTCACAGATTTTGTAAAGCGTGCCGACAATCAGGCTATTATGTTCAGCGGTGACGATATCGGCAGTGACAAAACTATGATGCTTACATTGCTTTATGTTCTTATCATTGTATTCGGCTTTATATTTGCAATCACAAGCCGTGACACTGTCGAACAGGAAGCCTCGGTAATCGGTACACTCAGAGCGTCGGGCTACACAAGGGGAGAGCTTACAAGACATTACCTTGTTGTTCCCACACTTGTAACTTTTACGGCGGCTGTAATAGGCAATATTCTCGGTTATACGGCTATGAAAAATGTTGTGATGAATATGTATTATCACAGCTACAGTCTGCCGCCTTATCAGACCTTGTGGAACGGTGATGCGTTCATACTCACAACGGTGATTCCGTGTATCATAATTACACTTATCAATCTGTTTGTAATTGCAAAGGCATTGAGATTGCCTCCGCTCCAGTTCCTCAGACACGACTTCCATATGAAGAAAAAGAAAAAGGCGGCAAAGCTTCCGAATTTCAGATTTCTTACCCGTTTCCGTCTGAGAATTATTCTCCAGAACATTCCGTCATACATAATTATGGTGTTCGGAATTATGTTTGCAGGTCTGCTGTTATTCTTTGGACTTGCACTCAATCCGTTGCTTGCAAACTACAAAACAGAAGTTGTAAACAATATGATTTGCGATTATCAGTATGTTCTGAAAGCTCCTGTTGAAACAAGCAATGACGCTGCCGAAAAATTCTGTATGACAACGCTTTATGAGTCAAATGACGAAGAAATTTCAGCTTACGGAATTGAGGATGATTCTGAGTATCTTTCAAAGGCTAATGTTCCTAAAAAGAAAAATGAAGTTGTCGCATCACAGGGATATCTCGAAAAATACAGCCTTAAAGTAGGCGACAGGGTTACTTTAAAGGATAAGTACGGCGAGAATAAATACACATTCAAGATTGTCGGCAGTTACTACTATCCTGCGTCACTTTGTGTGTTTATGACAAACGATAACTTTAACGATGTTTTTGATAAGGATGAAGGATATTTTACAGGCTATTTCAGTAACGAAAAACTTAAAGATATTGACGACAAGTACATTGCAACAACAATCACTCAGAAAGACCTTACAACCGTAACGGATCAGCTTGACGATTCAATGGGTATGTCGTTCACACTTCTTGTAGGCTTCTCGGTTCTGATTTACATTATCCTTATGTATCTGCTTTCAAAGCTTGTTATCGAAAAGAACGAGCAGAATATTTCAATGCTGAAAATTCTCGGCTATTCAAACAGAGAGGCGAGCAAGCTGTATAACCGTGCAACAACGGTTGTGACAATAGGTGCAATCCTTGTAAGTGTTCCGCTGATATACTATGTTTTTGCAGGCTTGTACCATTACTTTATGTTTGAAATGAAGGGTTGGTTACCATATGTTGTACCGTGGTATGTATTTGTTGAAATGGCAGTAATCGGCATTATCTGCTATGCAATTATATACTTTATTCTTCAAAAGAAAATTAATAAAATCAAACTCTCACAGGCTTTAAAGAGTGACGATTAAAATTAAAAAATAAAAGGAGAGATAAATTTGGAGTATGTTTTTTACGGATTGCTTGCCTTGGCATTCATTGCGTTTGTGGTTCTCGTAATCAGAAGTTACAAGAAAAAGCTTGCAAGCGGATGTTGCGGTGCAAGTGACGAAAGCGTTAAGAAAAACAAGGTTGCCGATAAGGATAAGTCGCATTATCTCTATGAAAAAACTCTTGTTGTTGACGGAATGGTCTGCAAAAACTGTTCCGCAAGAGTAGAAAACGCACTCAATTCAATTGACGGTGTGTGGGCGGAAGCCGATGTTTCCTCCGGCAGGGTTACGGTCAGAATGAAAAGAGAAATTGAGGATAAAGTCCTCAAAAAGACAGTTAACGGTATAGGCGCGTACACCGTTATGAAGGTGGAGTAAGGCTTTTTAGGAGAAGAGAGGCGACCTTATGGCAGTATTGCAGAAAATTGATAATCCGTACGGTATGATACAGACTGTTGAACACGGCGAATCGTTCAGTATATACCGTTCACAGGACAGCACGGGCGATTGCGAGGTCACCGTGTACCCTGTATTTTCGGGCATTGAGCTTGTGTATTACGATGTTCATATGCAAAGTTGTGACATTAATCTTGCAAAGGGAAGAGAAATGCTCATCATCACGCATTGTCAGGAGGGCAGAATTGAGTTTGAATACAAAAACGGCGAATATCTTTACCTTGCGTCGGGTGATTTGTCAATACAGAAGAATACGGAGAACATCCGACACAGATATTGTCCGCTGAGCCACTACCACGGTGTGTCGGTTGCAATTGATATGAACCGTGTGCCAAGGTGTTTTTCGTGTATTCTTGACGATGTTTTTGTCAGCCCCGAAGAGCTTGAAATGAAATTCTGTTCCGAAAAGCCGTACTCAATTATGCGTGAAAATATCAGCATTGAGCATATTTTTTCGGAACTCTATTCCGTTCCCGAAAATATCCGAAAGGGTTATCATAAGGTTAAGGTGCTTGAACTTCTTTTGTTTTTGAGCGGTCTTGAATACAAGGGTGAGAGTGAGGAAAGACGGTATTTTTCACGCTCACAGGTTACCGCCGCAAAAGAGGCAAAAAAATATCTGCTTGCTCACCTTGACGAGCATATAACAATTACAGAGCTTGCCGATATGCTCGGTATCTCTTCAACTTCTCTCAAGATCTGTTTTAAGGGTGTCTACGGCGACACTATTAACGGCTACATAACGAACTGTAAAATGCAAAAGGCCGCCTCGCTTTTGAAAAACACCGACAAAAGTGTGCTTGAAATTGCAGGAATTGTCGGCTACAACAACGGCAGTAAGTTTGCGGGTGCTTTCAGAAGGGTGATGAACAAATCGCCGAATGAGTACAGAAAATCGCTCGTCTGAACAGAGCCTTATATGTCCGTAAAGAGCAGTAAAAAGACTTTGTAAGGTGCTATAATAACATTGTCGAAAAGATACGCCTATAATTAAAGTACAGATGTTACCCACCGCCAAAGCGGCGTGAAACATCGCAGAGTTTCATTCTGAGTATGAAACTCTGAGGAGCTAACGCTCCTTGCATTACTTGCAAGCTGTCGCAATCACTGCTTTTTGCAAGCAAAAGCAGGTGCATTGCTCCGCTTTAAATCATTTCGACAGACTGCGGAAATATCCGCAGAGTATTTGATGATTACTTTGCCGGGTAATTATTCATAATATCTCTTCTCCTTTCAGGGACAGCGTTTGCTGTCCCTAAATCTTTGCTGAAATTGTTTGTCCGTTTGGAGCATAGAAAACCCTTTGAGAGCCGATAATAATATTGACCGATGGTATATTATTAACTGTAAGATAAAGACAACAAACAAGTCTTGCTTATGGAATTAAGTTAGCAAAAGCTAACTATAAAACAGTTATCGGATAATCACTGTGGTGTATTTATTCAATTCAACTCTATTCAAATCATTCATTCAATTTTTAGAGGAAAAGATGTCAGAGGATTTAATTATCAAGCATTGTTCCCCAACGCTTGCAGGAATAAAAACGGCTAATCTTTTCAACTGTCCGTACTCGTCACGGCTTGAGTGCGAATGTGATGTAAGAAGGCTGAATAAAATGTTCTGCAAAAAGGGAATAAAAGTTTTGCCACTGAAATTCAGCAACGGAAAGGCTTTAATCTATATTTTTCGCCCGTCCAAGCTTGCTGTTGATTTGTCCGATAAATATGCGTGTAAGCTGCTTAAATCGCAGGGGTATCATTCACATGATGCCGCACGCTGTATAAGGGAGCTTCGCCACCGTCTTAAAGACTCAGACGAGTTTCCTCACGAAATCGGATTGTTCCTCGGTTATCCTCCCGAAGATGTCCGCGGCTTTATTCTTCATAAAGGAAATTGCTGTAAATGTTCAGGCTGCTGGAAGGTTTACGGTAATGAAGAAAAAGCAGTCAAAGAATTTGCCAAATTCAAAAAATGTTCTGACATCTATTACTCTAAGTGGTTACAAGGCACACCTATCCAAAAGCTGACGGTTGCGTGTAACTGATTTAAGGTGCAATTAACTATTAAACTGAAAGGTGAGTACAGAAATATGAGTAAAGTAGCAGTAGTATTCTGGAGTGGTACAGGCAACACGGAGCAGATGGCAGAAGCCGTTGCCGAGGGTGCAAAGTCCGCTGGCGCAGAAGTTACTCTTGCAAATGTAAACGATTTTGATTCTTCATCGGTCGCCGATTTTGACGGCATTGCATTCGGCTGTCCCGCAATGGGTGCAGAGGTTCTTGAGGACAGCGAGTTTGAGCCTGTTTTCAATGAATGTGAAAGTGCATTAAACGGCAAAAGCATTGCCCTCTTCGGCTCATACGGCTGGGGTGACGGCGAATGGATGAGAAACTGGGAGGACACCTGTAAGGGTGACGGTGCAAACCTTGTTTGCGAAAGCGTTATCTGTAACGATGCTCCCGATGACGACGCCCTTGAGGCTTGCAAAAAGCTTGGCGCATCACTAGCTTAACTTAGGCTGTAAGTATTCAAATAGTTAATACCAATTTCATAATTTCATAAAAACGCCTGTTTACACCTGTAAGCAGGTGTTTTTATTTGTTCGTTATTATTATTTTATATTCTGTTTGCGAATTATGAATAAGACTTTAAAAAATCCTGCAAAAATTCCCTTTGTTTATTCCAAAAAAACTTGATTTTAAAGCTTTGTTGTATTAAAATAGGCAATGGATACATATAGAAAAGGAAGTAATTGGTATGCTTACATTAGACAAAATCTATCACGCATCATATGTTTTGAAGGATGTTATCAGACAGACTAATATCGTTCAGGCAAGGGGTATTTGTGATGATTGTGATATTTATCTCAAACCCGAAAATCTTCAGATTACAGGTTCATTCAAGGTAAGAGGTTCAGGTTACAAGATTTCTCAGCTTACCGAAGAAGAAAAGGCAAGAGGTGTTATTGCCTGTTCTGCTGGCAACCACGCTCAGGGTGTTGCACTTGCCGCTACAAAGTACGGAATCAAGTCGCTCATCTGTCTTCCTGACGGTGCGCCTATTTCAAAGGTTGAGGCTACTAAGAACTACGGAGCCGAGGTTTGCATGGTTCCGGGTGTTTATGATGACGCTTATAACGAGGCTTTAAGACTTCGTGATGAAAAGAACTATACATTCATCCATCCGTTTGACGATGAAAATGTTATTGCAGGTCAGGGTACAATCGGTATCGAAATTATGAACGAAATGCCCGATGTTGACGCTGTTGTATGTGCAATCGGCGGCGGCGGACTTATTTCGGGTGTTGCCTGTGCAATCAAGAGCCTTAATCCTAACATTAAGGTTTACGGTGTTCAGGCAGAGGGCGCTCCTTCAATGGTTGAGTCGATCAAGAACGGCGAGCCTGTTCATCTTGACAGCGTTTCTACAATTGCCGACGGTATTCAGGTTAAAGAACCGGGTGAGCATACATTTGAATATGTGAAGAAGTATGTTGACGATATCGTAACGGTAAGCGATGACGAAATTTCATCTGCAATTCTCAAGCTTATTGAGTCGCAGAAGATGATTGCCGAGGGCGCAGGCGCAGCTCCCTTAGCTGCTGTAATGTTCAACAAGCTCCCTGTTAAGGGCAAGAAGGTTGTTTGCGTTGTATCAGGCGGTAACATTGATGTTACAATCCTTTCAAGAGTTATCAAGCGTGGACTTCTTATGACAGGCAGACAGCAGACTGTTTGCGTTGAACTTCAGGATAAGCCCGGTCAGCTTGTTGCCGTTTCAAATATCATTGCAGAAAAGGGTGCAAATGTAATTTCTATCCACCACGAAAGAGGCGGAGAGGGTACGGATGTAAACGGTTGTTACCTCCGTGTTGTTCTTGAAACAAGAGATTTTGCTCAGATTAAAGAAATTCACGATGCACTTGTTGACGCAGGCTTTAAGCTTGTTTAATCAGTAATTTTTAATATATTGACAGGAGGTCATTATAATGGAAAAGGTTTATACTAAAAATGCTCCCGATGCTATCGGTCCGTATTCACAGGCTGTAAAGGTAAACGGTCTTGTTTTTACATCGGGTCAGATTGCAATTAACCCTGCAACAGGCAATGTTGAGGCTGCAACAATTGAGGCTCAGACAGAACAGGTTTGCACAAACCTTAAAAATGTTCTTGAGGCATCAGGCAGTTCACTTGAAAAAGCTGTTAAGACAGTTTGTTTCTTAAAAAATATGGAAGATTTCGGTGCTTTCAATGAGGTTTACGGCAAGTATTTCACATCAAAGCCGGCAAGAAGCTGTGTTGCAGTAAAACAGCTTCCAAAGGATGTCCTTGTTGAAGTTGAAGTTATTGCAGAAGTTTAATTCCGATTAAGAATTAAAATAATATCCGTATAAAGATTACAATCCCGATTAACCGTAAAAAGTTAATCGGGATTTTTGCGTTTATATTTGAAATATATGTTGTTATGAGAATGTAGAGGTGGATATTATCCGCCCGCACGGCGAGCCGCCGTACCCAATTCGTGTAGATAGTTTGTAATGCCCACAAAACATATCATGCCCGAGCGTAGCATTGTAATTGTTTGTACAATTTATCAACAATATTTTTTAAAATAAAAAAATCGGGAACAAGAATTTGCGTTTGTACACAAACCTTACTCCCGAAATTATCGAACAATTTAATTCTATTAGCCGACAGCCTTTAAAAGCTCGTCAACCTTATTTGTCTTTTCCCATTCAACACCAAGCTCTTCTCTGCCCATATGACCGTAAGCGGCAAGTGGGAGATACTTTGTTTCCGTGAGCTTGAGCTGTCTGATGATAGACTGCGGACGGCAGTCAAATACCTTTTCAACAGCGTTTGCCAGTTCTTCGTTTGAATATTTTGATGTGCCGAATGTGTCAACCATTATTGAAACAGGCTTTGCAACACCGATTGCATATGCAAGCTGAATTTCGCACTTCTTGGCAAGCTTGGCGGCAACAATGTTCTTAGCAATATATCTTGAGTAGTAAGCGGCACTGCGGTCAACCTTTGTCGGATCTTTACCGCTGAATGCACCGCCGCCGTGACGAGAAAATCCGCCGTAGGTATCAACAATAATCTTTCTGCCTGTAAGACCTGAGTCGCCGACCGGGCCGCCGATTACAAATCTGCCTGTCGGGTTTACGAAAATCTTTGTGTTCTCGTTCATAAGCTCAGCAGGGATAATCGGTTTGATAACATACTCGATAAGGTCTTTTCTAATCTGCTCAAGTGTAACATCTTCATCATGCTGTGTTGAAATTACAACCGTGTCAATGCCGACAATCTTGTCATCGTCATATTCAACAGTAACCTGAGTTTTGCCGTCGGGACGGAGATATGAAAGAGTGCCGTCTTTTCTTACCTTTGTAAGCTGTTTTGCAAGCTTGTGGGCAAGAGAAATTGGCATCGGCATAAGTTCGGGTGTTTCATCACACGCATAACCGAACATCATGCCCTGATCACCTGCACCAATCTGATTGTCGGTATCGCTTTCGCCGTCTTTAAGCTCAAGGCTTTCGTTTACGCCCATTGCAATGTCGGGTGACTGTGCGTCAATTGATGTGAGAACCGCACAGGTGTTGCCGTCAAAACCGCACTTCGGATCGTTGTAACCTATGTTGTTTACAACCTTTCTTGCAACATCTGCGATGTCAACATAGCAATCGGTTGAAATTTCACCCATAACATGAATCATGCCTGTTGTAGCCGTAACCTCGCAAGCAACATGAGCGTTTTTATCCTGAGAGAGGATTTCGTCAAGAACTGCGTCGGAAATCTGGTCGCACACTTTGTCGGGATGACCTTCCGTTACAGATTCGGATGTAAATAAATGTTTAGCCATTTAGAAAACTCCTTCCAAAAAAATAAGCACCGTTCTTCCGAAAGGTGCTGTGTTTACTCATCTTTCGGTAAATACCGCAGGATTTGGCACCTTGCATATGCAGGTTGCCGGACTTCACAGGGCCTGTCCCCTCAGTCACTCTTGATAAGATCATTCTTATTCAATTCTATAAATAGATTATACAGTATCTTTCGACAAATTTCAAGATTAATTTGCAATTTAAAAAAGGTAAAAATAGTAAATATTTCAGCCGTTTGGATTGAAAATTTTAACTTATAGTGCTAAAATTAACCCGAGGTGACTGAAAATGAGTATTGCCGTGAGAGAATACGGGGAAAATGATATTACGGGTATGATTTCCGTATGGAATGAAGTTGTAAGGGACGGAGTTGCCTTTCCGCAGACTGAAGAACTTGATTTTGAAAGCGGAAAAAAGTTTTTTGCAGAACAAAGCTGTTGCACAGTTGCAGTCGATGAAAACGGCGAGGTTCTCGGAATGTATATTCTTCATCCGAATAATGTCGGCAGATGCGGTCATATTTGTAATGCAAGCTATGCGGTTTCCTCATCGTCAAGGGGAAAAGGTGTCGGCAGAAAGCTTGTGTCGGATTGTCTTAAGCGTGCTAAAAAATACGGTTTCAAAATTTTGCAGTTTAACGCTGTTGTAAAAACCAACAAACCTGCAAGAAAACTTTATGAAAGCCTTGGCTTTGTAAAACTCGGAGTTATTCCGAAAGGCTTTTTGATGAAAGACGGTCACTATGAGGACATCTGTCCTTATTATAAAGAACTTTAAAATTTCAATTTAATCAGGAGGACAAGAGATATGATTATTGATTTTAAAAATATGGAAGAGCAGATTTTGCCGAATTTTAAAGGCGGAGAAAAGGCATATGCCGTAAAGAAATTCACGGATGACAGAAATATGATTATGCACGGTCGCCTTGAAAGCGGTGCGTCAATCGGACTTCACACTCACGAGGGTAACTGCGAAATGTTCTACATTATTGAGGGAACAGGCAAGGTGCTTATGGACGGCGAGTATGAAAGGGTTGAGGCAGGCGTGTGCCACTATTGCCCGAAAGGTCATACACACAGCCTTATTAATGACAGCGACTCTGACCTTGTGTTCTTTGCAGTTGTTGCAGAGCAGAAGTAATTTTATTTTAGATTTTTAATTTCCGATTATTCTCTGTTGTATCTCAAATCCCTGGGCAAAAACTAAAACAGGGGTGATTACGGTGAACAGAACTGCAGAAATACTCGGAGAAAAATGGGATTTGCCGCTTGGTTTTACAATGGCACTCGGCGAAAATCCCGACGCAATGTTTGTCTTTTCAAGTATGCCGAAAAAGCACCGTGACAGGTGCATTGACAGGGCGAGAAACGCAAATTCCCGTTGTGAAATGCAGAGAATCGTATCGGATATAGCACAAAAATCTTTTACCGATTTTATAGGTTGACAAAAAAGCAACGGAGCGGAAACTTCGTTGCTTTTAAACTGTTATTTGGTATTATTCATTTGTACTTCTATAAAATTCATTTTCACCGATAAGCTCGCTTGCATTTCTCCAACGAACTTTCTTTGAGCAGATGACCGTGCCTTTATAATTGTGTATGTCATCTTCCTTTACATCACCATTATCGCACCAATAAATAAGACCGTCTTTTATGAAAAATGATGCGTCCAATATTTCACAGGTGTAGTTCGGATTTACAGGGTACATTCTTATATACTCAAGTTCCGAAAACTCAAGTTCAAGTGCGGAAATATCATCAAATTGTCGCTGAATAAGAACAGTTAGTGTTCGTTTTGTATTTGTGGGAAGCATTGACAGGTTTTTATCAACATATGCCCCGCTTGAATATTTCATTTCTTTTATGCAACTGTCGTGAAATCCGATAATTTCTTTCATGAAATTGTCAATTTCATGCTGTGTACGAAGTTCGTTCCACATAGATATCAACCTACAATCAATAGGAGTATATCAATATTATACGGCATTTTAATTTTCAATTATATTAGCAAACTGTACAATTATTTTCTGATTGTTTTGTTGATAAAGATAATTGAGTCGTGTTTTTTATTGACTTTCAGTGCGGAGGAATTTATAATGGTAATATTGATTTTTCGGAGGTGCTCTTATGACGATAAAATGTTTTGACAAATTGCCCGATGAGGCGGTCAAAATCAGAACGCTTGTTTTTGTTGAAGAACAGGGGTTCAAGGATGAATTTGACAGCATTGACGAGATTGCAACGCACATTGTAATGTTTGACGGTGACAATTCCGTTGCTGTGGGAAGATTCTTCCCGTCAGAAAACGAGGGCGAATATATTGTCGGACGGGTTGCCGTTAAAAAAGAGTACCGTGGCAAAAATCTCGGAGCTGAAATTTTGAAAGCCTGCGAGGACGAAATCGCAAAAATCGGCGGTACTGCCGTCACGGTTTCGGCTCAGGTTCAGGCTGAAAATTTTTATAAAAAGCAGGGCTATGTGTCGGTGGGTGAAACCTATTTTGATGAGCATTGCCCACACATCAAGATGATTAAAAATCTTTAACAAACTGACAAAACAAGGCGGATGAAGTGTTGCTTCACCCGCTTTTTGCTTATCTGTACTTTTCAACAAAATCGGCGATAAACTTTTTGAAAACGCTTGCCTGTGAAATTTCCATCTCTTTGCAAAGTTTTCGAAATTCTTCAACAAGGTCTTTCGGTGCAGAAAATGAAATCTGGCTGTAAACCTTTTCGTTATATCTGCGTTTTACTTCGGTTGATGTGAAAGTTTTCTTCTTTTCTTCCATAAAAATTCCTCCTCAAAAACAAAACTGCATTTAATAATTTCATTGTTTTCCTGCAAATTACATTGATATTTTCAATGTAACTATATTATACAAAAGCCTGCTGTCCCATTATCCTCCCTATGATTCTGAAAATATAGATTTTGTTGACAGCTGAAAAGTGAAATTGTTTCGAATTTACTTGTATTGAAGGTGAAATTATAATATAATAAGCATTGTTATGTAAATTTTGTTATGTTATTTATTAACGGAGAAAACTATGACTGAAAAAGAAAAAATGCTTAATTCACAGATGTATAACGCAATGAGTGAGAAACAGCTTCGTAACGAACGCTGTTCGGTTAAAAATCTTTGCAGAGAGTACAACAATCTTCCGTTTGAAGATGAAGAGACTCAAAAAATTCTGATAAAGAAAATTGTCGGCAGTACAAAGGAAAATTTCTACATTACCGCTCCGTTCTGGTGCGACTACGGCTACAATATCGAACTCGGTGAGAATTTCTATTCAAACCACAATATGGTGATTCTCGACTGTGCAAAGGTGAAATTCGGCGACAATGTTTTTGTTGCACCAAACTGCGGATTTTACACGGCAGGTCATCCTGTTGATTATCCGAGAAGAAACGCAGGCTTTGAATATGCCTATCCGATTACCGTCGGCGACAATGTGTGGATTGGCGGAGGAGTTCAGGTTATGCCGGGAGTCACAATCGGAAGTAATGTTGTAATCGGCGGCGGAAGCGTTGTTGTAAAGGATATTCCGTCCGACTGCGTAGCTGTGGGAAATCCGTGCAAGCCTATCCGAAAAATCACGGACGAGGATATGAAAACCTGTTTTGACAAAAGTATGAATAAATAACTTCAAGTGAGGATTTTATGGAGCTTAAAAGTAACGAAGAAAAAATTACCCGTGCATTGCTCGTCAGTGTTGACACGGGTGAATATGACGCACAGGCGTCACTTGACGAACTTTTTGAACTTGTAAAAAGTGCGGGAGCAGATCCCGTTTTGTCGGTAACGCAGAATCTGCAAAAAATTGAAAAGGGTACTTTTGTCGGCACAGGCAAGCTTGCCGAGATTGCCGAAATCTGCGAATCACAGGAGATAGATTTGCTTGTGTTCGACAGCGAGCTTTCTCCGACACAGATTAAAAATATCGAGGCTGAAACAGATGTCAGAGTAATTGACCGAACAACGCTTATTCTCGATATTTTTGCCCAGAGAGCAAGGTCAAAAGAGGGCAAGCTTCAGGTTGAGCTTGCACAGCTTAAATATATGCTCCCAAGACTTACGGGTAAAGGTATCGCAATGTCAAGACTCGGCGGCGGTATCGGCACAAGAGGTCCGGGTGAAACAAAGCTTGAAACCGACAGACGACACATCCGCAGAAGAATTGAAAGCCTGAAAGAAGAACTTTCAGACCTTGAAAAGCATCGTCAAATGTTGCGTTCACGCAGAAAAAAGGACGGTGTAATAACCTGTGCGATTGTCGGCTACACAAACGCAGGCAAGTCAACTCTTATGAACTGCCTTACTGACGCAGGCGTGCTTGCACAGGATAAGCTTTTTGCAACGCTTGACCCCACCTCAAGAGCGTTGAAGCTTCCTAGCGGTGTAACCGTTATGATGATTGACACGGTAGGACTTGTTCGCAGACTTCCGCACCACCTTGTTGAAGCATTCCGCTCAACCCTTGAAGAGGCGGCACAGTCGGATATTATTCTAAATGTATGCGACGCATCAAGTGACGAGGCGAGAACACATATGCAGGTTACAACCGACTTGCTTGAATCCCTCGGCTGCGGTGACACACCGATTATAACCGTTCTCAACAAGTGCGATTTGCTCGATGAAACAACGCTTGCACAGGACTTTAAAGCCTGTGTTCGCATAAGCGCAAAGAACGGCACGGGCATAGACGAACTTCTTAATGCAATTGAGAACAATCTTCCTGTCAGAATGAAAAGAGTGAAAATTCTTCTTCCGTTTGCACAGGCAGGTCTTGCAAATGAAATCCGCAACAAAGGCACTCTCATTTATGAAGAATATGTTGCCGAAGGACTTTCTGTTGAGGCTGTTGTTGACGAAGCACTTTATGCTAAACTTGCAAAATATGAATGTGAATAACTTAAAATTTATTTAATTTGACATTCTGTTTTTTGGTTGTTATAATTATTGTGAAAGGAAAATGATATGTCATTCTTTGATATGATTCAATCATTTGACACCTCGGTTCTTGAATTTATTCAGAATACATTTAAATGCTCTTTTCTTGATCCGATTATGGCTTTTTTCAGCTATGTGGGTGAAATGGGACTTTTCTGGATTGCAGTCGGCATTGTGTTTATAATTTTCAAAAAAACTCGCTCAATGGGAGTTATGATGCTTGTTGCAATGGCAATCGGCTTTCTTATCGGTGAAATCGGAATAAAAAATCTTATAAACCGACCACGGCCGTTTATGGTGAATACCGATTATACGGCGAAACCGTCTGTGTTGAATCCCGACTGTGGACTCAACATAGCCATTCCGTCAGGCAGCAGTTTTCCGTCGGGACACAGCTGTTCGTCGCTTGCGGCGGCTACCGTTATGCTCATCAAGGACAAACGGTTCGGAATACCGGCACTTGTGATTGCACTTTTGATTGTGTTCTCAAGACTTTATAACTATGTTCATTATCCGTCAGATGTTCTCTGCGGAATGTTACTCGGTGTGATTTGTGCCGTTGTCGTTGTGCTTGTGTTTAAAAAGACAGGTCTTGACAACAGGCTGTCACCGCAAGAGGTCAAAGAAGGCTGATTTTATGAAAAATTACAGATTTGTAGGCAAAACTTCAAAAGAAGAATTTCTCATCAAGGGAATAAATGTTTTCAACGAGCGTTGGGTTCACGAGGGCAGCTGTGCCACCGTTACAAATCCTCAGAACGGCAAAAGCTATGTATTTTCAAAGTACATAAGCGGAGGAGTTGAGTTTGTTGCAGGAAAGGACGCAAGCGGTTACTGGCTGTTCTTTGTTGAGGTATAAAACTGTAAAATTCTTTGAAAGAATAATATATATTGGGAGTAAATTTTAAAAATGGAAAACGAAAAATTACTGGCAAAAAATTTGTTTGATTATAGCAGGACTATTGCAAAGCCCTTGCTTGAAACCGTTGATTATCCGTGGGAGGCTCTTCCGAAAATAAGCGAATTTATCATTGAACTCGGAAAAACTCTTGATCCCGAAATCTACGAGCAGAGGGGAGAAAATGTGTGGGTTGCAAAGAGTGCAAAGGTTTTTGACTCCGCATATCTCGGCGGACCGCTCATCATCTGTGAAGATGCCGAAATCAGACAGTGTGCTTTTATCAGAGGCAACGCAATTGTCGGAAAAGGTGCAGTTGTGGGCAACTCAACAGAGCTTAAAAATTCAATTCTTTTTGACGGTGTTCAGACTCCGCATTATAACTACATCGGCGACAGTATTCTCGGCTACAAGTCACACACAGGCGCAGGTGTAATCACATCAAACCTTAAGAGTGACAAGAGCCTTGTAACCGTTCTTTGCGATGGCGAAAAGGTTGACACAAATGTTAAAAAGTTCGGCGCAATGCTCGGTGACCATGTAGAGGTAGGCTGCAACAGCGTTCTTAACCCCGGTTCGGTAATCGGCAGAAACACCAACATCTATCCGCTTTCGTTTGTAAGAGGTTATGTTCCCGAAAACAGCATCTACAAGCGTCTTGGCGAGGTTGCCGAAAAGATTGAATAATATTTATGCATTTGTCGGCAAGCATAATTATTGTGTAGTTTTTATGCGATAAAGGAAAAATAACAGATTTTAAATTTTTGCGTTTTTTTGTTGACAATTGTGATGTTATTTGTTACAATAACCAAGGTTTTGATGACTTTTATCAGAACAATTTTCTGCCGTGTGCAGAAGTTGGATTGTATAAGCCCGTAATACGGACGGGTGTTTCTACAAACTGCCTTAAACAGTTTACTATAATCCCCGTTAAGGGGCGTAGTATTATGTTTTGGCGGTTTTTTTATTGCCCTTAAATGTTACCCACAACAAATAAAGGAGAAAATGATAATGAAAAAGTACGATGTTATTATTGTAGGAGCAGGTCCGGGCGGAATTTTTTCTGCATATGAGCTTGTAACAAACAATTCTGAAATAAAGGTTGCCGTATTTGAAAAAGGTCATCTTCTTGAAAAGAGAAAATGTCCGATTGACGGTGACAAAGTTAAAAAGTGCATTTCATGCAAAACCTGTTCCATTATGAGCGGTTTCGGCGGTGCGGGTGCGTTTTCGGACGGCAAGTACAACATAACAAACGATTTCGGAGGCACGCTCTACGAACATATCGGCAAGAAAAAAGCTATTGAGCTTATGGAATATGTTGACAAAATCAATATGAAGTTCGGCGGAGAGGGTACAAAGCTTTATTCCACAGCAGGCACAAGCTTTAAGAAGCTTTGCTTACAGAATAAACTTAATCTTCTTGACGCATCAGTCCGTCATCTCGGTACGGACATCAACTACATTGTGCTTAAAAATCTTTATGATTACCTTGAAAACAAGGTTGATTTCTACTTTGATACACCTGTTGAAAATGTTGAACTCAAGAACGGCAATGATAAGGAAGGTTATCTTGTTGACACAGCCGATGAAAATTATGAGTGCAAAAAGTGCATTGTTTCAGTCGGCAGAAGCGGCAGCAAGTGGATGGAACATGTTTGTCATAACCTTAGTATTCCCACAAAGTCGAACCGTGTTGACATCGGTGTTCGTGTGGAGCTCCCTGCCGCAATCTTTTCACACCTCACAGACGAACTCTACGAAAGCAAGATTGTTTACCGCACAGAACAGTTCGAGGACAATGTGCGTACATTCTGCATGAATCCGAAGGGTTGCGTTGTAAACGAAAACACAAACGGCATTATCACAGTAAACGGTCACAGCTATGAGGACAAGGCAAAGCAGACAGAGAACACAAACTTTGCACTCCTCGTCAGCAAGCATTTTTCAGAGCCTTTCAAGGACAGCAACGGTTATGGTGAAAGCATTGCCCGTCTTAGCAATATGCTGGGCGGAGGTGTAATTGTTCAGCGTTTCGGTGATTTGATTCGAGGTCGCCGAAGCAATCCGAGCAGAATCAAAGAAGGACTTGTTGTTCCGACTCTTGACGCAACACCGGGCGATTTGAGTCTTGTGCTTCCAAAGAGAATCCTTGATGGTATCATAGAAATGATTTATGCTCTTGACAAAATTGCCCCCGGCACAGCCAACGATGACACACTTCTCTACGGTGTTGAGGTCAAGTTCTATAATATGGAAGTTGATGTTGACGAGCATCTCGAGTCGCCCCACAAGGGACTTTATATCATCGGTGACGGAAGCGGTGTCACACATTCACTTTCTCATGCCAGCGCCGGCGGTGTATTCGTTGCAAGGGAAATCTTAGCAAATTAAAAATTGACGGCGAGCCGCCGTTCCCAATTCGTGAAGATAGATTGCATAATAAACAGCATATTATGCCCGAGTGCAAAATTGCAAGTGTTTATGCAGTCTATGCTGTGGGGGCGTTCATTGGACGCCCGCATTGATGTAACATTTTGTTTATTCACATAACTTATGATTTAATCAAAAATGTGTATTCATTTGCAGCGGTGAACCTAGTTGCCGTTGCAAAACAGACGATATCTTTCTGTGATTGCAAACAATAAAAATAACCATAACCTATTGATTTTATCAATCGGTTATGGTATAATGAACCCATTGTGAAGCAGACTGGATATTCAGCTTGTCTTGCAATGGTGTTCTTTTGTACAATATATTTCTTTTTACGAACAAAGAAATGAATAATTCAGTTCAGAATTGCAAGAAGTCAAAAAGCGTGCAATTAAGTGAGCGACAGGCCCTGTGCGATTGGGGTCTGTGAATCATGTCAGGCGGGGAACCGAGCAGCATTAAGCAGTATTGCCGATGCGATGCAGTAAGTCTGTCGTTCACTCATTTGTACGATTGCCGTTGTTTCGGCTGACGGCTTGCATTTTTTGTTGATTGCGGGGTGAATTTTTGTATCAGGTACTTTACAGAAAATGGCGACCTAAAACCTTTTCCGATGTTTCGGGACAGGAGCATATAACCACAACTCTTTTAAATGAGCTTAGCACCAACCGTCTTAACCATGCGTATCTTTTTACGGGTTCAAGGGGTACCGGCAAAACTACCTGCGCAAAAATTCTTGCAAAGGCGGTCAATTGTCTTCATCCCGTAAACGGAAATCCCTGCGGTGAATGTGAAATATGCAAGGGCATCGACAGCGGCGGTATTCTTGATGTTACCGAAATGGATGCCGCCTCCAACAGAAAAATTGACGATATTCGCCAGATTATTGACGAGGTTCAGTTTAAGCCGTCAAAGTGCAAATACAGGGTTTACATTATCGACGAGGTTCATATGCTTACAACCGAGGCTTTTAATGCCTTGCTCAAAACGCTTGAAGAACCTCCAGAGCACGCAATTTTTATTTTGGCAACTACCGAGGTTCACAAGCTTCCGCAGACAATTCTGTCACGATGCCAGCGTTTTGATTTTCACAGAATCCCACCCCGTGCAATAGCAGACAGACTGCTCTATGTTGCAAGTCAGGAGGGAGTGACGCTGAGCGATGGTGCAGCGTTGCTTGCCGCATCTGTTGCCGACGGTGCGTTGCGGGATGCTCTTTCTCTTCTTGACAGATGTATTGCAATCAGCTCAGACATTGATGAAGATGTTGTTCGCAGTGCCGCAGGACTTGCAAGAAAGACCTATCTTTTTGAGCTTGCTAACTGCGTTATCAATAAGAATACCGCAAAGGCTCTTGAAATTGTCAACAGGCTTTACGGTGAGTCCAAGGATATGGCAAGGCTCTGCGATGAACTGCTTTCGCATTTCAGAACGCTTATGCTGATAAAGTCGGTGAAAAATCCGAGAGATATCATTATTATGGCTGACGATGAGTTTGAGCAGGCTCAAGTCCAGTCGGATTATCTGTCACTTGCCGACATTGTTTATTATATGGATGTGCTTTCAAGGGCATATCAGAATATGGGTAGGGGAACAGGCGACAGAACAGAGCTTGAAATGGCGGTTGTAAAGCTGTCGTCGGCAGAGCTTGACGGAACGGTTGAGGCTTTGACCGCAAGGGTAACCGCCCTTGAAAAGGCAGTTAAAAAGGGAATAAGGGTAAACTGTGTTCCCGAACAGGTACAAGCTGTGTCACAGCCTGTTCAGAGTGAACCTCCAAAACCGGAGGTTCAAAAATCCGAACCCGAAAAAGTGCAGGAAGTAAAGCCTGTTGTTGAAACGGAAAAGGATGAGCCTGTTGCTCCGACAACGAAAATTCAGGGTCAGCCTGCACAGGAACAGCCTGTTTTGACAGCTTCCGCACCTAAAAAAGCAGTTCAAAGGCAGAGCGTTGACCTTGACGCAATCTATAACAACGCACAGCCCTTCCCCGATTGGGCGGAGGTAGTCAATAATATGAAACCTGTTTCAAGGGCAATTGCGGCGGCATTTGCAAATTCTTCTGCTTACACAAGCGGAAAATATATGCTGATTGACACAGATAACGAAATGGCTTTTGAACTTCTCAAAAATAACGAAAGACGGCAGGAAATCCGTCAGCTTATTTTTGAAACAACAGGTCAGCACTATAACCTCGGTCCGTACAAAAGACCGAGTGCAAAACAGGAAGACAAAACCGATCCCGTTGACAGGCTTGTTGAAAGCTTGCAGGGAAGCGATGTAATAATAACACAAAAATAACCGAAAGGAAGATAAAATTATGAAAGCAAGATTACCAAAGGGTTACGGCAGCGGCGGAGCAAACAACATTCAGCAGCTTGCCCGTCAGGCTCAGAAGCTTCAGGACGATATGGAGGCAGCATCAAAGGAGCTTGAGGCAAAAGAGTATGAGGCAGCAGCAGGCGGCGGTGCGGTAAAGGTTACCGTGACAGGCAAAATGGAACTTACAAAGGTTGAAATTTCACCCGAGGTTGTTGACCCTGAAGATGTAGAAATGCTCGCAGACCTTGTTATGGCAGCCGCAAATGAAGCAATCAGAGCAGCCGCCAAGGAAAAAGAGAGCAAAATGGAAACAATCTCGGGCGGACTTAACATTCCGGGAATGTTCTGATTATGTCGGGATATAATGTTGCTCCGCTTGAAAATTTGGTGGAGCAGTTTGAAAGAATGCCGGGGATCGGCAACAAAACCGCTCAAAGGCTTGCGTATTATGTTCTCAATCTGTCAAAGACTGAAGCAGAACAGCTTGCAGGTGCGGTGATGGATGCCCACACAAAGATTCACTATTGCAGTAAATGCTGTAATCTTACAGACAAAGACCTTTGTCCCGTGTGTGCAAATCCCGCAAGGAATCATTCCGTTATCTGCGTTGTTGAAACTCCGAGAGATGCTACGGCAATTGAAAACACCCACGAATTTAAGGGCGTTTATCATGTTCTCCACGGTTCAATTTCGCCGCTTAACGGTATCGGCCCCGACAATCTTACTATAAAAGAACTGCTTTCAAGGCTTAACGAGGAATCGGTTGAAGAGGTCATTATGGCAACCAATCCGACTGTTGAGGGTGACGCAACGGCTTTGTATATTTCAAAGCTCTTAAAGCCACTTGGTGTAAAGGTGACGAGGCTTGCCTACGGTATCCCCGTTGGCGGCGATCTTGAATATGCCGATGAATACACCCTTGCAAAGGCTCTTGAGGGCAGGAATGAAATTTAATTTCACTCACTTTCCAAAGTAGGGTTTACAGCAGTGAAAAGGCGGAAGCTACTGCGAAAATTAACCGCCGTTTATGATGTTGATTTACCTATTGTTAATTCTTTTTTAAAAATTCCGAGAAAATCGGAATATATTCCTGCATAAATCTTAACCGCTCCGTAAAAGGGGCGGTTTTTTAGAGGTCAAGTCTGACGCTCCCAAAAAGCCGAGAGCAAGAACGGTTAAAACAGAAGAAGCAGATTAAGCACTTTACGAATATGTAAGGTGCTTTTTGTTGTTTGTGAAGATTATTATAAAATAACTTTTATTTCAAAAACTGCACAATAATTACGGCAATGTAATTGATAACTTGTTTATAATGAGGAAAGACATCTAACCACTCTTACGGCTTCGGAAGAATATGTTTCATCTTCAATGGTTGACACAAACACAGGTACAAGAGGAGTTCAGATAATCGACACCTCACAGCTTGATGTTGCTACCGCTACGGACAGAGGTACAGGCAGTCAGAATCACGCATATAAAGCGGACGGTGCTGATATGAAGCTTGAATACGATAACAACTGGAGCAGTAAGAATAATTGCGTTTCAGCCCGTTCAAGAGAAAAAATTAACTTTACCGGTGTTGATTCAATCACAATTGCAATTGATAACTTCGGTGGTTCAACAGCGTCTGACGACCAACTTTTTTATGTTGCCGTAAAGGTTGATGAGTCCCAAAAACTTGACAAGACTGTTCAGCCTGTTGCTTCACAGATAAACAGTAAGATTAAATACACTTCATCTGATGAAAGCATAGCAACGGTTGACAATTTTGGTGTTGTTACAGGTCATAAGGAGGGTAAAGCTGTCATTACTGCAGCGACAAACGGTATTACCGATACCGCAAATGTAATCGTTGACAATTCAGCTGTCACACCGACAAAACCGACCGCACCGAACCCCTCGGATTCGGCTGTATCTGAAACAAAACCCATTGATTCTTCAGATTCGGCTGCATCTGAAACAACCCCGCTTGACTCCTCAGGCAACGGCACTCAAATCAACAACAACGCAGACACAGTTCAAACAGGCGGAATAATATTGACAGCAATTTTGTTCGCTCTGATAATTTCTGCCGCAGCTGTAATCTATATGAAAAAACGAAGAAACAAAATTTAAACCTGAGCAGATTTGTTTTATGAACAGCAGTAAAAACGAATAAACGATAATCCCCTTATGGCAATATCATAATAATTGTCATAAGGGGTCTTTGTGTTTCATCTGAAAGTATGACTCTGTCTGTCGGTGCCGATATTGATACAGAGTCGGAATTTATCAACCCTAATTTTGTTTTTTAAGAAGATATTCAATTGTATAATCAATATCTTTGTGTTATTATGTAATAAAGTGATACAATCTTAATTTGGCGGTTCACATAAAATCTATTTAAAATTAACCGGTTGGTGGCATATGGTTCGCAAAGTAGACAAAACAAAACTTCTGACTGTTATCGGGATAATTATATTCCTGTTTGGCGGTGCGGTGAGAATTTTTTCTCATCTTACTTCCTCAGCAGATAATTATATGGAAAATTTTGATGTTATTATTTTTTCGGGGCTTATTATAGGCTGGGGTGTGTCTGTTTCATATCGCATTGTTCAGAAGAATATAAGAATCTGCCTTGTGATATCCGCAACGCTTATGCTCTTGTGGATGGCTCTTCGTGCTATAAAATACAACAGCCCTGCCGACATCAACACATACGGACGGTACCTTTGGTATTCATATTACATAGCAATGGTGTTTTTGCCGCTTATGATGTTTTTTGCAACGCTGAATATCGGTAAGCCTGAAAATACAAATAACCGAAAATATCTTTTGATTATACCTGCCGCCGTTCTTGTGCTGCTTGTTATGACAAACGATTTTCATCAGCTTGCTTTTGTATTTGAACCCGATTTTCACAATTGGAACAAACAATACAGTTACGGTCCTGTTTACTATGTAATTGTAGTGTGGATTTTTATGCTTGTGCTTTCGTCAATTGTGCTTTCAATCAATCAATGCAGAATTTCCGCAACACGCAAAAAGCTGTGGATTCCGATTGTAATAATTCTTGTCGCAATAATTTATACCGTTTGGAACAATCTGAATCACGGATATTCGGGACTCAGAATTTACAATGTTCCCGAGGTGTTCTGTTTTGCCTCAATTGCTTTATGGGAAAGCCTTATTCAGATAGGTCTTGTGCCGTCAAATACGGGTTACGGCAATTTTTTCAATGCGTCAAATCTTAACGCTCTCATATTTGACAATGAGGGCAATATGAAATACCGCTCAAAAAATGCGGCAAATGTTTCAAAAAATGTTGTTCTGAAAAACGGTAACAGCGTTGTGATTGATGAAAATATAATTCTTAAAAAGCATAATATAAAAGGCGGTAAGGCAGTTTGGACGGAAGACATATCGGCAATTAACCGAATTAACAGAGAGCTTTCGGAGATTAAGGAACAGATTTCAGAATACAATGTAATCTTGAAATCAGAGGCAGAGCTGAAAAAACGCAGAGCGGCAGTAACCGAACAGAACAAGCTCTATGACAACATAACCGAATTTATCCGCCCGCAGCTTTGCGACCTTGAAAATATACTCAAAAACATTGAAAATAACAGCGGAGATATTTCGGTCAATTATGCCCGTGCCTGTGTTGTGAATGTTTACATCAAGAGAATAAGCAATCTGTTCATTATGGCAAAAAGCAGAAAAATGCTGAATGCTTTTGAGCTTGAAAACAGTATCCGAGAACTTGCCGAGTACATTTCTGTTTACGGAATTTCCTGTTCGTTTTTCAGCAATGTATCGGGAGAAATATCCGCTGAAAAGTCAATTGCAATCTTCAAATTTATCGGAGAATTTATAAGACTCAAAATGAATTGCACAGATGCGTTGCTGTTTAATTTAAAGGCTGATAATAAATTTATTGATTTAAAAATCAATTGTGACAGCAAAAATGAAATGAAAATTCCCGATGATTTACTTGACGATATTACAAAACTCGGCGGAAATGTCACCACGGAATATGACGGCGACACGCTGTTTGTGTTTGTTCGTATGCAGAGCGGAGGTGACGGCATATGACTCCCGTGTTTGAAATGCGTTCATTCATTTGCGTTGCACTGATGAGCGTACAGTTTGTTGTTACCTGCATGGCAATCCACAACGCAACAGTGTCTTTTCTGTATAAAATCAAATTGTGGAGGTCGGTTTCGGCTGTTGCTATTGCGGTGATTTCATCGGCAATGTTTTTGGTAAGCACTCAGATTCTGAGTAAAATTTACTATGACAATTCAATTAACATAATGGCTGAATTTTTCGGCAGAATGCCGTTTGCTCTGTCTGTCGGTATAACAGCATACTGCACGGCAATGTCTGTGTACATAACGGCAAGGCTTCACCGCTGCAGGAACAACAATATTTCCGCAATGTCAATCAAGGAGAGCTTTGACGGTCTGCCTGCCGGACTTTGCTATTTTGATAAAAACGGACTTGTTGTGCTGAAAAATAACCTTATGGAGAGTATATGCCTTGAGCTTACGGGTAAATCGCTTAACATTGCAGCGCCTTTCAGAGAAAAGATAAAAGAGGTTTCTCAATATGAAAATGACGGAACATTTACAGTCAGATTAAATGACGGCAGAGTTTTCAGCTTTTCGTTGTCGGAAACGGAAATTTTTTCAAAGTCATATTTTCAGCTTGTCGCAACCGACATAACAGAGTTTACGAAGCTGACTTCAATTTTGGAATATGAGATAGGCGAGCTGAAAAAGGTTAATGTTCATCTGAAAAAATACAATGAAATGGTCTGTGACCTGACAAGAGAAGAAGAAATTCTCCGCACAAAGGAGATAATTCATGACAGGCTCGGAAGCACTCTCATAGCAACAAGAAAGTATCTCGAAAACAATAATCTGCCTGAAAATAATAAAGAATTGCTTGAAATGTGGAGAAACAATATTGCTGTTTTAAACACCGCAGAGAACGACCGCAAAGACGAAAACTTTGCTAAGGATATTGAAAATGCCGCAAGGCTGGTGGGCATAACGCTTGAAATAGCCGGCAATCTTCCGACAGACAATAATGCGGTTGCACGGGTGCTGACCTTTGCAGCATTGCAATGTCTTAACAATGCCGCAAGACACGCCAAGGCGGATAAAATGCTTCTTGAAAGTCTTGACGACGGTGAAAATTATATCTTTAAATTCAAGAATAACGGCAGAAAACCTCCCCGAAAAATTAACGAGGGCGGCGGACTTTCTTCCGTAAGAAAAAAAGCGGAGCAAATCGGCGGAAGCATGAAAATATCGACTTCCGAAATTTTTGTTCTTGAAATCACAATTCCAAAAAGTGAGGTGCTTCAATATGACAAGAGTACTGATAGTTGAAGATCAGTCAATGCCGAGAACTTTATTTGAAATGTATGTAAATCAAAGTGAAAGCTATACGCTGGCAGGCTCAATCAGCAATGCCGATATGGCGGATTATCATTGCGAAAATTCAGATGTTGATTTGATTTTAATGGATATTTGTACGGCCATGGGTGCAAGCGGTCTTGAGGCGGCTGAAAGAATTAAAAAGAAGTTCCCGAAAATCAAGATAATCATAGTTACCTCAATGCCTGAATATTCCTACCTGAAGCGGGCAAGACTGGCAGGGGTTGACAGCTTTTGGTACAAAGAGGTAAGTCCCGAACCTATCATTGAGCTTATGGACAGAACAATGAACGGTGAGCGTGTGTTTCCCGACACAACTCCCGAAATCAGATTCGGCAATGCAATGAGTACGGATTTTACGGAAAGAGAGCTTGAGGTTTTGCGTGAACTGACAAGCGGCGATACAAACACGGAAATTGCAAAAAGGCTTTACATTGCTCCCGGTACTGTCAAAAACTATATACAGTATATGCTTGAAAAAACAGGCTTTAAGTCGAGAACAGAGCTTGCCGTAAAGGCAAGAGAGGCGGGAATTGTAATCCTTGATAACAAAAATGACGACAAATAAATACTTTTTTCTGAATATGTGCCGTTTGGCACATATTTTTTTGCTGTTAAAACAGTATAATACAATTACAGGATATAACTGGTCAGACGATGAATATCTTTTGTACAAAATGCTCCCTTTGTCAGGTTAATATTTAAAGGCAAGGGCGCATAGAATTTATTATTTAATGACAGGAGGAAAAACTATGGAGGCAAAAGGTTCAACTTTTCTTAAAGTAACGGGAATCCTTATGATTGTATTCGGTGCTATTGCATTGATCGTGTCAATCATCGCCATTCTCGGTATCGCCGCACTTGCAGCTTTTAACGACGGTACATACGATATGACTATGCTTTATGTCGGCGGCGTTTTCGCACTTATCAGTGCGGTTGCTGAGTTTGTTGCAGGTATTATCGGCGTTATCAATGCAAAACTTCCGAACAAGGCAAACACATGTATTGTATGGGGCGTTATTGTTGCGGTTATGTGTGTTGCAGGCGAAATTATCAGTATGATAGGCGGCTCACAGTTTAATGTGTTCTCTCTTATCTGCGGTCTTGTTATTCCTGCACTTTACATTATCGGTGCTGTTAAGAACAAAGCATAATTATTTTATTATTTACCCCCCTTTTAATTACCCACCATTGATATTTTTAGCACAAGTTCACAGCTGTCCGAGCAATCGGGCGGCTGTGTTTTTTTGTTTATGTTGTGAAATATGCCGTTTGGCACATTCATCTTGTACCGCAAAATTGTACAATATAAGTGAAAGATATAGGTGAAAAGGGGTGATGTCCGTTGAAGAAAATTTTGCTCAGTGTTCAGAACAATTTGCTTAGTGAGGCTATTCAAAATGCACTTGTCAGGAAGGGAAGATTCTGCATTGAAAATGTTTCGCCGAATCAGGACGGAGAAATTCTTGATTTGTGCATTGCAGAAAGAGTTGATGTTTTGCTTATGGATGTCACAAGACTTGCCGATTCAACTATTGAGAAACGGCTTGAGCTTTGTGGAAAAGTAAAGGAATATTTGCCAAGCTGTAAAACGGCTCTGCTCTGTGACGAACAGGCATACCCCGATCTTGCCGACAGGGTTAAACAGGCAAAACAATTCGGAAAAACAAGCTCGTTTTTTTATTCATCCGTAACGGCAGATTATCTTGCCGCCGCACTTGACGCACTTTAAAAAGGAGGTACTGTTTATGGGTATATTTGACAGCTTAAAAAATATGACAAATCAGGCTGTAAAAAACAATGTTTCAAAGGCCGTTTCGGGAGCGGTAAACAATGCGATGCACAAAAGCAAAACATTTGTATTTGCCGATTATCCGAAAAATGCAGATGAACTCAAAAAAATGCCGGAGCTTGACTTTTCGTCACCTCTTTCAACAGCGGCATTTGCAATGCTTGTGTTGCTTGAATATGATGAAAGTCCGGAAAACACAATAGAAATGCTTAATGTATTAAAAGGACCTCAGCCGATGAACGGGATGGATATTCAGTTTTTGCGTGACAGAATCAAGGGCAGGGGATATATTCCTCGCTCGTATTTTGAGGGTTCATCCGTGAAGAACGATTATACACCGAATGTTCCGTACAAAATAACCGTTTCCGAGTATGCATATACCTATCAGAGCGAGGGTTATGCAAAGGTTCAGGTTCAGTCGTCGGGAGCAGACTCACCTCGTCCGATTGAGCTTCGCAGAAAGGGCAATCAATGGTTCTTATGGCGTAATCTTGCACTCTCTGATATACGAACTCCGGCTTCGGTTGACCCTTGGGCATAAAGGAGGGATTTTTATGAAAATCAAGAAAAAAGCAAAGCGTATTTCGAGCGTTGCCCTGTGTGTGCTTATGCTTTTAACGGCTCTTCCTATGACAGCCATAACCGTAAATGCGGCGGCTCAGGCTTATATCAAATATATCGACACCGAGGTTTACATAGGAGATGTCCTTAACATTATCGTGGGAGTAAACGGCGGCAGTACAGACGAAACCTTTACCTATCAATGGCAGGCAAAGTATCCGAGCCTAAGCTGGGTTAACCTCTCCGATAAAACCGACAGACCCGACTCGAAATTTTCGGGTGTTTTTACAGACCATCTTAAATTTCAGACCTACGCAGAACTTGTAGGACCCGGCTCAGGGTGGAAAGATGTTGTCTTTAGATGTAAAGTAACGGGTTCAAAGAGCGGTACTTTTTATTCGGGAAAATGTAACTTTCCGGGACTTCTTGAGAAGACAGAAATTCCTACAATTGGATTTTTAGGCTTGGAGAAACCTGAACAGCGGAAAATCCCCTCAACTACGGCAACTCCGATAAACAGCACTTACTACAGTTTTGATTATATTGAGTGGTATGAGTACAAAAACAACAAAGTTAGCAGAAAGCTCAACGACGGAGAAGCTTTTGACAGCGGTATGTATTGTTGTCAGCTATACTTTAATATGAACAGAGGATATGCGGTTGCCAAGAACGCAGTATGTGGCTTGTACAACGACGACGGTCAGGCGACAATTCTTCAGGATGAAACCACAGGTCAATATTATATTTGGGCATATTACGTTGTTGCAGATAAATCGCCATCATTTACACATCAGTCCACTGAGGCAGAAATTATGAAAGGCAAAGAAAAAACTATATCGGTTACTGCCAACAATGCCGCAAGCTATCAGTGGCAGATGAAAGTAAGGAGAAGAACAAGCACCGGTATAGCAAGATATGTGTGGCGAAACATAGATGACGACTCATCCACATCAAGCAAATTTTCCTTCAAGGGTACAAAAACAAATGCTTTGAGCATCAGACCGAATACGGATTTTGATGAAACTCAGTTCAGGTGTGCTGTCACGGGTGAAAACGGTGATGTCATTTACAGTGTATCGGTTAAAGTGACGCAAGAGGTTAAGTCCAAAATTATAATGAACTTCAAAACAGGCGGCTCACCGAAGGACACTATTACTGTTAAGATGGATAAATACACTTTTGACGGCGTTTATAAGGGCAGCTTTGAACATGAAATGGAAAACAGTAATGCAGAACCTTTATATTTGTATTATGAAACATTCCCAGGCAAATATGTCATTACTGTAAGCAAACCGCAGTGTGTTACAAGGGTGTATGAGATATATCTGTATAAAGACGATATTAGTTTTGATGTAAACATTACAGTTCCGTATGATGTCAATATGGACGGTGTGGTTAATGTTATTGACGCAACACTTGTTCAAAAACAGGTCGTTCATAATGTTGAATTTGATTCCTATCAATTAAAACTCGCCGACACAGATAATGACGGAACAATTTCTGTAGTAGACGCTACAAACATTCAAAAGAAAATCGTTAGTCTTTTGTAAAGGAGAACGCTTATGGGACTATTTGAAAAGAAATATTGTGACCTTTGCGGGGAAAAGGTAAATGCCCTCACAAGGCAAAAGCTTTCAGACGGCTATCTTTGCAGCGACTGCAAGCACAAATTAAGTTCGCTTTCATCAGGTTGGAAAAACAGAACAATAGCTGATGTTAAAACTCATCTTGAACAGCGTGAACAGAACAGACAGAAATATTCGGCATTTGTTCAGTCGGCAAGTGCCGGCACAAATGAAAAGCTTGTTGTTGATTTTAATAACAGAAAATTCTATTTCACAATAGGCAGAGATTTCAAAAACAGCAATCCTGAAATTTTTGATTTTTCACAGCTGCAGGACTTTTGGCTTGAACTCGGATATACAACCCTGCAGGATTCCGACCGTGACGGAATCCCCGATGAGTACGACCGCTATGATAACCGTCAGGGTATGAACAGCGGTTTTGGCAGTCAGTTTGACGCAACAAACTCATTTTCCGGGCAAAACGGTATGCTTGATGTTCCTCTTGCGCTTCAGCCGTATGTTCGTGATACAAACACATCGTCATCTCCGCAAAGAATATCTTCTCTAAAAGCAAAATTCATCGTAAATCATCCGTTCATAACCGACATATCAATGTATGTTGATTCGTCAATCGGTACTGTAAGAAATGAGCTTATGAGAGCGTTTGATGACGGAATGCAGTTGATGAGATTATGCGAACAAATCAGAAACGGTATGCAGAACAATATGGGATATCAGCAGAACGGAATGCCCATGCAGAACAATATGGGATATCAGCAGAACGGAATGCCCATGCAGAATAATATGGGATATCAGCAGAACGGAATGCCGATGCAGAATAATATGGGATATCAGCAGAACGGAATGCCCATGCAGAACAATATGGGTTATCAGCAAAGCGGAATGCCCATGCAGAACAATATGGGATATCAGCAGAACGGAATGCCGATGCAGAACAATACAGGTTATCAGCAGAACGGAATGCCTGTGCAGAGCAACACAGGAAATCAGCAGCCGCAACAGCCGTTTAATCCGCAAAACTCTGCGGCAATTGTTTGCCCTGCCTGCGGCTATAAGCCTGACGGCAATCCTCCGAAATTCTGTCCGTTCTGCGGAACGACCATGACATAACCGATATGACTTTACGGTCGTTATTTCATAATATTTCCAAACGAAAAATGCGTGCAAAAAAAGAAATAGTGTCCGTGAGCTATTCAAAAAATCATTCAAATTTTGACTACTGCTGTTCTTTTTATGTGCGAAAAGAAGGCACAATTTACCTTTTTGACGCTATCTGCAAATGCGGCTATATCGCTTTTGAAAATGTTTTAATCAACGAAACGGATATGAAGTTGTTGTGCGATGCTGCCGAAGACGCATTGGAAATTCTGAAAAAATATAATCCGAAAAACAAAGAACTGATAGTTGATGACGCCACGGTTACAATCGTTGAAGTCATATTTTCCGACAAAAACAGTATGTCGGTCAGTATGACGGAACAAACCCTGGATTCGCTTGAAAAAGCGTTCTTTGCTCTTGCTGAAAAATATTGCAAAGATGTTTAATCTCTAAAAATAATTGAAAAGCAACCCTAACAAAACAACTCCCACGGTAAAATAATCGTGGGGTTGTTTTTTTGCAACAGAAAACTATCGCATTTTTTCTTGCCATTACCGTAGTAATTGTTTATAATTAAGTTATGAGAATAAAAGAAGGCATAAACGATGCAAACAATAGATGAGGCACTTGATAAACTGAAAAAGTCGGATTTTCGCAGTCGGTTTCATTTAAAGCAAAAGGACATCGACTACATAAATGAAAAGGGAATGGATAAAATCCGCTCCCACGCAGAAGATTTTGTCAGAACACGGCTTGCACCAAAATATATTCCGAATGACGGAAAGCAGACGCCTATGAGGGGACACCCTGTTTTTATTGCACAGCACGCCTGTGCCTGTTGTTGCAGAGGGTGTCTTAACAAGTGGTACAGAGTTGCAAGGGATAAACAGCTTAACGAGGCAGAGCAGCAGAAAATTGTAAATCTGCTTATGGCTTGGATTGAACGGGAATACAATGATTATAATTCCAATAAAGAATGATAGACAAGGGCAAAAAGATGAGTGATAAATTAAGCGTGTTGAAAGATTACTTCGGACACGATTCTTTCAGAGACGGACAGGAACAGATAGTTGACGCTTTGCTTGACGGCAGAGATGCACTTTGCATTATGCCAACAGGTGCAGGCAAGTCAATGTGCTATCAGATTCCCGCATTACTTTTTGACGGGGTGACAATTGTTGTGTCACCTCTCATTTCGCTTATGAAGGATCAGGTCGGCTCGCTTGTTCAGTCGGGAGTCCCTGCGGCATACATAAACAGCTCCCTTTCATATCCGCAATTTCTCAGAGTGCTTTCAAATGTTGAACACGGAAAATACAAAATTATCTATGTTGCACCCGAAAGGCTGTTGACTGACGGATTTCTCGACACCTGCAAAAAGATAAAAATCTCAATGGTTGCAGTTGACGAGGCTCATTGCGTTTCACAATGGGGACAGGATTTCAGACCGAGTTACCTCAAAATTATTTCATTTGTTGAAAGCCTTGCAAATCGTCCGATTGTCGGAGCATTTACCGCAACGGCTACGAATGATGTAAAAGAAGATATAAAGAAAATTCTCAGGCTTGAAAATCCGTTTGAAATTACAACGAGATTTGACCGCCCCAACCTTTTCTTCGGTGTAATAAAGTCATCGTCAAAGGACGAAAAGCTTATTGACCTCATTCGGGAGCGTGGCGACAGGTCGGGAATTGTCTATTGTGCAACCCGAAAAAATGTTGAATCTGTCTGTGAATTGCTCTGCGATAACGGCTTTTCGGCTACAAGATATCACGCAGGACTTGATGAATACGAACGCAGGAAAAATCAGGAGGATTTCGTTTTTGACCGAAAAAATATTATGGTCGCAACCAATGCTTTCGGTATGGGAATTGACAAGTCAAATGTTACATATGTAATTCATTACAATATGCCGAAAAACATTGAAAGCTACTATCAAGAGGCAGGACGGGCAGGCCGTGACGGCGGTGAGGCTGATTGTATTCTGCTCTACAGTCCGAAGGATGTCCGATTGAACCGCTTTATGATTGAAAATTCCGAGGGCAACGATGAGCTTACAATTGAAGAAAACGAGCAAATTCGTGAGCGTGATTTTGAACGCTTAAAGCATATGACCTTTTACAGCACAACAAACGATTGTCTGCGTGGATTTATTCTGCGGTATTTCGGCGGTGATAAAAAGGCTTACTGCGGAAAATGCTCCAACTGCCTTTCCGTTCACAAGCTTGTTGATGTCACAATTGACGCTCAAAAAATTATGTCGTGTATTGCAAGAACAGGACAAAGGTACGGCAAAACCGTGATTTGTGATGTGTTAAAGGGCAGTAAAAGCGAGAAAATTCTAAAAGCTGAGCTTAACAGTCAGTCAACCTACGGAATAATGAAAGAGGTTACGGCAAGGCATATTTTCGGTACAATTGACTTTCTTGCCGAAAAGGAGTATATTTCAGCCGACAATGAAACCGAGGTTCTAAAACTTTTGCCAAAGAGCCGAGATGTGCTTTTCGGACGGGAACGGCTTGTGATGAAGAAAGTTGAAAACTCCGAAAAGGTTGTCGAAACGCACCGCCACGAAGTGCCTGTCAATTCCGATTTACTTGACGCACTAAGGCTTTGCGAAAAAGCATTGCATCCAAAAAGAGCGTTCCTGCCTATGTTATTTTTACCGATGCAACGCTGATTGATATGTGCAAAAAATGCCCCGAAACACCCGATGAAATGCTTGAAGTTTCGGGTGTGGGCAGAACAAAGCTTGAAAAATTCGGAAAAGAATTTCTTGAAGTAATCGCAAAATTCAGATAACTTCATATACTGTTAAAGGATGAACGCAAGCCGTTTGTCCTTTTCTTTTACAATTATCAAAATTGTATTGAAATAATTAGTACAAAGTGATACAATAGTTACGGAGAGAAAACAGATTGGAGGCATTTGTATGGCTGATATATTTGATTACATAAGCTGGCGCGGCGATTTGACATTTGAGCAGGACGGTTTTAACGAGCTTGACGCACTTGTGCTTTCACGGCTTTCATATCTTCCTTTTGACGGTGCGGTATCGTCCTGTCTGTTTGATGAAATTACCCTTGAACAGGCGGCAATGCGTGTGTTTGCAACCGATGATTACGAGAAAAATCTATTGTGGAAGGGTGACGCCGACCTTTTGAGAGCGACGGCAGAGAGCAAGAGATTCGGCAAAATTCTTGTTTCGGGGTATGTAAACGAGGTTGAGTCCGATGTGAGTATGCAGTTTTCCGCAATCACTTTTGAATTTCTCAAAAAGAATTATTTTATTTCATACAGAGGAACGGACAATTCTCTTGTCGGCTGGCAGGAGGACTTCAATATGTTCTTCACATTTCCGTTGCCGTCACAGAAAAAGGCTCTTGATTATTTTGAAAAGGCAGTCCGTATGCTCAACGGAAAATTCATTCTGGGCGGTCACTCAAAGGGCGGAAATCTTGCGGTTTATGCCGGTGCTTTTACCGATGAAAATTCAAGAAATCATATTGATTATATTTACAATTTTGACGGACCGGGGTTTTCTCTTGACAAAATCAGGGACAGCGGATTTTATGAAATTGACGACAGAATCTACACCTTTGTTCCGCAGTCAAGCATTTTCGGCATGATATTTGAGCATGAGGAGAGCTACACAATTGTAAAGAGCAATCAAAAAGGTTTTCTTCAGCACGATATCTATTCATGGGAGATTGAGCAGAACAGTCTTATCAGGCTGAAAAGCACTACAAATTTCAGCGTTTTCTTTGACCACACGCTGAAAGAATTTGTTGAATCGCTGACAATTGCTCAAAGACGGGAGTTCACAAAAGAGGTTTTTGCCCTTTTGTCGCTGACCGAAACCGCAACCTTTAATGAGATGCTGAAAAATCCGTTTAAAAACACGGGAACAATCCTAAAATCCTTTGCAGGTCTTGACAGCAAAACAAGAAATATGCTTCTGAAAACAATCTTCGCATTCGTTAAAAGTGCAAAAAACAATTTTTCCGACATAACAGGCGGTCAAAACAAAATTACCGTCAGTTAATTATAAAAAAGCTCATATATGCTCCGATACTTTTTAGCGTCGGAGCATTTTCTTTGCAAAAAATCATTTGTCAAGATGAAATTCCCGTTTTGTCAATTGACACTTTTGGAATTTGTATTGTTATTATCTTGCTCTCTTTGTATAATATAACCATAAATAACGGCAATACAATCTAAAACACAAACAAAATTAAACAACAAAATAACTGGAGGTAATTCTATGAAAAAGACTAAACTAAAACACCGCACAAGAAAATTCATAAGCTTTGCACTTGCAGTTTGCTTGCTGACGGGAATGCTTTCGGTAACGGCTTCTGCTTTAACGCAAAACGAGGCCGGTTATGCAGGTTTGTACAATAAAGTTCCGTCAAGCAACGGTTCGGGTTATACTTACCGATTCCTTTCTGCAAATACAATTGCAATCACAGATTACAAAGGCTACGATACCGCGGTAACCATTCCGTCAAAAATTGACGGCTATACCGTTACAGGTGTTGAATATATGGATACCTCAAATGTCAGAAAGATTGTAATGCCCGACACGGTTACATATATCGGTGAAAGTGCATTTGCCGACAGCAGTGACGGTGTTCCCCTTGAAGAAGTAGTGTTGTCAAAAAACTTGAAAACAATCGGACCGTGGGCATTTAGCCGATGTTTTGAATTAAAGTCAATTGACATTCCCGAAAGTGTAAACGAAATTGAAAACGGAGCTTTTTCAGGTTGCTATTCTCTTGAAAATTTCAATGTAAGTCAAAATACAAATTTTGGCGATCGTGTTTTCGGTGAAAATATGTGGTCTTCAATTAAGGCTTTGAGTGACGATTATAATACATGGTTATATGATGATAATGCTTCGGACTTTTTTGTATGGAACGGTTGCCTGTTTGCTTATAGGGGCAGCAGCAAAACTCCCGTTATTCCGTCAGGTGTTTGCGGAATCGGCGATGAGGTGTTTGAAAATTCCGACATAACAGGTGTTACAATTCCCGAGGGAGTAAGATATATAAATAATGGTGCTTTTAAAAACTGCACCTCTTTAAAGAATGTTAAAATTCCTAAAAGTGTACAGAAAATTGGCGGATATGCTTTTTATGAATGTTCTTCACTCTCATCCGTTACATTTAGTGTTGGGTTGAAAAGTATTGAAGATAATGCCTTTGGCTACTGCGAATCTCTGAAAAAAGTAGTTCTGCCCGAAGGTCTTGAAAAGCTTGACGGTGCATTTTATGGATGTTATAACCTTGAAAATATAACATTTCCAAGTTCCCTTTCCGAGATTGATTTTGAACTAAGTGCAATTTATGATACAAAGTGGTATGAAAACATTGCCGACAGCGCTCCTATTTATTGCGGTGGAATATTTTTAGGTTTCAAGGTTGGCTATAATACACCTTATAAAAATATAAAAATCAATTCAACATACACAGTACGTGCAGGCACAAAGACAGTTTATATGAACGAGTGTTATGTTGATAAGCTGACAACACTCAATTTGCCTGACGGTTTGAAATCATTGACAATAAAATCACCGACTAATGTAAACAGCAACTATAAGATAACAAAACTGACCGTTCCCGAAAGTGTTGACTATGTTGACATCGAGGGTATGTACGACTTAAAAACGATAAAACTTCCGACAACAGCAAAGCTTGATGTAAATTGCTTTATGAATTGTCCTGCTATTGAAAGTCTTACTATTCCAAAGGGAAATATCCGCCTTGAGGCTTGGTTGAATGACTGCGTAGAGTTGAAGTCAATAACACTTCCGAGCGATACAATGGAGGTTGTCGGTACTATTGGCAGTAAAAATCTTACAAGCGTAAATCTTTCAAATGTTCGCATTTTAAAGGACAGCTTTAAATCGTGCTCAGGACTTACAAAGGTAAATCTGCCCGATTCTTTGTTGAGCATAGAGGGAGCGTTCGGCGGATGTACCAATCTTGCAACAGTAACGGGCGGTGCAAATGTGCGTTATGTCGGCGACAGTTCGTTTGCAAACTGCTCAAAACTAAAAAGCTTTGGCAGTATCGGCAAAAATTTAAGCGTTCTTGACCACCGTGCATTTACGGGTACGGGTTGGTACAACAATCAGAAAGACGGCGTTGTTTATTTTCAAAACTTTGCCTATTGCTACAAAGGCACTATGCCGAAAAACACTCAGCTGACATTTAAAGAGGGAACAAAGGCGATAGTAGGCGGATTTATTTTCGGTGATATCGAATTAACTCCTCGTAATGTTGCAAACTTTGAACCGCCTGTACTTACAAAAGTTGTAATCCCGAAAAGCTGTCAATACATCGGTTACTATGCTTTTTATGGTTGTGAAAGCCTGAAAAATATCACTCTCAACGGCGGTGAACTCGTTGAAATTGACGCATTCCAGAACAACGGTTGCGAAACGATTACACTTCCGTCAACAATGCGTGTTATCGATGATGATTCGTTCACAGGCAAAAACTTGAAAACAGTTAATCTCAATGACGGTTTGCAGTATATAGGTGAGGGAGTATTTTTCTCTATGGGAAAAATCAAGAGTGTGACAGTCCCTGCAAGTGTAACTCATATCGGCGTACAAGCTATAGGTTACTATCCTGTCGACCCTGATGATCCTTTCTCATATCCCGAAGTCATTCCGAATTTTGTAATTTACGGAACAAGCGGTACAGAGGCACAGACTTATGCTGACAGGAACGGTATTCAGTTCAACAGCATTGCATCGGGTACAACCGTAAAGGGTACTGCAAAAAGCTATTTGTCCGCAGATGATACGGTCACAATTCAGCTTGAAAAATCGGGAGTTGTGGTATATGAAACAACCGTAAAAGGCAACAGCACTGACTATTCAATCTCGGGCGTGGCAAACGGAACATACACGATGAGAGTTTCAAAAAAATCACACGCTGACAGAGAATATACGGTCAAGGTTTCAAGTGCCGATGTAACACAGAATGTTGAAATTTTCCCAATCGGAGATGTGAACAGTGACGGCATTATTTCGGTTGTCGATTCAACCCTTGCTCAGAAATATATTGTCGGTATTGAAAAACTCACAGAATTGCAGAAAAAGTCCGCAGATGTGAACTGTGACGGAGATATTTCAGTCGTTGATGCAACCCTTATTCAAAAGTATATTGTAGGTCTTGAAAATTTTTCATAATATACAAAAAATCCCGACACGGTGTATGCTGTGTCGGGTTTTTATTTTGCTTTTTAAATGTCAATCGTCAGTTCAACGGGACAATGGTCAGAACCTAAAATTTCGGTATGGATTTTTGCGCCGTCAAGCTTGCTTTCAAGAGCTTTTGAAACGATAAAATAGTCAATACGCCAGCCCGAATTTTTTTCACGAGCCTTGAATCTGTATGACCACCACGAATACACACCCTCTGTATCGGGATAGAAATAGCGGTAGGTGTCGATAAAGCCGTCATCGAGCAACGCTGTCATCTTTGAACGCTCTTCATCGGTAAAGCCTGCATTTTTACGGTTGGTTTTCGGATTTTTCAAATCAATTTCTTTGTGTGCAACATTCAAATCACCGCACATAATAACCGGCTTTTTTTCTTCAAGTTTTTTCAAATATGCCTTGAAATCATCTTCCCATTTCATTCGGTAATCAAGCCTTTTCAGCTCGCTTTGCGAGTTTGGAGTGTAGCAGGTGACAACAAAGCAATTGTCAAATTCTGCCGTGATAACTCTGCCCTCATGGTCGTGTTCGTCAATGCCGATTCCGTAACTTACATTTAACGGTTCTTCCTTTGTGAACATAGCCGTTCCCGAATAGCCTTTTTTGTCGGCATAGCACCAATACTGATGATATCCTTCAAGCAAGAGGTTAATCTGTCCCTCTTGAAGCTTTGTTTCCTGAAGACAGAAAATATCTGCGTCAACATCTTTGAAAAAGTCCTCAAAGCCCTTTGTAACACAGGCACGAAGTCCATTTACATTCCACGAAATCAATTTTTTCATAATTTACTCCCGTACATACAAAAGGGAGCAAGCATTGCCTGCCCCCAAATTGCCAATCTGTTAATTATTCTTCTGCGGAAAATTCATCCTTACCTACACCGCAGAGAGGGCATACCCAATCCTCGGGTACATCTTCCCATGCCGTGCCTGCATCAACGCCGTTGTCGGGATCGCCGATTTCAGGGTCGTAAACATATCCGCAAACATCGCATACATATTTCATACTATCAAATCTCCTGTTCAAAGTCTGTTGTGTAATCGGTTAGTTGTTGGTCATACGATTATCAAGCTGACTTTTTTGATTTTTTATTGTTTTAATGATTACTTAAAGTATCTGTTAAGAAGACCTCTAAAGCCTGCGCCGTGTCTTGCTTCATCCTTTGCCATCTCGTGAACCGTGTCATGAATAGCGTCAAGGTTCTGAGCCTTTGCACGCTTTGCAAGGTCAAACTTACCTTCGCAAGCACCTGTTTCTGCATCTACACGCATCTGAAGATTCTTCTTTGTGCTGTCTGTAAGAACTTCGCCCAAAAGCTCTGCAAACTTGGCAGCGTGTTCAGCCTCTTCAAAAGCATACTTTGTAAATGCGGCAGAAACCTCGGGATAGCCTTCTCTGTCTGCAACTCTTGCCATTGCAAGATACATACCGACTTCGCTGCATTCTCCCTCAAAGTTAGCTCTGAGATCCTTGAGAATATCTTCGCTTACGCCCTGAGCAACGCCAACCTCGTGAACTGTTGCGAAAGACGCCTCCTCGTCCATCTGCTTAAATTTTTCCTTTGGTGCCTTACAAACAGGGCAAGCTTCGGGAGCTTCGGGACCTTCATAAACATAACCGCATACTGTGCAATACCATTTCATAATTACTTCTCCTTTGTAATAAATATTAGTGTACTTCTGCCGAGCATTTGGGACATATGCCGTAGTAGATAACAAATCTGTTTTCTACCTTAAATCCCTCTTCGGCAAGCTGTGACTCAAGGTCATCAGCATTTTGATTGTCTTCAACATCAATAACTGCTTTGCATTTGTTGCATACAAAGTGGGGGTGCGGCTCTGTGTTGCCGTCAATACGCTCCTCACCGTTTACATTGCATATAACGCTGACCTTTCCTTCATCCTTAAAAAGAGCAATGTTTCTGTAAACCGTGCCAAGACTAAGGTCGGGAATTTCGGGCTTTAATTTATCATAAACCCAGCGTGCGCTCGGATGAGTGTCCGTACCGCACACAGCGTTGTAAATTGCATTGCGTTTTGAGCTGAAATTTCTTTTTGCCATAATTCATAAATCCTTATGCAATATTAGTCAGTACCGATTGACCAAAATCAGTAATCAGTATTAACTTTGCCTATATTCTATCACGCAGATGTTTGATTATATTTACAATAAAGAATTATAGATAAAAAATCTTGCACAAAGAATTGGGAGGAAATATAGTGAAATCAAACAAAACAGTAAAAATTATCATTTTTACAGCACTCTTCCTGTCTGCGGTAATTTTAATATCGGTAATGACAGGTGCAGTAAAAGAAACAACGGCTGATACCGACAGCGTAAAACTGCCCGTAATAATGTATCATTCACTTTTAAAGGATGAAAAACTGCAAAATGACTACACAATCTCGCCGACTCTTTTTGAAAATGACCTTAAATATTTGACCGAAAACGGCTACACAACCGTTGTTGTAAAGGACCTTACCGATTATGCTTACGGCAAAAAATCATTGCCCGAAAAATGTATTATGCTGACCTTTGACGATGGCTATTATAATAATTATTATTATGCACTCCCTTTGCTTGAAAAATACAACTGCAAGGCGGTCATATCGCCGATTGCGTCAGTGTCTGAAAAATTTACCGAAACCAAGGACATTTCCGTGACCTACGGTCATATAACCTTTGACGATATGAAAGAAATGTCCGATTCGGGCTATGTTGAAATTCAGAATCATTCGTACGATATGCATTCTTTGAAATCACGGAAGGGAGTTTTGCCAAAAGCGGGGGAGAGTGACGAAGCATATAAATCTATTCTTACGGAAGATGTTGTCAAGGCTCAAGCCTTGCTTGAAAATGCAACAGGGAAAAAACCGACCTGTTTTGTATATCCGTTCGGTGCAAAAAATGACCTGACCGAAAAGCTGATAAAAGAAATGGGCTTTTCGTGTACACTAACCTGTACGGAAAAGCCCAATATAATCACTAAAAATCCCGACAGCCTCTACGAGCTGGGACGATACCGCCGTGACCGCAGCGAGTCAATGCAGAATCTTCTTATCCGAATTGAAACGCAGACATAATATTTATACGGCAGATTTTTCAGCCTTGGCGTTTCTTACAAAAGCCTCGCACAAAGCTATGAAGATGAAAAACAGCGGAGTTGTAATCGGCTGATAAAGGTTTACAATAGCCTGAACAGCATAGCAGATAACAGCCGAAACGCACGCAATCAGCATCGGATTTTCCTTTGTATACTTAACTGCGTTCTTAATCGTACCGCACACAATGGCAAGATAGGAGAAAAGTCCCGTAATTCCGATTGTGATAAGGTAGTTTAGATATTCGTTATGAGCGGCATTTGTTGAGCTGTCACCGTATTTTAAAAGGTCGTTAAAGTACGGTCTGAATGCGGAGTAGAACATATCGGGACCTACGCCGAACAGCTTTTCAATGAATGAAGCGTCGCCGAAAATCCATATCGACCTTATCCACATAAAGCCTCTGTGCGTACCCCATTTATCGTTAAAGCGGATAATTCTTTCAAAACTGCCGAGGTCGGTTTTAGTGTCAATACAGCTGAAATAAACCATAATTCCTATCATGGCAACAGCACAAAGTCCGAATACAACGGCAAGAGCAATCGGCACGGCTTTTGAAATTGTGATGTTTGGTTTTTTGTAATCAATAAGATACAAAATCCCTGTAATAACGGCACAAGCTGCAAGCAATATCCAGCCGATGCCTGAGAAAACGAAAATTTCCTGAAACTTATCAAAGCCCTTGCTTTTGTCGTCAAAGCAGAGCGAGAACAATCTGAGCAGCTTTGCAAACAACAGCATAACAGTTGCCGAAAGGAAAAATCTTTTCAGTCTGACAAGGCTGTTTGAAAACCATACAAGGTAAATAATCATAAATACAGCCATGCCGAGAATGCCGGAATCGCTGTCGGCAGTCATAAGAGCCGCAAAGCCCAATCCTGTTGCAATAAGATAAATTGCCCTGAGCAAGGTTTTCTCCGTGATAACCGACATTGCAATCATAACAGGCATAGCGATGCAGATGTAGCTTGAAAGCAGATTTTTGTTGCCGATTGTTGAAGTGAAGTCGGTAATAGTCTGTTGGTCGGTGAGAAGAGTAAACATCCCGAGAGGATCAATATAGAATGAGTTAAGCACCGCAAGTGCATAAACTATCATTGAACCGAACGCAAGCGCAACGAATATGTATTCAAAATATTTAAAGCACCTTGTAATCATAAAATATGCTGCGGTGTAAAATGTCATCAGCAAAAGTCCGTTGTTTCGTCCGTCAGAGCCTAAAAGCGCATCCAAAGGACTTGCGGACAACAGCGTTGAAATGACATTTATCCCGAGGAATACAATAAATGCCCAGTCCATAAACGAAAGCTCTTCATACAAATGCTTTGGTTTAGGCTTTTCAAGCTTTGAGTCTTCCGGCGGTTTATCAACGCTTGCGGTCATAATAATAAGAAATTCCGCAATAACGAGAATACCCGTCAATATAATGAAAAAGTAATACTTGTCATGCCTGATGTTAAAATATGCGTCGGTAAAAAACAACGGAAAAAGCGTGAACATAACAAGCAGATAATAGTTTGTGAGCGCCTGCTGTACCGAATATTTTTCTTTTGGCTTAGCAGCGGGATTTTTATGCTTTGTAGAAGCCATAATATAATAACCTTTCAATGTAATATACTTCAATTTTATAACGCACGCACAATGTTGTCAAGAAATAAAGTTGTTTAGAAGTCCTGTTTTTAAAATAAATTTTATTGTTATATAATCAAAAAAACAACAATTGCATATTTTTGCACCGCTTTTATTTTAGAAATTATACTCATAAGCAAAATAAGTGTTGTAATTATCTTCCAAAAATGGTATAATTCACGCAGAGATGTATTTCCATATTTGCAGGGCAAAAGACTTTTGTAATTGATTTCAGGTAATTTATGAATTTTATCTATTTGCAGATTGGGCGGTTTTATGAAAAAATTAGTTATTTTTGGCTTTGACGGTACTCTTGCCGACACAGCCCCCGGAATTTTATATTGTTTCAATACAACGGCAGTTGCAATGGGTTATGAGCCTGTTGAACACAGCGCACTCTACGGCGTAATCGGCACACCGCTTGAATACGGCTTTAAAACGCTGTTTAATATGAGTGATGATGAAATTGAATATGCTGTCAAGAACTACAGCAAGCTCTATTCTCAAAAGGGAAAAGAGATGTTCACAGTTTATGACGGAATTTATGACGCTCTCCGTGACCTCAAGAAAAGCGGCTTTAAGCTTGCAATTGCAACTCAAAAGCACAGAATGTTTACAACAGATATGCTCGAAAACTACGATGCTGCGGATGTGTTTGATGCAGTTTGTGCAACAGATGTCGGTACAAACCTAACAAAGAGCCATCTGCTATTGCAGGCGTGTGAGCAGACAGGTGTTTCAGTTGAGGAAAGTGTCCTTGTAGGCGACGGCACTATTGAAGCAAACGGTGCCGAAGAAATCGGTATGGACTTTCTCGCCGTTCTCTACGGATGGGGCTTCAGAACCAAAGAAGAAACCGAGAAATATAAATGCAGCGGCACAGTGGCAGCTCCTGCGGAAATTGTTCCGAGAGTTCTTGCGCTTTGATTGTGCAGATCACCGCAAGCCGCATTATTTCAAGGCTAAGATAAATAAAGCTTCAGAACACAAATCAAATCGGGCGGTCGTAACGACCGTCCGATTTTTGCATATTTGCATAAAATATACTCGTATTTTTCAAAGGCGGTAATTGTATATTAACTGATTTTGTTTGCACCAAAGCGAAGAAAAATATGTGATAAACCAAAATACAAGATGTGAAAATATTATTGCCAATCTGATTGGTGCTTTAAGCACATAAATGCAACTGCTTATGTAGGTATATTGAAAATATAATTGTTCATTTTTGACAAAAACATATATAAATATACAAAATCATCCAAATGGTCTTGACTGATAGAGATTAAGGGTATAAGATTTAATTGTTGATAATACTTATTAAGATATTCTATTCAGGAGGAGATAAGTTTGAAATCAAGAAAAATATTGCCAATATTACTTTCAGCAATGGTAACTTTTGGTATTACAACAGCAGTATCTGTTACTGCAAATGCAGTTGAGGTTGCAAAAGCACCTGTGCAGAATAAACATAACGCACAGACAAGTCTTGCAACTCCAAAAATTTCAAAGGCAGAAAGTGTTTACGAAGGCGTAAAACTCAGTTGGAACAATGTTGACGGTGCTGCCTTGTACCGTGTGTATTACAAAGGTAAAAACGGCTGGACAAAGTTGACCGATACAACCTCAACCTCCTGTATTGACAGTGATGTTTATTCAGGCGGAAACTATACATACACAGTAAGATGTATCACCGAAGACGGAAAAAAATTCTCGAGCGGTTACGATTCTAAGGGAACAAAGCTAACCTACATTGCCGCTCCCGAAATTTCAAAAACCGAAAGCGTTAACGGCGGAGAAAAGCTGACATGGAATAAGGTTAAAGGAGCTAAAAAGTACAGAGCTTATTTAAAAAACGGCAAACAATGGATAAGAATAGGTGATACAACCTCAACATCCTTAGTTCACAAAAATGTTGTGTCGGGCAAAAGCTATACTTACACGGTACGCTGTATAAGTTACAACGCAAAAAGCTTCACAAGCGGTTTTGACCATAAAGGAACAGAAACAACCTATATCGCAACTCCTCAAATTTCAAAGCTTGAAAGCGTAAACAGCGGTGTAAAGCTTTCATGGAACAGCGTTGGCGGTGCGGAAATGTACCGCGTGTTCTACAAAGGACGGAACGGTTGGACAAAGCTTGTTGATACAGCAGAAACCTCCTGCGTTGACAGCGATGTTTTGTCCGGCAATAACTATACTTATACGGTAAGATGTATCAGCAATGACGCAAGAAAGTATCAAAGCGGCTATGACAAAAACGGCGAGTCCGTAAAGTATATCGCCACTCCAAAGGTTACAAAAACAAATGTCACCTATAACAGCGTAAAGCTTACCTGGAACAAGGTTAAGGGTGCTGAAAAATACCGTGTTTACCGCAAGAACGGAAACACTTGGAAAAGAATTGCCGATACAAAATCAACTTCCGTAACGGATAAGAATCTGTCGGCTGAGAAAAGCTATACTTATACTGTACGCTGTATTACTGCGAACGGAAAGAAATTTGCAAGCGGATATGATTCAAAAGGCTTTACAGCGACAACATCCCCGGTACCGCCTGTTATATTTGATAAAACAAGCGTTACGGTTGATAAGGGCAAAACCTACACAATAAAAACTAAAGTGGCAGACAAATCAAAGCCTATAACCTGGTCAACATCCAACGCAAAGGTTGCAACAGTTGACCAAAAAGGAAAAGTAAAGGCAGTGGGCAAAGGTTCTGCAATAATAACAGCTGAGGTTGACGGCATAAAGACCACATGCAAAGTAAAGGTAAAGGTTATAAAAATCTATCTCAGTCCGTCAAATCAAAATGCAAACACCTATGCAACGGGCAATACCAACGAAATGGCTCAGTGCGACAAAATTGCAGCCGCAACAGCAAAAGCACTTAATCGCTGCGGATTTGAGGTTATGGTTGCCAAGTCGGGTACACTTATGCAGACACGTTGTCCCGAGTCGGACAAGTTCGGTGCAGACATTCATATGCCGATTCACACAAATGCCAGCGGTTCCGGTAACTACACAGGCGGAACAAGAGTATTTTGCCTGAATTCAAGCGGTAAAAAAGCCGCACAGGCTGTATGCAATTCACTCGGTGCAATCACTCCGGGTAAAGATGACGCTGTTATCTACAAGAAAGATCTTTATGAAATCAATGTTCCGAAAGCACTTTCTTTGTATGTTGAGTGTGAATTTCATGATACCGTAACAGGCTCAAACTGGATTCGCAAGAATATTAATGAAATAGGCGAAGCAATATGCAAGGGCTTGTGTAAATATTACGGTTATACATATGTAGCACCTGCAAAGAATACAAAGACAACAAAAAAATCAGCACAGGCTGTTTCATCACAGAACACAACCGAACCTACACAGCCTGCGGCAGAAAATGAGCTTGTACAGGAACCGACAACGGTATCTCAGCAGGAATCATATGAGTCGGTACAAATGCCAACAGAACCGACTCAGCCTGAAACAGAGCCTACAACAATAGCTTCCGACAGTATATATTAAAAAGCAGCTGATAATATATCATTCGGAGGAATAGCAGTGAAAACAAAAAGAATAATGCCGTTGTTGCTTTCCGTGATAATGACAGCAGGCGCAGTAACGGCAGTTCCGTTTAAGGCAAGTGCGGCTGAGTTAAACGCACCCGTCGTTTCATCACAGTCGGCAAGGTCAAGTCTTGCAACCCCGAAAATCTCAAAGGCAGAAAGTGTAAACAACGGTGTGAAAATAAGCTGGGGTAGGGTAAACGGTGCTGCAAGGTACAGAGTTTACTACAAAGGTAGTAGGGGCTGGACAAGGCTTGCAGACACAACCTCAACCTCATACACAGACAGTAAGGTTTCATCAGGCAAGACATACACCTACACCGTGAGATGTATCAACTCATCTGCAACTAAGTTCACAAGCGGATACGATTCAAAGGGCAAATCCGTAAAATATATTTCAGCTCAGAAGCCAAAAAAGAAGGTATGGGTAGTTGACTACAAAACAGTACACCACGAAGGTTATTGGAAAGTAGTAGGCACAAAGGAAGAACCAGTATACGGTTGGGTAGGATACAATGTATGCAACTATTGCGGTATGAAGTTAACAGATGCTAACCTAAATGAGCATCTTGCTTGGGAATTGGAAACTAACGGTGCAGGTGCATATCACTATGAGAAGGAATATGTACAGACAGGCACAAAGACAGTAGAAGACAAGAAATGGGTAGAACCTTGGGATGAAAAAGTTGAATCAGGCGGTCATTGGGAATACAGATAATTAAATTCGATAACAAGAATAAATCCTTTGAAATTTATGACTCAAGGCTGAAAGCCAAGGAATGTAAGTCGCTTGACCACATAGAGCTTTGTATCGCTGTAGATGATTACACCATAACAACAATCGGTGCTAATAACGGTGGCACAGAGTGCGATGATTTCAGAATCAGAACAAGATATAAGAGTAACATTTCCTGTTGCTGCAGACCGAAATATGCAAAATAAACATAAAAACAACCGCTTGTTTAGGCATACTAAGCAGGCGGTTGCTTCTTTATTCAACAAAAAATGTTAGAAATGCGTTGTGATGAACTGTATCGGTTACATGCCGACTGAACAGATGGAAAAACAAACTGTACCTATAAAAATTCTTAAAATTGTGCATACAAATAATGACAGTGGTGTTGTATAATGACAACATCACAAGATAAATGTTGAACTGTTCAGAAATTTTAAGGCGTGGTATGATGACAAAAAAAGCTGTACTAATCAATGATCTCTCAGGACTTGGCAAGTGTTCGCTGACGGCGGCAATCCCTGTTTTGTCCGTAATGGGCATTCAGGCGTGTCCTATGCCGACAGCCGTTTTGACGAGTCAGACGGGATTTGAAAGCTTTTACTGCAACGATTGCACTGATAAGCTTGATTATTACACAAGTGAATGGAAAAAACTCGGCTTTCAGCCTGACGGAATCTATACGGGTTTCCTCTCAAGCGAAAAGCAGGTGGACAAAATTCTTTCATTTATAGACAGCTTTGAAACCGACAACACGCTTGTACTTGTGGATCCGGTTCTCGGTGACGGTGGAAGAACCTACAGTCTTTATACCGAAACCCTCGGCAAAAAGATGAAAAAACTCGTTTCTGTTGCCGATGTAATCACCCCGAACCTTACCGAATGTTGTATTCTGTGCGATACCGACTATTCAGAACTGATTGAAAATGCCGATTCTCCCGATTTTCTCGATACGGTTGCAGAGCTTGCCAAAAAGCTTTTGAAACTCTACAAGGTGAAAACCGTGATTATTACAGGCATTGAGCATAAAATTTCCGATGAGGTTACAAAGATTAACAATCTCATTGCAACCGATGATGAGGTGTTTTGTGTCAGCTGTGAAAAGACGGGCGGAAGCTATTCGGGTACAGGCGACTTGTTTGCCTCGGTTGTCTTTTCGGGACTGCTCCGTGGTGACAGCCTGAAAGATACCGTAAATCTGGCGGTAAAATTCATACAGACCTCTCTTTGCGAAACCGTTAAACTCGGCATCCACCGCAACGAGGGTATTGAATTTGAAAAACATTTAAAAATGCTTTTGTGAGGAAATTACTATGACTGCTAAAACTATTTCAAAAACCGATTCAAAATTTAATGTAAAACTGATTGCAATTACGGCAATGTGTGCGGCTCTTGTTACCGTTACAACTGCTTTTATCAAGATTCCGTCACCGCTTGGATACTCTCATGCAGGCGACTCTATGATTTATCTCGCCGCAAGTATTCTTCCCGGACCTTTCGGAATTATCGCATCATCAATCGGCGGCGCTCTTGCCGACCTTATTTCGGGTTATCCGCATTGGGCAATCCCAACAGCTATTATCAAGGCTCTTAACGCAGTTCCGTTTGTGCTTTGCAGAATGGCAATGAAAAAGCGTGGCAAAGATGAAAAAATCATCAGTCCGTCATCACTTCTTATGCTCATTCCCACAACAATCGTTACAATCGGCGGTTACTTTATTGCAAACGGTCTTATGTATGACTTTGGTGCCGCAATTGCGGAACTTCCTACATGTTGGTTACAGCCCGGTGTAGGTGCTTTAATCTTCATTGTTGTAGGCATCGGTCTTGATAAAATCAATTTCAAGAAAAAACTCTCGCTTTAATGTGAGTTTCAATAAGGAGAAGAAAACATAATGGCAGATATTCTTTATGTGTACAAAACATCTATCTATGCTAATCTGACGAACAAATGCCCTTGCAGATGCACATTTTGTATCCGCAACAATACCGATTCGGTCGGCAGTGCAGATACACTCTGGCACAAGCATGATCCGAGTATGGAGGATATTAAAAAGGCTGTTGATGATTTTGATTTCACAGGCTACAAGGAGCTTGTATTCTGTGGCTACGGCGAGCCGACTTCGGCTCTTGATAATATGCTTGAAACCGCAAAATATGTAAGGGAAAAGCACCCCGACATCAAACTCAGACTCAACACAAACGGTCTTTCTGACAGAATCAACAACAAGCCCACAGCTGAGTTGATTTCAAAGTATATTGATTCTGTTTCAATCAGCCTCAATACCTGTTCATCGGAAAAGTATGACGAAATTTGCCGTCCTGTTTTTGACCATGCGTATGAGTCAATGCTCAAATTTGCAGAGGATGCAAAGAAATATTTTGAACATACGCAGTTTTCAATCGTAGATACAATCCCCGAGGAGGACATCAAGGCTTGTCAGAAAATTGCCGATGACAGGGGAATTTATCTCAAAATCAGAAAATATTCCGACTGATCAATGCTTTAATCGCAGATTATAAAACAAAGCAGAAACAATAAAAAGTATCCATAGTAACGGTTTTGAAGCAGAATTAAGCCGTTGAACAAAAATTTGAAAATAAATCGTTGCTATGGATGCACTTAATTTTGCACCAAAACACAGGCAGCCCCAACGCTGAACAAGAGAACAACGGCACTATGTGTCAGTTAATTCATTGTGTCAGTTATTTTATTTTTTTGAATAAAAATCAAAAATAGTGTTGACAAATCGAAAAATACGGTGTATAATAAGCAAGCTGTTGTTAGTAAACAACATTTCGAGGTGTAGCTCAGTTTGGTAGAGTGCTTGGTTTGGGACCAAGATGCCGCAGGTTCAAGTCCTGTCACCTCGACCATATAAAGTCATTGTAGTTTTTAACTGCGATGGCTTTTTGTTTAGTGTTATTAGAGCTTTTTTAAACCTTGAATTGTAATAATTGCCCTACATTAGCGATATTGCAGAAAACAGCATACCGAATTTACAAAATTTAAAATTTAGTATTGACTTTATAAACAAAATGTAATATAATAATTTTTGTTCGGTAATGAACACGGTACACTATATGCGGGTGTGGCGGAATTGGCAGACGCGCTAGATTTAGGTTCTAGTGTCAGCAGACGTGGGGGTTCAAGTCCCTTCACCCGCACCAGTGCGAAATTGTTCAAACGGAACTTTAAAAAGGGATTGCTGCAAACCGTTTGGTTTGGCTGCAATCCCTTTTTATTTGACCGCTTTACCCTGCTACAGAACAATTCAAAATGCAGAGTGTTTTCACCATAAATTTTCTTTATTCCTTATCTAAGATTAGTCATATCTGTTTACATTTTTTAATGGCAATAGCAAATAGTACACTTTTAAAGAATATTAAAAATTAGGTGTTGACAATTTGTTAATAAGCTGATATAATAATTTGGCAATAGCAACGGATCATTAGCTCAGTTGGTTAGAGCAACCGGCTCATAACCGGTAGGTCCCGGGTTCGAGTCCCTGATGATCCACCAAATCCACCGTAATTTTGATTAAATTGCGGTGGATTTTTTATAATTTATTTTTTGTATTTTATTTTGTAGGCTCTTTCTCTTACCCCAACTTTTATTGTAAAACCAAAAAGCCCCTGCTTCCAAAGGCTCTCAGGCCTGTGGAGGCAGGGGCTAATATTTTTATGTTAAGGTATGGCTATTAAGCAAGCATTACTTTGTCAGCTTTTCCAAAGCAGCAATCTTTGTACTCAAGCAGAACAAATTCATTGCAATTTCAAGCTCCTCTACCGGCGGCAATGTAGGAGCAAGACGAATGTTGCTGTCCTTAGGGTCTTTACCGTATGGGTAGGTTGCACCTGCACCTGTCAGCACAACGCCGGCATCCTTACAAAGCTGAACAACTCTCTTTGCACAGCCCTCAAGAACATCTACACTTACAAAGTAGCCGCCCTTAGGGTTTACCCACTGTGCTATGCCCAAGCCGCTAAGCTCTGCGTCAAGCTTATCTGTAACAGCCTTAAAGCGAGGCTCCAGCACTGCTCTGTGCTTTTGCATATGGGCCAAAAGTCCCTGATAATTTCCAAAGAACTTAACATGACGCAGCATATTCATCTTGTCATAGCCTATAGTTTGAATTGTATATTTCTTTAGGAAGAACTTCATATTTTTTTCAGATGCTGCCATACAAGCCACACCTGCACCCGGGAAGGTGATTTTTGAGGTAGAAGCAAAAATAATAGGAAGATCCTCGTTGCCGTACTTTTTGCATTCATCCATAATATTCAGCAGAGTATCGCCCTGCTCGGCAATGTCGTGGATAGCATATGCGTTGTCCCAAATAATTCTGAAATCATCAGCAGCCGGCTTTAGCTTTGCAAAGCGGGTTACTGTTTCATCGGAATATGTAATACCCTGTGGGTTAGAATACTTAGGAACGCACCAAATGCCCTTTATAGAGCTGTCGTTACTAACAAGCTCTTCAACCATATCCATATCAGGCCCCTGTGAAGTCATAGGTACTGTTATCATTTCAATACCAAAATATTCTGTTATGCCAAAATGTCTGTCATATCCAGGTGCCGGACACAGCCACTTTACCTTGTCCAGCTTTGCCCAAGGAGTACCGCCGTTTACATTAGCTGTCATCATTGCAGAAACAGTGTCAAACATCATATTCAGGCTGGAGTTGCCGCCTACCATAATTTCATTTTCTTCTACACCCAAAAGCTCTGCAAACATTTCTTTTATCTCAGGAATACCTGTAAGCACACCGTAGTTTCTGCAATCCAGACCGTCAGCTGTTTTGCAGTCGTCGTTTGAAACGATAGTCTTCAGCAAGCCCTCGGAAAGATTTAACTGCTCTGCACCCGGCTTACCTCTGGACATATCCAGCTTTAGCCCCATATCACAGTACTTTTTATATTCATCCTGCAGCTGTTCAAGCTGCTGTGCTAATTCTGATTTTGACATATTAAGGTAGTTCATTTCTCGAAATCCCCTTTTATATAATTAATTTTTCACTAAACCTTATTTTAATATATTTTAAGAGAAAATGCAAGTTCAATTTAATAATCTTGCATTTTTTGTTATTTCCAACAAGTATAATTTTTTTTAGGCTTTTTATTGTTGAAACTGTTGCACCCTACAGCTGTGTTTTATGAATTTACCTGTTTTAATAATTTCATAAGTTCACAGCCGTTGCCTTCGTACCCATTTAGTCCTCTAAATCATTATATGCATATTTTATAAGCCGCTCCATTAAAATATACGCTTGTAGATAAGGCTTAAAAATTATTTTTGTTTTTTTAAAATTTTTCTTGACAATGTGTTTATTGAGTGTTAAAATAATAGAGCTGTGAAAACACATAAGCTGGTGTAGCTCAGTTGGTAGAGCAGCTGATTTGTAATCAGCAGGTCGGGGGTTCGAGTCCGTCCACCAGCTCCAATTTAATATGGGAGATTTCCCGAGTGGCCAAAGGGGACAGACTGTAAATCTGCTGGCTAAGCCTTCGGTGGTTCGAATCCACCATCTCCCACCATAGCAAAAACCGTTTTCTTACGAAAGCGGTTTTTTGGTTTTTGTACCATTTATTTTCAGTATTTGCCGATAATTATTTATTGTAAAGATTTAGCCTATATGAATAATCGGTTAAGCCTAAAATTAAAAGCCCTATGTTGAAGTTAAGCAAGCCTAAAAGCAAAGCCTTATGTCAGCAGTGGAATTACCACCGGAGCAAAAGCCTTATAAGGCATATATCTGTTTAAGCTAAAAGGCTATAAACGCCAAACCGCCCCTTGGGAGTAGGAACTAGGTATCTACTCCCAAGGGGCGGATATTTTTTATACATTATATATAGGAAGTTTTCATCCAACAGCTATATATTTAAGCAATTACAAGCTTGTATACAGTTACATATTTGAGTAGCCCATAAGCTTAGTATCTACTGCTTTGGCAGCCTCTCGGCCTTCCCTTATGGCCCATACTACCAAAGACTGTCCACGGTGCATATCACCGGCAGCAAATACATTTGGTACATTTGTGGCATAAGAGCCTGCTGCTGTTTCAACATTTGTTCTGGCGTTCAGCTTTACGCCAAATGCATCTGCAACATAGCTTTGTGTTCCCAAAAAGCCTGCTGCAATAAGAACTAAATCGGCCTCAAGCTCAAACTCGCTGTCCTTTACAGGTACCATCATCATTCTGCCCGTTTTCTTGTCCTGCTTTGGTTCAAGCTTTACGCAGATAAGCTTTTTTAGGTTGCCCTTTGTATCCTTAACAAATTCCTTAACAGTTGTCTGGTACATTCGTGGGTCGCTGCCGAACACCTCTATAGCCTCTTCTTGACCATAATCGGTTTTCAGCACTCTTGGCCACTCCGGCCACTGGTTGTTTTCTGCTCGCTTTTCAGGAAGCTTAGGCATCATTTCCAGCTGTACTACAGACGCACAGCCGTGACGAATAGCCGTACCTACGCAGTCGTTGCCTGTATCACCGCCGCCAATAACAACAACCTTTTTGCCCTTGGCTGAAACATACTTACCGTTTGTAAGGTTAGAGTCCAACAAGCTCTTTGTTGTAGCAGCTAAAAAGTCTACTGCAAAAAATATACCCTTTGCTTCTCTGCCCGGTGCCTTAATATCTCTTGGATTTGACGCACCGCAGGCAAGAACTACAGCATCGTAATTCTTCAGGATTTCTTTAGCGTCGTAGTTTTCACCAACATTTGCATTTGTAACAAACCTGACGCCCTCCTCCTTCATAAGCCTTATTCTGCGTTCTATAACATGCTTTTCAAGCTTCATATTAGGAATACCGTACATAAGCAGTCCGCCTAAACGGTCGGCACGCTCAAAAACAGTTACATTGTGTCCACGCCTGTTCAGCATAAATGCTGCCGCAAGTCCGGAAGGACCTGAGCCTATAACAGCTATTTTTTTGTTTGTGCGAACCTTTGGCGGCTGCGGCTTAATATAGCCCTCCTTGTAGGCTGTTTCGATAATAGCAAGCTCGTTTGCCTTACAGGTAACAGGGTCGCCGTTTAATCCGCAGGTACAGGCCGCCTCGCACAATGCAGGACATACTCTGCCTGTAAACTCAGGGAAGCAGTTTGTTTTTTGCAGGCGGGCAAATGCCGCTTCGTAATTTCCCAAATATACAAGGTTGTTCCACTCCGGTATCAGGTTGTTAAGAGGGCAGCCGGAAACCATACCCTTTATCGGCTGACCCGCCTGACAGAACGGAACACCGCAGTCCATACATCTTGCCGCCTGCTGAGCACGCTGCTCAGCAGACAAAAAGTCGTGAAATTCGTTATAGTTTTTAATTCTGCTCTTTGGCGAAGAAGCATGACAGTTTACTCTTTCAAATTCCATAAATCCAGTTGGTTTTCCCATTTTCTTCTCCCCCTTACCTTCTTGTGTTAGCGTAGAACGCCTCTATTGTTGCCTGCTCGCTGCTTAAGCCCTTTTCTTCCATTTGTACAATGGTATTAAGCATACGCTTGTAGTCATATGGAATAATCTTCTTAAACTTAGGAACATAGTCATTAAAGCTTGCTAAAATATCCTTGCCTCGTTGCGAGCCTGTTGCTTCAACATGCTCCTGAATCATTTCCTTTAGCTCCAGAATATCGTATTTATTAGTTAATTCCTCAACAGAAACCATAGCCTTGTTAAGGTGCTTGTACAGCGTTGAATGCTCGTCAAGCACATATGCTATACCGCCGCTCATACCGGCTGCAAAGTTTTTGCCTGTTGCACCCAGCACTGCAACTCTACCGCCTGTCATATATTCACAGCCATGGTCGCCTACGCCCTCTACAACAGCTATCGCACCGGAGTTACGCACGCAGAAACGCTCGCCGGCTACACCGTTAATAAACGCCTTACCGCTTGTAGCACCGTACAGTGCAACATTACCTATAATAATGTTGTCCTCTGCCTTAAACTTGGCGTCGCTTGGCGGATAAACTACCAGCTTACCACCTGACAGGCCCTTACCGAAGTAGTCGTTGCTGTCGCCTACAAGCTCAAGTGTAAGTCCCTTTGGAATAAAGGCACCAAATGACTGTCCGCCGCTGCCGTGGCACTTAATTGTAAATGTATCTTCATCAAGTGAGTTCTTGTACAGTCTTGTAATTTCTGCACCGAATATTGTACCCAGTGTACGGTCGGTGTTGGTTACATTAATGTCAAGAGTTGTACTTCTCTTATCCCTTAAAGCCGAACCCAGCTTTCTTAGAATAACCTTTTCGTCTATTGTCTTTTCAAGCTCAAAGTCAAATACCTTTTTCTCGTTATAACCTGCAACCTTAACATTTGCAAATTCTGTTGACAAAATCTTGCTCATATCCAGGCTGTTGGCACGGTTGTAAGGAACTTCCTTTTGCTTTAGCAAATCTGTTCTGCCTATAAGCTCGTCTACTGTGCGGATACCCAGCTTAGCCATATATTCACGAAGCTCCTGTGCAACAAACTTCATAAAGTTTATTACATATTCAGGTTTACCCTTAAATCTCTTTCTAAGCTCAGGGTTCTGTGTAGCTATACCAACAGGACATGTATCCAAATTACAAACACGCATCATAACACAGCCCATTGTAATAAGCGGTGTTGTAGCAAAGCCGTATTCCTCGGCACCCAAAAGTGCAGCCACAAGAACATCTTTACCTGTAAGCAGTTTACCGTCTGTTTCAAGAATAACCTTGTCACGCAGGTCATTCATAATCAATGTCTGGTGTGTTTCCGCAACACCAAGCTCCCATGGCAGACCGGCATTGTAAATGGAGTTTCTAGGTGCAGCACCGGTACCGCCGTCATAAGCTGATACCAAAATTACCTGTGCGCCTGCCTTGGCAACACCTGCGGCAATAGTACCAACGCCTGCCTCTGAAACAAGCTTTACAGAAATTCTTGCTTTCATATTGGCATTTTTAAGGTCGTAAATAAGCTGTGCTAAGTCCTCAATAGAGTAAATATCGTGGTGAGGCGGCGGAGAAATCAATCCAACGCCCGGTGTTGAGTGACGACACTTTGCAACCCACGGGTAAACCTTGCCCGCCGGAAGCTGTCCGCCCTCGCCCGGCTTAGCGCCCTGTGCCATTTTAATCTGTATTTCCTGTGCACTTACAAGATATTCGCTTGTTACGCCAAATCTGCCTGAAGCAACCTGCTTAATAGCGGAGCAACGGTTAAGTCCGTCTTTGCCTATTGTTAAACGCTCAGGTGACTCGCCACCCTCACCGGAGTTGCTCTTGCCGTGAATAGTATTCATAGCAATAGCCATACACTCGTGAGCCTCTTGTGAAATAGAGCCGTAGGACATAGCGCCTGTTTTAAATCTTCTTACAATGCTTTCAACAGGCTCAACCTCGTCTATAGAAATTCCGCCGTCCTCAGGGTAGTTAAAGTCAAGCAAGCCTCTAAGCTTAATTGCCTTTGTTTCATCGTTAATCAGCTTTGAATACTCCTTGTATTCCTCGTAGTTGCCTGTTCTTGTTGCCTCCTGCAGCAGGTGAATTGTAGCCGGAGTATACAAATGCTCCTCCTGACCGCTTCTTTCCTTATGATTACCTATTGAATTAAGTGTATCGTCAACTGCAAGTCCCAATGGGTCAAATGCCTCTGAATGGCAGTAGTCAACATCCTTTTGAATATCCTCTATGCTAATACCCTCTACTCGGCTTACTGTGCCGGGGAAATATTTGTCGATAACATCAGAGTTAAGACCGATAGCCTCAAATATCTGTGAGCCTTGGTACGACTGAATTGTTGAAATACCCATTTTAGACGCAATTTTAACAATGCCGTGAAGAACAGCGTCGTTATAATCGTCTATAGCCGCATATGTGTCCTTTTGCAGCATACCCTCGGCAACAGCGTGCTTAATAGCGTCGTGTGCAAGGTATGGGTTAATAGCAGAAGCACCGTAGCCAAGCAGTGTGGCAAAGTGGTGTATCTCTCTTGGCTCGCCTGATTCAAGAATAAGCGACATAGAATTTCTTTTCTTTGTCTGTACTAGGTGACTGTTAAGTGCCGCTACTGCCAAAAGTGACGGAATAGCAACATGGTTTTCGTCAACGCCACGGTCAGACAAAATAATGATATTGGCACCCTTTCTGTATGCTCTGTCAACCTCTACCAACAAGTGCTGCACAGCCTTGGCAAGGTTGGTATTTTTATAGTAAAGAATAGGAACAATTTCAACTCTGAAGCCCGGTTTGTTCATATTTTTAATCTTCAAAACATCTATACTTGTTAGTATAGGGTTTTCTATCTGTAAAACATTGCAGTTTTCAGGGGCGTCCTTCAGCAGGTTACCCTCCCTGCCCAAAAACATAGTTGTAGATGTAACTATTTCCTCACGAATAGCGTCTATCGGCGGGTTTGTAACCTGTGCAAACAGCTGCTTAAAGTAGTCAAACAGCGGCTGGTGCTCCTTTGAAAGTACAGCTAACGGGCTGTCGGTGCCCATTGCGGAAACTGTTTCGGCACCTGTTTGAGCCATATTCAAAACCATTGTTGAAATTTGCTCGTAATTGTAGCCGAACGCCTTTTCCAGCTTTGCAAGCTGCTCCTTTGAGTATTCCTGTACCTTTTGGTTTGGAATTTTTAAATCTCTTAGGTGAACAAGCTTAGAATCAAGCCACTCGCCATACGGCTTCTGCTGTGCATAATAAAGCTTTAGGTCATCATCCTTTATAACCTTACCCTTTACTGTATCTATAAGCAGCATTCTGCCCGGACGCAGTCGCTCTTTCTTTATTACCTTGCTGTTTGGTACATCTATAGCACCTACCTCAGAGGCAAGAATTACATTGTCATCGTCTGTAATGTAGTATCTTGACGGACGAAGACCGTTACGGTCAAGCACCGCACCCATAATGTCACCGTCTGAGAACACAATAGAGGCAGGACCGTCCCACGGCTCCATCAAAGTTGCATAGTAATGATAGAAATCCTTTTTATCCTGAGGCATAGCCTTGTTGTTTGCCCACGGCTCAGGAATGGCAATCATTACAGCCAGCGGCAGCGGAATACCGTTCATAACCATAAACTCAAGTGTATTGTCAAGCATTGCAGAGTCCGAACCGCTAGGGTTTACCACAGGGAAAACCTTAATCAAATCATCGTCGCTTAATGTATTTGATGTCATATTTTCCTCACGGGCAAGCATTTTATCTGCATTGCCACGAATGGTATTAATTTCACCGTTGTGAACAATAAAGCGGTTAGGGTGTGCTCTGTGCCAGCTTGGGTTTGTGTTAGTTGAGAATCTTGAGTGCACCGTAGCAATAGCAGACTCGTAGTCAGGGTTCTGCAAGTCGGCATAGAAGCTGCGCAGCTCTTTAACCAAGAACATACCCTTGTATACTATAGTACGGCTGCTTAGGCTTACTACATAAGTATCGTCGTTAGACTGTTCAAACACACGCCTTGCAACATACAGCATACGGTCGAAAGGAAGGCCCTTTTCAACATTTGCCGGCTTTTTAACAAAGCCCTGCATAATACAAGGCATTTTGTCAAATGCTCTTTTGCCAAGTACATTTGGGTGCGTAGCAACTGTACGCCAGCCGATAAACTCCATGCCCTCTTTTTCTACAATAAGCTCAAACATCTTCATAGCCTGATGTCTTGGAAGCTCTTCTGTAGGGAAGAAGAACATACCCACACCGTACTCTCTTTCGCCGCCAATGTTGTAGTTTAGCGACTGAGCTATTTTTGAGAAAAATTTGTGAGAAATCTGAACCATAATACCTACGCCGTCGCCTGTTTTGCCGTCAGCGTCTTTACCGGCACGGTGCTCCAAATTTTCTACTATTTTCAGTGCAGCCTCAACTGTTGCGTGGGTTTTTATACCCTTCATATTACAGACAGCACCTATACCGCAGTTGTCGTGCTCAAAACGAGCGTCGTACAGTGTGTCTTTTGTTTGCTGCTTTGGAAAAACCTCCATATTCTGCATTAATATCTTCCTTTCTGTAAGGTTAAGTGAATTGCACCCTTTAATATATGAAATGCAAATTTTTTATATCAATGTTACGAGCCTAATATAACACTTTTATTTAATTATGTAAAGCTGCAAATAGTGCAAATGCAAGCAAATTTTGCATTTTTGTTGTGCTGTAGCACACAAGCATAAGGTTCTTATATGAATTATTTTATATAGGCGGTTTCATTCAAAGCCTACATTAGCAGTAGGTATTGAGTAATTTATATAAAAAATAATAAAGATGAAATATTTATCCCTTAAAATTGCAAAAAATCAACCTCACTGTCTATTATACAGACTTATTTGCAGCTTTTCAAGTCATAATTGCAAGAAGCGAGTTAGTGCAATTGCATAAAATTTAAAAAATAATTATTTTTTTGATTTTCGCAAAGCCTTAGCCTACTCAGCCGCCGGTTTGTTTATTTTTGCTTAAGTCACTGTTTAAGCTGTTTTTTATTAAATTATATGTTATCTTAGACTAACATCTAAAGCTTCAGGTCAAGGGCAAAAATTCAAGGCTTGCATAATTGCAATATACAAACTGCAAAATAAAAAAATCAGCCATACTAAGAGCCTACCGCCCTTAATACGGCTGTTATTTATATAAACAGATACTAATGTATTATTTAATTTTGACCAAAAAGTATTACGCTTAATATAAAGCACGGCTTATACATTGAATCTAAACAAAACAACATCGCCGTCCTGCATAACATATTCCTTGCCCTCACTGCGAACAAGACCTTTTTCTTTAGCGGCTGTCATAGAACCACACTTTACAAGGTCATCAAAGGAAATAACCTCGGCTCTGATAAAGCCACGCTCAAAGTCGGTGTGGATTTTACCTGCCGCCTGCGGAGCCTTTGTGCCCTTTGTAATAGTCCAGGCTCTAACCTCCTGCTTGCCGGCTGTAAGGTAGGATATAAGCCCCAATAGGTCATAGCAGGCTGTAATAAGTCTGTCAAGGCCGGACTGTGTAAGGCCTATGTCGTTGAGGAACATATCACGCTCCTCCTTTTCCATATCTACCAGCTGCTCCTCCAGCTCGGCACAAATAGGAAGTACGGCGGCGTGCTCGCTGTCGGCTATTGCTTTAACCTGCTTATAGTATTCATTATTTTCTATACCGTTTGCAAAGTCTGTGTCGCTTACATTGGCTGCGTATATAATAGGCTTGTTTGTCAAAAGTGCAACTGAATTTAACAGGGCTTTTTCATCGTCGTTACATTCAACGCTTCTTGCTGACCTTCCCTCTTCAAGGGCAGCCTTTACTCTTTCAAAAAACTCCAAGTCAACAGCATATTTTTTGTCAGCCTTTATAAGCTTTTTAGTTTTGTCTATTCTTCTTTCAATCATTTCAAGGTCAGACAAAACAAGCTCTAAATTAATAGTTTCAATATCTCTTGCAGGATCAACCGAACCGTCTACATGAATAATATCGTCATTATCAAAGCAACGCACAACATGAACAACGGCGTCTACCTCACGAATATTTGACAGGAATTTATTTCCGAGTCCCTCACCCTTAGAAGCACCCTTTACCAAACCGGCAATATCAACAAACTCTATTGTAGCAGGCGTAAACTTATCGGGGTCATACATTTCTGCCAGCTTGTCCAGTCTTTTATCCGGTACAGAAACCACTCCCACATTTGGCTCTATAGTACAAAACGGATAGTTAGCGGACTGAGCACCGGCGTTTGTTATTGCGTTAAACAGTGTACTTTTGCCTACATTTGGCAAACCTACCATTCCAAGCTTCATTTATTTCAAATCCTTTCTGTGATACAATCATCTAATTACCTATTATATCAAACAATATAATTTATAGCAACCTACAGTAACGGATATTGTAACTCTATTTTCTGTGTTGTAAATAGATATACCCATTTTTAGGTAAAGAATAATCACAAAAAGCCGAAACAAAAGCTCTGAAAAGCAATGTTGTTTACCGTAATTCAGCATATTAACAAGCCCTTACGCAAATAGAGTATGTCAGTATGCTGTATTTGTTTGTGCTGTATTGTGCAGTTTAAACGAATTGATAAAAATATAACAAATACACTGGATTTTCAAAAAGCTTTGTAGTACAATATGGTTACAGTAAGTAAGTTATTTTTTTAACATACTTTTTGTTCTTAAAATTTGAATATTTTGTCTTAATATAAATTCCATTAAACAAAAGGCAGTCGTACCGGCCCGGGTGCGGCTGCCCTTTGTTTGTAAAATTACAGATTATTCAATGCTTTTTTAGTTAATGGCAGTTAATTTTTTGCTTTGTATTGACAAAGCTGTTGGTTAAATATAGAATATAAGTATTATTTTTAGGCTGTGAAAAAATCAGCACAGCTCTATTTACAGGAGGTATTTTTGTGAACAATAAGCCGGGTATAAAAGAAAGAATTTCAGACGGAACCTATGCGGCAATAGGTGTTATTGCAATAGCTTTGGTTATTGCTGCAATCGTATTGCTCTTTGTGACAAGTGCAAATTCTGAAAAGAGTAACGGTACAGAAGCAGGCAGTACATCTGCAGCTCAAGTGAGCAATGACAGCAGCTCCTCTGACAATTCAAGCAGTGACAGCAGCTCCTCTGACAGTTCAAGCAGTGACAGCAGCTCCTCTGACAGTTCAAGCAGTGACAGCAGCTCCTCTGACAGTTCAAGCAGTGACAGCAGCTCCTCT
>ENA-ORNY01000025-ORNY01000025.1-human-gut-metagenome-genome-assembly--contig:-NODE-25-length-122527-cov-31.414985_pt1 | contig 122527 bp, 92 predicted proteins | sample MGYA00242122_ERZ509036 | MGnify/ENA primary metagenome ERZ509036 (study PRJEB26280, sample SAMEA2338696) | human gut metagenome | biome: human gut; feature: human-associated habitat; material: faeces... | reverse complement strand
GTATGGACTGCGAAAGCGTGCTTCTGGGCCTGCCGCTGAATATGGACGGCAGCACGGGGCCGCAGGCGCAAAAGGTCATGGATTTTGGTGCGGTGCTGGAAAAGGCGGGCCTGACGGTTCATTATCAGGATGAGCGGCTGACCACCGTAACGGCCGAGGCAGTGCTCATCGGCTCCGGTGTGCGCCGTGAGGACCGAAGGCGCCATGTGGATAAGCTGGCCGCCACGGTCATACTGGAACAATGGCTGGCCTCGCAGGGCCGGCGGAAAGAGGAATAATCATGCAGGAGAACGACAACCTGGTTCAGCTTCAGGATGAAAACGGCAAGGACGTAAACTTTGAGCACCTGATGACCATCGAGCACGAGGGCAATTATTACGTGGTGCTGGAGGCCACGGAGGATACCGACGACTGCAAGGAAGGCGAAGCCATCATTTTGAAAATCGTCCGCGATGAGGAAAGCGACGAGGATGTGTACGCCACCATCGAGGATGAGGCGGAGTTCAACGCCGTATTTGACAAATGCATGGCCGCCATGGAGGAAGAGGACGAGGCTGCCGCGCTGGAGATGGAAACAGTCGATCTTGACGGCGAAGACGAGGAGTAACGCATGCCGAGGCTACTGGGTGAGCGCGTGATGCTGCGCGAATACAAGGCCGACGACATCGGAGATATCCGTAAATGGGTCAACGATGCTGAAACGACCCGCTACCTGTCCACACGCTTCTGGCCCCCGCAGACCATGGTGGACAGTGAGGAGTTTCTCTCCCGCATGCTGCAAAGCAGCCATAGTGCCTATAACTTCGTCATCGCGGACCGCGGGGACGAGCGCTATATCGGGCAGCTGGACATGTTCCAGGTGGACTGGCGGCTGCGATGCGGCGAACTGGGCATGGTTATCGGCAGCGCGTCGGACCGGGGCCAGGGCCTGGGCCGCGAGGCGCTGGAGCTGATGAAGCATTTTGCTTTCCGCACGCTGGGCCTGGAGCGGCTGGAGATGGAGGTCCATATGGAAAACCACGCCGCGCGCAAGTGCTACCAGAAAGCCGGCTTCGTGATGGAAGGCGTGAAGCGCCATGCGTTTTTTACAGACGGACGCTTTTGCGATGTGGGCATTCTCAGCATACTCAGGGACGAATACGAGGCCCGCGTATGACACCGCGCGCCGCTGATCCGCATATCGTGAACCATCCCGGACCAAAGGGCCCTGGGATGGTTTTTTGTCATGCAGCCGGAAACGGGACCAGGGATTGACTTTGATACCCGCTTTCGGATAGAATATATCTTTGTGAGGACTTTGAGCCTCCTAACGGCCGGGAGGGAACATCGACCATGGGAAAGATCGTGGCCAAATTCGGCGGCAGCTCGCTTTCGGATGCGGGCCAGTTTGTAAAGGTCAGGCAGATCATTGAAATGGATACACGGCGCTGCTACGTGGTGCCCAGCGCCCCCGGAAAGCGCTTTGACGGCGACGAAAAGGTGACGGACCTGCTCTATCGCACCTATCGCCTCTATCAGGAGGGAAAGGATTTTACGCCCGCCTTTTCGCAGGTTCGGGAGCGTTTTGTGTCCATCGCAACCGAATTGGGGCTGAAGGTGGACATCATTTCTCAACTGAACAAAATTGAAAGCGATCTCCTCGCCGGGGCCAGCGAGGACTATTGTGCAAGCCGGGGAGAATACCTCAACGGCCTGCTTCTGGCGGATTATTTGGGCTATCATTTTCTCGACCCCAAGGACTACATCTTCTTTTCCGAGGATGGGGCCTTTGACAGCGAACGGACCAATGCCGCGCTGTCCGCAGTGCTTGCGCATACGGACCGGGCAGTGATTCCCGGCTTTTATGGCAGCGGCGCGGACGGGCGCATCCGCACGTTCTCCCGCGGGGGCAGCGACGTGTCCGGCGCCATCGTGGCGCGCGCGGCCTATGCCGATCTGTATGAAAACTGGACCGATGTGAGCGGCTTTTTGATGGCTGATCCCCATGTGGTGCCCGAGGCGCGCACCATCCGCAGCATTACCTACCGGGAGTTGCGTGAGCTGTCTTATATGGGTGCGACCGTGCTGCATGAGGACAGCGTGTTCCCGGTGCACCGCGCAGGCATCCCCACCAATATCCGCAATACCAACGCCCCCTCCGAGCGCGGCACCATGATCACCCATGGGGCGGTGGAAGAGAAGAACCCCTATGTCATCACGGGCATCGCGGGCAGGCTGGGCTTCAGCGTGATCTCCGTGGAAAAGGCCATGATGAACAGCGAGCATGGCTTCGGCCGTCGCGTGTTGCAGGCCGTTGAGGAAAATGGACTTTCCTTTGAGCACCTGCCCACAGGCATTGACACCATGTGCGTGGTGCTTTCCACGGCTGAGCTCGCGCCTGTGCGCGAACGTGTGGTCAAGCGCATTATGGAGCTGACCGAGCCCGATTCCGTGACAATCCATGATAATATGGGCATTATTGCCACGGTGGGCAGGGGCATGATCCATAACCCCGGCACCGCCGCAAGGCTGTTCACGGCGCTCAGCCGCGAGCATGTCAACGTGCGTATGATCGACCAGGGCAGCAGCGAGCTGAGCATTCTGGTGGGCGTGGACAGCATCGACTTCCAGCCCGCCATCCGCGCCATTTATCACGAATTTGTGGGCGGCGCGGAGCAGCGGTAGGCGCGGGCCTGCGCAAAAGACGAAGAGGATGGCCGCATGAAAAAACGCGAAACCGTCTGGCAATCCCGTGCACACCGTCGTTGTTTCGGCATTTGCACGGTGTGCCTTTCCCTGTATATCGCCTATACTACCTATCTCAGCCAGAGCGGCTTTCTGTCCGGCGGCGTTAAGACGGTGGCGTCGCTGTGCGTGTTTGCCGTGCTCAGCGCGTCCTTGTGCCGCCTGCTGTCAGAGGAATAACGCAGCCATAGTAGCCGTCGCCCATGTACATTATGAAGTTCATATCCTGCTTGTCGCAAGCCTCCATAATTCCCTCCATTGACTTAATCTGCTCGTCAGTAACCAATGACTTGTTGTAGTAAACAAAGTAACCGTTGTCGCCTGTTTCAGGGAAAGCAACCAAATTGTTATCATGAGTTGCAACATCAATAGCACCCTGCAGGTTTGTTTCCTTAATAGCTGCTGCATACTGAGCTCTTACAGGAGATACATATCCGCCCGGATAAAGCTTAGAAGCCTGGTCAGATACATAACCGAATACATCGGCAGCTGCTGACGGGTCGTTCATTACGTTAGCCGCAGCATCAGACTCGCCCTGTGCTACAACTTCAATTTTAATCTTTCTGTCGCTGAAATTGTCGGTAAATGCCTTACACTGCTCCTGAAATGTCTCCAAGGCATCTGACGGTGCCCAAACCTTTAGAGAAACCTGCTCGTTCTTACCCTCATCACCAAGAGCAAGGTCAGCATCCTTAAGCATTTCGTCAACGGTAATAGCCTTAACCTCCTGCTTGCTGCTTGCACTTGAGCCTGAGCCTGAGCTTGAACCTGAGCCTGAGCTTGAATTATCGCTGCCGCCGCCACAGCCTGCAAAAGCTGTAACAACCATTGCTGCCGCCAAAGCCACGCCGGCAATCTTCTTTGTTTTACTGAACATTATCTTTTCCTTCTTTCTAAAAATATAAATATCTTTTAACTCACTGACAGTTGTTTAAACTGCATACCAATGCGTAATTAGACAGCTTATACAATGTCATAACTACTGTAGTTATAATAGCATAGACAGGTACGAAATGCAATATATTTTAGTTATTTTAGTTATATTAATATATTTACGGCTGTCATTTTGTTTGTTTTAAACAAATAATTTATTTTACTCCGTTTTATTCAACAATCTAACTCCTTAAAATTATTCATATTAACGGTACACCCTTTGACATCATTGTCAAATAAAATTATTTTTTATGTGTATATTGTACAAGCCTTATTAATAATATATGCTCAAACAGCTGTTATATTCCTTATTCTTGATAAAGGGTTATCATTTTAAACAGGATGAAGAGTATTTACTTAATTTTTATAATAAGTCATTGCCCGCATCGAGTATAAAGCGACCTTTGCCATGCACAAATAAAGCTGTCATTACCCTTGCAAATCATATTTACATTGACATACGCCGTATAATATTGTAAATTAAATTGTAGGTATTTTATTAAATTTATTAAAGGAGATAATTAGCTATGAAGCTTGCTGATTTACTAAAAAAGCTTAAATACACCTGTGTTAAGGGCACTGCAGATGTTGATATAACTACCGTTGCGTATGATTCCCGAAGGGTTGAAAGGGGCTCTCTGTTTATCTGCATAAAGGGCGCCGTTGCCGACGGACACAGGTTTGCAGAAGCGGCAGTTAATAAAGGTGCGTCGGCCTTGGTTGTAGAGGACGATGTAACCGTGCCTGAGAATGTTACGGTTATAAGGGTAGAAGACAGCCGCTATGCACTTGCCTGCATATCAGCCGAATACTTTGGAAATCCTGCCGACAAGCTAAAGGTAATAGGCATAACGGGTACCAAAGGAAAAACCACTACTACATATTTAGTAAAATCAATTCTTGACAGTGCAGGTCACAAATGCGGACTTGTAGGCACTATAGAAACAATTATCGGCGATAAGGTTATAAAAGCAAGCAACACCACACCCGAATCATATGTTTTGCAGAATTATTTTAAGCAAATGGTCGACTGCGGCTGCGACTGCGTAGTAATGGAGGTTTCCTCACAAGGTCTTATGCTGCACCGCACTGCCGGCTTTACATTTGAAATAGGTATTTTTACAAATATTGAGCCTGACCATATAGGCCCTCATGAGCATAAGGATTTTAATGATTATCTGCACTGTAAAAGTCTGCTGTTCAAGCAGTGCCGCCACGGTATAGTAAATATTGACGACAAGCATGCAGACTACATTATAAATAATGCAAGCTGTGATATAGTTACCTATGGCTTTTCAGAAAAAGCAGACTTTCGTGCGGCAAACACTAAGCTTGTGTCGGGCAAAGGCTACCTGGGCATAGACTATGACCTGCAGGGCAAAGAGAATATGAGGGTTGAAATTGACCTGCCGGGCAAGTTCAGCGTGTACAACTCACTTACCGCCATTGCTATATGCAGCTACTTTGGCATTGACAGCAATACTATTTGCAACGCATTAAAGGACGCAAAGGTAAAGGGCAGAATTGAAATGATAAAGGTTTCTGACGATTTTACACTAATGATAGACTACGCTCATAACGCAATGTCCCTTGAAAGTCTGCTTACTACCTTGAGGGAATACAACCCAACAAGGCTTGTTTGCCTGTTTGGCTGTGGAGGCGACCGTTCCCGTGACAGACGCTTTAGTATGGGCGAGGTTTCGGGCAAGCTGGCCGACCTCAGCGTTATAACCTCCGATAACCCACGAACAGAGGAGCCTCTTGCAATAATCGACGACATACTTGTGGGCATTAAGAAAACCACAGGCAAATACACAGTTATACCTGACCGCCGCAAGGCTATAGAGTGGGTTATCCACAACGGTCAGCCGGGAGATATTATTGTGCTTGCCGGTAAGGGACATGAGGATTATCAAGAAATTAACGGCGTTAAGCACCACCTTGACGAGCGTGAGGTTATAGCACAGGTGCTTGCCGGAATTAAGCAATAAACCCCTTCGGTGTTTTCTGCAATACTTTTTATAACAGCAAAGAGCCATACTGCTTTTGGTACAGCAGTATGGCTCTTTATAATTTTCAGCTACACATACAAATGTAGGTTTTGCGTTTAAAACAGCCTGTTGAGAGAACACTCAACAGGCTGAAAATTTATAAAGCTGATTTAATACAGGCTTGTATAATTAAAATTCAATTTTCTTTGAAATATATTCAACAAGATCTTCAATCTTAACTCTTTCCTGCTCCATTGTATCTCTGTCACGAACAGTTACACAGCCGTCCTTTTCCTTTGTGTCAAAGTCATAGGTAATGCAGAACGGTGTACCTATTTCGTCCTGTCTGCGGTATCTCTTACCAATAGAGCCTGCCTCGTCATAGTCTACCATAAAGTGCTTTGAAAGCATTGTGTAAACCTGGTCTGCCTCAGGTGACAGCTTCTTTGAAAGAGGAAGTACGGCACACTTAAACGGTGCAAGTGCAGGGTGAAGCCTTAGTACAACCCTGGTATCCTTTTCTGTTACTGCTTCTTCGTCATAAGCCTCTGTAACAAGAGCCAAGAACAAACGCTCAACACCAAGTGACGGCTCGATAACATACGGAATATACTTTTCGTTTGTTTCAGGGTCAAAATACTCAAGGCTCTTTCCGCTTGTTTTAATGTGCTGAGTCAGGTCGTAGTCTGTTCTGTCTGCTACGCCCCAAAGCTCGCCCCAACCAAACGGGAACAGATATTCAAAGTCTGTGGTAGCCTTTGAATAGAAGCACAGCTCCTCGGCAGAATGGTCACGCAGACGCAAATTTTCCTCCTTCATATTCAGTGAATACAGCCAGTCACGGCAGAAGCCTCTCCAGTAGTTAAACCACTCAAGGTCTGTACCAGGCTTACAGAAGAACTCCAGCTCCATCTGCTCAAACTCTCTTACTCTGAATATAAAGTTACCAGGTGTAATCTCGTTTCTGAAGGACTTACCAATCTGGGCAACACCAAACGGTACTTTTTTACGGCTTGTACGCTGAATATTTGCAAAGTTTACAAAAATACCCTGTGCAGTTTCCGGACGAAGGTAAATTTCATTTTTGCTGTCCTCGGTTACTCCCTGAAAGGTTTTAAACATAAGGTTAAACTGGCGAATATCGGTAAAATTATGCTTGCCGCAGTTCGGACAAGGAATTTCTTTTTCGTTAATATAGTCTGTCATTTGCTGATTTGTCCAGCCGGCCACATTTGTGCCGTCAAAATCTTCAATAAGATTGTCTGCTCTGTGGCGGGTTTTACAGTCACGGCAGTCCATAAGAGGATCCGAAAAGCCACCTAAATGACCTGAGGCAATCCAGGTTTGAGGGTTCATAAGAATTGCAGAGTCAAGTCCTACATTGTACTTGTTTTCCTGTACAAACTTTTTAAGCCACGCCTTTTTAATATTATTCTTAAGCTCCATACCCAAAGGGCCGTAATCCCAAGTGTTTGCAAGTCCTCCGTAAATTTCAGAGCCGGGATATACAAAGCCTCTGTTTTTACACAGGGCAACTATTTTTTCCATCGTCTTTTTTGAATTTTCCATATTTCCAGTTCCTTTCCCAAATATAAACTGTGCTACCATACATTTTAATGGTTATACGCTTTTGTGTCAAGAAATTTACAAAAAATGCATTGTACCGGATATTACAATTTAGCTTATTCTTATTATTCATTATTTAAAATAATTAATAGCCTGCTAAACTTTTCAAATAAAATAAGCTGTCGGGCAGAAAAAATCCGCCTGACAGCCTTTTATATTTCGTTCGGCTTCAAAATACACACTGTGCATTACGCCGCAGTATGTAAAGAATTACAGCTCACTCCTGCCCTCCAAGGCCCTAAGCAGGGTAACCTCGTCGGCATATTCCAGGTCGCCGCCTACAGGTATGCCATAGGCAAGTCTTGTAACCTTTATTCCCAAGGGCTTTAACAGCTTGCTTATGTACATAGAGGTGGTTTCCCCCTCAACCGTAGGGTTTGTAGCCATAATAACCTCCTGCACAGGCTGTTTTTGTATGCGTGCCAGCAATTCCTTAATGGTAAGCCGATCGGGGCCTATACCGTTAAGCGGTGACATCGCTCCGTGCAGTACATGGTAAACGCCGTTATACTCCTGTGTACGCTCCATAGCCATTACATCCCGTGGATCCTCCACAACACATATTGTAGAATGGTCACGCTTGGTATTTTCGCAAACAGCACATTTTTCCTTATCTGTTAGGTTACAGCATTCACTGCAATAGTGTATGCTTTCGTGTGCCTCCACAATAGCCTGCGAAAATTCCACAGCCTTTTCCTTTGGCATTTTAAGAACATAATAGGCAAGCCGCTGTGCGGTTTTTGAGCCTATACCCGGCAGGCGTTCAAACTGCTCGGTCAGCTTTGCAAGCGGTGCTGCATTATAAGACGGCATTAGAACAGCCCCGGAATGTTAAGACCGCCTGAAATTTTCTCCATTGTTTCCGACTTGTCATCAGCGGCCTTTCTTAACGCCTCGTTTGCAGCTGCAATAATAAGATCGCTAAGCATTTCTATGTCCTCAGGGTCTACAACCTCAGGCTTAATGTTTACTGTTTTAAGCTCCATCTTGCCTGTTACAACTACATCTACAGCACCGCCGCCCGATGTTGCCGAATACTCCTTTTCTTCAAGAACTGTGCTGGCTGCGTCCATTTCCTCCTGCATTTTCTGTGCCTGCTTTGCAATCTGCTGCAAATTCTGTGGGCCGCCGCCCATACCCCTTGGTATTCTTGCTTTCATAATTTTTTTCTTCCTTTCAGTTTATTCTTCTTCTACAGGTACGCCCGATTCCTTAGCCTGCTTTATAAATTGGTCAAGAGGGTTTTCCTGTTTATTTTGCTTTTCAAGCTTTTTATAAGGCCCCAGCTTATACACTCTGCCGGTTACCTCTTTAACGGCCTCTCTCATTCTTTCACGCTGAGACTGCTGTTTAAGAAGCTTAAAGGCAAGCTCGTTTTGGGAATCTATCAGCATATAATCACCGCTGATATACGCCCGTGTATTTTTAAATGAAGTTGCAATGGTTATGGAATATTTTCTTAAAACCTCCAAAACCTCTTGCCAGTCCTCCATAGGAACTGCGTTTTTTACTATAGTATCATAATCGGTTTTTGACTGACTTGCTACAGCCTGTGCCTGCGGCGTAATCTGAATTGTAGGCTGTTCCTTGCCGATTTCAGGCACAGCCGGCACGGCGGCTTCTTTTACATCTGCTGTTGCAGACTGTGCTTTATGTTCAGGTGAAACAGTCACTCCGTTTTTAACCATTCTTTCCAGCCTTGCAATTCGTGCCATAAGTGCCTCTGTAGAGGTGTCCAGCTGCACCGAGGTAAGCTTTATAAGTGCCAGCTCCATTTCTGCACGCTTGCTGCCACCCTTAAACATTCGGTCATAGCTCTTTTGCAGCACATCCATTACATAGACTATGCCCTCCAAGGAAAACTCCTGCGCCTGCTGTTTGGCCTGCTCCCTTTCCTGTGCAGAAAGCATAATAAGAGACTCGGGGCTTTTCATCGTTTTAATAAGCATTAAATTCCTGAAATGCTCCAAAAGCTCTTGGCAAAGCCTACCCATATCCTTACTTTCGCTATACAGCTGTTGGGTTATCTCCAACGCCTGCTTAACATTTTTATCTATAATACTTCGTGTTATATCAAACAAATGCCCTCTGCCTGCAAGTCCGGCTGTTTTCTGCACTACCTCGGAGGTAATATTGCCGCTTACACCCATGCATCTGTCCAAAAGGGAAAGTGCGTCTCTTAAAGCACCGTCGGCAACAGAGGCAATAAGCAGCGCTGCTTCGTCCTCCAGCTGTATATTCTCCTGCTGTGCCACATACTCCAGTCTGTCTGCTATGTCCCTTGACGCAATGCGGTGAAAGTCAAAACGCTGACAGCGTGACAAAACAGTAGCCGGCAGCTTGTGAACCTCGGTAGTTGCCAAAATAAAAACAACATTGGACGGAGGCTCCTCCAGAGTTTTCAGCAAAGCGTTAAAGGCTCCCGGCGAAAGCATATGCACCTCGTCTATAATATAAACACGGTACTTAGCCTTTGACGGAGCAAAGGCGGCCTCCTCTATTATTGCACGAATATTATCCACGCCGTTGTTGCTTGCGGCGTCAATTTCAGAAATATCCAAAACTGTGCCGTCGTCTATACCACGGCAAATTTCACATTCTCCGCAAGGGTCGCCGTTTTGAGGATTAAGACAGTTTACAGCCTTTGCCAAAATTTTTGCACAGGTGGTTTTGCCCGTACCCCTTGAGCCCGTAAAAAGATAAGCATGGTTTACCCTGCCTGATATAAGCTCGTTTTTTAGGGTGGTTGTAACCTGCGGCTGACCTGAAACATCCTCAAACACCTTAGGTCGCCATTTTCTGTACAAAACCTGATACATACTGCAAGACTGCCTTTCCGTAAAATAAAAGAGCAAGACAGACGGCTCACTCCTGTGTAAATGCGAACGACAGACTTACTGTATCGCATCAAGAAATCTGCTTAATGCTGCTCGGTTCCCCGCCTGACATGGTTCACAGCACCCAATCGTACAGGGCCTGTCGCTCACATTCACATAGGAATTTTAATTCTGACTTGCTCAGTAACCGCCAAATGCGATTGCATAACAGATTATACTATGTGCACCGAAAAAAATCAAGTGAATTTTGTTAATTATCTTTTTACTTCGCATTATTATTTTTTACCTGAATATTTTTCAGCGGACTGCGGCAGGTACTACAAACCCGCACTTTGGCATATATATAAAATATCTTTCTTATATGGAGGTATTTTATGAAGGGTATAGTTGAAGAACGAGCCGTTGAGCTTGGACAATATATAATAGAAAGCAAGGCTACCGTTCGCAGTGCGGCAAAAAAATTCGGTGTAAGCAAAAGCACCGTACATAAAGATGTAAGCGAAAGATTAAAATATGTAAACCCGCAGCTGTACAGCAGAGTTAAAGAGGTATTGGAAGTCAACAAGGCACAGCGGCATATTCGTGGCGGTATGGCAACACGCAAAAAATATAAGGGCTTGTAGTACATGTACGGCAAGGTTCATTTCCCGGTGAATCTTGCCGTACAGCAGGCATAACACCGTACTGAAAGGTTTAGACGCAAAATAAAACAAGCCTAATTGCATAATGTGTCGGATTTTAAGTTTTTATTATTTTTTAATTCTTAATTTGTTCATTATTTTCCCTAAATAATACTGTATAATATGTACATCAAATGGTTACTGTGGTATAATAGCTACGGTATTATGCGGCATTTAGGAGGACATTATGAACAAAACAAAGAAAATATTAATTGTAGATGACGATACTAATATTTGCGAGCTTTTAAGGTTGTATATTGAAAAAGACGGTTTTGACACCGCCATTGCCAACAACGGTACACAGGCACTGAAATTATTCGAGCAGGAAAAGCCTGACCTTATTATGCTGGACATTATGTTGCCTGAACTAGACGGCTGGCAGGTGTGCCGTGAAATAAGAAAGACCTCTCAGGTACCTATAATAATGCTTACAGCAAAGGGCGAGGTTTTCGACAAGGTTCTGGGGTTGGAGCTTGGTGCCGACGACTATGTGGTTAAGCCTTTTGAGGCAAAAGAGGTTGTAGCACGAATTCACGCTGTGCTTCGCAGAACCAACTCAAACGAAGCAACAAATGTTAAAGAGGTTGTATGGGACAAGCTCTCTATTAATCTTACAAACTACGAGCTAAAGGTTGACGGCGTGCAAATAGACACACCACCTAAGGAAATGGAGCTTTTGTACCATCTGGCAAGCAACCCTAACAGAGTATTTACAAGAGATCAGCTGCTTGACGAGGTATGGGGCTTTGACTACTACGGCGATTCACGAACAGTAGATGTTCATGTTAAAAGGCTGCGTGAAAAAATAGATGGCGTTTCACCACAGTGGGAGCTTAAAACTGTTTGGGGTGTAGGCTACAAGTTTGAAGTAAAGGAATAAGTATACAGCTTTATAACGCAAGTACAGCAGAGGCATACATAAAATACCTTGGTATTCCCTGCTGTGCTTGCCTGTTTATTTATTTCCGAATTATTCCAAATAAAGCTTCAGCCTTTTATGGGTGTACTACAGCATTAAAAAGGGGAATTTGCGTGACAGGTAAGAAAAGTCTTTTTGCCCAATACCTAATTATAAGTCTTGTGATAGTTTTAGTCAGCTTTATTATACTGGGAACAATGCTTGTATTTTTTGTGGCAAGATATTCTGACAACGAAAAAAAGGATTTATTAATTGAAAACGCTACACAGGTGGCCGACCTTGTTTCTGAAAAAACAGTAATGGTAAACAACAGCGTGTACATAGGAAAATCCGAAACAAGCTGGCTTTCAAGTGTAATGCAGACCATAGCCGGCAGTATTCAGGCTGACATTTTTATAACAGACGAAAAGGGCAAAACACTGGTATGCAGTGACGGAAGCGGTTGTGTACATAACAAAACCCTTATTCCGCAGGACATATGCAGCAAGGCAATGGACGGCAGTATATTTATACGCAGCACACTGGGAAATATATACGACTCTGCCCACTATGTTGCAGCTGTGCCTATTGTTGCCGAGGCAGGCGTAAGCACTAAAACCGTAGGCTTTGTATTTGCTACCACAGACAGCATTTCTTACTCTGATTTTACAGGAGAAATAACTAAAATATTTTTCTATGCGGCTATTGCAACCTTTGCTATTGTAGCGTGTATGATATGGTTTTTCTCATATACTATGATTAAGCCTTTAAGACAAATGGCTGTTGCCGCCAGAAAACTTGCCAATGATGATTTTTCGGTGCGTGTTCCCGTTACCTCTAACAATGAAATCGGTACGCTTGCAAAGGCCTTTAACGAAATGGCAAATTCACTGTCAATTTCCGAAACCACCAGAAGAAATTTTATTGCAAATGTATCTCATGAGTTAAAAACACCTATGACAACCATTGCTGGCTTTATAGACGGCATACTGGACGGCACCATTCCACCGCAAAAGCAAAAGCAGTATTTGCACATAGTATCTACAGAGGTAAAGCGTCTGTCAAGACTTGTTGCGTCCATGCTGTCACTGTCAAGAATAGATAACGGCGAGCTTAGACTGAAAAAGCAGAGGTTTAATCTGTCAGAGGTGATCATTTCCACGCTGCTTACCTTTGAACAAAAAATAGAAGAAAGACACATAGACATTAGAGGGCTTGAGTCCTGCGGCTCCGCAGTAAATGTTGACGGCGACCCCGACCTTATACATCAGGTGGTATACAACCTATTTGAGAATGCGGTTAAATTTGTTGATGTAGGCGGATACATTCAGGTTACACTAACCGATATGGCAGACAGGACGGTTTTGGAAATTAAAAACAGCGGACACGGCATAGAGCCTGAGGAGCTGGTGCATATATTTGAAAGGTTTTATAAAACCGACAAATCAAGAAGCCAGGACAAAAACGGTATGGGCTTAGGTCTGTATATAGTAAAAACCATTATGCGGCTGCACGGCGGCGACATTACCGCCCAAAGCGTAGTTGACGAATACTGCAGCTTTACCCTATGGCTTCCGAAGGAAAAAGGACAATCCGGCAGCAAATACAATTTATTCAGCAACAGAAAAAAGGACAACAGAGCAACCATAGTTAGCTCTGATGGCACCATAATTTCCACTGCCGCAACAGTGGAAGAAGAAATTGAAGATGCGGAGGAGTACGATGAATAATTTTGATGATAATAACAAAACCATAAACAGCGGTGCAGAGCCAAACGGCTCGGCTAACGCCCAAAGCGGCACCGATGCACCGTTTCAAAGCAGCAATGCTGCCTTAAATCAAGCAGAGGGTCACACCGCAGAGAATGAAATGCACAGTAATGGCACCGGTGCATATAACAACCGGCAGCCACAGGCTAACCCTTACGGCAACGCCTATAATCAGCCACAGGCTAACCCTTATGATAACGCCTATAATCAGCCACAGGCTAATCCTTACGGCAACGCCTATAATCAGCCACAGGCTAACCCTTACGGCAATGCTTATAATCAGCCACAAGCTAACCCTTACGGCAATGCTTATAATCAGCCACAGGCTAATCCTTATGATAACGCCTATAATCAGCCACAGGCTAATCCTTACGGCAACGCTTATAATCAGCCACAGGCTAACCCTTACTGCAACGCTTATAATCAGCCACAGCTTATTAACGGAAGCTGGTACCCTCCAAACAACAAACCTCCAAAGACAAAAATGGCTGCCGGACTAAAGGTATTTATAGGAACTATAATTGTACTTACAGTGTCCTTTATCGGTACATTTATTTGGTGGGCGGCGGTCAATACCGACAACAGCCAATCCGATGGAAATTCATTTATTTTTCAGGTTCCTACAGAAGAAGCTACAACAAAAAAATCAGACAAATCCAACACAGGGAAATACGCCGACCCTAACGGCCCGAAAATCACCCTAAAGGATAACGATACTGCCAACGGCTCTACCGAAAAAGCGTACGAGACGCTTTCCGAAAGCGTAGTTTCTGTATCGGTATATGACGAAAAGGACGATGTAGACAAGGCATATCCTGAAAGCGAGGGCTCCGGAATAATTATAAGCAGTAACGGATATATTGTTACAAACGCTCATGTTATTAATAATGCAACAAGCGGATATAAAATTAAAATTGCCAAAACCGACAGCACCACCTATATGGCTGTTGTGGTAGGCTGCGATACACGCACAGACATTGCCGTTTTAAGATGCGAAGAAGCCAGCAACTGGAAAGCCGCAGCCTTTGCAGACTCTGACGATTTAAAAATCGGTCAAAATGTTGTGGTAATAGGCAATCCGGGCGGCAGCTCCTATTCGGACTCATTAACAAGCGGTATTATATCTGCACTAAACCGTTCGCTTTCGGGCTTTGCATGCACATATATACAAACCGACGCAGCAATAAACCCGGGAAATTCCGGCGGGCCTTTGGCTAACCTAAACGGTCAGGTAGTAGGCATAACCACCGTAAAGGTAGCCGCCACAGACTACGAGGGCATGGGCTTTGCCATACCAAGCAAAAAGGTAAAGGAAATTGCCAACAGCATTATTAAGAACGGCTATGTTGAGGGCAGAGTTAAGCTGGGCATTGTCTGCACAGAGCTTCCGTCAACACTTGCAAAAGAATACGATATAAAGGGCGGCATTGTTGTAAGCAGTGTCGCAGATGACAGTCCGCTGAAAAACAGCAAGATAAAAAAAGACGATATTATAACGGCTATAGACGGAAAAAGCATTACTTCATACGCAGAGCTGTACGCTCTGCTTGACACGTATAAGCCGGGCGATACCGTTGAGCTTACGGTTACAAGACCGGATAATTCAAAAACAGATGAATTTACCGTTACAGTCACCCTGGCCGCCGATAACGGCTAACCCATAAGCAATTAAAATTTAAAACAATTTAAACTTATAAAAGGAAACCCCATACCGAATGACACGGTATGGGGTTTCCCTTTAAGTAACATTTTAAAAATATAAGTATTAAATCTGAAAAGAAATTACAAATTTATCCAAAACAGACATTGCGTAGCGAAGTCCCCGTCCTGCAGGAGTTCTTTGTGCTATCCACTCACGCTTGATAATGCCCTTCTCCTCCAGCTTGTTCATTATAAGCTTTAGGATTACCAGCAAGCCCAGGATAAAAACTGCCAGCTTGATTAATTTCTTTGTTATTTTTAGAATAAAACGCATAATAAAGCCCTCCTTTTGGGTAATTATACCACAATCTATATAATATTCAAGCAATTTTTTAAATAAGTCCCCTAACCCGCAAAGCGTTTGTTAAAAAACGCTTTGCCAAGCTGTTGGGCTTAATATACCTTACTGTGTCCGGTACCGAATACCAGTCTGCATAGTCCACCTCGTCCTGCTTCAGCTTAAAATTCTCACTGTCAACCACCACTACAAAGTTGTGAATAAGTGTGTTGGATTTTTCAAAGTAAATGCTGTCGTTATAGTTCCACGAAACAGCATTTACGCCTATTTCCTCATTAATTTCACGCCGCAGTGCTTCCTGAGGCGTTTCACCTCTGTTAATATAGCCTGCCACCAAAATATTATCCTTTTTGCCATATTGCTGAATTAACAAAATCTTGTCTTTATCCTTGTTAAACACCACCATACTTACAGCACTGTTAAATATTGGAAATTTAAAGCAGCCGCAATGAGTACAATAGTCTACCATACCCTCATCGCCACATTCTTTTTTTATCAGCTTTGTACCGCAAACTGAGCAATAATTTAGTTCGTCCATATAATACTCCTTGTATGCTTTTATTTATGTACTGTCATATGCACATTAAAACCTAATGTTAGTCTTAAAGTCCTCAGAGCAGCGTGGGCATTTTACAGTATGCTTACCTTTACTGAAGGGCACTCGAATTGTCGCCTTACAATACGGACATTTTATATAGCGGTGGGTTTTTCTGTCTGCAAATTTTCTGCCTTGCAGTTTAAACCAATCCTTTATTTTTATAAAAAGCGGCTTTGCTTTGTAGTACCAAAACATAAAAATATCGTTTTCCCTTTTACGCTGTTCAATATTTTTTGACAAGCACCTAAAAATAATCAATGCCACTATCAGGTAAGTAACCAGCTGTACTATCCAGTTTCTAAAAAATACAGTGTTTAAAATATTTACAGCAAGCCACAAAATAAGCAGGCCTATGTTCAGCTTATCCATTCCGTATCTGCCATACATAAACTGTGCTACCTTAGTAAAAAAATTATGCATAAACTCACCACCTGTAAGCTATTATATACCATATGCAGCAAAAATAATTTAATAAAAAATTAATTTTTCATTTCTCTGTAGGTAATAACTATTATCCGCCAAAAGCAGTATGTGTCAACCATTTAAATAGCCAAACTTCCTGATTTTTTTTGTGCATAATCTATATATTAATTTTGAAATTTAAGTAAAATTATTATGCTATTATAAGTTGCATAAACATTAGCGTTGCTATATAATTAAATACTGGAATGGCTTGTTTACTGATATACTTCTAAACAACAGCTGTTTTTTGTTCTGTATAATTAAGAACATTTTTAAAAGCATTTATGTATTTAACACCTAAGCCCTGTGGGCTTATAATTTAGATGTTGAAATGAGGTTCTCTTATGCTGTGTAAGTGGGAAAATCTTCCTGATTATATGCGTAATGACGCTGTTAAGGAGTATTATAATATATTAAGCAAGAAAAAAGGCTCGCTTTTTGCAAAAAGAGTGTTTGACATTTTGGTTTCACTTATTTTAGTGATAATACTTATCATACCTATAGCGGTTATTGCCGTTATGGTTAAGTGTGATTCACCGGGCCCTATATTTTTTAAGCAGACAAGAATAACAACCAACGGCAGGAAATTTAAAATACTCAAGTTCCGCACTATGGTAAACAATGCGGAAAAGCTTGGAGGACTTATTACCGAGGCAAACGACAAGCGTGTTACTAAGCTTGGCGAAAAGCTGAGAAAGCTTCGTCTGGATGAGCTTCCGCAGGTATTTAATGTTTTATGCGGAGATATGAGCTTTGTCGGCACACGCCCCGAGGTTTTAAAATATGTAAAGAAATATACCCCCGCAATGTATGCCACACTGCTTACACCTGCCGGTATTACCTCTATGGCAAGTATTTCGTTTAAGGACAACGATGAATATTTTTCAGACCCTGCAATGGTTGACAAAAACTATATGGAAATTATACTCCCTAAAAAAATGGAGCTTAACCTTGATTATTACCGCAAATTTAATGTTTTTTATGATTTAGGCATAATGCTGAAAACGGTAAAAGAAGTTTTCAGTTAATATCTGTTCGGGAGGATAGCTGTGACTACACTTAAAGAAAAAACCCGAGATTCTTCTTTATTCAGAAAAATATATACTATAGATTTGCTGTTCTGCACCATTTCTTTTTTACAGATAGCTGCGTATGTTCTGCTGGTACTGCTCTTTATATGGGGAGTTTACCTTACCTTTTACAATCAGAAAAAGAACAAAACCATTTTCACCTTTAGCTTTGGAATATGGATAAATGCATTTTTGATTATTTCGTTGCTGTCAATACTTATTAATTTGTCGGTAACATTTTTCTACAGCCTGGTAATGTTTCTTCACATTGCAATATGCTTTGTTATTTTCTACGGTATGCATACAGAGCCGGGGTTTAACTTTAGACTGGAGCTTTACCAAATTGCAACAACAGTTGTTTACATAGTAACAGCGGCAAATATAATCGGAATTTTTTGTCTGCTTATTGATTTTCGCTTTGAATGGTACTGGATTAAATTTACCATATATGAAAACCGCTTTACGGGAATATATGTAAACCCCAACAATTTGGGCTTTACCTCTGTAGCGGCTCTGGCTTTCTGCCATATTTTATATAAAAAAAGCTTTATTGACAGGGTTAAAAAGCCGGCCGTAAACAAGATACTGCTTGCCCTGTGCGGACTTACAAGCCTGTTTTCTCTGCTTTTGTGCGACTCTAACGCCGCTATAGTGCTAGGCATAGCCTATGTTTTTGTGTACATAGTTTGCAGATTTTTTGCCAACCCACCAACCACAAGAAAAAAGCTTGTAGTAAAGCTTGGCTCGCTTATTCTTATAGGTGTGTTTTTAGTGGGTGCTACGCTGTTTATAAGAACCATATGTCAGGCGGGCTTTTCTGTTGTGGTTTCAAAAACCACATCCATTGTCAGCCTGCTTAATGACAGCACGCAAAACAACCTTGCCCCCGACGGTACACAAAAACATCAAAACCAAAAACCAACAGAGCCGTCCAGTAGTGTAACATTTTCCCACAAAAATAAAAATATCGACAGCGGAAGAACAAAACTCTGGAAGGAATCTCTTGACTTGTTTAAGCTTTCGCCGGTTATAGGAATATCTAACGGAAATATTGTTTTATACAGCCAAGAATATTTAAACGGTGCTCTTAGCTATTCATACCATCACAACGATTTGCACAACGGCTTTTTAACATTGCTTGTTTCTACAGGAGTTATAGGCTTTTTGCTGTTTGCAATTTTCGGTTTAAGGTTTATAATAAGCGTTTCAAGGGTACTGTTTATGCGAAAAAACAGCTTTTACAGCGACGACGCACTGCCCTGTATATTCTCGTTTCTGTTTGCTTACCTGTTCTACGCTGTATTTGAAAAGGCGCTGCTTTATGATATTTCCTTTACGGTTATTCTTTTCTGGCTTATGATGGGCTACGCAAGCTGTTACATAAAGAAATATAAGCATCATGACGACTGGCTGAACATAAAGGATTTAATAGCCAAATACAGCAATCCGCAAAAAGAAAAAAAGACCGCAAATTCTACAGACATTACAAGCAGACAATAGCCTGTGCTTAAAAATGCTTATAACAAAACATAATAGAATTAAAATCACCTGTGTCAACTTTTAAAGACGCAGGTGCTTTTTTTGCAGGCTGATAGTTTAATCAACTATATTATTCAATATTAAAATTTAAAACTATTTTTTCTGTTGACGGTACAAACTTTGTAAGCTTAACTCCGGCAGAGGTAAGCATACGGCGAGAAGCCTTAGAACCGTCTGAATCGTGGTATTTGTCGGAAAGATAAATAACCTCTTTAATGCCCGCCTGAATTATAGCCTTTGCACACTCGTTGCACGGAAAAAGTGCAACATATATTTTTGTGCCAAGCAGTGACTTTCCGTGTGCGTTAAGTATGGCATTAAGCTCTGCATGTACTACAAACGGATATTTGGTTTCGTTGCTGCTGCCCTCACGCTCCCAAGGGTATTCATCGTCTGAACAGCCTATAGGAAAGCCGTTGTAGCCTGTTGAAATTATTACATTACTGCCGTAACAGCTGTTTTCACCGCTTACTATACAGGCTCCCACCTGTGTATTAGGGTCTTTACTTCGCTGTGCGGCAAGCAGTGCCACCCCCATAAAATATTCGTCCCAGTTTATGTAACCTTGTCTTTTCATTGGTCTTTATTCCTCCTTTTATATTGAAATACATATGTCTTAATTATTTACCTTGCCAAGGGTATATCAATAATAATTGCCGGTACAAGTATTGCAATAAAGCATAAAAATTATTATATTCCGAATTGATGCAGCACATTAATTACTGCCGACACAAAGCTTATAGCCCCAATAATCGTAAATATAAGTCCAATCGGTATTGGTATTGCACTGTGCTTTTTACTATTTGCATTAGTAACAGACTTTTTGTCGACTATTACATAAATACCAACCAAGCAAAACAGCAGCCCAAAAAAGCCCAGGCTTAAAAATCTGACTCCAACAGCCGCAGTTACAAATACAGCTATAAAACAGACAATCATCATCAAAGCGATTTTTTTATGCTTAAATATACCGGTCGCCTTAGGCTGATTTGCAGAGTAGTCAGCCTGTTGGCGGCTATTTTCCTGCCAACTGTAAGCATTATTGTCAGAATCATTGTGATAGTAGGTGGGACAATGCTTATTTGCAATATCCTGCTGATAGTCGCCTTGGTTTGCAGCATTTTGCCAATAATAATTACTGCTTTCGTTTACAGCGTTCTGCTGATAGTAAGTAGGGCAATGCTTATTTGCAATATCCTGCTGATAATAGCCGTTGCTCCCTCCGTCGGCAGTGCTTTGCTGATAGTAACCGTTATTTCCGCCATTTGTGCTGTTTTGTTGATAACTGTCTTCGTTGGCAGCATTAGGGTTATAGTAGTTGTTATTTTGTGAGTAGCTTCCGTTTGTCATATTATCTACAACATCATACGCACCCTCTTCTTTACGCTTTTTTAAATATTCTTCAAGCTCTTTTTCAGTATCGGAAATATTGTTATGACTTTTAAATAAGCTCATTAAAATACCTCTTTAGTAACTTTTAAAATATGTAATTCGACAGTTAATTTGATGTTAATATTATCATAGCGGTAATAAACAAAGAAATTACCATAAAAAGAACACCCATGACAACAGTAGAAGACCTGCCATTATCTTTAACAACATAAGCTTGCTGAGGGTCGTTAGGATTTACCCTCATCTCAGTTACACTGCCCAGTTTAGGTACACCTACATTTGTATATGTATTGCTTGAGTGGGTATAGACCATACCTAAGTATTTGTATTTATACACAGGGCAGTATACGGTGGAACTCGACCCGTTGCTCCTACTACGCCTTTCTTTTATATCAATAACTTCGCCCAAAACTTTTTCGGTACATATTCTCTTCTTGTGCTTTAATCTGACACAAGGGATAATTATCATACATGCACCTAATATTGTAAAAAGTGTAGTAGACAGTACAGGAAGTATAGTTTTAAAACCTGTTAATGCCGAAGCTGCCCCTACCGTTAATACAATACCTGCAATGGCAATTATTAGTCCGCCATACCCTATTTTCAATACATTGTCGGAAATTGACATAAAAAAACCAACAACAGCTATAACAGCACCAAAAACCATTATACCGTATATAGGGTTTATAGCAGCGCAAAAAACGGCAAGAGCCAAACCTATAACAGAAACCACTGCAGTAATTGCTATACCGGAGGCTAAGTTTTTTGCACCGCCCTTAAAGGATATTTCTGATTTCCAAACCGCACTTGCCTCAGCATTTCTTTCTGTTTCATTTCTATATTCAGCCTGACTGTCACTTTGGGCATACCCCTGTTGCGGGGTGTTGCCTGTAAAGCTGTCAGGGGAATAGTAGCCGTTAAAATTCATACCTGAATTATCCTGACTACGCTTTTTCATATATTCTTCAAGCTCCCTTTGCGTATCGGAAACCTCATTTTTATTACCAAATAAACTCATCATAATACCTCGTATTTTATAAAATTTATAACTATTCCAATATTTGTAGCATAGTATACGCTTTATTTACAGTCAACACAAGTACAGCTCTTATGCAAGCCCTATTATTTACAGCTACCGCATTACAGCTGTAAAAATATAAAATAAAGTTATCCTCAAGGGCTTTCGACATTTTCATCAGCCGTTTTTCCCCATATATAGTGTTGTTAACATCCGCAACGGCTAAATATAGTAGTGTACTGAAACTTCCAAAAAGTTTTTAGCAGTTTTCAACATTGAAATGTTGAAAATGTCAATAACTCTATTCTTTGCGTTCTAATAATAAATCATATTCTTTTCTTAATATTGAGTACACAGCCGCATCTGTTTTTATACCGTCCTTTATAAAATAGTCACGCAGGACTCCCTCTTTTTTCATAAGCAGCTTTTCCATCACCTTGGCTGACGCTGCATTTTTTTCCATACACATACCGCCTACACGGTTCATATTTAAAACATTAAAGGAATATTTCACCATTGCAGCAGCCGCCTCGGCAGCAAAGCCCCTGTTCCAAAAGTCCGGATGTATAAAATACGAAATGTCGCACCTGCGGCTTACAAAGTCAATATTTATAAGCCCTACATTACCTACATATTCACCGCTAAGCTTATTTATAACGGCATACTCGTATGAACGGTTTTCCCGTGCATTTTGCAGCACTCTGCTTATCCACTTTGCGGCATAGCCCATAGTACAAGCTTGTGGTATACCGTAGGTTGTTCTGTAAATTTCATATCTGCTTATGGTATTGTACAACGACGCCTTATCGCCTTTACTGTACGGACGAATAAGCAGCCTGTTTGTTTCAAGCATAAAAATCTCCTTAAATAAAGAGTTCAACAGGCACAGCCGCAAGCTCACGCACAATGTGAAAAACCAGAGTTTTTACCCCCGGAACGCTGCTTATTGCACCTGCAATATTAATTCCGCATTTTTTCGCTATTATGTAAGCTCTTAGCTGGTGGTAAAAGTCTGTAGCCACAACAATATCCCTGCAAAGCCCCCGACTGCACACAATTTCATAGGAATTAACAAAATTCTCCCGTGTATTTACCGAACGCTCCTCTTTAATAATTCTTTCAGCCAAAATGCCCTTGCTTACAAGGTAGCTTTTCATACATTGAGCCTCGGAAATACTTTCGTCGCTTCCCTTACCTCCCGAAACAATACACACTGCGTCAGAATTTTCGTTTAAATATTTAAACGCACTTTCTAAGCGTCGCTTTAGGCTTTGGCTTGGTATGCTTCCCTTAACCTTACAGCCCAGTACAAGCACCGTAACACTGTCTGCCTTTGGTTTTCTTAATGAGAAAAATATCATAGCGGCTATTAAAACCGAGGCATACGCCGCAAGCAGTATAATTAACACTTCTAAAACTAACATATTAATCCACCTGTGGTTTTAAAAAGCCTGAATCTATTGTAATATTTCTGCTGCCTGTTTTTTGGCATAAAACGAACCTAATATCACTGTAGGACTTTATTAAGCTCAGCGTTGCACTATATAGGTCGCCAATTGGTATCATATTAATACTGTAGGGCTTAAACAGTGCCGAAACCGTTGCTCCCTTGCCTCTGCTTTCAACTGCAAAGTCACCGCCGGTACGCACTGCCAGCTCCTTCACAAGCGGAATGCCCATACCTATCTCTTTGCCCTTTGTAGAATAAAAGGGATTTTCACAATTTTGACAGTCCTGCAAGGTCATACCACAGCCGTTGTCCTCTACCTGCATAATTAAGCGGCAGGCGTCCCGCTGAAACACGGTTATTTTTATAAATGTACTGCCTGCCTCTATTGAGTTTTTAACAAGCTCCAAAATACAATCCGTAATATTCTGCATTATATCACCCTGCTTATATCAACTGCTGTTTCATACACAGACTTACTGCTCAGCAAAATAGGTATTCCCTTTTGGGCGGCGTCCTTTATTGCCTGTTCTGTAGGCTTTGAGCCGTCACACATAATAATACAGCTTAATCCTCTAAGCATAGCTACAGCTACGGTGTTTGGGTTATTTATTACGGTAAGCCACACATTGCCACGCTTAGCCTTTTTTATTACATTGCTCAGCAAATCTCCTGCATAACAGCCTGTAACCTGTTCTTCTCTTAATTTCGGAGGGTATGCGGTTTTTAAGCATAATTTTTCAATTAGGGCTGCAACTGTCATATATCTGAATCTCCATTGTATTAATACTACACCTTCACAACCATTCTTATTTTCTGCAAGACCGGTTATCACATTGCAAAAGTATCTGTATTTATGATACAAAAATTTACGGGTAATTGCAATACAGCCGTTGATTTTTTATCTTTCGTTTGTAGACTTAACAAAAAAGCACCCCCAAAAGCTCACACTAACAATGACCTTTGGGGGTGCAAATTAAGCAATATGAAAAATCTGTACAGCTAATTATAAGCTGCCTTTAGCCTTGACCGGTTAAGCTGAGCTTTTCCTGCTCCCAACATTTCCACTGACAGCCGCTGCAAACCTCGCTAAGCAAGCCCTTGTTTATTATTTTATCTAGGGCAAGCTGTTTTAAGCGTTCCCAGCTTACGGCACTGTCAAAGGAAAGCCTGTATTCTTTTAAGCAGGCTGTATCAAATTCATTAACCTTGCAGTGTGTTATACACCGCCCGCACTTTTTATTGGGGCAGCTGCCGCAAACCATATCACATTCTTCTGTAAGCGTCAATACGGGATTATTCTGCTCCAGCCATATAATAATTCTCTGCATTTCCTTTACAAAGGTACTGCTGTACCCCTTGCCTGCAAAATACTGAATACAAAGGCTGTGGTGGGGACGAAGCTTATAATTTAATAACTCTGTCAAGGTTGTTTACCAATAAAGAAGCTACAGCTATTTTCACTGCGTCTGCAATCAAAAACGGTACTACGCATATTAAAAGAGCGTCTAAAATACCTGTTGAGGTTGACACGCAGAACCAAGCTGTGCCAAATGCATAACATACCGCAAGACCGATAGCCATAGAAACTATAGCCACCCACAGCTTTCTGCCCAGCTTATCACACATAAGACCTACTATGAGGGCTGTAAAAATAAATCCTATAATGTATCCTCCTGTAGGGCCTACAATACAGGAAATTCCCCCTGAAAAGCCGGCAAAAACAGGCACGCCTACAAGTCCCAGCAGCACATAAACCAATATAGCCGCAGTGCCACGCTTCCAGCCCAGCAAGCCTGCCGCAGCAAATACTCCCAAGGTCTGCAGTGTAAACGGCACAGGGCCTATAGGTATTTGAATTTGTGCACACACGGCAATAATTGCCACAAACATTGCTGTAAACACAATATCAAGCAAGCCGCTGCGTATGTTTAGCTTTCCCTTATTATTTGTTTCTGATTTGTTCATTAAGAAGTCCTCCTATTGTCAACTTAAATTTGTTAATCGGTTGACAATATTATAAGCTTAATCCAACAGATTGTCAACACAATTATCAAGATAAGGTAAACAATTATTTTTATACAGGCGGCACAATTAATAAAGCAGGGTGTAGTCACGCTCAAAAAGCTCGTAGCACAGGTTTTGCTTCAGTACATCCTCCGGCAGCTTTTCAAGTATTTTTTGTTTTACAAACAGCTTGCTTTTCTGCTTATATTTTGGAAGATTATTTTTTGCCAGTATGTTGTTAAGCTCCAGCCTCCACAGCAGCTTAATCTGGTACTTAACCTTTGTATGGGTATTTTGTTGAGGCTTTCTTACCTCCTCCACAGCAACGCTGCCGCTGTCCTTGTATATGCAAATAATTCCCCATTTAGGCGGTATATGCTTGTGAGCCTGCCTTATATGGCTTTTACCCACAGCTATATAGTTGTAGTCAAAAAAATGGTCATAATCCTTTATTTGCGTTGCGAGTCTTGCGTAGGTGTCACAGTCACTTTTTATTTCAATTCCCGTCAATGTGTTTTCCTTTACCACAACAACATCTGCTATAGATTTTCTTATGGCAAGCTCTTCAAAAATACGCAGCTTCTCCTGTGTATTTTCAAGGTAATTAAACAGCGGCTCACGCATTTCCTTGTCATTCATAATATCACCCAAAATATTTTACCATTTATTATATTAATATTCAAACAACAGCTGCTAATAAAGCAGACTGATTACAAAAATAAAATTTCACCTTGTCAGTCAGCATTTATATGGTATAATTAAACACAGCTCATTAACGAAAAGGAGGCAGTGTTATGAAAAAAGCAATAACAACAGCTGTATGCCTGTTGGCGGCAATGCTGACATTAGTCGGCTGCTCCTGCAGCACAAACAGCACCGCACCTACCGAGGGTACACAGCAGGTCACAGCAGCAGCACTTGACGATGAAAAGGACTACAGCAGCTATAAGCCGGTAAAGCCCTCTAAGCTTAAAGATGTTATAGATACAAATAAGGTTGCAAGGCTGTCAAGAATTAACAACGAAAAAAGGGTTTTCAGCGAAAAGAGTGATGATATAGCATTGTTTAAAAGCATAATTGACCTTAGCGTTGTTAATTCCGATTCAGGCATCAAACCGGGTTCCTTAAATATAAGGGTACACGACAAGGACGGCAAGGAGCTTTACAACATTTCATCAAGAGCAGTAGACAGCGGCATAATATACATAGAAGAAAACAAAACCTATGTAAGCTTTAAGCTTAACAAAAATGACGACACAAAGCTTTTGCAGCTGTATATTTCCTTAATCGGTGAATAAAGCAATAATTTACCAAAACAAAAATACGGGCAAGCACAAAGGCTTATGTAAGCCGCTGTGCTTGCCCTGTTTTAATTTTCATTATAGACCGTTAGTTAATTCCAGTTGTCTATAGTATCCTGATATACATTAATATAATCACCTGCTGAACGAGCCCATGAGTTGTCACTTGTCATTGCTCTGTAAACAAGGGCACGCCAACCGTCACGGTTCCAGTAACCGCCAATTGCTCTCTGCAAAGCGTTGTTCATATCAAGAATATCGTAATTTCTAAAGGTAAAGCCGTTTCCGTAGCCGTCCTGACTGTCGTGAATAGAATCTCTAAGTCCGCCTACCTCACGAACAACCGGAATACTGCCGTATCTTAAAGCTATCATCTGAGAAAGACCGCAAGGCTCACTCTTTGACGGCATTAGGAATATATCGGAGCCGGCATAGATTTTACGGGCAAGCTCAGGCACATAGCCATGACAGAAGCAAACTCTGCCCGGGTACTTGCTTTGCAGATACCAGAAATAATCCTCATATTCCTTGTCACCGGAACCAAGTACAACAAACTGAACATCATAGTTATCCAAAATATGCTCAATACCGCCACGAACAAGGTCAAGCCCCTTATGACTAACAAGACGAGTAACCATAGCAATAAGCGGTATGTCGCCTCTTTGTGCAAGGCAAAGCCTTTCCTGAAGCCTACGCTTACACTCCTCCTTACCCTGCGGATACTCAGGAGTATAATTCGCATACATATGGAAGTCGGTTGCAGGGTTGTAGCTGTCGTTGTCTATACCGTTTAGTATGCCGCACAGCTTATATGCTCTGCGTTTTAAGATTTGATCCAAGCCGCAGGCAAACCAAGGGTCAAGAATTTCTTTTGCATAAGACGGGCTAACAGTAGAAACTCTTGTAGAGGTTTCAATAGCACCCTTTGACATATTCAGCTTGCCGTCCATTTCCAGCATTTTTGTGCAGTCCTCAGGTATGCCCACGCACTCTGTGTTTACTTCCCAGCCGTACATACCCTGATACTGTATATTATGAATAGTATAAAGGCTCTTAATATTGTGGTACCAAGGATTTTTTGAATAGAAGAAGTAGTAATAGGTAGGTACAAGAGCTGTCTGCCAGTCGTTTGTATGAATTAGATCCGGATGAAAATCTATATAAGGCAGCATTTCAAGAATAGCTCTTGAAAAGAAGGAAAAACGCTCTGCGTCATCATAAAAGCCATACAGGCCGCTTCTTTTAAAGTAATACTCGTTATCTATAAAATAAAAGGTTACACCGTCATATTCTGCCCAGAAAACACCACAGTACTGTCTTCTCCATGCAGTAGGAACTGTAAAATTGGTTATGTAGTGCATACCGTCCCTTAAATATTGCGGGATAGTGCCGTACAGCGGCATAACCACTCTGCAGTCTATTCCACGCTGACGCAGTGTTTTAGGCAGCGACGCCGCAACATCTGCCAAACCGCCCGAGCCTGCATAAGGGTTAGCTTCACTGGTACAATAAAGAATTCTCATTGTAAAATTACCTCCATATATTTAAATAAATTCCATATTATTCATATAGATTATAGCACTTTTTCACTGGGAATGTAAATAGGAAAGGAATTATATCCGCACAATGCCCTTCCGTCCTTAATAACTACATCCTTGTCGCATATTACATAACTTAGGTTTGCATTTTCGCCTATCTTTGTGTCCTGCATAACTATGCAGTTCTTAACCTTTGAGCCTTTTCCTATGCGCACGCCTTTTGATATAATACTGTTTTCAACTTCACCCTCAATAACGCAGCCTTGAGCAACCAGTGAATTTTTTACTGAAGAGCCCAGTCCGTATCTGCTTGGCATATCGTCACGCACCTTTGTATAAATAGGTCTGTGTACATTAAACAGCTCTTTTCTGTTTTCTCTGCTCAGCAAATCCATATTGGCTTCAAAATACTCCTCTATTGAAGATATGAGCGAATAGTAGCCCTCGTGCTTATAGCCGTAAAATCTATATTTATTTACATCCTTTTGGAAAATGTTTCTAACATAGTTCAGCTTATTGGTGTTGACACATTCCTGTACAATTTCCAAAAGCAGACTGCGGCTTGTAAGTATAGCCCCTGCGGCTATGTTGCACTCCGCCTTTGCCCGTGGCTCTACCAAAAACTCTGTGATACGCTCGTCGGTGTCTGTAATAAAGGTTACGGCGTCTCGCCTGCTTTCACTGTTTAAGCCGTTTATGTACAAAACGGTAAAATCGGCATTTTTATCAATGTGCTGCTGAATCATATCACTGTAATTAACATTTGCAACCAGGTCGCAGTCTGCTAAAAGCACATATTCCTCGGTAGCGTCATTTAAAAATCTTCTTATTGAATACAGCTTTTCAATAACAGTATCTCCGGATGCCTCGCCTGACTGAATAAACGGAGGAAGCAGGTGAACGCCACCGTTTTTCCTTGACAAATCCCAGCTTTTACCCGAGCCTACATGATCCATAAGTGAGAAAAAGTTTTTATCTACAATAATTCCTACATCTGTTATTCCGCAGTTTGACATATTTGAAAGGTTAAAATCCACCAGTCTGTATTTACCGCCAAACGGTACCGATGCCATTGTTCGGTGTGATGTTAAAGACTGAATTCTTTCAGCGTGACTATTACCAAAAATAATACCCAGTACATCGTTATTTCTCATTACTTTTCTACCTCCGTAACATCAGCGTCTATCATAGCCTTTGGCTCTACTACACAGCCCTCGCTTACTGTTATTCCGTCGCCTATAACGGCAATTCCCCATTTGCCCTCTTCCTTAATGTTCTCAGGTCTGCCGCCTATATGGGCATTCTTTTTAATAACAGCATTTTCAGAAACTATGGCATATTCGACCGTAGCACCGTCTTCAATTGTTGCTCCCGGCATAAGTATAGAATCGGTTACAGTTGCACCTGTGCCTATAGTAACACCCGGGAACAAAACCGAAAATTCTATTCTTCCGTCAACATCGCAGCCGTCAGATACCAATGAATTTTGTATATTTGCATTTGGGCCTATGTAATGCGGTGGCATTGATGGATTACGGGAATATACCTTGTCTGTTTCGCCGCTAAGGTCAAGCGGAACCTTAGGGTTAAGCAAATCCATATTTGCCTCCCACAGGCTGTCTATAGTACCTACATCCTTCCAGTATCCCTCAAAAGGATAGGCAAACATTCTCTCTCCTGCATTTAGCATTGCAGGCAAAACATCCTTACCAAAGTCGTTGCTTGAGTTAGGGTCTGCTGCGTCCTCCTCAAGATACTTTCTAAGCTTTGACCAGTTAAATACATATATACCCATAGAAGCGTTTGTACTTTTTGGGTGTGCCGGCTTTTCTTCAAACTCATAAATAGAACCGTCAGGATTAGTATTCAATATACCAAATCTGGAAGCCTCCTCTAGCGGCACATCAATAACCGCAATAGTACAGTCCGCCTTATGCTTTTTATGGAAAGAAATCATCTTTGCATAATCCATTTTATAAATATGGTCGCCTGAAAGAACAACCACATATTCAGGGTCGTACCTCTCAATAAAATTCATATTGCGATAAATAGCATTTGCCGTACCTGCGTACCAGTGTGCACCGTCCATTTGCTGATATGGGCTTAAACAGGTCACTCCCGAATACATACCGTCCAAGTCCCAAGGCTGTCCGTTTCCCACATACTCGTTCAGCACCAACGGCTGGTACTGTGTAAGTACGCCAACAGCCTCTATGCCTGAGTTTACGCAGTTAGATAAAGGAAAATCTATAATTCTGTATTTTCCGCCAAAAGGCACGGCCGGCTTTGCCAGCTTTCTTGTCAGCACCCCTAATCGACTGCCTTGTCCTCCTGCCAGTATCATTGCCACTGTAGTTTGCTTTTGATACATCGTATTTATTCCTCCTTAATATTTCCTTTTGTTTTATAATCAACTATTAGACATTTATAAACAAATTTTTTATATTATTAAAGCCCTAGCTTTTAGAGCTGTCTTTATCCTGAATTTTTTCGGATATCTCTTTAGCCTCCTCTTTTAAAGGAACAGCCTGTATAGGCTTTTTAGGCTCTGCGGCTTTTTTAATTTCCGCAGCTTCACCTTTAGCACTGCTGACGGTTGGCTGGGTAGGTTTGGTTTCTTTTACTTTTTCCCGCACCTTAGGCGGCAAATCGGCATCACTGTCAGAATTTTCTGTTTCTTCTATTTCGGCTATTTTTTCGTTAAGCTCTATAAGCTCCTCCATGGTTTCCTTGTCCTCTTCGGCTACATTTATTTTTTCGTTTTGGTCTTTACCCTCAACACAGACAAAATACATAACCGACAACGGAGGCAAGGTAAGCTTTATGCTTTGGTCATACCCGTGCATAGGAACATCCTCTGTAGCAATGCTGTGTCCGTTTGAAATACCGGAGCCTCCATACTCTGCAAGGTCGGTGTTTAGCACCTCTGAATAAGCCCCCTTGTAAGGAACGCCAATATAATAGCCCTCCCGCTTAATAGGTAAAAAGTTGCACACAACTATAATACCGTTTCCGTTTTTGTCAAGTCTTCTAAAGGCAAGCACGCACTGTGTATAGTCGTCATGGTGAATCCAGTGGAAGCCCTTCCAAGAATCCTCTATTTGATACATAGGCGGATTATCTGCATAAAACCTGTTCAAACACTTTATAAAGTGCTTTAGCTGCTTGTTTTTAGGATATTCCAGTACACTCCAGGCAAGCTCACTGTCGGTGTTCCATTCTTCCATTTGTCCTATTTCGGCACCCATAAAGGTCAGCTTTTTGCCCGGGTGCATCATAGTGTATGCCATAAATATTCTTACCTGGTCAAACTTACTGTTGAAATCCCCCGGCATTTTACTGAACAATGACTTTTTGCCGTAAACCACCACATCGTGCGAAATCGGCAGAACAAAGCTTTCAGAGAACGCATAGAAAAAAGAAAATGTTAAATTAGCATGGTTAAACGGTCTGTAAAACGGATCCAGCGACATATAGTGTAGCATATCGTTCATCCAGCCCATATTCCACTTAAAGTCAAAGCCTAAGCCGCCCTCTTTAACAGGCTTTGTTATCATAGGCCATGCTGTGGACTCCTCGGCAAAGGTAATTACGCTTGGGTAAAGCCTGTGCAGGCTTGTGTTTAATCTTTGTATAAACGCAACAGCCTCCAGGTTTTCTTTGCCGCCAAATTGGTTTTTCGCCGATTCCTTACCGGCACGGTCATAGTCAAGGTAAAGCATAGCGGCAACATTGTCCAGCCTCAAACCGTCAATATGGTATTTTTCAATCCAAAAGGCTGCACTGGAAAGCAAAAAGCTGATAACCTCATAGCGTGAATAGTCGAACACCAGCGTGCCTTTTTCTTCACGGTTTGCCTTTAACGGATCGTGATATTCGTAGCAGCAGGTGCCGTCAAACAACGCCAGGGCATAGTCGTCCTTTGGAAACTGAGAAATAGGCCAGTCAATAATTACCCCGATACCGTTTTGGTGGCACTTGTCAACAAAATACATAAAGCCCTCAGGGTCACCGTAGCGTGAGGTAGGAGCAAAATAGCCCGTTGGCTGGTAGCCCCATGAGCCGTCATACGGGTATTCCATAACCGGCATAAGCTCAATGTGTGTATAGCTCATTTCCTTAACATAAGGCACAAGCTGGTTTGCCAGCTCCTTGTAATCATAAAAATTGCCGTCGGGGTATCTTCGCCATGAGCCAATATGAACCTCATACACATTCATAGGGGCTTCTTTTACATTAATATTCTTTCTGCTTTCCAACCATTGACTGTCATTCCAACGGAAATTATCCAGACAATAAACTCTGGACGCATTGTTTGGCCTTGTTTCAAAATGAAAGCCGTAGGGGTCGGATTTATATAACCTTCTGTAGTCCTTTGCTTCTATACAATACTTATAAGAGTCATACTGATTTACATTATTTATATAGCACTCCCATACATCGCCGTTTCCTATGCGTGACATATAATTTGCCGTTTCGTCCCAATTATTAAAGCTGCCTATTACCGATACCGACAAGGCGTTTGGTGCCCACACCCTAAAGACAAAGCAGTTTTCGTCGCCAACCCTGTGCGAGCCCATATATTCATAAGCGTTACAGCTGTTGCCGCTGTAGAACGCCTGTAAATGCTGTTTTTCGTCCATTACATTCTGCATAAAGATAGCCCTTTCCTCTTTGTGTTATCCTCTACATCATTCCATAGTAATATAATACCAACGCATTCAATAAATTTCAATAGATTAGTTAAATTTCATATGATTTTTTAAAGATTATATGCAAATATTTATACACATTGCGGAATTTTTACCACAACTTTAATTTTTCTTTACAATGGGATATGCCATTTCACAAAATGGATTTATAAAAATTTACATTTCTGTCATTGTACACAGGAAAGCTGCTTCGCAATTTTTCAATATCATACCCCAAGCCTGCATATACAATTTCTTCGTTATTGCCGCATTCGGCAACAAGCTCACCGTCGGGAGCTATTATGCAGGAGCCGCCGCTGTAGCTTACACCGCCTATGCTTCCTACACAGTTTACCGCAAGTATATACAGCTGGTTTTCTATTGCTCTTGCCTGTGTAAGCACTCTCCAGTGGCCTTCTCTTTTTTGCGGCCAGTTGGCCGGCACAGCTACAGCTGTAACCAAACGGTTTTTGCTTATGCCCCGAAACAGCTCCGGAAAACGCACATCATAGCATATTGCCGTAGAAAAACAGGTATTCTCTATTTTATACTCTGTCAGTTCTTCGCCCTTAACAAAATATTTATCCTCACCGCTGTAGGAAAACGGGTGAATTTTTACATATGTACTTAAAATTCTGCCCCTTTTATCTAAAACAGTGTAGCAATTTTTCGCCTTAGCACCGCACTGCTCTGTCCAGCCAATTCCCATGGCAATACCGTATTTTCTGCAAATGTCCTGTGCCCGCAGTACGGTGTATTTGTCGGCCTCGGCTGTAGCTTTTATATTCATAGAAAAGCCCGTTAGGCTCATCTCGGGCAAAAAAATAACATCTGCCCCATTTTGTGACGCCTCTGCCGCCGCTCTTTCAACCTTTAATAAATTTTTCTCTTTATCTTCCCACTCTATATTCATTTGAAATATTGCCGCTTTCATATAAATCACCTTAATTTGCACTTCTAAATCAGGTACTGATTCTCTACGATAATAATTATACACTAATTTAATGTAAAAAAAGCATTTTTACTGCGTACATTTTAATTTGTTTTTCAGAACAGGTTAAGTATATATTTAACAAAAACAGGGCTGCTCGGAAAAATTTATACTCCTAAGCAGCCCGTTCGATATAAAAGCACTAATTTATAAATAATCTATATAATCCGCAGAAAAAAGTGTGTTTCTGATTAATTACTTATTTTCACCTTTTCGGTTTTCTATTATTTTTGCTGCAATACTTTCCGGAACAGGCTCATATCTTGCAAAGGCTGTTTTGTAGCTGCCCTTACCCTGAGTTACCTGCCTGAGATAAACCGAAAAATCGCTCATCTCGGCAGCCGGAACCTCCGCCTCAACAGTCTGCAAGCCGTCCTCGCCCGGATTCATACCCAGCACTCTGCCACGGCGTTTATTTACCTCTCCCATAATGTCGCCCATATTTGCATCGGGCACCATTACCGACACGGACTCTACCGGCTCAAGCAGTACCGGACTTGCCTGCGGCATACCGTTTTTGTAAGCTACCGCAGCCGCCATTTTAAATGACATTTCCGACGAGTCTACAGGGTGGTACGAGCCGTCATACAAGGTTGCCTTTACGCCCACTACAGGATAGCCTGCCAGAGGGCCCTTCTTTATGCTCTCTCTAAGTCCTTTTTCCACTGCCGGGAAAAATCCCTTTGGCACTGCACCGCCTACAACCCTCTCTGCAAACTCCAAGCCTTCGCAGTCTGAAGGCTCAAACTCTATCCAAACATCACCAAACTGACCGTGTCCGCCCGACTGCTTTTTGTGCTTGCCCTGCACCTTAACGCTTTTGCGTATAGTTTCACGGTACGCTACCTTTGGCGTGCTTAAAACAACATCAAGATTAAATTTATTTTTCAGCTTAGACACTACAACATCAAGGTGCTGCTCGCCCATGCCTGCAAGGATCATTTCCTTTGTTTCCTTATCTGCCTGTGTTACTACAGTAGGGTCTTCCTCTGAAATTTTAGCAAGAGCCTGTGCCACCTTGTCTTCTTCACCCTTTGTTTTAGGTGCAACCGTCATTTTATATGTAGGCACAGGGTAGCTTATACCCTCTAAGGTCACCTTTCTGGTTGGTGCACAAAGAGTATCGCCTGTGTTAGTTGAGCTAAGCTTTGCCACCGCACCTATGTCACCTGCTGTTATGCACCTTGCTTCCTCCTGCTTTTTGCCCTTTGGAATAAGAACCTTGCTTATTTTTTCTACAGCACCTGTTCTCATATTTACAAGTGGACTGTCAGGCGTAACCTTGCCTGATACTACCTTAAAGTAGGAAAGCTTACCTACAAACGGATCGGCAACAGTTTTGAAAACTATAGCAGCTGTGGCTGCATTCTCATTTGCCTTTAGCTCTACAGGCTCGCCGTTTGTGTCAACTGCAATTTCAACCCTTTCGTCTGCTGACGGAACAAGCCAGTTAATGCCGTTCAGCAGATGCTCTATACCATATGTATTTTGAGCGTCACCGCAGAATACCGGGGTAATAGTACCCTCCTTTACGCCACGGCTGACGCCTACAATAACCTCCTCCGGAGTAAACTCCTCACCGCTGAAGTACTTTTCAAACATTTCCTCGTCGGTTTCTGCTACAGCCTCATAAATAGCCGTACGCAAGCCCTCAAGACGGTCGCCCATATCAGGCATGGCGGTTTGAGTTATCTTGCCGTTTTCATATCTGTATGCCTTATACTCAAGAATATTTACATAACAATTAGCCTGACCGTTTTCTATATACGGCACAACAACAGGACAAACAGACGGGCCGTAATGTGCCTTTAGAGTTTCAAAAACTCTGTAAAATCTCGCACTTTCGTCGCAAAGGCCGTTTACAAAGAACACCTTTGACATACCCGACCTTTCAGCCATTTTAAAGGCTTTGTCTGTACCAACGCCAACGCCGTCCTTGCCCGAAACAACTATAAGTGCCGTGTCAGCGGCACGCATACCCTCACATACGCCGCCAACAAAGTCGAAAAGTCCGGGAGTATCTATAAGATTAATTTTATAGCCCTTCCACTCAATAGGCGCTACTGCCGACATTACAGATACTTTTCTTTTTATCTCCTCAGGATCAAAATCCATAACAGTGTTTCCGTCGTTTATTCTGCCAAGACGCTCGGCAGCTCCCGACAAAAAAATCATAGACTCGGCTACAGAGGTTTTTCCACATCCGCCATGTCCGCATAAAACTATATTCTTTATTTTTTTAGCTTCGTACTGTTTCATTGCTGTTGTTTCACTCCTACACTTTATTTTAACTGTATTAGCATTATGCACAAATATGTAAATTTATGTTAAGAACATTATATACTATGCATACATTTAGTGCAATGTTTTTTAATTAAAAACTAAAAGTTCACCTAATATTAACAATAATTTATATATTTTTTATGCACTTTAGCCACTACTTTTCATAAAACCGACATTTATACAGCCTGTGTTGTGGTATAAAGCTAAAAAGCAGATTACAAAGCCGCTTTAAGCCATTGCATTTATCCGCCTCAACAGTCTGCAAATACAACCGGCACTAAATAACCTCACATTTATTATTAACAGTATATGCCACAAGCATTAAAAATATGGCAGCTACATTTGTTTTACAGCTAAGCCGCTATGCAAAAATCAATAATTACATCGAAGCACAAGGGCTTTTATACACAGTACGGTGATATTCGGCACTGCTTTATTCTTATACACGATTTCGCAAAATAAGCGGTATTCAGCAAAAGACACAGCAAGCCTTGGCAAAAAGCCGAGGTCTGCTGTGTCTTTAACAGGTTAGTTGTCCGCAAATTATTTATCGGATTTTTTTATTCGATTTTTTCTTTCCGCCTTTGACAGCAACAGCAATGATAATAATAATTACAACCAATGCAGCCGCCAGCAGGCACGCTACTATAAGGAAATAACCGCTGTTTTGCAGTGTATTCATAAAGCTGTTTACAGGATCACTGCTACTTGGCAAAGCGGTTGCCTTTTCGTCTTCTGTAGCTGCAGGCTGTGTTGCAGCTTCTGCCGGTCTTACTGTACCGGCAAACAGCAAGCCGTCGCCTTTTTTGAACACTAAATTAGCTTCATACATAGAACCGTCGGAAAGCACCGCCGGAATATCTACCGGCAATGTGCCGTATGGGCTTTTATAGCCAAAGGCAACCTCCACAGCTGCCAAAATATTTGGGCCATAGGTATATGTCGCAGGCTGAGAGCCGTCTGTATCCTCCGGATTCATACCGTTACAGCCATAGGCTGCCATAAGAGCCTGAGCGTCCTTATAGTTTGCAGTATCATAAGGCTTGCCAACGCTGACCACTACGCATTTAATATTGTTTTCTTTGCAATAATTCATCACAGAGGTTGGCACATAGGTATTTAAGCTGCCCTGTGCTATATCCTCATTGCTGTTCATTTCCGACAGCACTATTACATAGTCTGCACCGCTGACAGTATTTAATATTTCTTCTGCTGATGAGCCGTCGTTATAATAACAGGTTTCATAGTTTACATTTGGTATGGTCTTTTGAGAAATCATTTTGCTCATTGCATATTCCATACCCGGTGTTTCATTTTCATAAGCTGCAACCAAAGCTATATTTTGATTTTCTGTAGGCTTAAAAGGAAGCACATTTCCCTCATTTTTCAATACAGTAACGGCCTTTGCAGCAAGGTCGTCTTCTTTTTCGTGGTTTTCAGCACTGCCTACAATTTTCTTGGCGTTTTCAGCTGTAGGGGCAGTGTAGTTAAGCACTCCACGCTTTTCCTTGAGCTGTAAAATACGCTTAACTGCATTGTCAATGGTTTCTTCCTTTATATTGCCGTTTACTACTGCCGACTTAATATTGCCGATAAGCCCTTTAAGCTCTGTACCGCTGCTTTTATCTGTCAAAGAAATAGGCATAAGCAAATTGTCAACACCGGCATTAATGGCCAAAATACAAGCCTGAGCTACGCCGAAATTGTCCGCAATAGCTCCCATATTCATAGCGTCCGTAGTAACAACACCCTTAAAGCCCAGCTTGTTTCTAAGAATATCGGTAACAAAGGTTTTTGAAAGTGTAGCCGGCAGAGTTACATTGCTGCCGTCGCTTTCCGACTTTACAGTTTTCTTTTCAACCTGTGGGAACTGAATGTGTGCTGTCATAATAACATCAACGCCGTTGTCAATAGCAGCCTTAAAAGGAAGAAATTCGCATTTTTCAAGCCGGTCTAAGGACTTGTCCACACTAGGCAGTGATGTGTGGGAATCTGTTGAGGTATCGCCGTGTCCCGGAAAATGCTTTGCGGCAGCCGCAACATTATTCTGCTGAATACCGTTTATAACCTGTGTGCCCAATGCCGAAACTATGGCGGGGTCGGAAGAAAATGACCTTAAGCCTATAATAGGATTAGACGGATTACTGTTTACATCAAGGGACGGTGCAAAGTCCATATTTATTCCCAGAGCGGCAAGCTCACTGCCCAAAATATTACCTGCCGTTTTGGCGTCGTTTGCACTGTTAATTGCACCAAGTGCCATATTGCCCGGCAGAGATGTGCCTGTGTTCAACCTTACAACCTCGCCGCCCTCTTGGTCGGTACTGATAAACAGCGGTATTTTGTTTCTTGAAGCTAACGCCGCCTGTTGAAATGCTGTAGTAAGCTTTACAGACTGTTCGGTATCGACAAGGTTTTCTGCAAACAATATTACCCCGCCTACCGAGGTTTTAGAAATAATATTAGCTACATCGTCCTCCATAACGGTAAAATCCTCGCCGTCCCACTGGCGCACTGCAACGGTTATCATTTGAGCTATTTTTTCTTCCGTAGTCATTTTAGAAAGCAGCGTGTCAACATTGTCGGCGGCGGATGCAGTCGGAATACCCACTGCAGCACACAGCACACACAAAGCTACGCTTACCGCTTTTTTAAAGCCTGTTCTCATACCATATATCCTCCTTTTGAAGCATCTACTCATTTATAAGACAGGTATAACATATATTCCGTCTTTTTTCAATTGTAATTTAAAACTGTAATTTTAATGTAATTATATATGCAAAACAGGGTTGTCCGATGAAAGCCGCACAACCCTGTATATAAACAAGAATAATTATCTTCTGCCGTTATGTCTGTTATTTCTGGAATGAGACTGCTGAACATTATTTTCAGGTGTAAGCCCCTCAACCTCAATTAAAGCTTCTCTTCTGGACAGATTCAGTCTGCCCTTATCGTCAATTTCAAGAACCTTTACAAGAATAACATCGCCTACATTTACTACATCCTCAACCTTTTCGGTACGCTTAACATCAAGCTGAGAAATGTGGCACAAGCCCTCTTTGCCCGGTGCAATTTCAACAAATGCACCGAAATCCATAAGGCGTGTAACCTTACCCTTGTAGATAGCACCCGGCTCCGGGTCTTTAGCAATAGTTTCTACTATATTAAGGGCACGCTTACAGTTTTCTGTATCAATACCGCTTATGAACACATTACCCTCTTCTGTAATGTCAATTTTAACTTCGCATTCAGCCTGAATTTCCTTAATAACCTTACCGCTCTTACCTATAACCTCGCTGATTTTGTCAACAGGAATAGTTGTTGTAAGCATTTTAGGAGCATACTTAGACAGCTCTGCTCTTGGTTCAGGAATAGCCTTTAGCATAACCTCGTCAAGAATATAATTTCTTGCCTTGTGTGTTTTAGCAAGAGCCTCCTTAATCATTTCAGGTGTAAGACCTGAAATCTTAAGGTCCATCTGAATAGCTGTAATGCCGTCGTGAGTACCTGCTACCTTAAAGTCCATATCACCGAAGAAGTCCTCAAGGCCCTGAATATCTACCATTGTCATCCAACGGTCGCCCTCGGTAATAAGTCCGCAGGAAATACCTGCTACAGGCTCCTTAATAGGTACACCGGCATCCATAAGAGCAAGTGTTGAACCGCATATAGAGCCCTGAGATGTAGAGCCGTTAGAGGATACAACCTCTGAAACAAGTCTTAGAGCATATGGGAACTCCTCAACCGGAGGAATAACAGGAACAAGAGCTCTTTCAGCCAAAGCACCGTGACCGATTTCTCGTCTGCCCGGGCCTCTGCTTGGTCTTGTTTCGCCTACAGAGTATGAAGGGAAATTATAGTGGTGAATATATCTCTTTGTTTCCTCGTCGTCAATACCGTCTAAAATCTGCTGGTCGCTTACAGGGCCAAGTGTAGCAACTGTCAGTACCTGTGTTTGACCTCTTGTAAACAGACCTGAGCCGTGTGTTCTAGGCAGAATGCCAACCTCGGAAGCAAGAGGACGAATATCATTCATACCTCTGCCGTCAACTCTCTTCTGCTCGTCAAGCAGCCAACGGCGTACTATAGTCTTTTGCGACTTGTACATACACTCGTCAATCTTTTCTGCCTGCTCAGGATATTCCTCATCAAACTTAGCATGAACAGCCTCGTAAATAGGAACAAGCCTTGCATCTCTTACTGTTTTATCGTCTGTATCAAGTGCAACCTTTAGGTCGTCCTCAACAAACTCAAAAATCTTCTCGAACATTTCGTGGTCAGGCTCGTTGCTTGGATAAGAGAATTTCTCTTTGCCGATTTCCTTTTGAATACCCTTAATAAATTCAATAATATGCTGGTTAGCCTTATGACCTGCCATAATACCCTCGTACATATCCTCGTCGGATACTCTGTCGGCACCTGCCTCTATCATAGCAATTCTGCTGTCTGTGGAAGCAACTGTAACAGCCATTTTAGACTTGGCTCTTTCCTCCTTGTTAGGGTTAATAACAAATTTGCCGTCTACCAAGCCGACTGAAACACCTGAAATAGGGCCGTTCCATGGAATATCAGAAATTGAAAGTGCTATAGAAGTACCAACCATAGCTGTAATCTCCGGTGAGCAGTCAGGGTCAACCGACATTACTGTACAAACAACAGAAACATCGTTTCTCATATCCTTTGGGAACAAAGGACGAATCGGCCTGTCAATAACTCTTGATACAAGAACAGCCTTATCGGACGGTCTGCCCTCTCTCTTTAAGTAAGAGCCCGGAATTTTACCTACGGCATACATTTTTTCTTCAAAATCTACCGAAAGCGGGAAAAAGTCGATTCCCTCTCTTGGCTTTGCGGCACCTGTTACCGCTACATTTACTACTGTTTCGCCATAACGAACCAAGCAGGCACCGTTTGCAAGCTGTGCTATCTTACCTGTTTCTACAACCAAAGGTCTGCCTGCAAACTCAGTTTCAAAAACTCTAAAATTTTCAAACATAGTCTTTCTCCTAATAAATTTATTTTTACAGGATTATACCGCTTAGCAATAAAACCACCTTTTATACAGTCAATAAAAGGTCGTTTCACTGCTAAACCAAGTAGAAATCCTGTAAATATGTTTATACAATACAGGGCAGACTGCCTCATATTAAGCTGTCTGCCCCACAATAAGCAATAATTATTTACGGATACCAAGTCTTGCAATAATAGAACGGTATCTCTCAATGTCAACCTTAGTCAGGTAGTTTAGAAGGTTTCTTCTCTGACCTACCATCTTTAGCAGACCTCTTCTGGAGTGATGGTCCTTTTTGTGAACCTTTAGGTGCTCAGTCAAATCGTTAATTCTCTTTGTAAGCAAAGCGATTTGAACCTCAGGAGAACCTGTATCGCCCTCGTGAGTTGCATACTCCTTAATGATTGCCTCTTTCTCTGTCTTTAGCATTTACATTCACCTCTTTTTCAGTATTATGCCCATTGTATTCGGTCAATCACAGTTAAAGGAAGGTGATAAATCCTGTTACAGGCTTACTCCAAAAACCGTGGTTGGGGCACTTTGAGTATTTTATCATAACCGGCTTGATTTGTCAATTACAATTAAGCCTAAAATCAGTAAAAAATCATAAAAAGCAGTAATATTTATTGCCTCTGTACCAAACTAATAGTCGTAATATTGCAATAAATTTTACGGAATTCTCGGGCGTATGCTCTTCAAAACCATATACAAATCTCATTCGTGTACATTCATCTATAGCCGTCCATTGATATAGCTTCTTTCCGTCCCTTAATACAGAACCCCTCAGTCAGTTATACGGCACTTCTTTGACATCTATCTTCACCTTTTCTCCGGGTAGCCAGTAGCTCGGGATATCTCCTGTGTGTTCTGCCTTTCTTTTTGTGCGGCAAGTCCCATCCTTTTTCCATTCCAGAGAAGCTCCGTTTGTATCCCTTTCTCAAAAGATCACTGTATACTCCGTCCCAACTGTATCTCTGAAAGTGTTTTTTTAGATGAGTTCTTTATTTGTGTTTCTTCTTTTAGTGTATGCCTTTTGGGATAACTATAAGGGCGACGTAATCTATTCACCAAAGATTGACATGTACCATCGTACCTTTTACACCAGCGTTTTACACTTGATAAACTTATGTTATATTTTCGGTTTGCTTCGCTCTTTCCTTTTTTATTGCATATTTTACTACTGCTTGCTTTTTCTTAGCTTCTTGTGTTATCATATTCGTGAGAAGTACTTCTTTCTTGGTAATGTTTTTGTGGTTAAATTCATTATACCATTTTTGAAGTTACTTCTCTTTTTTTATCGGGTCACATCATTTTATCACATTTTTTTCTTTTACGGTTTTACCCAAACTATTGACACAGAGCCTAAAGAACTAAATCCTGCAAGAGTCTAAAATTAGCTTCTTGCAGGATTTTTGATAAATTTTGAATATATAGTTTTGGGCTTTGAATTCCTCAGGAACATTCCACGGCAACAAAATGTCGACTGTTTCATTGTCTTTCAGATTAGGAAGTTTTGAAAAATTGTATGTTAGATACTTAAATGGATTAAGGTTATCTCATTTGCTGTTTCTACTATGCTGTACATTACAGCACTTCCGGTAGCATCGCTTTGATATTATTAAACAAAACCTTTTAATTTTTGTATCTTGTAAATTCCTTTTTAAAACACCCTATTGGTTTGACAGTTATTAAAGCTCAATGGTTTCAGTATAAGTTGAATGCTCTGACTATGGAGTGTTATTACACTTGTTTCTTTTGTCTCTTTAATACTACAAAAGCAATAGCAAAGCCAGCAATCAATATAACACCGCTAATAGAGCCAAAGAATAACACTTTATTGTTGTAGTAGCGTACAAATAAGTTTGTAGTTACATAGAAGTCTGTAACTTCTCCAACATTTTTATTGCCTGCTGCATCAATACAAACCACCTTAACTTTATGTGCCCTTGTAGAATCGCCGGATACATCAAAGGTGAAATCACCCTTTTTTGCGATAATATCTGTTATTTCTTTTTCTGTCCATGTTTTATATGCCTTGTCATAGTCATCAAGGTATATATCAATGGATTTTAAAAGCAGATTGTCGTTCGCAGACATAGATACGGTCAAGTTTTCAAAAGGATAGGTTCTGCCCTTTTCGAGATTAGTAATTACCACATTTGGCTTAGTTTTATCCACACCAAAGCTGATTTCCTTATCCTTTGTATCTAGAGTATTTTCCGCAATATTACCCGCTGCATCCTCCGAGTGGAAGGCCAATCTATAAACACCGTCATCTACAAAGTTCTTAGCAAAAACAGTATAGGTGTACTCATACCACTGTCCTTTACCGCCCTTAACATCAATGCTATAATCATCGCCCTCTTTCAGCGTAATTGTATCATTATTCTTAAAGAGCGTGACTTTGATATCTTTTAGTTCATTAGCGTTGGTTTCGATCATTACAACATCTCCCGCTTCTTGAACATAAGTGCCGTTAAGCTTTTCAGTGGCAGTGCCAAAACCGTAAGTAGAACCAAAGCGGTTTGCGGAAAACATAATAGTTTTCTTTGTTGAGTTGCCGGCTTTATCCGTTAGCTTTGCAGTCAGAGTATAAATATCATCTACGCTCTCCTTCTTAGCAAAGTTATTAAAGGTGAATACTTTACCATTATGCTGATCAGCATAGGAACCGTCCAATGCCACATTTTTTCTGATAGCACCAGTCAGTGTAATTTTCACCTGACTGTCATCATAGTTTGTATCGGAATATGAAACAACAGGAATGATATCACCTCTATTTGCCGTACGGTCGGCAACACCTGTAATTTTAAGTGTAGGGGCCGTTTTATCAACATAGAAAGTCTGTTCCGGGAAATTGGCGGAAGCATTACCTACTTTATCCTTAACAGCAATATCAAAAGTATAAAGAGCATCTTTATTATACGATATTGTTGCGGTATGCCTGTCGCCATTCGAAGACCATCCACTAACTTTTGGCAAATCAACATTTTTGCCGTCATTGGTTGCTTTTAATTTAATATCTACATACTTGTCATCGAAATTGTGCTCCGTAACTACAATCGTCGCTGTGCGGTCAGCCTTGTAATAATTACCGTTTATTGCTGAATTGTTGTCATACGATATAGAGATAGTTGGGGGTGTCTTATCAATGGTGAACTCCGTCTGTGCAGTCGTACCATCAGCATACACGACACCACTGGTCCTATTACCGGCAAGGTCTGTGTAGTCTATGCCAAATGTATAGTCACCATCAGCGGTATAGGGAATGGTCGCTGTCCATTCAGTATCATCTAAATTTCCTGTTCCATTCGTTTTTGTCCAGTTTGACACATCAGGTATAACCCCATCGGTGTTGGTAATCTTGATTACAACATCCTCTGGCCTAAAATTACGCTCGGTAACAACAATTTTTGCAGTTCTTTCCGCCTTAAAGGAAGAATCTCTAACAACATTGTTGTTATCATAAGAAATGTTGATTTTCGGCTGTGTAACATCAATTTGGATAGGCTCATTTATCTTATCATTTGTAGTCACACGTTCATTACCGGCATTGTCAATTGCCGTAATTTCAACTATAACATTATTGCTGTTGAATTTAGCAGCGTCAATTGTAATCTTGCCCGTCCAACTACTAATTAAATTGTCAGCATCGAGAACACCACCTGCAGTTTTGCCACTTGAAACATCAAACAAAACACCGTTTTCAACTGCGTTTGTATCTGTTGCCTTAATTGTATATATAATTTTATTCAGACCGGAGAAATAGCCACCATCGGAAGCAATATTTCCGGAATATCTTGGATCAACCACTTTTAGATCTACACTTACATTCCTGTTATAAAAACCGTTTATGTTAGGTTCAGCAGGGATAATGTCGATTTCAGGGGCTTTTGTTTCACCACTAGGCTGCTTGTCATCAACAACGATGCCGGTAGAGCGAATAATGGCAACATTTCCGGCTTTATCTTCTGCCCGGAAATAAATAACAAATCTCTCACTTGGTGATACTACAATTCCCGTCACATCATTATAATCGACCCAAGTACCCTTTTCGTTATATTTTGAAATATTTGCGACCTTTTGATATTTGAACGATTCCACTCCGCTAATATCACTGTTTGCAGAAAGCCTTACTGTTACGGCAGAACGATAGAACCTATTGAATGCGAAGGTATTCATTGAACCTGCCACGGATACATCGTTTATCTTAATATCCATCGCAGTCGGCGCAGTTTTATCTATCGTAAAGTCAACTGCATCAAAGGAATCAAACACATTGCCGGCGAGATCTGTATACTTTATATCGAAAGTATAGTGTGCTTCTGTTTTAAATGTTACGGTTGCAGTATGGACATCGCCGTTTGATTGCCAGTTAGCATTATTCTTGAGATAACTTGCATAGTCAAACACTGTTCCCTGCGAATTACGAGCTTTTACAGTGGCAACTACATCCTTAGCATTAAAATTATGCTCAACGATTTTTATGGTAGCTGTCCTGTTTTCCCTGTATTGATTGCCATTAGAGTGTGTCGGCTCAGAAAAGGTTACATCCACCTTCGGCTTCATCTTATCAATCGTAAATTTATCCATCTCATAGGAATCATATACATTATGCGACTTGTCTGTATACTTAATATCAAATGTGTAGTCGGCATTCTCGTTAAATTTAACGGTAGCCTTATAATTATTCCCGTCCTTTACAAAGGCTGGCTGTTTGTAAGTATAAGAGTAATCCGTTTTACCGTTTAGCTTTTTACCAACTTTAATTACAAGGTAGTTTTCATTTCCGGTTATATTATCAATTGGGGTGTAGAGGTAATCCTTAAAAAAGTTGTCAGCGCTAATACTTATTGTTGCCGTTCTGTCAGACTTATAATAATTACCGTTTTTAGTATCTGTATTGTTATAAGTAACATTAACCCCAGGGGCAACATTATCAACAACGATAATCTTTTCATCCTTGAAAAGCTGGCTTGTGTTACCGGATTTATCGGTAGCCGTAAAGGAAACATATCCTCGGAACTGCTTTGGGATAGTAAATGTTGCAGTTGCTCTCTTTCCGTTCTCAGAGAAATTTATTGCATTATGTGCAATGACAACATTCTTTTTCCCTACATCAGATGTGTTTCCAACATCTTCTTCATGTCCTTCCTTATCATTGCTGTAATCAACATTATAGGAATAGGTGAAATAGTCGATTCCGGCCGTTTCATCACACGCTGAAATCGTTACAGTAACATCAGTTTGGTAGAAACCAAATGTAATTGCATTTAAGATCGTATCAAAAACCGATGCACTATAAGAAACTTCTGTACCATCTGGTCTCATGTTGTCCAAGCAAAAACTGTTTGTCGCTTTTTTTCCTGCATTATCAGCTAAGTCACTGTAGTTCAGTTCAATTTCATAATTGCAATCCGTATCAAATTCAATTGTTGCCGTGTGTTCATCACCATTATGTGACCAATTTGCGCCATCAAGGAGCTGGTCTATCAAGTTGTTAACCTGTTCTTCATTTACCGGATTTCCCTGAACATTATTTGCTGCAAATTTTGTAAATTTCAATTCGCTCGGCTCAAAATTATGCTCAGTAACCTTAAAGGTTGCAATACGTTTTCCTTGATAATAACCTACGTTGCTGCGAGATTCCGTAGCATTGGAATCATCGTAGGAAATATTTAACACTGGATTGGTCTTATCAATCGTAAATTCTGTGGGAGCAACCGACGAGCCGTAATCTACCGCAGCGTTCTCGTTTCCGGAGTAGTCATAGAAAGAAACATCAAAGGTATAATCTGCTTCTTCGCTAAACTCAACCGTTGCTTCATACTCATCACCTTGTTTTGTAAAAACAGGCTCAACAATGGATTCCGTATAATAGGATTCATTGTCAAGACGCTTTCCGACAGTAATTGTCAAATACCTCTCTCCGGTTTCAGGGTTAATGCCATAGAGATTGTCCTTAAAGAAGTTTTCCTCTTTAATTGAGATTGTCGCAGTTCTATCCGCCTTGAAATACATATCGTGGGCGGCATCGTTGTTATCATACGACACGGAGATCTCCGGCTTAATATCGTCAACAACCAAGGTCTTATCCCCGGCAATAGTTGTAGAGCGTCCCGCCGTATCAAAAGCGGTAAATGTAATGATACTGCTGCTCAGATTCGGAGAAATATTAAATTTTGCGGTTGCAATTTCTTTATTGTCTCCTCTGAAAGTAATATCGGCTTTTCCAATCGTTACTTCTTCGCCGTTTCCGATTTTATAGACCAAATGATCAATCTTAGAAACAAGGTCTGTTGCCTCTAAGGTTACCGTCATCTCCGCTTTATAGAAGCCGAAAGAAATTGTCTCGAGAACAACATTTCTGACAGATTTTGAGTAGATAATCTTAAGCGATGTCGGAGCCGTTTTGTCAATATAGATATCCGAAACGGTAATAGCTTCACTAATAAAGCCTGTTGCCATCTCTTTCAGATAAATCGGTTCAGGAGTTGTTTTGCCCTCTGCGGCAATGACGATACTATCCTGCCAACTCGCCAAAAACTGACCGGAAGTTGCTACTTTATATCCTGCTGCCGGTTTGATTGTCACGCTATCGGTGTACCATCCGGTAGACGGAACAACAGGTTCAACAGTATATTTGCTGCTGAAATCATTTGTAGCAACTGTGATCTTCGACTGTGCGGAAATATCGTTATAGTTGATTCCGCCTGCTAAAGTCGCTTTAACAGTTACTGTACCTTTTTTGCCGCTAATAAACGAAACTACACCTTCATTATTATCAGAGGTTACGGTTGCAGCATCACCGCTGATTATTTCATAAGAAATTGATTCTCCTGACTGACCTCCGTTTGTCTTAACTGTCAGTTTATCTGTGCCATACTTAACAGTGTATGCGGTTTCCTCAAAAGCAAAACCTGTCTGCTCAGCTTTAATTGTTCTTATAGAATAAGACGCAGAAATCGGCTTGAAATTAATGTTACCTGCTTTGGTGGCTGTTATTGTTGCCACACCGCCGGCTTCAATTGCCTTTATCACTCCGGTATTACTGTCAACAGTTACATATTCTTCACCGGCAGTTACTGCGTATGTAATGGCTCCGTCGGATTGTCCACCAATAGGAACATAAGAAACGGTATTGTCATAAGCCAAATCATCAGGAGTTTTATTTTCAAAATCAAATCCGGTTTGTTCAGCCTTCGCAATATAAACATTGAAAGGATATGTTGCCGATTCTGCTTTATCAACAATTACATCTTTATCGTTATAATTTACCTTTGTGGCCTTGACCTGTACGGTATAGGAGCCTGCATTTGTTACAGTCGGGACCGTATCAGACCAATCTCCGTTATCCAATTTATATTTTATGGAATAATTACCTTTTCCGGTAACTGACACTGAATCTTGAGGTTGTCCGGTGTATACACCTTCAAGTCCTTTAACTTTAATTCCTCCAAGATTAATTTCACCCAATTCAATTTTCGAGGTAACTGTCTGCGTAAAAATATTGTAGTTAGCACCTCTATCAACCTTTATTGTAACTCTGTATTCACCAACCGCTGACTTTTCAGGAATCGTTGAATAATCATTTGGGTCTCCCTCAATAGTATACGAAACAGTGTCCCCAGGCTGAATAGTTCCATTGAGTGTTGCCAATGCGTACTTTGCGCCTTCGTCATATTTATTAATCGTTGGGGAAATAGATATACCTGTAATGTCAGCTTTAGCTACACTTATATCCGCATCCACTCTGCAGATATCTGCATCCGTGCCTACCTCTTTCATCAAAATAGTAACAGTAAAGTTTCCAGCTTTTTTAAATGTGGCGCGGAATTTGCTCGTCCCGTCAACCAGCGGAAAACTTTCAGCAGAATCAAAATTTCCTGTAAGAGGGTACCATCCCTGCCTATCTACTGCTGTTTCATAGTATTCCAAAGTGTCAATAGCATCCGGATCACTGAAAGCAAACGATTCTTTTACCATTTTTCCGATGTCATCATTTGCTGTTGAGGTAAGAGAAAATTCTGTTGATTTGTTAACAACAAATTCTTTTGAGGAAATATCGGTAGTAAGAACACCGGGCTTGCTTATGACAGATACATTTTCCGTTGTTGAGCAGCAGATTCGTGATGTAGCCACTTCCTTTAATGCAATGTCCACCGTAAATAAGCCAGCCTTATTAAATGTAACACGAAATTTTTTTGTCTCATCGGTTAATGGAAAACCTGTAGAGGGCCCAAATTCCCCTGTTAATTCACACCAGCCTTGCATACCTTCTGCGGTTTCATAGTATTCAAGCTTGGTTATAGCAGAGGGGTCGCTGAACACAAGCGAACCCGTTACCATTTTGCCTGCATCTCCATTTGCCGTTGAAGTAACCGTAAACTCCGTAGCCTGATTAACATTAAAATCAATACTCGCAAGATTCGTTGCTATTTCACTGGTAGATTCCCCTAATGCGTAAACCAAATTAAGGGGTAGCATTGCAAAAAGTGTCAAGAGCGATAATGCCATTGCAAGTATGCGTTTTAAAGTTTTCTCTGTTCGACTCATATATTTGTTGCACTCCTTATTTAAAATTTGTATAAATATAATTACTTCCGTTCAGCATACAATGCATACCGAAAGAAAAAATAAGAATAGAAAGGACTAAAAACGGGTAAATTGTTTCCCAAAACCATATTCGCACTATTACAAACCCTACTATTGATAGGAACATCAAAACATCACAAATTAATGCAGGTGTGTTCTGAAAAAAGTGAATGATCCCCAGTTGCTTTAAGTGAGGATAATTTTTTTTGAACTCACTGCTGCGGCATTTTGAATAAGTAATAAAAATTGCCATTGCAATTGTACCTATTAGTCCTATCCAGAACATTGCCCCTGATGTATAAGAAATAGCCATTGTTTTGTCTGCCATTTTAATACCAATTGGCATTAAAACTATCGATGCAGATAAAACAGTCAAAAATGCCGTATATAGACCAAGCATGCTACTTCGCTGCTGTCTTTGCAAGTTTTTTCTTTTATGTATCATAAAAACATCCCACCTCTATTCGATAATCTCAGAGCTATCGGTGAAGCCCATCTCAACATCTGTACTGAAATCAGCTTTATGCTCTTTATCGGAAGATTTGGCGTTCTCCGATTGACTATCTGCATTTTCGGAAAGCACCGTTGTTTCTCCGCTATTAGCATTTTGCTCTAAAACCGTTGTTTCTCCGCTAAGTACGGTAGTTTCTTCGATTGGCGGCATAAGCTTTGTTGTATCGAACTTTTCTGTTCCCGGAGAACCGCCGATACCGGCCGTTTGCGGTAGAAGGCGTCCGGACGGAGAAATTTTATCCGTCAATTTACCTCTTGCCGTATTAACAGGGCTTGGTTTATATGCTTTATCGCCGGAAGCTTCATTTTGCTCACGAATTGTATTGATAGCTTTCCGAGCTGTCGCACCTGTAACATCTCCGATAACCTTTTTAATATCAAGCAGAAAGAACAATGCGATAGCAACCAAAACTAATGCGCCTGCAATAATGTACGAAACAAGGGAGAGGGTTTGTAGTTGTTCAACTGACATTATTCATTACCTCCCGTTTGTGTTCCGTAGGCTGTTTCAATCGCCTGTTTTGTATCACTCAAAAGTGAAACCGTTTTATTTTTCTTTTCTTCGGTTTTATCAGCCGTTGTTGTTATACCGGTGACGGTTTTCTCAACAAGCTCATACATCTTTGTAATGTCTTTTTCGCTGATCCCGTCCCCTTTGAACTTCGTTGCATACTGCTGAATTGTGCTGCGGGACAATTCCAAGAGTTCAAGCCGAACAATTTCACTTTCATTTTCATCGGTTGCCACAGAGTTCAAAAGTTCATTGATGTTATCAAAAAACGGCTTATATTTTCCTTTGTCGCTGGCTTCCGTAATATCGGTTGTAATGTCACGATAGAATGTTCCAATATTGGCGTACACCTTTGCCATATTAAGATTCTTATATCCTGCCGGTGCATTTTCAATGACATCCTGAAACCATTCAACAGAGCTTTTCGCTTTTGTAACCTGATTTTCTGTTCCGTCTCCGTAATCGTAGTAGTACCAAAACAGTTTTCCGGTTTCAAAGCAAACCTCCGTATAATTGGCAGGATTTTTTTGCAACGCTGCTTTGTTATTCTTTACATACTTAGTCAACTGATTTGCTTCATCAACAGAGAATACAGAATCGTTGTCTTTATATGTTTGAATTAAACCGAGATACGCTTCTTTTTCGCCTGCCTTATTGGGAATCGCTATCGACTGTCCGTAAAGCGAGAGCTTTTTGTCGTAATCGGCAGTTTTAGAAGCCTCATACAAGAGACTTTGATAAGTATCGGTTGCTTTTTGTGCGGCAAGGTAGTTGAGAGCAAAGCCGCCGACAGCGAACACAAGAGCCAAGGAAACTGTTGTCACGAAGCCTGCTAATTTCTTCTTTTGCTTTTTCTTATATAAATCGTCGATCTCCTCATAATGATCGAGCGCATACATAAGCTCTGCCGCCGATTGGTAACGGTCGGCCGGATTGCGCTGTGTGCATTTCAGAATGATCCTTTCAAGTCCGCTTGAAAGACCGGGATTGATCTGACGAATCGGTTTCATTTCATAGGGCGGTTCGCTTGGATTGCATCCGGTAACAAGATGATAAAGTGTTGCACCTAAGCAATATATATCTGTCCGTGCATCTGTCTGTCCCATTCCGCCGAACTGCTCCGGAGCTGCGTACCCAACTGTTCCCAAACAGGTTGTATCGGCAAGGTTTTTCTCCTTAAACTCTCTTGCAGTACCAAAGTCAATCAGCGTAACATTACCATCTGGTTTCAGCATAATGTTTGCAGGCTTCATATCGCGGTAAATTATGGGTGGCTGTCTTGAATGAAGATAACCAAGTACATCACAAAGTTGCTTTGCCCACTCAATCACACATTCCTGGGGTTGAGCACCATACTCTTCAAGGGCTTTGTTCAGTGAATTGCCCTGAACATAGTCCATAATTATGATAAACGAATCCTCTGTATCAATTACATCGATAATACTCGGCAGATTCGGGTGGCTTAATTTTTTTAAAATGTCCGTTTCCGCTACAAGCCCTTGCTTAACTGCTTCAAAGTCAAGAACACCATCTTTTCGGACTTCCTTAACCGCCCATGTTTTATTTGCTTTCTCATTAATCGCCATATATACGACACTCATACCGCCTTGACCAACCTGACTGAGTATCTTATATTTACCGTCAACAAGAGAACCTATTTCAAGCATCTTGTTTTCGCCTCATTTCAAAATGTTCTGATAGCCACAACTGAAATATTGTCTCGTTCCTGTCGCTGTTTATTAAGTTCAATCAGCGTCTCCATATTATGTTTCATACCATCAACATCGACCATAACATCAGGATTCAAGAAAATATGTATCTCCTCATTAGTGATTTCATGTCTAAAACCATCACTGCACAGCATATAGGTGGCATTCAATTTTGTATTACCAAAAAACATATCAGGATACACATTATCAGATGCACCAATACACTGTAAAAGTACGCTTCTCCGTGAGTCAACTTCAGCTTCTTCCGGTGTTAAGTTACCAAGTTCGATCTCCCGCGCTACCACTGTCTGATCTTTTGTAAGAACAGTTACACTGTCCGCAATTTCATAAGCACGGGTATCGCCGACATTGATAATATAATATCGGTTTTCCGTAAGCAATATTGCCGTTACGGTTGTCCCAAGCCCGCTTGTCAGCCCGCACTTTCTTCCATAAATTTTAATCTTCTCATTGTATTCAGTGGCAATTCCAACCCAATCAGCTCGAATATCTGAATCGGTAATTCCCTTTTTACATAAGATTGGAAGCTTACGATCTGCCCATTTGCAAAAAGCATTAACGAGAGATGCACTTGCCACCTCCCCTTTTGAGAGACCACCCATTCCGTCACAAAGGACGGCAAAAGCTATTTTTCCAAGCCGTGTAGAAAAAACTCTGGCATTAAAACTGTCTTGATTTGTACTTTTTGTTGTTCCTATATCCGTAGCAGCGGATATTATAAAGTTCATTAGATACACCTCCCCGTTATTTTTTACCTATCCTTTGCTTACACTTAAAAGTATAAATTCCCATATGTTACTATATCTGTATGACCTATGCTGACAATGCTATTATCTCCAATAAATAGTCAACATAACTTTTCTTCCTTGTCAATTTGAAACACAGATATGCCCAGTAAAAGTTTCTAATTGTTTTTGTTTCCAATAAGCTGCAGCTTATTGCTGTTGTTTGTTAAATACTGTCACTCAATACAATTGTTTCACAAGTGTTTATATGTGTTTACCTTGTGGAACAATCAAAGAGTTATGCAGTTTGAGAGCAACCACTTCATTTTCAAAGCATTCAAAAGTTTGTTAAAGTTAAAAATGTAAAAATTGGCGAACAATTTAAAAAATTAAATATTCTCACAACATATTACGGTTTACACCGCTATTGCAGTAACCACGAATACAGCTATAGGAATTAAGATTTTATTTATTTTCATAAAAACGTCCTTTCAACTCTTTAAGCACCAAAAATAATTACAGATAATAAAGTACCCACTAATATTGAGGGGGCAAAGGCAAGTTGATCTTTTTTGCTTTTCCTTTTTGTGATAAGCATATAAATTGATACAATAAACGAAACTACAAATGACAGAAAAACTGTTGGTAATATACCTTTAATGCCAAAAAATAGCCCCATTACTGTAAACAATTTAATATCACCAAATCCGATACCATCCTTAACGATTAGACGCATAAGGCACAGCAAAATCAAAATTCCTGCGCCGGCAATTAAGCAACTTAACAATTCAGTTTTTATGGATTTAAAATCATAAACCATTTCGCTTACCAAAATAATTGATCGCACAATCAGCATAAAGCATAAAGCCCTATTAGGAATAATATGTTTTCGATAATCTATCAATGCAATCGGCCACAGTGAGGCACATACTACTACACGTTTTACTGCAAACACCCACGATGCCTCATAAAGATAGCACAAAATCACAACAACTAACACTGTAGATATAATCATTCCCATTCCAAAAAGGGCCTGTTTTATGTCTTTTGGCAGTACTACTATTAAACTTTTCTTCTCTTTTATACTGTCAAATTTTAAATAACAACAGCATATCGCAATCATGAAAACAGCGACCATACCTGTAATTATGAAATTAACCATTAAACCCAACCTCAATTAAAGTATATTATTTCGTTGCTCTCCAGTAACCCAAAGTGTTCTTTTGGAAAGTATAACCTTGATTCTGTAACCAAACTACCTCTTTCCTTAATGTAGGGTCCGTAATTTTGCTCGGGTCAGTATTAACATAAAATGTTTTTCCCCTGTTTTGCTCAAGAAATTTCTTTTGGATTTCCCAGCTGGTATAATTTCCGTCGTAATCTGCACCCATTACAAAATATGTAGCCCCTATATACTCAGCATCATCTATTAATTGAGTTCCTGTTCCAAGCATAACTTTATCGGATGTCGGATTTTTAGTGTACTCTTTAGCGTAATCATCAACTGATTTTTGAGGCCTTTCCGTGGTTGCTTCACTTGGATTTGTTGCCTCCTCCGGGGTGCTTCCTTCCTCTGCGACCTCTTCGTCTGTTTTAGCGGCGGCACCCCAAGCTTTTGTTGATGCACACTGACATATGTCAAAAGTAATATCAACATTCAGCAACTTTATTAGTTTTACAGAATATCGTGCAACAACCTTTATCTCCGCAGAACCATTAACACAAAAAACAGAATCTCCGAAATCAATACTTTCAAGATATGTACCGGCTTTTTTCTCAACGCCTAATCTTTTTAACACCGTTTCACAGTCGGAACTTCTACCAGACAGTCTGGTTTTAGCAAATTGTTTTATCGCCAACGATGCAACTATAGATTCTGCCTTATTTGCAGCTTCATTACTTATGAGGTCCATCATACTTGATCGCATCTCTGAATCATTTAGGAGGCTGGAACCTAAGTCCTTCAGATTTCCCAATGTTCCGGTTACATCATCAAGATTGTTTACCACATTATCAATACTTTCATTTGCTTGTGCGGCTCCGTCACTCAGCTTTGACTGCTTATCAGCTAAACCGGTAAGGGAATATATATAAGAGAACTCAGATAAATCCTTTGCCACGCCGTCAATTACGGTTCCTATTTTCGCCTGTGCATAGCAAATGTGGGCAACAAACAGTATAGAAACAATCGCAAACATAAAAGTTGTTAAAGCAATCGTTGCCTCAATAATTATTGCACCGCTCTCTCTTTCCTTTTGCTTTTCTCTCATGTCAATCCCTCAATTAATTAATTTTAGTAACACTCAATGAGTACTTTCCCATTTTGTGCAACCGGCAAATGCGTTATCAGCTAAATCAGTAACATTATCAAGGAAAGTAACCTCTGACAGATTTACACAGTTCATAAAAGCATACTCACCAATTTTTGTGCAATTTTCTCCACCGGAGAGCTTTACCAACCCCTTTGCACCTTGAAATGCATAATCACCAATAAAAGTTATTGAATCTGGCAACTCAATTTCACATTTTCCGAAAACAGCCCCAAAAACATAATAATCCCTCTCATTATCACCTATTCCAACTACTTTTTTCCCATCAATTACTGCTGGTACAATTATTTTATCATACTCATTGTAATCGTAGTTTTTAAATTCAATAATTGATACACCACCATTAACTTCTTCATAATCGAAAGCTTCAGTAGAGTCATATATTAGTTCCTTTTTATCCGGAACAGTACTACTTGTGGAAACCGATGATTCATCTGACGGCTTAGTTTCATTTGGTTTATTTCCACAGGAGCAAACAGACACTAGCATCAATGCTGCTAAAAAAACAAATAAAAATTTTTTCATAAATATAATCTCCTTTAATATCCTCTTGTTGTTGAATAGGTTATTGTGTTCCAATTATCCATTCTGTCGGAAGCGTCATCCATAAATGATTTTACATATGATGTATCTAACATAAGTGGCTTCACTTTCACATCGGCCGTTATAGTGTAATATACTTGCGATTTTGAAAATGAATAATTATCGTCTTTCAAAACACATTTGGCCATATTAGTTTGTATTACATCGGATAACCTTCCATAAATGTTATATGATTCACTGCCCAAAAGCTTTAAGAACAAAATCAACTTCATATAATCACTATATGAGAATGTAATTACCGATGTTTTATCCGTTTCTTTTGGATTACTGCCGGCGTCAAACCACCAATTTCTGCAGAATAAGTCTTTATCATTTTTCTTAATTAGAATTACTGGTATTCCACACTTTAATGTTTTCAAATCTCTCGCACTTTCTAATGCGGTTAATCCTAAACATATAACCACTTTAACAAGTCCGGCAGGGACAATGCCATGAGTTGCAGTGTTTACGGCTGCGGCAAATGTCTTAAGTTCGTCATCATTGTAGAATGTTGAAAACACAGCCGGAACATTCAAAGCAAATCTAATCATATATATTGAGCCATTCATCGCTGATTTTGAATCCTCGATGCCTTTACCATACATTATGTACTCGACTTCATTGCAATAGGACCAATTAGTAGATTCGCTGTTTCGCAATTTGTTCGTTAAGGTTTTATTATACTTTTGCGTAACATCTTCACTTTTCCATGCATCATTTTTGCCTGCATAAAAAGATGCAGCATTATCAAAAGTAATATCTTTTTGCTGGCTTTTATCCAGCATATTATACTTTGCCTCGTACTCGAAAGTCTGCCAAGTAAGCATACTTGTGATGTAATCAACGGTAAACAAATCATCGCGAACATCAACACCCGCCTGTGAAACTGTTGAACCAAAATTCGAGAATAGATTGCCAACGAAATTAGACACATCTTTTATCTTAGTTGTAATCTTGCCGGCATCTAAATCTGCGGAAGTTCCTGATGGCAACCCGCTCAATGATGAAATATCATTTTTGCTTGCAACGTCAGTTAAAACATTCGAATCAGCATCATTAGCAAGATCATCGGCAGCATCTTTCTTATCATTGTACTCATTCTCCTTATTAGCATCCTTTGGTGTGTTAAATCCCTGTTTAATCATCCAATCATACACTATATATTTTTGGTGTGCTATTTTAGGATCATTGTTATCTGTAAAATTCAAGGATGAAATCTCCACACCCTCCATACTAAAACTAAACGTGTCATTCGCATAGTCATTTAAGTCGGCTACATACAGAGGAATCTCTGATTCAACAACCTCTGAGTTTCTCTTAAATTCAGAAAAGCTATTGATTTTTTTCTGAATAATCGATTGATCGGAATATTTTATCTTTATTATTCCCTCTTTGACAGTGCCTATCGCAGATTTAACATTGTTTATATGATTGATATAATCCTGAATATCTGACTCTTTAAGTTTCTTATAATTTTCTTTGACTTCCCTAATTTCTGTTTGGTCAGATTTTGCCAATTCTATATCAGAGGCGTATTCGTCGGCCTTGTTTTCCCAGGTTTCAAACTTTTCGTCGGCCTTGACCACGAGTCTCTTTAAATCACCCAACCCCTTAACTATTTCTGTAAGCAAATCAAAGGCCTTTTTGTATCTAGTATAGTACTCATCCAGTGTATTATACAGATCCGCAAGTTCTGTATTTGTTTCCGATGTAGAAATTCGATCATTTAGATTTATAATGGTTTTAATTTTAGATACACTCGTATTATACCGAGATCCACTCTCTGTTACGGAAGTAGCTGCACTATTTACTAAAGGACTTAGAAAATCCCACCACGATTGAATGGACTTTTTCGTTCCCTTAGATACCCCATTTAAATTTGAGCTATTATATGTTGATACGTAATCTTTGCTTAAAACACCGTTGGCAGCATGATCAATTGCATCAATTAGGTTAATGTACGAATTCTTCATATTGACTTCCTTGTCGTGCACATTGGTAAAATACCAAGAATTTTTACAACAATATGCCCAATATTGAATATCGTAATAGCTATTTCCTGATGTAGGCCATGCCTTTACATTTTCGTCAAAAGTTGCTTTTGCGTTAATAAACTGATCATAGGCTCTCATCAATTTATCAATCAGCTTGCCAATTGTCCTCACTGATGCGTTATTATACTTTTCCTGATGCGAGTATTGTCTTGGTATTGTTACGCAATATTTTATATCTTCGTCTGAAATTCCCTGAGTATTATAAAGGTCTTTAACCATTTTTGTGTGACATTCTTTATATTTACCTTCTAACGACCCAACAAACGATTTCATTGATTCCAGGTACGTAGTATTTATTTTCAGTTTATCGTACTCCATAATTTTTTCATATATTTCATACGCTTTCTCCGCAACATCACCCTGTGCCTCATAATATTCTTGTTTTTTATCAACCAAATCTGATGTCTTCGTTGTATTTTCAATTTCCTTCGAGCTACCTTTGAATTTCTCGTATAAACCAACTACACTGTTAATAGGGCTTCTATACTTCATAAATTCAACAGTTTGCGTTTTTACTAATGCAGGATTTGTCAAACTGCCGTCAGGCGTAGGCGTAACATCAACCTTGCTTCCGGTTGAAAGATCTAGTCCCAACATATCAGAAATATCTCCATCCTCAAGAAATACGTCTCTGATAGAATTTGCCCATTTTGCAGTATTTGTTGTATCTATATCTTGAGATTTAATACATGAAGTGAAATATTCTTCAGCGGCATCTAATACATCATCTGTATCTTGTGCAGATGCCATCAAACCATAAAAATCATTTAGATCAACATCATATTGAGACAGAACAGTATTCAAAGTTAAATCCCCCGCAGAAGAAACAAGACCTGTAGCTGACTTAACCCTTGATGCATCAACAAATAAGGAAGAGCATACAATTGTCGGAACAAGTACAATGACAAGAAAAATTGATACCGCACCTCGACTATTAAATCGTCTTTTTTTCATTGTTTTTCATCTCCCTCTTTTAATTCCTTCCAAATTTATTAAAGAAGACCTTTATCTTATTGGTAACAGTGCTAACCTTGTCTTTCAAGCCGCTTGACTCATAATAATCAATTGCCATATCCAAATTGTTGATAAACTCACCATTATCATTTACCGGTGCCGTCGCTTTAGACGACAAAGATACTATTGTCGGTGCCTCTGTTCCCATAAATCTCAACGGCACTTTTATATCATAGGTTGCCTCAACCGTAAATGAATACATTATCACACTATTGTTAAATTTAGCATTACAAGTAACAGATGAAGGTGCCATTGAACCAAAAAATCCATTACCGGCACTTCCATATTGTTCTTCTACATATCTTTGCATTTTACTTTCAACATCTGATACTCCAAACAAATACCTATATGGCCGAATATCGTTGCTTGCCTTTGGAACACTCCCCGTCTCTTCAATATTGTCAAGCATCGGGTCGGCACAATAGGCTGCACCCTTGATTGCAGCAATATCGACTATTGAATTCAGATTTGCTTGTTGATAGTATACATTACCCATATACAACAACATTAAAATTACAAAAAGCATGATTGGAAAAACAATCGAAGCTTCTACAATAACTACACCACTATTATTTTTTAATATTTTTTTCATTTTCGCACCTCAACCATACTATTTGATTTTTATCTCCACTAAACTAATTATATAAGGTGAAAAAATCAAAAAAATATATTGTCCAAGTTACTTAAAAGCACGGGATGTTCCAAATGAAACATCCACGCTTTTAAGTAATGATTGCTTGGATCTTACGATTAGTTGCTTACTGCGCTCTGTGCATTAGTATCAATAGTATCAAACAGACTACCAATAAGTGTAGAAATTCTATCCTTGAAGATTAACGCTAACATAATCGCAATACCAATAAGTATAACAATAGCAATGATATTAACTTCTCCGTTTTCTTTTTTGAAGAAATTTTCAGCCTTTAACTGGGCCTTAAGAATCATTCCCGTTATTATGTTCATCATTGGACTCTCCCCCCCTTGATTTTATATTTATTATGTTCCAAGATTTGAGAAAATTGGGACTATAACCATAATAAGAATGCCGGCAAACATAAGAAGCATTGGTATTAGAAGCTTGCTTGATGCCTTCTCTCCCTGTCGTTTTACATGATAAACTCAATAATTTTTGTTTTAGACAGGTGTTGCTAAACACGGCAAAAGTCATTCTTCCCAAGATATATTGAAAATACGCATAATCATTAAAACAGCCTTAATTTGTATTTTTGTTTTTCCCATATTCGCAGCAATGAATATTATTAGGCTCATATTCCCCCACTGTTTGTTACCTATGGGTTATGTGTTTTTCTTGCAACCTCTTCATTATATAAAGTAGCATTAATTACTAACAATACAACCACTACGGTATCTAATAAATTGGAGAGATGCCGCGCAACTCCAAGGTAGCTAACAATAAATAGCGTAATTAATAACACCAAAACAATGGAAAATAGCAAAATAATACTTACTTAATCTAACCTAATACAGTTTAAATTCAAAGCCCTCATTACCAAGACAAATCTTATCCCCATGGTGAATTACAGTTTCTGTATTACTCTGTATCATCTTACCGTTGACAAAGGTATGGTTAGTTGAGTTTGTATCAACAATATAGTAAGAGTTTCCTCGTGTAACTATATTTGCATGACTTCTGCTAATAGCGGTATTATCTCCAATAAAATAGTCAACATAGCTTTTTTCTTTACCAATCCGAAATACAGGTTTGTCCAGCAAAATCCTTTCATTGTTTTTATTCCTAATAAGGTGCGGTGTTATTGCCCGTGATTGTTGAATACTGTCACTCAATACAGTCGTTTCACCAATACGACCACCGCCAAGAACCGTTGTTTCACCAAAGTTCATGTGTTGACCTTGAGGAACAACCGTAGAGGTATACGGTTTATTCTGAATTGGCTGGTTGGCTAACTGTTGATTCGGTATCACTTGACTAACCGTAGAGGTATACGGTTTATTCTGAATCGGCTGGTTGGCTAACTGTTGATTCGGTATTACTTGACTTACCGTGGGTTGAGGTTGTAACCTAGACGGTGCAACTTTCTGCATTTCAGGATTCGATTGCCCAGAGATTGTAGAGTTAGAATTGCTTGAGGACGAATTTGCTCCCGGAACTGCAAAGCCAGGATTTGTCGTTAACTGTTTTCCTTGCTGTTGAACAGATTTTTTTTCGACACCTTTTCCCGCTTTTCTAGCAGCCTTTTGTTGTTCATACAATGCCTTGTTTTCTTTGCTGTAATGCATTAGTAAACTAAACATGCTGATTTTCTTTTCCGGTTTGGTGTTAGCATTCTGTGTCACTTGCGCCACCGGTGGCCCCGTTATGGTGTTCTTCGTTGGCACCGCCGGTTGGGGTTTGGACTGTGGTTTTGGTTGGGTAGGCTGAACAGTATTTGTAACCGGTGGCACATTTTGCTGTGGTACAGCAAAATGTGGGGGTGCTGAAACAGTTTGAGCATTAGGAGTCTGTAACGGTTGATTCACTACTGATTGAGTTTGCAAGCAGTCAGATTCATTTTTTAAATCATCCAAAAGTTTTTTAAAATCAGAAATTGAAAAAATAGGCGAACCATTTAAAAAATTAAATATTTTCACAACATAATATGAGTTTTCCGTTTGATCAAACTGGGTATTAACCATGATATTTTTGAAAAATGCACCTAAATCCAGCTGTGTTGTTCCAATGTCCATTATTGGCAAACATATAAGAGTTGCAGCACAGGTTGAAACATCAACAAATATATATTTCGGATCAAGAATTATACTAGATGTATCAATCATATAATCTTCTGCGGACATCAATCCATCGACAATACCCACAAAGACTGCAAGCAGTCTTTTACGGTTTACAACGCCGCTAAAAAACTGTTGCATAGAAATTTTTGCAGAAACATTATACTTAATATACTTATCCCCATCCATTTGAGTAAATAATGTCTTTGCTAACCCTGGAATACTGTTGTTGGTAAGCATTCCTAGACTTAGTGTATCAACAATATTATCCGGAGGAACTGAATATACAAGATATGTATTAGCCCCCTGATTTTCATATTTAAAATTCCACATTTCAAACGCCCCTTCAGTGATTATATTTATAAAGTTTTATCAAAGCCCATCTGTCATTTGTAGATGTAAAAACGCAACCCTTTGTATTAAAATCGTCAACATTTTCAAATTGATAGTCTATTGCAATTGAGCCATCCGTACAGATAAATCCCCACTTTCCGTCTTTGCTCACAGCAGCAAATAAGTTGGAAAAAGAGTGCGCATCTTGAAACTGAGGTTCAATTACAAAATTACAATCTGTATCAACATAACCCCATTTTCCACCTGAACAAACTGCAGCAAGTACAGTATTAGAGTTGTCGGATTTATTTTTCTTATCAACTTGCTTTGTATTAAGAAACGGCTTTGCATCGACAAATGTTTGTTTTCCTACTACATTGCAAGAAGTATCTATCATGCAGTAACTTCCATCAATCATAACAAAAGCCCTATCATTTCTAAAAGCGATCTCTTTTGAGTCAAGAACCACATCTAAATACGGGGTGCTATTCAATTTTTCTCCTTTTTCATTTATAATGTACCACTCCGCTTTACCAGTTTTAATTGCAGCACAACCACAATTGAAAGCGGATGCATACTCATAATCTCCAAACTGCTTTTCAAACTTTGAGTTATAGTAAGCGTATTTACCGTCTGTGGAAACAGCTGTCAGACCGTTATCAATATACAAGCCCAAATTGTCGAATTTTAAGCTTTTATCAATTTCTATTTTTTTGTTTCCTGTCGAAGAAACATACATCCATTCGCCATCCTTCGTACATACAGGAACAACATAGCCACTGTCATCCTGGTTGTGATTATTCGTATAATACGAAAAACATCCGGCCTTACTATATGTTTTACTTAACACTCGATTTCCCGTTTCATCAATCACACCATATAATCCATCAGTCTCAACTGCTGCAAATCCACCCGAGAATGCGTTTACAGAAGAGTACAACTGATAGTCTACAGCATAGGTATACTGAATATTTGACATCTTTTTTATAAAGCCATCTGAGCAAAGCTTCCTGCTCGTAACCTCATCATCCAGCTGAAAACAATCTTCATACGATTTTATAGCAATATAACGATCTAGTAAGCATTCGTAAGCTTTGGGTGAATCGTTGATATCTTTAACCATTTGTTTTGCAACCTTTAATGCTTTTTTTTCATACCCGTTGTCTACATAAACATTGATATATTCGATATACGTGTCAACATCACATTTTAAAGCAATAGCTTTTTCGTAATATTTTACGGCATCATCAACTATCCCTTGCGAAGCATAATCTCGAGCAGTGGAAAGAATATCATTATATGCATTTGCATCTTCAATGTTTGTTGTTACCAACGAATACGCACTAATCGCAGTAACCACGAATACAGCTATAGGAATTAAGATTTTATTTATTTTCATAAAAACGTCCTTTCAACTCTTTAAGCACCAAAAATAATTACAGATAATAAAGTACCCACTAATATTGAGGGGGCAAAGGCAAGTTGATCTTTTTTGCTTTTCCTTTTTGTGATAAGCATATAAATTGATACAATAAACGAAACTACAAATGACAGAAAAACTGTTGGTAATATACCTTTAATGCCAAAAAATAGCCCCATTACTGTAAACAATTTAATATCACCAAATCCGATACCATCCTTAACGATTAGACGCATAAGGCACAGCAAAATCAAAATTCCTGCGCCGGCAATTAAGCAACTTAACAATTCAGTTTTTATGGATTTAAAATCATAAACCATTTCGCTTACCAAAATAATTGATCGCACAATCAGCATAAAGCATAAAGCCCTATTAGGAATAATATGTTTTCGATAATCTATCAATGCAATCGGCCACAGTGAGGCACATACTACTACACGTTTTACTGCAAACACCCACGATGCCTCATAAAGATAGCACAAAATCACAACAACTAACACTGTAGATATAATCATTCCCATTCCAAAAAGGGCCTGTTTTATGTCTTTTGGCAGTACTACTATTAAACTTTTCTTCTCTTTTATACTGTCAAATTTTAAATAACAACAGCATATCGCAATCATGAAAACAGCGACCATACCTGTAATTATGAAATTAACCATTAAACCCAACCTCAATTAAAGTATATTATTTCGTTGCTCTCCAGTAACCCAAAGTGTTCTTTTGGAAAGTATAACCTTGATTCTGTAACCAAACTACCTCTTTCCTTAATGTAGGGTCCGTAATTTTGCTCGGGTCAGTATTAACATAAAATGTTTTTCCCCTGTTTTGCTCAAGAAATTTCTTTTGGATTTCCCAGCTGGTATAATTTCCGTCGTAATCTGCACCCATTACAAAATATGTAGCCCCTATATACTCAGCATCATCTATTAATTGAGTTCCTGTTCCAAGCATAACTTTATCGGATGTCGGATTTTTAGTGTACTCTTTAGCGTAATCATCAACTGATTTTTGAGGCCTTTCCGTGGTTGCTTCACTTGGATTTGTTGCCTCCTCCGGGGTGCTTCCTTCCTCTGCGACCTCTTCGTCTGTTTTAGCGGCGGCACCCCAAGCTTTTGTTGATGCACACTGACATATGTCAAAAGTAATATCAACATTCAGCAACTTTATTAGTTTTACAGAATATCGTGCAACAACCTTTATCTCCGCAGAACCATTAACACAAAAAACAGAATCTCCGAAATCAATACTTTCAAGATATGTACCGGCTTTTTTCTCAACGCCTAATCTTTTTAACACCGTTTCACAGTCGGAACTTCTACCAGACAGTCTGGTTTTAGCAAATTGTTTTATCGCCAACGATGCAACTATAGATTCTGCCTTATTTGCAGCTTCATTACTTATGAGGTCCATCATACTTGATCGCATCTCTGAATCATTTAGGAGGCTGGAACCTAAGTCCTTCAGATTTCCCAATGTTCCGGTTACATCATCAAGATTGTTTACCACATTATCAATACTTTCATTTGCTTGTGCGGCTCCGTCACTCAGCTTTGACTGCTTATCAGCTAAACCGGTAAGGGAATATATATAAGAGAACTCAGATAAATCCTTTGCCACGCCGTCAATTACGGTTCCTATTTTCGCCTGTGCATAGCAAATGTGGGCAACAAACAGTATAGAAACAATCGCAAACATAAAAGTTGTTAAAGCAATCGTTGCCTCAATAATTATTGCACCGCTCTCTCTTTCCTTTTGCTTTTCTCTCATGTCAATCCCTCAATTAATTAATTTTAGTAACACTCAATGAGTACTTTCCCATTTTGTGCAACCGGCAAATGCGTTATCAGCTAAATCAGTAACATTATCAAGGAAAGTAACCTCTGACAGATTTACACAGTTCATAAAAGCATACTCACCAATTTTTGTGCAATTTTCTCCACCGGAGAGCTTTACCAACCCCTTTGCACCTTGAAATGCATAATCACCAATAAAAGTTATTGAATCTGGCAACTCAATTTCACATTTTCCGAAAACAGCCCCAAAAACATAATAATCCCTCTCATTATCACCTATTCCAACTACTTTTTTCCCATCAATTACTGCTGGTACAATTATTTTATCATACTCATTGTAATCGTAGTTTTTAAATTCAATAATTGATACACCACCATTAACTTCTTCATAATCGAAAGCTTCAGTAGAGTCATATATTAGTTCCTTTTTATCCGGAACAGTACTACTTGTGGAAACCGATGATTCATCTGACGGCTTAGTTTCATTTGGTTTATTTCCACAGGAGCAAACAGACACTAGCATCAATGCTGCTAAAAAAACAAATAAAAATTTTTTCATAAATATAATCTCCTTTAATATCCTCTTGTTGTTGAATAGGTTATTGTGTTCCAATTATCCATTCTGTCGGAAGCGTCATCCATAAATGATTTTACATATGATGTATCTAACATAAGTGGCTTCACTTTCACATCGGCCGTTATAGTGTAATATACTTGCGATTTTGAAAATGAATAATTATCGTCTTTCAAAACACATTTGGCCATATTAGTTTGTATTACATCGGATAACCTTCCATAAATGTTATATGATTCACTGCCCAAAAGCTTTAAGAACAAAATCAACTTCATATAATCACTATATGAGAATGTAATTACCGATGTTTTATCCGTTTCTTTTGGATTACTGCCGGCGTCAAACCACCAATTTCTGCAGAATAAGTCTTTATCATTTTTCTTAATTAGAATTACTGGTATTCCACACTTTAATGTTTTCAAATCTCTCGCACTTTCTAATGCGGTTAATCCTAAACATATAACCACTTTAACAAGTCCGGCAGGGACAATGCCATGAGTTGCAGTGTTTACGGCTGCGGCAAATGTCTTAAGTTCGTCATCATTGTAGAATGTTGAAAACACAGCCGGAACATTCAAAGCAAATCTAATCATATATATTGAGCCATTCATCGCTGATTTTGAATCCTCGATGCCTTTACCATACATTATGTACTCGACTTCATTGCAATAGGACCAATTAGTAGATTCGCTGTTTCGCAATTTGTTCGTTAAGGTTTTATTATACTTTTGCGTAACATCTTCACTTTTCCATGCATCATTTTTGCCTGCATAAAAAGATGCAGCATTATCAAAAGTAATATCTTTTTGCTGGCTTTTATCCAGCATATTATACTTTGCCTCGTACTCGAAAGTCTGCCAAGTAAGCATACTTGTGATGTAATCAACGGTAAACAAATCATCGCGAACATCAACACCCGCCTGTGAAACTGTTGAACCAAAATTCGAGAATAGATTGCCAACGAAATTAGACACATCTTTTATCTTAGTTGTAATCTTGCCGGCATCTAAATCTGCGGAAGTTCCTGATGGCAACCCGCTCAATGATGAAATATCATTTTTGCTTGCAACGTCAGTTAAAACATTCGAATCAGCATCATTAGCAAGATCATCGGCAGCATCTTTCTTATCATTGTACTCATTCTCCTTATTAGCATCCTTTGGTGTGTTAAATCCCTGTTTAATCATCCAATCATACACTATATATTTTTGGTGTGCTATTTTAGGATCATTGTTATCTGTAAAATTCAAGGATGAAATCTCCACACCCTCCATACTAAAACTAAACGTGTCATTCGCATAGTCATTTAAGTCGGCTACATACAGAGGAATCTCTGATTCAACAACCTCTGAGTTTCTCTTAAATTCAGAAAAGCTATTGATTTTTTTCTGAATAATCGATTGATCGGAATATTTTATCTTTATTATTCCCTCTTTGACAGTGCCTATCGCAGATTTAACATTGTTTATATGATTGATATAATCCTGAATATCTGACTCTTTAAGTTTCTTATAATTTTCTTTGACTTCCCTAATTTCTGTTTGGTCAGATTTTGCCAATTCTATATCAGAGGCGTATTCGTCGGCCTTGTTTTCCCAGGTTTCAAACTTTTCGTCGGCCTTGACCACGAGTCTCTTTAAATCACCCAACCCCTTAACTATTTCTGTAAGCAAATCAAAGGCCTTTTTGTATCTAGTATAGTACTCATCCAGTGTATTATACAGATCCGCAAGTTCTGTATTTGTTTCCGATGTAGAAATTCGATCATTTAGATTTATAATGGTTTTAATTTTAGATACACTCGTATTATACCGAGATCCACTCTCTGTTACGGAAGTAGCTGCACTATTTACTAAAGGACTTAGAAAATCCCACCACGATTGAATGGACTTTTTCGTTCCCTTAGATACCCCATTTAAATTTGAGCTATTATATGTTGATACGTAATCTTTGCTTAAAACACCGTTGGCAGCATGATCAATTGCATCAATTAGGTTAATGTACGAATTCTTCATATTGACTTCCTTGTCGTGCACATTGGTAAAATACCAAGAATTTTTACAACAATATGCCCAATATTGAATATCGTAATAGCTATTTCCTGATGTAGGCCATGCCTTTACATTTTCGTCAAAAGTTGCTTTTGCGTTAATAAACTGATCATAGGCTCTCATCAATTTATCAATCAGCTTGCCAATTGTCCTCACTGATGCGTTATTATACTTTTCCTGATGCGAGTATTGTCTTGGTATTGTTACGCAATATTTTATATCTTCGTCTGAAATTCCCTGAGTATTATAAAGGTCTTTAACCATTTTTGTGTGACATTCTTTATATTTACCTTCTAACGACCCAACAAACGATTTCATTGATTCCAGGTACGTAGTATTTATTTTCAGTTTATCGTACTCCATAATTTTTTCATATATTTCATACGCTTTCTCCGCAACATCACCCTGTGCCTCATAATATTCTTGTTTTTTATCAACCAAATCTGATGTCTTCGTTGTATTTTCAATTTCCTTCGAGCTACCTTTGAATTTCTCGTATAAACCAACTACACTGTTAATAGGGCTTCTATACTTCATAAATTCAACAGTTTGCGTTTTTACTAATGCAGGATTTGTCAAACTGCCGTCAGGCGTAGGCGTAACATCAACCTTGCTTCCGGTTGAAAGATCTAGTCCCAACATATCAGAAATATCTCCATCCTCAAGAAATACGTCTCTGATAGAATTTGCCCATTTTGCAGTATTTGTTGTATCTATATCTTGAGATTTAATACATGAAGTGAAATATTCTTCAGCGGCATCTAATACATCATCTGTATCTTGTGCAGATGCCATCAAACCATAAAAATCATTTAGATCAACATCATATTGAGACAGAACAGTATTCAAAGTTAAATCCCCCGCAGAAGAAACAAGACCTGTAGCTGACTTAACCCTTGATGCATCAACAAATAAGGAAGAGCATACAATTGTCGGAACAAGTACAATGACAAGAAAAATTGATACCGCACCTCGACTATTAAATCGTCTTTTTTTCATTGTTTTTCATCTCCCTCTTTTAATTCCTTCCAAATTTATTAAAGAAGACCTTTATCTTATTGGTAACAGTGCTAACCTTGTCTTTCAAGCCGCTTGACTCATAATAATCAATTGCCATATCCAAATTGTTGATAAACTCACCATTATCATTTACCGGTGCCGTCGCTTTAGACGACAAAGATACTATTGTCGGTGCCTCTGTTCCCATAAATCTCAACGGCACTTTTATATCATAGGTTGCCTCAACCGTAAATGAATACATTATCACACTATTGTTAAATTTAGCATTACAAGTAACAGATGAAGGTGCCATTGAACCAAAAAATCCATTACCGGCACTTCCATATTGTTCTTCTACATATCTTTGCATTTTACTTTCAACATCTGATACTCCAAACAAATACCTATATGGCCGAATATCGTTGCTTGCCTTTGGAACACTCCCCGTCTCTTCAATATTGTCAAGCATCGGGTCGGCACAATAGGCTGCACCCTTGATTGCAGCAATATCGACTATTGAATTCAGATTTGCTTGTTGATAGTATACATTACCCATATACAACAACATTAAAATTACAAAAAGCATGATTGGAAAAACAATCGAAGCTTCTACAATAACTACACCACTATTATTTTTTAATATTTTTTTCATTTTCGCACCTCAACCATACTATTTGATTTTTATCTCCACTAAACTAATTATATAAGGTGAAAAAATCAAAAAAATATATTGTCCAAGTTACTTAAAAGCACGGGATGTTCCAAATGAAACATCCACGCTTTTAAGTAATGATTGCTTGGATCTTACGATTAGTTGCTTACTGCGCTCTGTGCATTAGTATCAATAGTATCAAACAGACTACCAATAAGTGTAGAAATTCTATCCTTGAAGATTAACGCTAACATAATCGCAATACCAATAAGTATAACAATAGCAATGATATTAACTTCTCCGTTTTCTTTTTTGAAGAAATTTTCAGCCTTTAACTGGGCCTTAAGAATCATTCCCGTTATTATGTTCATCATTGGACTCTCCCCCCCTTGATTTTATATTTATTATGTTCCAAGATTTGAGAAAATTGGGACTATAACCATAATAAGAATGCCGGCAAACATAAGAAGCATTGGTATTAGAAGCTTGCTTGATGCCTTCTCTCCCTGTCGTTTTATAGACTGTTTTCTTTCATTCCATACTTCGCTACTTTGGTTTTGAAGCATAACAACCAATTCATCATTTCCCTTTTCCATTCCCTGAATGAGAGTGGATGTAAATTTCCTTATTTCTGGAATAATACACCTATTACCAAACTTTCTAATTGCCTCAATATCCGCCATACCATTATTCATATCATCTCTAGCTATTCTCATTTCTTTATAAATTGTTTTGTCTTTGTTAGAATCTGCAACAAATTCCCAAGCTTCATGTAATATCATTCCTGCATTCGTAAGAAGTGCCAATTCTGAAACAACCTCACAAAAATCACTAAGCAATTCTTCAGATCGCTTTCGTATTCTTTTGCTTGTAATATCTCCAAAATAGTAAAAAGTCACCCCCGCAAAAATCACCATTATAATCCAAACTGCGATTTGCTGAGAAAAGCCATACATACAAAAGGATAGCATAAAAACCAATAAGGCTAATGATACCTGCTGAGAGTATATAACTCTTAGATAGTAGTCAGCATATTTTTCTCCAAAAAGCACATTAAGTTCGTGCCTCTTTTTTCTGTCACGTTTGCTCGTGAATTTGTATCCTATGATATCAAGTAAACAATACCCCACGGGATATATTTCCTTTAAGGGATAATCCTTTTTTTCGAGGTTATCAAAAAGGGCATCATATTTTCTTGACATTATAAACAATACAATCCATAATACAAAACAAATAACAAATAGACTATACATTACAATGTCTTTGATTGAAATTATATCCATATAAAAATATTCCACCCTCCCTTAGATTTTGATATCCAACATAGTTTTTCCGATAAAATAGGCTCCTACAAAACATATCACAGCAATAGTTGTAGATACTATTCCGGCAGGGGTCGCAAAATTTTCAGCAAACTCTGGACTCATAAACTTAATAATCGATATCAAAGCGATAGGCATGGCTAACATTATCTTTTGATCCAACTTACCACTTGTCACAGTCGTTTCAATGTCTTCAGCAATTTCTATTTTTTCGCTGATAATATTATGAGTGTTACGAATTACATCCTTGATATTGCCACCCTTTCGATAACTAATGTTGAAAACATTTGCAAATGTCTTTATATCGTTTATGCCACTTCTATTTCCAAAATCCATTAGGATATCTTCGACAGGAACATTGTGTCGGATCCCCTCAAGAATAATTTCTAATTCTCTAACTATATAAGAATCAGGCGCATACTGAATCTTCAAGTCTTCATATACGGAAACAAACGAATCTGGAACATTATTGCCTGCTCCTAATGATGTAACCAAACCCTCAAGCATATCTCTAAACTGGTCACGAAGATTTTTTCTGCGTTTCTCAATAATCTGTTTTTGCCTAATAGGAAGAAATAATTTTCCAGCCAAAGCACCAACAATTGCAGGAATTGCAATATTCAAGATGTGTGTAGCAACGGTTGCCTGTCCATACTCATCCTTTGCAAGATTTCCATAAAATAGATAACCAATAAAGGCGCCCGCAGCAAATGCTATAACAAAATAGACAATCTTTTCCCAAGTTTTCAAATGATAAACAGTATAATTTATTGTTTGCATGTTCGTAACATCTGAAAGGCCATACTCAGGCAATTTGTTTATATCTTCTTTATTACTGTTTTTTACGAATATATTTTTCATTAAGCTTTCACCTCACAATTTATCATAAAATCCTGAAAGAATAAGCTTATGTGTATTCTTCATCTCATTTTCAGTTCGCTTCAATTGACCAGACACATGTTGGAGTGTTGAATTTTCATCCTCCTCAAAAACATACAATGGATTCAATATTATTTTACCGTCCTCATAACCAACAACCTCGGTAATTTCCATCGTTTTTCTTGATTTGTCACGCAATCTTGAAAGATGTATAATAATGTCAATAGCGGAAGCAATCTGTTGGCGAATCGCTTCAAGCGGAAGACCGGCAGCACCCTGCAAAACCATTGTTTCAAGACGACTGAGCATATCTTCGGTAGAATTCGCATGACCTGTCGAAAGAGATCCGTCATGTCCGGTATTCATTGCCTGCAACATATCCAATGCTTCACCGCCTCGAACTTCTCCGACTATAATTCGCTCTGGACGCATACGAAGTGATGACTTAATCAAATCACGAATAGTAACCTGACCCGCGCCAGACGCATTTGCATTTCTGGTTTCAAGGCTAACAAGGTTTTCAACTCCCTCAATTTGCAACTCAGCCGAATCTTCAATCGTTATAACACGCTCATCTTTAGGTATATAGTTTGACAATGCGTTCAAAAATGTGGTTTTACCAGAACCAGTACCGCCACTTATAAATATGTTATATTTTGCCTTAACAAGTAATTTTAGTTTATCGGCTATTTCCTGCGTAATCGAACGATATTCAATCAACTTTTCAATGGTCATTGGTGTTTTCGAAAACTTACGGATTGTAACCGTGGGGCCGCAAAGCGCAATTGGTGGCAATACAACATTGACACGAGAACCATCTGGGAGTCTTGTATCACAAATCGGATTCGCTTGGTTTACTTCACGTCCAGCAAGACCGACAATTCTTTGAATAATATCCTCAAGTTTTCTTTGGCTCTCAAACTGTTTGTCAAGTTTAAAAAGTTTACCGTTTTGCTCTATAAACACGTTTTCCGGTCCGTTAATCATTACCTCGGTTATGGTATCATCTTTAATTATTGAATCAAGAAGCCCGAACCCTCTAAGCGAACTGTAAACCTGTTCAACAATAGAAACACGCTGTTCTATTGGGCAATACAGTGACCCTATTCGTTGTTCTACAATTACTTCTATTTTTTGTTGCAACTCATCATCACTAATCTTGCTCAATGCCAAGTTTTCCGTGACATACTTCTTTATATCAGCAACAAATTGCTGTTCATATTCAAAATCCACTCTTCACACCGCCTCAATCCATTATACTGAACACATCCATAGGAGATACACACTCTAAAATCTGTGCGGTAGAAGCATGCTCATATCTAGGTACGCCACCGATATCTTTAATATCAATCCCATCAACAGTTTTGCTACTCTTATTGCTAAATTTGTTATACATCAAAGTTATCCTGCTTAAAATCGGGACCTCTGCATTTTTCTCCAAAATTGTCAGTGCGTTATAAGCGCGAATTATTTTTATGTTTGAAAGCTCAGAACCGTCCCCAATCCATACAATAGAATTGGATTGTTTTAAAATTTTTAAGGCTTCCGCGTCAATTCCAAAATCCAAATCAAGGATAATATGGGAATATAAACCAGAAAATTTTGCTGCAGAAATAAGGCGTACAATTTCATCCGCTCCAAGTTCAAGCATATCAAGAGCTACCTTGGATTGTGAATAAAAATATACACCTCTTTGATCTTGTCTAACGCAACTTTCCATTTTTATTGATAGGTTAGTCTTTTTACTTTTTAACGCAAATATAATATCACTCATATCAAACTGGCCTTCCGCGGAGAAGAAAGCATCCGATGAGCCGAAACGTTCAAAATTCAAATATAAAGTTCGTTGTCCTTTTGCAGCATAGTGCAAAGCACATGCCGCAGCCATTGTGGAACTGCCAACCCCACCACAAGGAGAAGTAAATGCTATCACTTTGCAAGTATCATCATCAAATTTAATTCCAGACACACTACTGGCTTTTTCAGAATAAACGCTTAGTATCTGCCTATAAATAAGATCAGCCTTTTGAAACTTAAAAATTGCACACTGATTATTCATCAAATCCACATCAGGGGAATCAACAAAATATGCAAAACCACACCTTTTAGGAAGCGTAGCCACATCAATTTCAAAAGCATCGCTTGCTACTAATACATCTATACGCAAACTTTCGAGTGCAGAAATTGCATTTTCGATTTTTGTGAACGAATATATTTCAAGTTTATCTGCATACTTAGTGTTAAAAATAGATACCACTCTATTCAGATAGTTTTGATCTTTTTCTAATAATGCCAATTTAATTTTCATTCTACTCTCTCCTCATTACCGCTTTTCAAAAAACTTTAAGCATCATTTTTCTATTTCGTTTGCGTTTTAATATACTTTTCCTTGTCAATATCATATGTTACCGTAATTGTGGCAAATTAGACATACAATGCAACTTTATTAAAATCACGATCCAGTGTCTCAGAAAAACACTGTACGCATTTTCTCACAGTATTTAGGTTTGCATATACCTTAGAACACCAACATCATTTAATGTGTTGTCAAATCGTATTGACACTTCTTCGGAACAGACACCCACAACACAATCTTTGTTTTTTTAACCTTGGGAAAGCTTATTTAGGTGCTCGTTTAAATCCCTCAGACTCGTTTCATATAACCTTTTATAGTTCTTCTTAACATATGTATTAAAATGTAAGTCAAGAACCCCTTACCCGTGGTCAGCGTTTTCCATACATATTTTTACATAGGAACTGTAAAAAATGACTAAGCCATTCCACCAAATGAACATTCAATAGACTTAAAAAATATACGATTTTCAGTACGCATAAATTGTTAAATTTTAACATTGACTAAAACCTAACCATCTCCATTATATACATTATTATGACCAGTGTCAACATAAAAATATTTTTTTCGCTACCTTTAATCTCTGCGTTGTAAATAGATGTGACCCATTACAAGTAAAAAAACGCCTCTTTTCCAATAGTCATAATAAATGTAAAAATTGTACAAAAAGAGCCGCCTGAATTCAAGCGGCTCTAAAAATTCATATTAAATCAATATTGAAAGAAATTCAATTATTCGTTGATAGCTGTAACAACGCCTGAACCTACTGTTCTACCACCCTCACGGATAGCGAATCTTAGGCCTTCCTCAATAGCGATTGGCTTAATGATTTCAACGTCCATCTCAACGTTATCGCCAGGCATACACATCTCTGTACCCTCTGGTAGAGAAATAACACCTGTAACGTCTGTTGTTCTGAAGTAGAACTGTGGACGGTAGTTGTTGAAGAATGGAGTATGACGGCCACCCTCGTCCTTAGTCAATACATAAACCTGACCGTGGAACTTTGTATGTGGGTGAATTGAACCCGGAGCTGCAAGAACCTGACCTCTTTCGATCTCTGTTCTCTGAACACCACGCAGCAAAGCACCGATGTTATCACCAGCCTCAGCATAATCTAGAAGCTTTCTGAACATCTCGATACCTGTAACAACAACTTTTCTCTTTTCGTCTGTTAGACCAACGATCTCAACTTCCTCGTTAATCTTTAGCTGACCTCTCTCAACTCTACCTGTAGCAACTGTACCACGACCTGTGATTGTGAATACATCCTCAACAGGCATTAGGAATGGCTGGTCAGCCTTACGGTCAGGAGTTGGGATAAACTCGTCAACAGCGTCCATTAGCTCGTGGATGCAAGCATACTCAGGAGCGTTAGGGTCCTTAGATGTTGAAGTTAGAGCAAGATAAGCAGAACCTCTGATGATTGGTGTGTCATCGCCAGGGAACTCGTACTCGTTTAGAAGCTCACGAATTTCCATCTCTACTAGGTCTAGTAGCTCTTCGTCGTCAACTTGGTCAGTCTTGTTCATGAATACAACAATGTAAGGTACACCTACCTGACGAGATAGCAGGATGTGCTCTCTTGTCTGAGGCATAGGACCGTCAGCTGCAGATACAACTAGGATAGCACCGTCCATCTGAGCAGCACCTGTGATCATGTTCTTTACATAGTCAGCATGGCCTGGGCAGTCAACATGAGCGTAGTGACGCTTCTCTGTCTCGTACTCAACGTGAGCTGTGTTAATTGTAATACCACGCTCTCTCTCTTCCGGAGCCTTATCAATGTTTGCGTAATCAACGAAATCAGCGTCGCCCTCTAGGTTAAGAACCTTTGTGATAGCAGCTGTCAGAGTTGTTTTACCGTGGTCAACGTGACCGATTGTACCAATGTTAACATGTGGTTTATTTCTTTCAAATTTTTCCTTTGCCATTGGAATAGCCTCCCTTAAATATTATTTTAGGTTTATATATCCCTTAGCCCTTATTTTACCAACAAAATTAGTAAAATGCAAGGGCTAAGATAAATTTATAATTGAATTTTTAAGAAGTTTTTGTTAATTTTTCATTAATGTAAAATTAATCTTCCTTCTTATTTCTCTTTGACATAATTTCTTCAGCAACAGACTTAGGAACCTCTGCGTAGTGGCTTGGCTCCATAACATACTGACCACGGCCCTGTGTGTTGGAACGCATATCTGTTGCGTAACCGAACATTTCAGACAGCGGAACATTAGCGTTAATTCTCTGAGCGCCGTTTTCTGCTTCCATACCCTGGATCATACCACGACGAGAGTTCAAGTCGCCAATAACATCACCCATATACTCCTCAGGAACAATTACAGTAACCTTCATAATTGGTTCCATCAAAACCGGATCTGCCTTTCTCATTGCTTCCTTAAATGCCATAGAACCGGCAATCTTAAATGCCATTTCAGATGAGTCAACCTCGTGGTAAGAACCATCGTACAATGTTACTTTACAGTCAACTACATTGTAGCCTGCAAGTACACCGCTTAGCATAGCGCCCTGGATACCTTGGTCAACAGCAGGAATGTATTCCTTAGGAATAGCACCACCAACAACGCCGTTAACAAACTCGTAACCCTTGCCCGGGTTTGGCTCAATCTTAATCTTAACATGACCGTACTGACCTTTACCACCTGACTGTCTTGCATACTTCTGGTCAACACTAGCTTCTTGACGAATTGTTTCCTTGTATGCAACCTGTGGAGCACCAATGTTAGCCTCTACCTTAAATTCTCTTAGTAGACGGTCAACAATGATTTCAAGGTGAAGCTCACCCATACCGGCGATAATTGTCTGTCCTGTTTCTTCATCTGTGTAAGCCTTAAAGGTTGGGTCCTCTTCTGCAAGCTTTGCAAGAGCAATACCCATCTTTTCCTGACCGGCCTTTGTCTTAGGCTCGATAGCAACACGGATAACAGGCTCCGGGAATTCCATTGATTCCAAAATTACAGGGTGCTTCTCGTCACATAGAGTATCACCTGTAGTTGTAGACTTTAGACCAACGGCAGCAGCTATATCACCTGCATAACAGGTTTCAATGTCCTTTCTGTCGTTAGCGTGCATCTGTAGAATTCTACCAATACGCTCGTTTGTATCTTTTGTTGAGTTATAAACTGTTGTACCTGCATTTACGCTACCTGAATAGGTTCTGAAGAAACACAGCTTACCAACGAATGGGTCTGTAGCAATCTTAAATGCCAATGCAGAGAAAGGCTCTGTATCGGAAGCGTGTCTGCAAGTTTCCTCGTCTGTTTCAGGGTTAACACCCTTAATAGCAGGAATATCTGTAGGAGCAGGCATATAGTCAACAATAGCGTCAAGCAGCATCTGAACACCCTTGTTACGGTATGAAGTACCGCAGGTTACAGGTACCATTTTGTTTTCAATTGTTGATTTACGGATCTGATCCTTAATTTCATCAACGGTCAGCTCTTCGCCGCCGAAGAATTTTTCCATTAGCTCGTCATTCATTTCAGCAACATGCTCGATAAGCTCGTCGTGATATTTCTGAGCAAGCTCTTTCATATCCTCAGGAATTTCTTCCTCACGAATATCTTTACCAAGGTCATCATAATAAACCTCAGCCTTCATCTTTATAAGGTCGATAATACCTCTAAAGTCGTCTTCAGCACCAATTGGAAGCTGAATCGGAACAGCATTACACTTTAGTCTGTCCTTCATCATCTGAACAACTCTGTAGAAGTCGGCACCCATAATGTCCATCTTATTTACATAAACCATTCTAGGTACCTTGTAGTTGTCAGCCTGTCTCCATACGGTTTCAGACTGTGGCTCTACGCCGCCCTTTGCACATAGAACTGTTACAGAACCGTCAAGAACTCTAAGTGAACGCTCAACCTCTACTGTAAAGTCAACGTGACCAGGGGTGTCGATGATGTTGATTCTAACTTTTTTGCCATTTCTGTCTTTCCAGAAGCATGTAGTTGCGGCAGATGTAATTGTAATACCTCTTTCCTTCTCCTGTTCCATCCAGTCCATAGTAGCGCCACCGTCATGAGTTTCGCCTATTTTGTGGTTGATACCTGTATAGAACAGGATACGCTCTGTTGTAGTAGTTTTACCGGCATCAATATGAGCCATGATACCGATGTTTCTTGTGTGTTCAAGAGATACCTGTCTAGCCATAATAGCCTCCTTAAATTATTACCATCTGTAATGTGCGAAAGCCTTGTTGGCTTCTGCCATCTTGTGTGTTTCGTCACGCTTCTTAGCAGCACCGCCTACGCCATTAACAGCATCCATAATTTCAGCGGCAAGTCTTTCCTTCATTGTTCTCTCTGAACGAAGTCTTGCATAGTTTGAAAGCCATCTCAGGCCTAGTGTCTGTCTTCTCTCAGGACGAACCTCCATAGGTACCTGGTAAGTAGCACCACCTACACGGCGAGCCTTTACCTCAAGTACAGGCATAATGTTTTCCATAGCCTGATCAAAAGTCTCCAGTGGATCGTTACCTGTCTTTTCTTTAATGATGTCAAATGCACCGTAAACAATCTTTTGTGCAACGCCCTTCTTACCATCATACATAATGTTGTTAATAAGGCGTGTAACTTTCTTTGAGTTGTATAGTGGATCCGGCAAAACATCACGTTTTGCTATTGAACCTCTTCTTGGCATTTTACTTCCCTCCTTCACAATTTTTGAGATATCATAGGTACTCGAAAGTGACAACTCCCGTTTTGTCAATACTGAGGCTTGTCTATATATAAAAGCACACTGTATTGTACTGTAACTGTTTTAGTTGTCTTTTTTTAGTTGTTTCCTATGGGTTTAATGGATTACTTACCAGCCTTTGGACGCTTAGCACCATACTTTGAACGAGCTTGCATTCTCTTTGCAACGCCCTGTGCATCAAGTGTACCTCTGATGATGTGGTAACGAACACCAGGGATATCCTTAACTCTACCACCACGAATTAGTACAACGCTGTGCTCCTGTAGGTTGTGGCCAACACCCGGAATGTATGAAGTAACCTCAATACCATTTGAAAGTCTTACTCTGGCAATTTTTCTAAGAGCTGAGTTAGGCTTCTTAGGTGTAGCAGTTTTTACAGCAGTACATACGCCTCTCTTTTGTGGTGAAGCCTGGTCTATAGCAACTCTCTTCTTAGAGTTCCAGCCCTTTAGCAGAGCAGGTGTCTTAGCTTTCTTTTCAGTAACCTGACGACCCCTTCTAACCAACTGATTAAATGTAGGCATAGTTCTCCTCCTTTCCTCAAACATAAAAAATTTATTTATGCTAAAGCGGACTCTTGTCCGCATTAACAGCAAGTGCCTCAAAAGCTGTAATTTTATACTTACAGCCTCTGCCGTTCAGCAGTATTTTTTGTATAAGATTAACAGCAGCTTTGCCTAAAGCTCTCTACAAAACCATACTACTCAACAGTTTTATATAATAGCATATCCTCATCTTGTTTGTCAACACCGATTTTTGGTTTTACAGCACAATTTTTTAAGTAATAATCCCATTTACACAGCTCTGCTTAGCGGCTCTTCGTTTTTAATGCGGCATAATTTGCACAGCTGTATCATTCTTGATTAATATAAGCTAAAATGGTAAAATTATTCAGTATAGGGAGGTTTTATTTATGAGATTTCTGAACAAGCTGCTTTGTGCTGTTTTAGCTGCAGCTCTTTGTTTTTGTGCTATCGGCTGTGATGGTACAGTAAGCACGGCAGGCAGCACAAACGGTCTTAAGCTTCATATGCTTGATGTGGGACAGGGCGACAGCCTGCTGCTGGAATGTGACGGCAGCTATATGCTTGTAGACGCCGGCGAAGCCGACAAGGGCAATAGGGTTGTTGAGTACCTGAAAGGTCAAAATGTACGCAGGCTAAGCTATGCGGTAATTACCCACCCTCATTCCGACCACTTTGGCGGTATGAAAAAGGTGCTTCAAAGCATACCCACAGACAGCATTGTAATGACCGAGGCGTACAATACCACAAGGGCGTGGGAAAGCCTGATTGACTACATTGACAAAGAGGATTTTAATGTTGTTTTTCCAAAAACTAACGATGTATTTAATGTAGGAAGCTGTAAGGTTAACATATATTCTCCCAATATAGACAATGACAATAAAAATAACTGTTCACTGGTGTTGCGGGCGATTTATGACAATATGGCAGTGCTTTTAACAGGCGACGCCGAAAAGTCGGAGGAGAAGGAGATACTTGAAAGCGGTTTTAATGTACAGGCAGATGTACTTAAGCTGGGGCACCACGGCAGCAGTACAAGCACAAGCAGTGAATTTTTAGAAAAGGTCAGCCCCTCACTGGCTTTAATCAGCTGCGGTAAAAACAACGACTACGGTCATCCGCACAAGGAAACCCTAAGCAAGCTTAAAAATTCCGACATTCCTGTAATGCGTACCGACCTTGACAAGGCTGTAACAGTAAGCCTGTGCAACAACAAAATTACCGTTTTGGCAAGCGAAAGGGAGCAGGTTATACCTAAAAGAGGCGGTGCAGACACTTCTTTAAGCTCTGAGGTAAGCTCTGCCGGCAGCTCACAACACAGGTATATAGGAAACAAAAGCTCACGAGTATTTCACCTTGGCAGCTGCAAATCTGTAAATAAAATGTCCGACAAAAACAAGGTTTATTTTGACAGCAGAAAGCAGGCGTCAGAAAGCGGCTATTCCCCATGCGGTTACTGCAAGCCGTAATATCTTTACCTAATAAATACAGCACCCTATTAATACACCCGCTTAAAATAAAAAGGTATTAATTAGCCTAAAACTAAAAATTTAAAATTTACAAATTAAATTGTAAATTTTATATATGAATTGGAGATGCATAGTAATGTCCCCTGTAATCAAAATGCTTGGGAAATACAAAAAGGAGGCTGTACTCAGCCCGTTATTTAAGCTTTTGGAGGCTCTCTTTGAGCTGTTTGTACCAATGGTAGTGGCGTCACTTATAGATATTGGTATAGGCAACGCCGACAAGGGCTACGCTGTAAAGATGTTTTTTTTGCTGATTTTGCTAGCTGTTATCGGACTTTGCTTTTCGATAACGGCACAGTATTTTGCGGCAAAGGCAGCCGTAGGCGTAGGCACAAGACTTCGCTCTGTGCTTTTCAAAAAAATACAGAGCCTGTCCTTCTCGGAGCTTGACAATATAGGTACATCTACAATGATAACCCGTATGACAAGCGATGTTAATCAGGTGCAAAGCGGCATAAATATGTTCTTGCGATTATTTATGCGTTCGCCGTTTATCGTTTTTGGTGCAATGATAATGGCATTTACCATTGACTTTCAGGCGGCACTTGTATTTGTGTGTGCTATACCCGTTTTGGCTGTTGTGGTTTTTGCCATAATGCTTATAAGCATACCTCTTTATAAAAAATCGCAAAGCAGGCTGGACAAGGTTACAGGCAAAACAAGAGAGAATTTAACAGGTGCCAGAGTTATAAGGGCCTTTTGCCGAGAGGAACGGGAAATAGACGAGTTTAAAGACTTAAACAGTCAGCTTACAGCGGCACAAAAATATGTAGGTAAAATTTCAGCATTAATGAACCCCGTAACATTTGTAATAATCAATGTAGCGATAGTTGTTTTAATATGGGTTGGTGCTATAAGAGTTGAACAGGGTGTTTTGACGCAGGGTGCTGTTGTTGCACTGTATAACTATATGTCGCAAATACTGGTTGAACTGATAAAGCTGGCTAACCTTATCATTACCATGACAAAGTCTGTTGCCTGCTGCAACAGAGTTACGGCTGTATTGGAAACAAGCTCTACACTACAGCACACAGACAACGATACCATAGAAACAGAAAACTGCATTGATTTTGTAAATGTTGCCCTTACCTACCAAGGTGCCGGCGGCGAAAGCCTAACCGATATTAATTTCAGTATTAAGCCGGGAGAAACCGTTGGTATTATCGGCGGTACAGGCTCCGGCAAGTCTTCACTTGTAAATTTGATACCTCATTTTTACGACTGTACAAGGGGCGGAGTTTATGTAGACGGTAAAAATGTTAAGTCCTATTCCACTGCAGAGCTGAGGGAAAAGATAGGCATAGTTTTGCAAAAAGCCGTTCTTTTCAAGGGAACCATACGGGACAACCTGCTGTGGGGCAACAAAAACGCCACCGAGCAGCAGCTTGTACAGGCACTTGAGATTGCACAGGCCGCCGATGTTGTGGCAAGCAAGAAAAACGGTTTAGATGAGGTTATTGAGCAAGGCGGAAAGAATTTATCGGGAGGTCAAAAGCAGCGCTTAACTATCGCAAGGGCATTAGTTAAGCAGCCGGAAATTCTTATACTGGACGACAGTGCCTCAGCACTGGACTATGCTACAGACGCAAGGCTCAGAAAGGCGGTTAAGGGACTGAAAAACACAACGGTAATTATTGTTTCTCAGCGTACATCGTCAATTATGTCTGCGGACAAAATAATAGTTATGGACGACGGTAAAATTGTCGGCATAGGCACTCACAGCCAACTGCTTGACAGCTGCAGTATATACCAAGAAATATACTCCTCACAAACGGACAGGTGAAAAACTATGAAGCAAAAAGATACTATCATAAAAGTACTAAAGCATATTAAAGGCTATCGTAAATTTTTAACGGCATCAATAATACTCGCACTGGTTACAGTAGCACTTACTCTTTATATTCCTATTCTGGTAGGCGGTGCCATAGACTGTATAGCCGACGAGGGCAGAGTGGATTTCCAAAAAATACTGCCTGTTCTTATTGAAATAGGCATTGCCGCCGGCATAACCGCACTTTCCCAATGGATAATGAATATGTGCAACAATAAAATGACCTACCACATTGCAAGGGATATACGAAACGAGGCTATAGAAAAAATAGAGAAGCTCCCCTTAAACTACCTTGACACACACTCAAGCGGCGACACCGTAAGCCGTGTAATTGCCGATGTTGACCAGTTTACAGACGGTCTGCTAATGAGCTTTACACAGCTGTTTACCGGTGTTATAACCATACTGGGCACACTGGGCTTTATGTTCTCTGTAAACTGCATTATTGCCTTGGTAGTAGTTGTAGTAACTCCGCTTTCGCTGTTTGTGGCAAAGTTTATAGCCACAAAAACCTACAAGCTGTTTAAAAATCAGTCGGAAATTCGTGGTGAACAAACCGCATTTATTGAGGAAATGATAGAAAACCAAAAGGTTGTACAGGCATATACCCATGAGGACGAAAACGAAGAGGTGTTTGACGAAGTAAACCAAAGGCTTTGCGAAAGCTCTGTAAAGGCTATATTTTTCTCTGCAATTTCTAACCCGGCTACACGCTTTGTAAATAACCTTGTTTATGCGGGTGTAGCTCTTACAGGTGCACTAATGGCTATAACAGGCAACATTACAGTGGGCAGTTTAACCTGCTTTTTAAGCTATGCCACACAGTACACAAAACCGTTTAACGAAATTTCAGAGGTAGTTACAGAGCTGCAAAACGCTTTGGCTTGTGCAGACAGGGTTTTTGAGCTTATAGAAGAGCCGGAGGAGGTTCACGAAAAAGAAAACGCTGTTGTACTAAAGGATGTAAAGGGCAATATTCAGCTTGACAATGTGTGCTTCTCTTACATTCCGGAAAAAAAGCTTATAGAAAACCTGTGTTTAAATGTTAAGTCAGGTCAAAGAATAGCCATTGTAGGCCCTACAGGCTGCGGCAAAACCACACTTATTAATTTGCTTATGAGGTTCTACGACACCGTAAGCGGAGAAATATATGTAGACGGCAACGAGATTAAAGATGTTACCAGAAAGAGCCTCCGCCATGGCTACGGTATGGTGCTACAGGAAACCTGGCTGAAGGCAGGCACTATAAAAGAGAACATTAATATGGGCAAGCCTGACGCCACTGATGAAGAAATTATAGAAGCAGCAAAAAAAACACACGCCCACAGCTTTATAAAAAGACTTCCTCAAGGCTACAACACTGTAATAGGCGAAGACGGTGCCGGACTGTCACAGGGGCAGAAGCAGCTGCTGTGCATTACCCGCATAATGCTATGCCTGCCGCCAATGCTTATCCTTGACGAGGCCACATCATCAATAGATACCCGTACAGAATTAAAAATTCAGGAAGCGTTTAACAAGCTTATGGAGGGCAGAACAAGCTTTATTGTTGCCCACAGACTTTCCACCGTAAGAAACGCAGATATTCTGTTGGTTATGAAGGACGGCCATATAATTGAACAGGGCACGCATAACGAGCTTGTAAAAAAAGGCGGTTTTTACAGCAATTTGTACTATGCACAATTTGCAGGCTGAGTAATATCTGGAAGCCACAGCACAATTCAGCCCGCTATTATGTGAAAAATATTTGAAATTACAGCCTCTTTGGTATATAATAGCAATTAGAAGCTAAATATTTTTTGTAAAATAAAATTACCTAATTATCGGAGCGGTTAAACCCTTTTCGAATAATACAAGGCCTCAATTTCGGCTGTAGAAATCACACCTATTTGTGCCGCACCGCCTTTTGGTATTTTAACACTAAGCATATTCTAAAAATCAGGTGCTTGCCCTGTTTACGGCTCAAATTCACACCTGCCTGCATGGCTGCCGCTGTGCAGACCACCTTTCTTTAACAAGAGTAAAAATCCGTAGAAAAATCTTTAAGTACACTTAGTACCGGTATTATATCCGGTATAACCCGGCGAAAGGAATAAATATGTTAAGGATAGCAATAGTTGATGATGAAGATACCTTTTGCAATCATCTTTATGACATTGTAAATAGCTATTTTAGCGAAAGCAACATTAAATATACTATCGAAACATTTAACAGCGTCGCAAAGCTTTTAGACGGTATCCAAACATATGACATAGCCTTTTTAGATGTGGAAATGCCCACCAAAAACGGCATACAGGTAGGTTATGACCTAAAAAGAATAAACCCTGACATCATTTTGTTTATTGTAACCTCTCACCTAAGCTACCTTGATGATGCAATGGATTTGCAGGTTTTCAGATATTTGGAAAAGCCTGTTGAGAAGGAGCGGGTTTTCCGTGCACTGGATATTATAACAGAAAAAGAAACCATTGTAGATTTTTCCTCCAACGGAAAGCTTCAAAATTTAAAGGCCGACCAAATAGTGTGCATTTACACATTTCTCCGCAAAAATTATATTCTTACGGATATGGGTACAATTATTCCTACGGGCTACAACATAAAAAGATGGAAGGATATTTTTCGCAACAATGCCAACTTTTCTTCACCGCACTACAGCTACTTGATTAATTTACGATATGTTTCTAAAATAGACAACAATCAAATTACCGTGTGCTGTAAAAACGGTAACGAAATGGTTATATATGCTTCTCAAAGGAGAATCTCTCAATTCAAAAAGGACTTTATTCAGAAAATGGGTGAGCGACATTGAGTATATTTGAAAATTTAATCTTTTTACTGGAATTTCTCTTTGAAGGCTACTGTGCATATACATATTTTTCAACATTTTTTGAAAGAAATGACAGAATTCGCTACCCGCTGATGTTGTACATAGTTGTATCTGCCATATGGTTTTTTCTGTATGCAACAGTAGATGTGGTAACAAATTTAATGCTGTTTTTAGCAACAAATATTATAATTACAAAATTGTGCTATAAAACCGACCTTGGCAGCTGTCTTCTTCACTCCTTCATTTTTTCCTCGGCATTTGTAGGCTGTGAATTGCTCACCATACCTTTTTCAAATTTGTTGCTTCAAAACGACTATATTCAGATTCGTTCGTTTGAAGCCGAGCTGTTTATTTCTACCATTTCAAAGCTGCTGCTGTTTATAGCCTGCAAGCTGGTACAGAAATATGCATTAAAGGAGCTTGAACGAACTAAGGGTATATGGCTGTTTTTACTGCCTATGTCGTCCCTAATATGCATAATGGGCATATACTATCTGGCAGGCTACTGCCGCCCTACCTACATATCAAGTATAATTATTTCGCTATGCTCTATATGCCTGCTGGCGGCAAACATTGTAGTATTTTTGGTGCATGAAAACCAAATAAAAATTTCAAGTCAGCTTACAAAGCTACAGCTTGCCGAGCAGAAAAGCGAGCTTGACTACAACTACTACAGGGTGCTGCAGTCAAGCTACGATAAATCCCGTGTAGCCGTACATGACAGCAAGCACCACCTAAATGTCATAAACTCTATGGCATACGATAAAAATTACAGCGGCATAACCGATTATATAGCCTCTCTTTTAGGTCAGGATTATTACACAGCCGGCAGCTGTATAACAAAAAATAAAATATTTGACATAATAATTATGCAGGCAAAGGAGCAGTGCCAACGCAAGGGCATAAATTTTTCATTTGAGCACAACAACCATAACCTCAGCTTTGTTGAGGACGCCGACCTGTGCTGTATAGTATCTAACCTGCTGGATAACGCCATTGAAGCGGCCGAAGGCTCTGCCGGAAAAAGAGTTAATATGCTTATATATACAAACCCTATGTCGTCAATGTATTTTTTAGAGGTAAACAACAGCTGTGATAATCCTCCTAAAACCAAAAATAATTTTCTTATTACCATAAAAAAAGATAAGGAAAGACACGGTCTTGGCTTATACAGTGTTCGGCTAACTGCTAAAAAGTACGGCGGCGAAATAAATTACAAATACGACTCGGAAAAAAAGTCTTTTAAAACAATAGTTATGCTTAACAAACGATAAATCTTCCAAGTCATTAGTGGAAAGTAGGGTTGTTAAAAACAGAGCAGGTGTATAAACGGGGTTTGTTAATAAACAAAAGCGTTAAAACAATTATTATGCAGAAATATAACTCTAAAGCAGCTTTTCACAAGCAAACAGATTAACATACAAGTAAAAGCGGTCATACCAAATGTGGTGTGACCGCCTTTTTGCGCATAATTTTGTATTTTTAGCTTATTTTCTTGCCTTATAAAGGTGTAATAGATCTTAACACTTTTTCTTCTTTGGCTTTTTACAGTCGATTATCCTCACTTAGCAGCTTGTAAAGGGTAGGTGAAAGATTAAACTCACTCATAACAGCCTTAACCTGCTGTAAATATTTTTCCTTGGTCTTTTCTGAATTGTGCTGCTTTTTAACAGCCCTTATTAATATATTTTTTGGCGTATGGGACAAGTCCACAAATTCCAGCAGCTGTGTTTTATAACCGCAGCATTCCAGCAAATTGCCCCGAATAGCGTCTGTAGTAAGTGCTGCAAAGCGTTCCTGTATAATGCCGTAGCTTGTAAACAGCGACAGAGCATCGGACTTAATTTGTCCGTTTAGCTCATGCTGACAGCAGGGCACAGAGAATATCATTTTTGTATTCCACCTTACAGCGTTATAAAGAGCATAATCTGTAGCAGTGTCGCAGGCGTGCAGCGTCATTACAATGTCCGGCTGAAAATCGCTGCTGTAGCCGTTAATGTCGCCAAGCTTAAACTGCAAACCATTGTACCCGTAGCTTTTGGCGGCGGCATTGCACTTTTTTATAACATCCTCCTTTAAATCAAGCCCCACTATATTTACCCTTTGATGTCTAAGCTCTGTAAAGTAGTAATACACAATGAATGTCAGGTAAGACTTGCCGCATCCAAAATCTATAATGTTTACTGTGTCCTGTTTAAGCTCCTTTACAGAGTCATCTATAATCTCTATGAACCTGTTAATCTGCTTGAATTTGTCATACATAGACTGTACAACCTTGCCCTCCTTTGTAAATATACCCATATCTACAAGAGGAGGCACAACTGTGCCCTCTTTTATAAGGTAGTTTTTTTGCCTGTTGTGCTGTGTAGAGGTCTGTGTTAAGTCCTTTGAAATTTGCTTTGTTTTAAAAGATGCCTTGCCTTTTTTTGAAATCATTACCATATATTCATGGCTTTTGCTGAAGCTGTTCAGCTGTTTAAAATCCTTTTCCAGCATTGTACCGCAAAGCTCTATTGTCTGCTGTACCGACAGATTTTCGTGAAAAACCTGCTTTTCGGTGTACCTTGACGCCTGGTAGTAGTCTCCCTTGTTTTCTATAACTATTTTCTTGCAAGGAGAGCCTTTGCCTGCGGGCTTGCTTATGACGGTTTTCGCAGGAGTATCGGCAAATATTTTGTTGATGTATTCTAAGGTAGCAGTCATTTGTAATTCTCCCTAAAATTATTTTAAGATTTAATAGAATTTTAATTTACTGTATACAATATATGTTGTATAATGAAGTACGATGAAGTATTTTAAGGTCGGTTGTTTTTATGTTTATATTAAAAACAAATAGACGGTGATAAAATGAGTAGCAATGAAGTTATATTTCATAACACACTCGGCTGGAGCAGGGTAAATGCGGTGTTTACCGGCTGTGGCCGTACAAAGCAGTGCAAAATGGATACACTGCCAAATAGCCTTGCTCGCTGCTGCATAGGTGCCGAATTTGACGATGTTTATTTTACAAACGGTGAAAACGGGAAAACGGCCCATACAGCATTTAATCGGCTGTGCAGCTCCTTTGAGCCTAACGGCTTTACATACGATTCTGATATTATATGCTTACAGCCATACGAGGAGGATTTCCATTCTGACACCAATACCCACAAACTAACCTTTGAATTTGCAGGAAAAGCACAAAAGAATGTATATGTTTGGACGCCAAGCTGCTACAACCCCGTTGACAAAGACAAAAAATACGGAGTAGTGTATATGTTTGACGGGCAAAACCTTTTTAGCAAAGGCTCTACTGCATATGGCAGCTGGAATGTTCCGCAGGTTATGGAGTGCCGCAGTGACTATATAGTTGTCGGCATAGACAACAGCGACCATTACCGTGACAGTCAGCTTACCCCTGATATTGGCAAAATAAAAAAGCAGTACACCCCCATGTTTGAAAACGGCACAGGCATACAAATGGCACAGCTTTTATTAAATAAAATTATACCCTATATAAATAAAAACTACAACGTTTTTACAGACAAAAGTCACACCGCCATTGCAGGCGGCTCCTCCGGCGGACTGGAAAGCTTTTATATAGGCACATCATACAGCGATATTTTCGGCATTGCAGGGGCTTTTTCTCCGTCATTTGTTTTGTATGAGAATTCTGTGTGGGAGAATTATCTTAAAAGCATAAAGCTCTGCCCCAAAATGTACATTTACACGGGCAAACACGACCCGGTAGAAAAAGAATTATACCCACAGGTGGAAAGGACGGTTCAGTTTTTAAAAAGCAGTAAGCACAGCGAAAAATTGGTATATGACTGCAGGGAGTTTAATTTTCACAACGAATCGGCTTGGGCGGGTGCATTTATTAAGTTTGCCGCCATGCTAGAATAGCTGCTATAATAACAAAAATGAGAATTATTATTAAAACCTATTGACTTTTTAACAACAATAGGTTAAAATTGGTACAACAACTTGTAACAAACAGGAGGTTTTATTTTGAACAAGACATATATTTCCGAAAGTATAAAGTATATAGGTGTAGACGACAGAGAAACAGATTTATTTGAGGGGCAGTATATAATCCCCAACGGTGTGTCATACAACTCCTATGTTATTTTTGACGAAAAAATAGCAGTTATGGACACTGTAGATAAAATTGCCACAGACAAGTGGGTGGAAAATCTTGAAAAAGCTCTTAACGGCAAAGCACCGGATTATTTGGTTATTTCACATATGGAGCCTGACCATGCTTCAAATGTAAAGCTGTTTGCAGAAAAATACCCTAATGCAAAGCTTGTAGGCAATGCAAAAACCTTTGCGTATATGCCGCAGTTTTTCAACTTAAATGTAGATGACAGAAAGGTAGTTGTAAAAGAGGGAGATACCCTTGAGCTGGGTCAGCATACACTTACATTTATAATGGCACCAATGGTTCACTGGCCTGAGGTTATGGTGGCATATGACTCAAAGGACAAGGTGCTGTTCTCGGCTGACGGCTTTGGCAAGTTTGGTGCACTTGACGCCGATGAGGACTGGACCTGTGAAGCAAGAAGATACTATTTTAATATTGTAGGAAAGTACGGTGCACAGGTTCAGGCATTGCTGAAAAAGACAGCAAGCCTTGATATTCAAACAATATGCCCGCTGCATGGGCCTATTTTAAACGAAAACCTGAGCTATTATATTGACAAGTACGACATTTGGAGCAGCTTCCGACCGGAGGATAAGGGCGTTATGATTGCCTACGGCTCTATGCACGGAAACACCAAGCAGGCGGCACTGGAGCTTAAAGCCCTGCTGGAGGAAAGAGGAGTGCAAAAGGTTGCCGTTGCCGACCTTACAAGGGACGATATGGCAGAGGCTATAGAGGACGCATTCAGATACGACCGTCTTGTAGTAGCCTGCCCAACATATGACGGTGCATTATTCCCGGCAGTTGAGGATTTTCTATATCATCTAAAAATAAAGAACTACCAAAGCAGAAGGGTTGCGCTAATAGAAAACGGAACATGGGCACCAATGGCAGGCAAAAAAATGAAGGAATACTTTGAGGGTATGAAAAACATTACACTGTGCGACACAGCTGTAACTGTAAAATCCACACTAAATGAAGCCTCTGCAGAACAGCTAAAGGCCTTGGCAGACGAGCTTGCAGATAATTAAGTCATTAAAAAGCATTAATACAGACTAGGCTGTTTATATTGATTTGATGCTAAATTCTCCTTTCTTTTTACGATAAGTCTTTGAACACTTATTGTAACGGATTGGAGAATTTTTTGTATAACCCTTGTCGCCCCCAACATCGGGCGTTTGTTCCGCTAATTAGGTGGAATCGTCTAAAAAGCATTAATTAAAATCGCCGCAGCAGTTAAAAGGCTATAACTGCTGCGGCGATTTATATGTTGCTATAAGCTTTTCAAAACAGCTTATGCTATTTTAGTTTTCAGCATAAAATGATTTCGGTCAAAACAGCCGTAGCTGCCTTTCATATTGAACATAAGTCCCAATAAATCCTCATAGTAAGGAATAAATATGCCCCTGTGTACCATTTCCTGAATTTCCTTTAGGCTTGCCCATTTAACGGCAATTACCTCGTCAAATTGAAGCTCCAGCTGTTCAATATCAATAGTATTGTCAAGCTCCAGCATATAAATATCGTCAAAGCCGTTTTCAAAGTTTACAGTCAGCTGCGGTCTTATGCCGGTAAAATCCATTTTAAGCCCAAGCTCCTCCTGCAGCTCTCTTGAAGCCGCCATTTGGCTTGTTTCGCCCGACACTGCACAGCCGCCTACGGTAACATCCCACATACCGGCCCATTCCTTTTTTAACGGCTGGCGCTGTTGAATAAGCATTTGTCCCTTGTTGTTAAAAATGCAAATATGTACAGCCAAACGGTACTCGTCCTGCTGTAAGCTACAGCCTCTCTCTACTGTTCTGTCTGTTTTCTCTCTGTTTTGGGTATAAACATCCCATTTCTCCATAAAAATACCTCCAAAAGCACATATACCTTGTATATGTATAAGAATTAAACAAATAATTTATGCCATAAAATAAGACACTACCATTAAACAATGAATAGTGTCTTACTGACAAACAATATAATATTATATTTAAATTATCCTGTCAAGGGGAAATCAGATACCCATTAATTTTTCTCCGGCTTCAACAAGCTGGTCGGCAATTTTTATGGCAGATTCTTCATTTTCACCAACAGCTGTAATATACAGCTTTATTTTTGGCTCTGTACCACTAGGTCTGACAGTAATGGAACAGCCGTCGTCAAGCATAAATGCAATAACATTTGACTTTGGCAGTTTAATTTCAGCTGTAGTACCGTTTGCCTTGTCTGTTTTCAGACTTAGCTTGTAGTCATTTACAACAGTAACCCTTCTGCCGCAAATTTCGTCCGGGTGGTTTTCACGAAGAGATGTCATTATGCCGCCCATTTTCTCTAAGCCGGCAGCACCGTCAAATTCAAAGCTGACCGTCTTGTTTTTGTAGTAGCCGAACTCCTTGTAAAGCTCTGTAATAACATCGTCAAGTGACTTGCCCTGTGTTCTGTAGTAAGCCGCCATTTCGCAAATAAGCATAGAAGCTACTACTGCGTCCTTATCTCTTACATATGTGCCTGCCAGGTAGCCGTAGCTTTCCTCAAAGCCAAAGATATATCTTTCTTCCTCGCCTGCTTTTTCAAGCTCCAAAATCTGTTCGCCAATGTACTTAAAGCCTGTAAGTACATTTCTAAGCTCACAGCCAAACTTATCACAAATTTTTGCAACAAGCTCTGTAGTAACTATTGTTTTAACTACAAACGGATTCTGCGGAAGATTATTAAGAGCCTTTCTGCAGGACAAAATGTAGTTTGTAAGCATAATGCCTGTTTCGTTGCCTGTCATAAGTCTAAAGGAGCCGTCCTTTAGCTTTACGGCAATACCCACTCTGTCAGAGTCTGGGTCTGTAGCAAGCAGCAGGTCAGGCTTTTCCTTTTCGCACAGGTCAAGTCCAAGCTGCAGCGCCTCTTTAATTTCAGGGTTAGGGTATGGACAGGTAGTAAAGTTGCCGTCAGGCATTTCCTGCTCCTTAACAACCACCACATTGTCAACGCCTGTTTCGGCAAGAACTCGTCTTACAAGCTTATTTCCTGCACCGTTTAGTGGAGTGTAAACAACCTTTAATCCTGCACCCTTACAAATGCCCGGATTAACAGCCTGCTTCCTTACATTTTCAATGTAGCTGTCATATACCGTATCATCTATATACTCAATGCTTCCGTCTGCCAAGCCCTGCTCAAATTCAATTGTTTTAACATCGTTGAAAATGTCGATGCTCTGAATTTCGGAATAAACTGCGTCTGCACTTTCGTCTGTCATCTGACAGCCGTCGCTGCCGTAGCACTTGTAGCCGTTGTATTTAGCCGGATTGTGGCTTGCTGTAACCATAATACCTGCCTGACACTTTAGCTCTCTTACGCAGAAGGAAACAACAGGTGTAGGCTGAAGCTCTCTTGCAACATACGCCTTAATGCCGTTTGCCGCCAATACTCTGGCTGCTTCCTTTACAAAAACATCAGACTTAATTCTTGAGTCGCCTGCAATAGCAACTGACGCTTTGTCGTAATTTTTCTTTAAATAATTAGCCAAACCCTGTGTTGCATAGCGTACAACATATATATTCATTCTGTTTGTACCTGCGCCCAAAACACCTCTTAGGCCGGCTGTACCAAACTCAAGCTCTCTGTAGAATCTGTCATAGACAGCGTCCTGGTCGTCCTTAATGCTTTCAAGCTCCGGAATAAGGTCAGGATCCTCCGTTGCATTTTTCAGCCATAGGTCATATAGTTGATTTGTATTCATTTTCAGCACTCCTTACTAAAAAATATGAAAAGCATAAATGTGAACAGTCGATTCACCAATACTGTTTTATAGTACCATAACAGAGCGGGAATTTCAATATTTTTTACATATAAAGCAAATTTATAAAATAAAAAAGCCACACCGCCGCTAAGCAGTGTGGTTATATACAGAGCATTGACTGTAAATTACTTGTGCTCCTCAATATACTTTACAAGATCGCCTACAGTCTTTAGATTCTCGATTTCTGTATCAGGAACCTCAACCTCAAACTCGTCCTCGATTGTCATAAGCAAATCAACAACATCAAGTGAATCGGCGCCTAGGTCGTCTTGAATAGTTGTTTCTTTTGTAATTGAATCCTCTTCTGCGTCAAACTGGTCAGCCAAAATAGCCTTTACCTTTTCTAGTACCATAATTAAATCCTCCTAAAAATTTTTTGTTTATACCTACTAATGCACAGCCTGCGGTGGACAAACCCACCACTTTTTGGTACAATATAAAAGGTGTACCCGGGTACACAATGTAAGTAAATTAAGTACAAAATTATATTATTGGTAATTTGCGACTTTGTCAATATATATTTTGCTTTTTTTTTAAAAATTCCAACTTTTGATAAACTTGCACTAAAAATTAATAGAAATGAGGTTTTATCTATGTCAAAAAAAGAATATGCAGTTATTGGCCACCCTATCGGCCATACAATGTCGCCTTTTATACACAACAGGCTGTTTGAGCTGTCAGGCATTGACGCCCAATACTCGGTAATTGATGTAGAGCCACAGCAGCTTGAAAGGGAGTACCGTGAAAGGCTTTCTAAGCTTGACGGCTTTAACATTACCATTCCACATAAGTCCGCTATTATTCCGCTGCTTTCGTCACTGGACAAAAAAGCAGAGCTGTACGGCAGTGTAAACACAGTAGACGCAAACGGAAAAGGCTACACAACAGACCCTGACGGCTTTTTGCAGGCCCTAAAAAGCAACGGCATACCTGTAGACGGCAATGTTGTTATTTTGGGCACAGGCGGCGTGGCAAGAACTATGGCGTTTGAGGCGGCTAAGGCGGGTGCGGCTATTACTATAGCTGTAAGGCACGAGGATATTCATATGGTTTCTGCCCTTGCCTGCGAAATTATGGAAAAAACAATTCATCCTTGCATTTCTACCTGCTACATTGACAGACTAAGCCATGTAGATAAAACCATCGACCTGTTGGTAAACGCAACGCCTCTTGGTATGTACCCGAATGTTGACGCTATGCCTGTAGGTGAGGATATTATTAAAAACTGCGACGCAGTATTCGACGCTGTGTACAATCCTTTGGAAACAAAGCTTGTTAAAACCGCAAAGGCACTGGGCAAAAAGGCTGTGGGCGGTATGACTATGCTTGTATGGCAGGCCGTAGTTTCTCACCAAATTTGGGACGGCTCTGTATATGATGTTAAGGACATTGAACAGCTTTGTGCAGACGCATCTCAGGAGCTGAAAAAGAAATTCTGATACAGGTGATATTATGGGAAAAAGCAATATTGTTTTGTGCGGCTTTATGGGCTGTGGAAAAACAACGGTAGGCAAGCAGCTTGCCAAAATAACCAATATGGAGTACATAGACCTTGACCAATACATAGAGCAGCAGCAAAGCACAACTATAAGCAATATATTTGCACAGCACGGTGAGGAATACTTTAGAGATTTAGAGCATAACGCCGCCAAAGAGCTTAGCCAAAAGCAGGGCTGTATTATAGCCGCAGGAGGCGGCACACTGCTGTACAAAAGGAATGTACAGGCTCTAAAGCAAAGCGGTACGGTGGTACTGCTGAATGTGCCGCTGAATACCATTAAGCATAGACTGCGTTATGACAAAAAACGCCCTTTACTGCAAAGGCCGGACAAGGACAAGGTTATGGAGGAAATGTACAACAGCCGTTTGCCGCTGTACAGGCAGGCAAGCGATGTTGTAATAAACGCCAACAAATCTCCCCTTGCCACAGCCGAGGAAATAAAGGCACAGCTTTTAAAATAAGCACAACAGCTATAAAAATTTTTGTTTCAACACAATATATTACCCGACAACAGAAGAGCAGTACCCGATGATTTTCTAAAATAATCACCGGGTACTGCTTTAATTATTATTTATTACTGCCTGCGTTGCCTATGGGGAAATTATTTGTTTACGAGCTTTCTGCGAACAAGCATAGTTATCCATGCACCAAGTGCAACAGTTGCCAGTGCACCTGCTGTAACAAACGGAACACCGCCCGTTGCAACTACGCCCTTGCCGTCTTTGCCCACTGTACTGTCACCGTTTGAATTAGAACCACCGTTACCGTTTTTATTATTAATTACACTATCAGGTGTAGCCGGCTTTGTAGGAGCAGGCGTTGGGTCTGTTGTATTCGGTGTTGGTGTTGGTGTTGGCGTCGGTGTTGGAGCTGTTGGCGGCTCTGTTGGGCCCGGTGTTGGTGTTGGTGTTGGAGCTGTTGGCGGCTCTGTTGGGCCCGGTGTTGGTGTCGGTGTTGGAGCTGTTGGCGGCTCTGTTGGGTCTGTTGGTGGCTCTGTTGGATCCGGTGTTGGATCTGTTGGTGGCTCAGGTGTAGAACCGTTGCTTGTAAAGTATGCGTTATTTAGAATGATATAGTTATTACTATAAGCAAAATAACTTTCCAAAGGACCTTTTATTTCGAATGTAAGTAAATTTACACCTTTTACACTGAAATTAACAGGTATTTGATTAGTATTTTCAGATACACCATTAGAATATAGTAAGTTATTGTTATCATCAAGTATTGATATATTTACAGTACCCTGGTCAATCCTATTACCAGCTGTTAATTTAAAATTAAAGCTATCATATTTTGAGTCTAATTTAAATGTTACATTGTACGAAGCCCAGCCTCTGTTATGCACTTCATCCTTATTTGAATAACTGCGCCAATCTACATCAAGATAAAATTGATAAGCATTTGTACACTCATTGCCGTGAAGATCCTCACCCTTAAATGGTGAACAAGAGTTCCTAGGGCTGTCTGAATTAAATGAGGAATAACCCATAGTGTCTAGGTATGTCTTTTTGGTATCTGCGGCACTTGCACCAACAACAGAGATTCCTGCAACCATTACAGTAACCATAAGAATTACCAATAGCTGTTTTAGTAAACTTGTTTTTTGTTTTGTTTTCATTTTGCTCTCTCCTATCTTAATAAATTTTTATTTGGAAAATTTGCAAGCCCTTTGTACTATACAGGCCGGCTTTGGTACAGCCCTTTAAAGGCTGTAGGGCTTGCCGCAGCTTAAAATGCGGTTTTGCCGTTATGCACTGTACACAATAAATACTGTACCAACCGCAACACATTCACCGCAATTCAGCCAACCACCCTGCCGTTATAACCTCCCTTATTAAAAAATTTATAACTTTTTTTGCGAATACTCTTTACAAAATCTGCAAAAACTGTTATCATAGGCAATAATAAATTTGAAATATAATTTTTCGTGAAGTATATAACTAAACGAAAACCGCTGTAAATTCCCATAAAAACGGAAATTACAGCGGTTTTACCACTTTTTTGACCACTTATAGATTTGCTAAAAGTTCAAGCTTGTTAATCTGTTTTTTCTTTTGTTCGTCACTGGAATGAACATACTTTTCAAGTGTAATGTTTACAGAGGCATGTCCCAGTATTTCGCTTAAGCTTTTTATATCTACACCTTTTTCTATTGCTCTGGTGGCAAAGGTGTGCCTTAATGCGTGAAAGTTTATATACTCTACCCCTGCTTTTTCCAGTATCTTTTTGTATCTGTACTGGTAACATCTAGGCTCAATATAATTCATATTTTTTGAGAGGAAATAATAATTGTTACTGCCTGCAGGGATATACTGTTTCAGCAGTGCCGCAACAAAATTGGGTATCGGCACTACTCTGACAGAGCATTGTGACTTTGGGGCATCTACTATAACTTTTGTTTTTGCCTTGGCGGTACTGTCTGTGTTTTTTATTCGCTGTACAGCCTTGTCTACCGTCAGGGTTTCCATTTCTATATTAATATCAGAGCATTTTAAGGCACACACTTCGCCTATTCTAAGCCCCGTGTATAAGCACAGCAAAACGCCGAGGGTATCTGTACCGCAATTTCTAAGCAAATAATTCTCCAGCTTTTCCTGTTCTTTCAAAGAAAACACAGCCACCTTGTCAGAGCTTTTCTTGAATTTACAACTGTTAAGCCTTAGCTTGCAGTTGTGATAACGGTTTGCATAATCCACCACAGCCCTAAACACCGCCGTAATATCCTTTAGCGTTTTAGGCGAAAGGTGGCTGTACCTTTCTGCAATACTGTCGATACTGTTTTCGTTAAGCTTGGAAAGCTTTGCTTCTTCAAAGCAAGGGATAATATATTTTTCTGTAATGTAAAGATATTTAGAATATGTTGACTCCTTTACGCCGTGCTTAACCTTACTTAGCCAACCGTAACAGCAACTTTTAAAGTCGGTATCTGCCTTAGCTTGGGTTACATTATTGGAATTAAGCTGTATGTTTTGCAACTTTTCCCTAACCTCTTTATAGGTTTTTGCGTACACTGATGAATACTTTATTTTTCCTTTGTCGTCATATCCCTTAAAATATCTTCCTTCCCAGCGTCCGTCTTTTCGTTTGTAAATGTTTTGTCCTACTCTCATAAAACCACTACCTTTAAATAATATGCTGACCATTTATCTGACCACAATAATTTGATAAAAAGGCAATATTTACGAGTAAAATTACAATATTAAAAATCAACATAAAAACATTATAAATTTAGTTGACATATTTCCGTAAGAATGATATTATATACTTATAAATTCAGAAATAATCTTTTCGTTTAGTTATATACTTCACGAAAAAGAGCAGTAATTTTACATTAGCAGAGTTATTACCTTTTTTGTATTATACTATATTTACCATTCTTTTGTGAAGATATATTGGCATATTTTTCATTAACTGTTTAATAAAACCAAAGCCTAACAAAAAAGGTCACAGCCGTTTGCATACACAAGCAGGCTGTGACCTTTTTATTATTTTATTATTTGTTTTTATTCCGATCTTAGCACCGAGGCACAGGCCTCCATAGCCGCCACTGCAACAGGGCCGGCTGTACTAAAGCCGTAGCCGCCGTTTTCTACTATTACGGCAAAGGCAAGAGGAGCGTCTTCGTCTTGAGAATAGCCTACCATCCAGGCGTGAGGCTCTTTGTTTTCGCCTACCTCGGCAGTACCTGTTTTAGCACAAACAGTAAGGCTTGGAAACAGGCTGTCACCGTAGTAGCTGGTAACATCGTAACGCATATATTCGTCAAGCTTAGCCGCCAGGTCGGAGTCCATCATATCCTTTGTGCCGCCGTTAATCTCCATAACGCCGCTTTTAATCTCATTTGGCAATACGGCTGTTCCGCCGTTGGCTATAGCACCGCACATTATCGCCATTTGCATTGGGTTTGCCTCTACAGTATACTGACCTATACCGGACCAGCCCAGTCCGTTTTCGTCCGCCTTGCTTACATTGTAAACCTGCCTTGCGGTTTCTGTGCTGTTTACGATAACACTGCTGTTAAAGCCCAGCTTTTCTGCCATTGCGGTCATTTTGTCCTTGCCGAGTCTTGCGGCAAGCTCGGAGAAAACAACATTGCAGGACTGTGCCAGTCCCTCCTTCATGGTAAGCTCACCGTGAATGTGCATACAGGTTATTTCGTTGCCGCCAATATTTGTACTGCCGTTGCAGGTAAAGGTTTCGTTTTCAATATCAGGAATATTTTCAAGAGCCGCCGCCGCAGTTATAATCTTAAAGGTAGAGCCGGGAGCATATAAACCTGCAAGCACCTTGTCAACATATACGCCGTCGTATTCCTTTTCGTTATCCTCTGTAATTTCCGGAGGATCCATTGGGTCGTAGGTAGGGGTGCTTACACTGCACAGCACCTCGCCTGTTTTATAATTGTACACCACCACAGCACCGTTGTGTCCGTCTAAGGCATTGTAGGCGGCATTGCAGGCGGAGGAGTCTATTGTAAGCGTTATGTTGCCGCCTGCCTTTAATGAGGAGGGCAGACCTAATCCCCAAAGGTAGTTAAAGCCTATTAGCTGAGAACGGTAAGAGCTTTGAATTGCAGAAGAAATATTTAAGCTGTCGTCCCCTACTACATGCAGTGTGGAAAGCCTGGTTGTATAGTCGCTGTTATAAAGTCTTTCACCGTCTTGGGAATACGCAAGTGTATTGCCGCTGCGGTCAAATATTTCTCCGGCGGAGGAAAGACCGCCGCTTCCGGCTAAATGGCCGTTGTACGAGTGCTGAATCCACTGTCCGGCATTCAAAAATATTTTCACAATAAATACGCACAGTCCAACTATGGCAAGCAATGCAATTATAAGCACCATAGTAGACCTTGAACGGGTTTTTCTCATAAAGCTGCTCCTTTCGCTAAAGGATTATACATTTCGTTTTATCTTTTTAACCGCATAGGTGCGTTCGTCTGCCGCCTTTATAAACGCCAGCAGGCACCAGCAGGAAATCATACTTGAACCGCCGGCACTTATAAACGGAAGCGTTACGCCTGTAAGCGGGAGAATGTCTGTAGCTCCAAAAACATTAAGCACAGTTTGTACAAGCATTAAGCCTGCGGCACAGCAAGCCGAAATTGAATAAAATGTAGAGCGGCTTCTTGTGGTAATGGCTCTGGCATATATAACTAAGCCTATTATGCAGGCAACAATAGCAACAGCTATAATTAAGCCAAGCTCTTCACAAAGCAGTCCAAACACAAGGTCGCTTTCGGAGGCACCTACATATTTTAGGTAGCCGTTGCCTACGCCTACGCCGGTTATACCGCCGCTTGCCGAATATGTAAGAACTCTTGCCTGCTGGTAGCCTGTAGAATTTGCAAGCTCAAAGCACTTGCCCCAAGCACTGAAACGGTCTGCTATATACGGCTTAAACGAAAGCACCACCGTTGCACCCATAACAGCCGCAGCAACAGCGAGAATAACCGTTTTAATATCTCCGCTTCGCATAAACGCAATAAACAAAAAGGTGCAGAAGAATATTAACGCCGTACCAAGGTCGCTCATAATTATAAGAGCACCTACGCATATTGCGGAAAATATAATAAAGTAAATAAGATTTCCCTTTGTAAGCAGCTTGTCCAGTGCAGAGGCACTTACAAAAATATAAATAACCTTAACAAATTCAGACGGCTGAATAGAAATGCCGCCAATGCTAAGCCAGTTAGCCGCACCGTAGGTTACCTTTGCAAACAGAATGTTTACCGCCAAAAATGCCATAGCCAGCAAATAAAGAGGTATTCTGAATTTTTCTATTCTGTCGGGATTTTCAATGACCTTTATAATAATGGCAAAGCAGACCATACCGGCTGCCATTGCGGCGGCCTGCACAAGGCTTTGCTTAAACACCTGCCGCACAAGCATCATAATGCCTGTACCGCTCATAAATATTGCCAAGGATTCAAGCTCAAAGCTAACCCTTTTAAGTGCCTTGGTGGATATATGATAGAATGCCCAGCTTATCAGCATTATAACGCCCCATGTCGCAAAGGGCATAAAGTCCTGAACATCTACACACAGGCTTGCCTCCACCGCCATAAAAAACAAATAAATAGATATAAGCACCAGCAGAAAAGCCGGCTTTATTGCCGCCTTGCTTTTAGGACGGTTAAAAAACCATGACCTGTTGTCCGCTATAACATCGTCTGTTCTTTTTACTATATAGCTTGTATCTCCTACACTAATAACATCATCTATCATTATAGGTGTGCGATCTTGGGTTTGTCTGCCGTTTACATATGTGCCGGACTTAGAGCCAACATCGTTAATAAACCAGCCCTCTTTTCGCCTTAAAAGCACTGCATGCTCTCTTGAAACAGTCGGGTCGGAAATAAAAATGTCGCTTCCCTTACTTCTGCCAATTGAATTTTCCCAGTACAGTACAGGCGTACTTTCACCCGTTGCCTGATTAACCAGCATAATAAGAGCCTGCTCATCTCGACGGTGACGCCGCATAGAGCTGAAGCATTGAAACACTATAATAACAGCCAAAATCGGCAGTAATATTCTTATAACCAGAAGTGCTATATCAATAACAACATCAAGAAAAGGCAGGTTAAACCATGAAAGAAAATCCATATATTCACACCTTTCTCAGCAGGGTGTGCGGTCACAGTATTATTTCTATGTAAATGCACCGCCCCAAAATAAAATAACATATTTTTTCTCTTTATAAATTAGATAATATTCCATACCTCTGCAAAAGTCAAGAAACATTGTGTAAATAAATAACAACAGTAAATTACAAAAGTATGTCAACCGGTTTACTGCAAAAATCGGGTAATAGCGAAAGCAACAGGCAAGGGCTTTCCCTATTTTTTCCAATAAATTTTTACGGAGTATTTTTGAACGGTATTAGCAAAAACTGCGGGCAGCAAGCCTTAGAATGCATACCCACAGTAATACTTAACACTGTATATTAATAAATTTCGCCCTGCACCTGCCAAATACCTAAAAATCTCTGCCGCACTCACAGTCTGTGCCTTCTGTATTCTCTGAATTTTCGGTATTTTCTTGGTCAGCGGAATTTTCCCGACAAGCCGCTTCCGCATTGACAGACTTTTTCTCTTCCTTCTTTTTAGTAAGAATAGAGAACGGTGCGCAAATTAAAATTACACCATAATATGTAATTACTCGCCAAAGCAGCAATGCAGATTTTAATATAGCCGTACCATAGAATATTTTGTAGAAAACCGAGAACGCCAGCTCAGCCGCACCTGTTGCCCCCGGCAAGGGTATCATAGCGGACGCAAGGGTAACAAACGCCTGCGAACAAACCATATCCACCGGTGAGGCACCGCTTAATCCGAATGCCCTGTAAATACAGTACGGAACAAGCATCATTAACAAAACCTGTACAAAAACCAACAGGTATGATTTTACCAACAGCTTTGGCTTGCTCATAATGGCTTTGTTGCCGTTGTGAAACACCTCTACCTGGTCGGTAATGGATTTTATATATTTTTCCGGATTTTTAATAAGCCTAATTTTTCTTATTAATTTACTGCATACCCTTACTGCCCAGTTAGAAAAGCGTTTGTTAAAGGAAATAAAAACAAACAGTCCCGTAACCACCACCTGTGAGAAAAAACCGGCTATGACAAAAGCCCAAAGCACAGGCGTGTTTACATGGCTGATAAAAAAGTCGAACTTAAAAACAAGTGCAAAAACACTAAATGCCGTAGAGGTTATTTGAAACACCACAAACTTCTGCGTCATACAAGATGTAGCAAAGCCGGCGTCTATTTTTTTGTTTGCCATAAACACAACCTGCATAGGCTGGCCTCCTGTTGAGGAGGGAGTTATGGCACTGAAAAAGCTTCCTACACATGAGGACTTTATTCCATCCAAAAAGGTAAAGCCGCTGTAGTCATCTTTTATATACATATATGTTACAACGGAGTCGATAAACATATTCCCCAGCTGGCACAGTACCGCAAGCACCACCCACAAGGCGTTTAGGCTTATATTTGAAGAAATAAGGTCAATAAGACCGTCCTCCGACACGCAAAAGTATGCAATTAAGCCTATTGACAAGGCAATAACTATTATGTTAAACACAACAGCAAAGCTGATTTTTTTCTTCATACTAATCCTCGTAAATTCACTATAATTTTGGCTTAACATAAGCATACCAAAGAAAATCCGTATTTTCAGGCATATTTTCTGCATCGGCCTTAAATAATTTATTATATAAAAACTCCAAAATCAGCTGCCGTTTTACACAGCAGCTGATTTTAATTTTTCTAAAGCATTTATATAAGAATTAAAAATTATTATAAATTATTTACCGTACCCATTATAACCGGCAAATAGCTTTCATTGTCTACAACAGCATAAATAAACGGTCTGTCAAGCACCAAGCCTTCTTCTGTCTTTGGAGCATTTTTGTCTGCCTCACTCTGATTATCGGAGGAAATGCCGTTTTGATTAACAGAAATGCTTACAGCCTGTGTAACATCATTTAAAATCAGGTTTTCGGCAAAGCCCTTAGAGAAATTCGCATCACTGCTAAAAATAGTGGTTATGCCTATATTTTCAAGATTTTTCTTTATACTGCCGCTGCTTTCAACCGAAAATTCCGGAATACTGACATTGGTAAAATCGGTTGGCGAAACAGTAGTCGGAAGGTTTAAAAGCCTGTCTGCGGTAAGCTCGTTTAAATATTTCTCCAGACTTATGTCCTTGTTCGGCATAATACACACAAGCTTGCACGGAATACTCTTTAGGTCCTTAACAAAGCCCTCTGCATCCTCGTCGGAAAAAGCACGCTCTGCACTTGTAAGAAAATTCACCTTTGCAGTACTGCCGTTTTGGTTAGAAAAGCTGCCCTGCTTAACATCGGATTCGCCGTAGCCCCTCAGCCAGCTGTCACTAACAATCGCAGAGCTGTCTATATACAGCTTATAATCGGAGCCGATGCTTACACCCTTGGCGTCTATAAGTCCATTTGAATTATCTGATATATAATTTTTTATAAGAGTGCTGCTTTTACTGTCTGTAAAGTCTGTTTTATAGGCAGAAACACTGTAGTAATTCTCCAGCTTCTGCAAAAAGCTTCTTTTAGGTGACAGCTTATCGGACACCCACATTGAGCTTACTGAAAAAGCGCCCGCATTATCACTGTTGAAAAATTCCAGTCTTTGTGTAAGATAGGCCGCACAGCTATTAATTTCCTCCGCAGTTTGTTTTGACTTGCCCAAGTGATTTTTTATTTCCTTTTGGGCATCTTTAGATACGGCATTTTCTATAGCAGCCATTGAAAGTGCTGTAGAAACCGGCGAAATTGCGGTATTGCTTTTGGCATAATCTGTCTGCTTTAGCAGCTGCAGTGCCATATTGCCGGTTTTTTTCACAAAGCTGTCATAGCCCTCCGGCTTTTTTGCCGTGTCGTTAAAGTCGTAGCTGGGTGAGTCCTCACTTTTTTGCACGCTTGCCAGCAAATTATCCGTAACGCTCACCTTGTTTTCATCATTACCGTTACAACCGCCAAGCCCCATTGCCGCCGTACATATAGCCACAACTGCCGTAATACACCTTAAAACAACTTTACTTTTCATCGTATATTCTCCAAATCTTTAATATTACTGTTTCTGCTGTTCATTTTCAGCAGATAATTTACTTTCCTTTTCCTTTTGCCGGTATTGCTCAACAAGCTTTTCGGCAAGCTCCACAACCCGGCCGGCAGAATTTTCTCTGTAATTCATCTGGCAGGCCGCTTTCATAGCGTCCAGCCTTTCAGGGTTTAGCAACAGGTCATGCACAACCCGTCCGCTGTTTTTCTTTGGCAGACGCACCGCCATATTATTTTTTTCCAGATATATGGCATTGTCCTCCTCCTGCCCCGGAAAAGCACTAAAAATAGCCATTGGCAGGGTTGACGCTATAGCCTCGCTTACTGTAAGCCCTCCCGGCTTTGTAACAATAAGGTCGGCAATATACATATATTCGTTTATATTGTCTACAAAATACAGAAGCTTTGTTGGCTTAATTCCGTTATGCCCCGCATATACTTTATTGGACTCTCTGTTTTCGGTAATGGTGTTGTCCTCTTTCGCAATTTCTTCATCAAAATTTTCGTAACCGCCGTTTTCAATAAGCTTGTCGTTTTCATCACTTGTTTTGTCCAGCATAGCGTCAAAGGTATCAAACAGTCTTTTGTTTTTACCTGTAACCACTATTATCTGAAAATCCGATTCCGTTTCGACTATATCACGATAAATCTTGAATATATCCTTTACGCCAAAGCTTCCTGCCATTAGCAGCAAGGTTTTAAGATTAGGGTTAAGCCCCATTTTTTTCATAAGCTCCTGCCGGCTTTGCTTGTTATAAAAGACAGGGTCAATAGGTATTCCGCTTACCTGTACGGTGCTGCGGTCAACACCGAATTTTTCCAGAGCCTCCACCATTTCCTGATTAGACACAACATATGCGTCAACCTCCTTTTGCACATACAGCATATGCGGTGCAAAGTCGGTTATCAATGAAATAAGCGGTATATTCATTTTGTACTTTCTTTTTAGTGATGAGGCCATTTCAACGCAAAAGGCGTGCACGCCTATCATAACATCCGGTCTGAACTCTACCATAAGCGGCAGCAGCTTTCTTGCCAAAGACTGCTGAAATTTTGCGGTAAGGGCAGTCATTTTACTGTCTTTATTGGTAAAGTTATACACTGTTCCGTAAAATTTAGGTACGGTTTTTGCCATAAGCTCATAACCCTCTGAAACAGTTTTGTTGTACAAATGGCCAATACACTCAAGTGCATCTACTACTCTTACAACATCATCGGGACGGTTTGCTTCTATGTATTTTTTCATTGCGGCCGATGTTCTCATATGACCGCCGCCTGTTGACGCAGACAATATTAATATCCTCATAGCCCTTCCCCCTTTTAAGTTTTTAGATTTCCTTTTAATTATAACATATAAAACCAAAACATTGCAACGAAATCGGTCTACATTTTAATTAACAAACTATTAATAAGGCTTATCTGTATTCACCTTACAAATATTATCATATATGTAACATAACACAGATGTATTTGAAACATTTTTGTTATAAATTTGTTGATGATTTTTTCGTACAGCTGTGTTATAATTGCTAGAGAGTACGGTTATAGTTTATGATATGTTATTATGGTGAAATGACACTTTCTATAAAGGAGTATATTAAATGGCAGAAAATAATAATACCAACAACAAGCAACAGTCTGTACCGGAGGGTACCGCAGTCGATACAGATAAAACAGCTGCCAAAGAAGCAACTGCAGCCGGTGAAGCTGCGGAAAATGCAAACAAAAAAGCTAACAAGCCTGCCGGCAACAGCACAGCACCGGCAAACAGCGGCGGTCAATCGAGCATAAAAAAGCCCGACAGCACTGTTAAGGACAGCCTGCAGTCGCAAAAGGTAATTGACGATATAACAAACATACTTAACGAGGTTCGCAGACAGACAGGCTCTGTTGATATATCTTCATCAGCATCTGCACCTGCCGCTGCTGCGCCTGTTAATGACAAAAGCAGCGAGGAGGAGCTGATAGACATATCCTCTGTAGAGGCTGCTGTACCTGTTGCAGCTACACAGACCTTTCCTGCACAGGAAGTAAAGTCGGCCCAACAGCCAAAAAAGGAGGCTCAGGGCACAAATAAAAGGTCTGCCGAAGCCAAAGCTCAGTCAGACAAAAACAAGGCTCAAGCAGACAAAAGCAAAACAAAGGCAGAAAAGAAGAGCAGCCACCTGTTTGCAAAAATTTTTGCGGGCTTTATAGTCGCCGCCGTTCTTACCGGTGTATCTGCCTACGGCATAGCCAAAATAAACCCTGAGGTTGTTCCTGCTTCAACAACAGTAAAAGTACCGGGAGGCATTGTAAAGGCTGTTGAAAGTCAGCCTGTATTTTTAAAAGGAATTAAAATTGCAGGTATAGATGTAGGCGGCAAAGCTCCGGAGGAGGTTAAGTCTCTTTTAGCCTTAAGAGGCACCTCCTTAATTCCCGACATCTCACTTACCGTTTCATACGATGGTGCAGACTACTCATATAAAAAGCAGGATTTCGATTTTACATATGACCTAAATCAGGTTGTAGATACAGCCTTTAAATTCAGTAAATCGGTTTCGGACGCCGGCTCAAGCGATATTCTTTCGACTGCACCGGGTGACGGCAGTGCAAATGTTGATACAGACAACAAAACTGTTGACTTTAACATAAAATATCAGGTTACACAGTCATCTGTACAAAAGGTTATTAAAAGGGTGGCAAAAAAGGTTGATATACCTTGTGTAGAGCCGCATGTTTCCAAATTTGATACAAAGCAGTCTAAAAACTCAAAGCGATATACCTTTAAAGAGGGCTCAAAGGGCAAGTCGATAGATCAAGACCAGCTTATTACAGATGCAATCAAGCAGTTTAACCAAGGTGAAAGAAATGTTAAATTAACTGCCACCAGCTACGAAAGCAAGCCAACCCTTAAAATGGCCGATGTTAAAAAGGCAACAAAGCTAATTGGCAAATTCAGCACTATTACAACCAACACATACAATGCAAACTGCAATATGGAAACTGCCTTAAACGCTATAAACGGAACTATTCTGGAGCCGGGTGCTACACTGTCCTTTAACGACTGTACAGGAAACAGTAATTTGACCGAAAACGGATATATGGTAGCAGGCGTAATACAGGGCGGTTCAATGGCAAGCGGCGTTGGCGGCGGTATATGCCAGGCCGCAACAACTCTGTACAATGCGGCTATTATGGCAAATATGGAAATTGTTGAAAGAGAACCGCACCTGTGGTGCTCGTACTATGTTTACGGCGGACTTGACGCTACCATTGACTGGGGTAATATTGACCTAAAGGTTAAGAACAATTCTAAATATCAAATGTTCTTCCGCTGTTGGATGGACGGCTCTGAGCTGAATGTTGAGATATACGGATGGCAGTCGCCCGACTTTGATGAGGTTCGTACCGAGACAGAGCTTGACTGGAGCTCCAGCGATTCATACGGCTATCTTGCCTACAGAGTATTCTATAAAAAAGGCAAAGAGGTTAAGCGTGAAGAGCTGCCTTACTCACAGTACAGCCTGTCAAACGGCGGCGGCATAAGAGGTGCTGACCCGGGAAATGTTTCTACAAAGCTAAAGCAGCCTGAATAAAAATTTGAAAATTACCCGCAGTCTATGCGGGTAATTTTTGTTTTTTCACAATTTTTTATAAGCTATATCGACTAAATATATAACAGTCAGATTAAATTTTATAAATTTTATCTATTTTTACTTAAAATACATTGTTTAAATTACATTTATATGTTATTATATATATGTTTTAGATGTAATTACTAAAAAAGGTGGTGAGTGCAGTGCCAAATTTATTTGTAAAAGCATCTGTTGGTACAGATATTGGAGTTAGCCGAAATAACAATGAAGATAATTACAATCTGAACGGTCAATATGCCGTATATGAAGCTGACGACCAAACGTCAACAGCCTTTCAGCCTCCTGTTACCCAAGGAGTTTTTGCGGTATTTGACGGTATGGGAGGTCAAAGCCGTGGTGAATTTGCGTCGTTGTGTGCTGCACAAGCCCTTAACAAATATAAGGATTCCATTTTAAGCGGCGGAGTCGGTAAGGTAAACGAATACATAGCTGACACAAACAGACAAATATGCAGCGAAATGGAGAAAAGCAACGAGCATATAGGCTCTACATGTGCGATACTTACAATAAGCGACGGTATTGCACAGGCGTATAATTTAGGCGACAGCAGTATATATCACCTTTCAAAAAATAAAATTACCAAAATGACTCGTGACCACACTGTGGCGGAGCAGCTGTACAGAATGCACGCATTAACAGCGGAGGAGGCACAGCGTGATGTTCGTAAGCACAGACTTACAAAGCATTTGGGAATGTTTGAAGCTGAAAATATTTTGCCATATATAAGCGGAAATGTAAGAATATCAAACGGGGATATGTTTTTGCTTTGCACAGACGGTATAACAAACGCTTTAAGCGAAAAGGACATTAAAAAAATTGTTTATATGTTTGACGGCAGGTGCAAGAAAACCGTAAACGCTTTAATTGAGAAGGCTATTGAAAGCGGCAGCGACGACAACATTACCGCCATGCTTTTAAGGGTAGTAAACAGTACCAACAGCAGCACCGGAAAAAGAAAAAAAATATTTAAGTTTGGCAAACCCCCCCGCCTGTATCCTTTTTTACTGGGGGTTGGGGTATCCTTAGCAATATTTATAATAATTATTTCTATAATACTTGCAGTTTTCACCTAATAAAAAATTGATTATTTTAAAAACAAGAAGTTTTATTTTGTCATAAAACCGCTATGCAAAAAGGCTCGTCACCGTAAAACAGGTAACGAGCCTTTTTGATTTGGTTGTTAAAAAATATATAATCTAAGGCTTAACAGCAACAAGCCTTTTTTATCTGCCTGCCCTCGATTTTTTGTTAATTAAGCATCCTTATTAACTTTGGCAAAGCCTTTTCAAAATCTACACCATACCAGTGGTAGTCCTTATTTTTCAAGGTTTCTCTAATACATTCCACCGTAAAGTCAACGGCAATTTGCAGTGCGTTCTCCTTTGAAAAGCCCTCCTGCATTAATGCGCCTGTAAAGGCAGAGGCAAAAACATCGCCTGTACCGTGGAAGCTGTATGGCAGCCTTTGAGAATAATATTCAAAAAAGCTGTCGCTTTCTCTGTTATAGGACATTACGCCTAAGGTTTGGCTGTCAAAGCTGACGCCTGTAATTGCACAGTAGCCGCAGCCCTGCCTGCTAAGCCTTACCAGAACATCTTTAATAAAATCCTTGGTGTAATTATCTCCCACATAAGGAATATTCAGCATATAGCAAGCCTCTGTAAGATTAGGCAGAATTACATCGGCACAGCCGCACAGCTTTGCCATTTCGTCAGCAAAATCCTGTGTAAAGCCCTTGTAAAGGTTTCCGTAATCTGCCATAGCCGGATCAACAACAACAATATTTTTGTCGGTTTTAAACTCCTTAAACACCTGTGACATTATTTTTATTTGCCGTACAGAACCCAAATAGCCTGTGTATATAGCGTCAAAGTCTATTTGCTGTTTTTTTAGCATAGCAACAATAGGCTCAATTTCGTCGGTAAGGTCGTGAAAGGTAAAGTCTGAAAACGCTGTGTGACAGGAAAGCACCGCTGTAGGTATAACAGACGCCTCTACGCCCATTGCTGAAATAACAGGCAGTGCCACTGTAAGAGAGCACTTTCCCACACAGGAAATATCCTGAATTGTAACAATTCGTTTCATTGCCGATACCTCTTAATCAAAAAACGCCTTAATAACCTTTAGTGTTTCGTCTGCTGCCAAAAACTTAAACTTTTCAAAATCCATATAGTCATTGTCATCTATAGTGTCTGATATTGCCCTTAGAACGGCAAAGGGAACACGGTTGCGGTAGCATACCTGACCGATAGAAGCACCCTCCATTTCACAGCAGTATGCGTTAAAATACTCGCCGATTTCCTTGCGGGCTGCCTTACCGGAAACAAACTGCTCGCCTGATGCAACAGTGCCATAGTAAACATTTACATTTTTTAAGTCTTTTTTGCACTCTGCAATTATTTTATCGGTTAATTCCTTATCCGCCGGAATTTCCGTAATAATTTCATTGCTGAATTGTATAGTACCTCGTGGGTACATTTCTTTATTCTCTTCGCCAATATCTACCAAGCATCTATTGTCATGGTTTACCACACGGCTCGAAACAACAATGTCGCCTATTTTAAGCCTTGCACTTAATGCACCGGCAACGCCGCTGTTAATAATAGCTGACGGCTTGTACTGCATAATCATAGCCTGCGCACACATAGCGGCGTTAACCTTGCCTACACCGCACTGTGCCAAAACGCAGTCCTTACCGTTTATACTGCCCTTATAAAAGGCTATTTGGCTTATTTCTGTTTCCTCAATATTGTCCATTAATTTTTTAACGCCTTCAATTTCAATATCCAGCGCACCTATAATCCCCAGCATAACAATCTCCTTGCTTTTTACATCTGCTAACCAAGATTTCCTGTTTCATACATTATAACAGAAAGAGCCGTAAGCGGTGCAGTTTCTGCCCTTAGTACACGCCTGCCCAATGTAGCGGCACTGCCGCCCTTTTCTACTACGGAATCCACCTCTGCCTGCTCAAAACCACCCTCGGAGCCAATAAATATATTAACATTTTGGGCTGTTTTGTCAATAACATTTCCTATATGCTCACCGCCGCACTCATAAAAAATTATATTACAGCAGCTGCCATCTAGGCTTGCTACGGCCTGTTTAAAGGTTTGTGCCTGTTTAACCTGCGGTATAACTCCTCTGCGTGACTGCTGTGCGGCCTGCAGTGCAATTTTTTGCCAGCGTTCCACTTTTTTTCTCAAGGTCTTTTCGTCCGGTCTTGAAATACACCGTGCCGAAATAACCGGCACTATGCTTGTTACCCCCAGCTCTACTGCCTTTTGCACAATAAAATCCATTTTGTCACCCTTTGGCAAGGCCTGATAAAGGGTTACTGCCACATCAGGCTCGTTTTGGCACTTAAACCTGCTATTAACCTTAACAGTGATATTTCCCGGCACTATGCCCTCTATAGTTGTACTGTACTGCATACCGCAGCTGTCTACAAGGGTTATTTCCTCGCCTACCTTCATACGCAGGGACTTTTCAATATGCTTTGCGTTTTCTCCTGTTATGGTGTAAGTATCCTCGTTGAACGGCTCTGTAAAAAACCATGCCATATTATCACCCCACAATAATATATCAGAATTGTATATTTTTTGCAAACCCAACCTTAGGTATAATATACACCCACAAATCGGTATTATGGTTTTTCTTATTTCAGCTTAGCCAAGGCCGCTGCATTGCTTTCTAAACGCAGCAATTCTTTTTTTCGCTTTATTCCGCCGCCGTAGCCTGTTAAGCTGCCCTTTGAGCCAACTACCCTGTGGCACGGTACTATAATTGATATGGGGTTATGCCCTACTGCATTGCCTACAGCCTGTGCAGACATTTTTTCTATTCCCCGCCTTTTTGCTATAGCCTTTGCTATATCTCCGTAGGATATGGTTTCTCCGTAAGGAATATCTAAAAGCATTTTCCACACTGTCATTCTAAAATCGGTACCCTTTAGCAGCAAAGGCGGCGTAAAATCCGGAATTTTATTATTAAAATAAATATCCAGCCAACGCACCGCCTGTTCTGCAGCGGCTGTGGCTTGATTTATGTATTTTCCAGAAAGGGCTTTGCTAAAAAATCTTGAATTTTCAAACCATATGCCTGTTACCGAGGCTTCATCGGAAGCAATGGTGATACTTCCTAATGGAGATTTATATTCCTGTATGTAATCCATCACTGCACATCCTTAACCGGAAATTAATTATTTATAGCCTAACTGAATTATAACATTAAACCGCAAAAACAACCACACCCTACTGCAAGAATGTGGTTGTTTTTTGTTATGTGTTATTAGTATTCGTAAAAATTACCGGTTTACATCGAGAATTGCACCTGTGTTGCCTGATGTAACCATTGCGGCATATCTGGCCAAATAACCCGTTTTTATTCTTGGCTCCTTCGGCTGCCACTCTTTTCTTCTTTCTGCAAGCTCCTCGTCTGAAAGCTTAACATTAATTTTGTTTGCCATAATGTCTATAGAGATTATGTCGCCCTCCTTAATTAATGCAATAGGGCCGCCTACTGCTGCTTCAGGAGATACATGACCGATAGCTGCGCCTCTGGTAGCGCCCGAAAAACGACCGTCTGTAATAAGTGCAACTGTGCTTCCTAAGCCTCTGCCCATAATAGCCGAGGTAGGGTTAAGCATTTCTCTCATGCCAGGGCCTCCCTTTGGTCCCTCATAACGAATTACAACAACATCTCCATCGTGAATTTGGTCGCCCATTATAGCCTTCATAGCGTCCTCTTCGCAGTCAAATACTCTGGCAGGACCTTCGTGCACAAGCATTTCAGGAGCAACTGCACTTCTTTTTACAACACATGAATCAGGAGCAATGTTGCCTCTTAGAACTGCTATGCCGCCTGTTTTGCTGTAAGGGTTATCAACCGGTCTGATAACCTCAGGATTCTTATTTTTGCAAAGAGCAATATTTTCGCCTACAGTTTTGCCTGTGACTGTCATGCAGTCTGTATGTAAAAGACCAAGCTTATTAACCTCGTTCATAACAGCGTAAACGCCGCCTGCCTCGTTAAGGTCTTCCATATGGTGAGGGCCTGCCGGAGCAAGATGACATAGGTTAGGTACTTTATCGCTGATTTTATTTGCAATATCCAGATTGATTTCTATGCCTGCCTCGTGTGCAATAGCCGGCAGGTGTAGCATGCTGTTTGTACTGCAGCCAAGAGCCATATCAATAGTAAGGGCATTTTCAAAGGCCTCCTGAGTCATAATATCACGAGGCTTAATGTCCCTCTTCAGCAGCTCCATAATCTGCATGCCTGCCTTTTTTGCAAGGCGTATTCTCTCTGAATATACAGCCGGAATAGTACCGTTGCCACGCAAACCCATACCAAGAACCTCTGTAAGGCAGTTCATTGAGTTTGCTGTGTACATACCTGAACACGAGCCGCATGTTGGACAGGTTTTTTCTTCGTATTCTGTCAGCTCTTCCTCAGAAATTTTGCCTGCTGCATAAGCACCAACAGCTTCAGAGGCAGCCGAAAAGCTAACCTTGCAGCCGTTTACCGTACCTGCAAGCATAGGGCCGCCGCTTACGAATATTGTAGGAATATTCATTCTGGCAGCTGCCATTAACAAGCCCGGAACATTCTTGTCGCAGTTTGGAATCATAACCAATGCGTCAAAGCCGTGAGCCATTGTCATACACTCTGTAGAATCGGCTATTAGGTCACGGGTTACAAGCGAATACTTCATTCCTTGATGTCCCATAGCAATTCCGTCACATACTGCTATAGCCGGAAAAACAGCCGGAGTACCGCCTGCCATAGCTACGCCAAGCTTTACAGCCTCTGTAATCTTGTCAATATTCATATGTCCCGGAACAATTTCATTAAATGAACTTACAATACCTATGAGCGGTCTTTTCTGCTCCTCTGCCGTAAATCCAAGAGCATTAAAAAGCGTTCTGTGTGGTGCATTCTGTGCACCGTTTTTTATTGCGTCACTTCTCATTTCATACAATCCTTTCTTACAATCTTATTTCTGATATATTTTGCAAGGAATATATTTTAAAAAGAATATACTCTACCCTACGGGATTTATTATCATTATAAAATTAATAATTGTTACTGTCAAGAAGTATTGCCGCATAAGTAAAGAATGTTTTTCGGCCCATTTTGTCAATGACCCTCTGTATAATTCTTGGGCTCTCCTCAATCGGAAGGCTGTCCACTGTCTGTATGCTTTTCCTTTCCTTCCTGTGTAAAGCATACAACAGCGACTACTACAAGTATCAATACCGCTGCCGCAACACCTGCAATAATCCATATCGTTAACGAATTGCTGTCGTTTTCATTTTCAACCGGTATGCCATCTGCGGTTGCAGCATCCTGTTTCATTGCGTCTATACCGTCTACGGGATTTACTACTTCTCCGTCATATTTGCCCTTTTCGATTTGTTCATTTATTGAATAGTCAGATGAAGTCATATCCTTTAAATCTGTATCGCACATCTCGGTTACAGCTAGCTTTATTTCATTGCTTGAAGCCTTTTCTTTTATCTTAAAGGATGCTGAAATAAGCAGCTTTTCTTCCTTAAAATCAAAGCCCTTTGCAACATCAATAGCCGCAAACTTTATTGACCCTGCCTTTTCGGAATTGGCAATGGTTTGTCCCAAATTCGGTACATTAATGCTGCTTTTGTCCAATTCCAAGGAATCACTGTCATAATTAATTTCAGCATTTATGCCGGAGCAGTTTTTGTCTGCCTTTAACTTTACAGTAAATGTAACCGTATCTCCTTCGTTAAATTCCTTTGAATTAACGGTAACAGTATTTGCGGCAAAAACCATAATAACACTCATAGGAATCATTAAGGCTGCTGCAAAGCAATTTATTATTCTACTGACTATACGACTGCTTTTTCTCACTATAGAATTCCTCCATACTGATTATATAAATAATTTTTCTGTGTACTGGTTTACTCTCTGTTTTTGATACTCACGCAAATTGAGCAAGCAACAAAATTAAATATCGATATTCTTACATTAGCACTAAAAAAATAAAAACCTTTTTTGCCACACATCGGCAAAAGCTTAGCTTTACATATACGGACGCTTATCCCCAATGTCTGTAAAGCTCTGCTCACACAAATAGCCTGCAATAAGCTTTTCCGCTTGCTCAAGCGCCAATAACAATATCATAAAAATAAACGAAATAGCAAGCACCACAAAGTGCAGTGCTTGCTAAAACCAATTAAATTTACCACTTAATTAAGATATCATATTCTTTATATCATATTCTTCAACGCTGAAATATCTCTCATAGTAAATCTACCGTCACCGTTTATATCGGCTGCCTTAAGCTGCTCTACCGTAATCTTGTCCACATCTGCATACCACGCACAAATTAATGTGTAGTCTGCATATGTCAAACTGCCGTTACCGTCCAAGTCACCAAGAAGCACCTTAGGCTCTACACGAACACAAGCCTCAAATGACGCACCGTTTTTCGGCTGTTTATAATCGTCAACATATGTTTCGGTGTTGCTATTACTAGCATCACAAAGCTCTCTCATTCTGTACGAAAGTGTAGTTGTACAATCCTCTTTAGCGATAAACTGCAAGCAAATCAGCTTCTGAACCGTTCCTGTGTTGTAGTTTAAGCCCTGCGACAAATCATCAACATTCTTGATATTCAAATACGTTGCCCTACCAAGATAATTTGTTGAGGATTTGAATATATCACCAGGGAATACGCTTGGCCTTACATTGCTGTCGCCCAATGCGTAATCCACCTGTGCAGTACCCGATGCATAGCCGTTATTCTCGGCAAATTCCTTGTTTATTTCAAGCTTGTCTTTATCATAGAACATATCTACTGTCCAGCCTGAAATATCAATGCCTGTTGAAGGCAAGATCAATTCTACCCAATAATCGATCTTGTCGCCCTTCTTAACGGTTACCTCTGTTGTAGCTGTAGTTGGTATCTGTGTCGGCTGCTCTGTAGGAGCCTCTGTCGGGGCCACTGTAGGAGCCTCTGTTGGGGCCACTGTAGGTGCCTCTGTTGGAGCCACTGTAGGTGCCTCTGTTGGCTGTTCGCTGGAAATAACCTTATAGCCCTGTCCGAACTTAGCACCGTTTGCAGCCTGGTACTTGCTGTTAACATATGTTTCGCTCATATCAGAATTGCACATTTCTCTTAGTCTGTAGCTTAGGTTAACTGTGCCTGTCTCCTTAGCTGTATACTGTACACATATCAGCTTCTGAGTAGAGCCGTTGTTTAGTCCCATTGAAGACTGTACAACACTTACAAATGAATTTCTTCCCTTTGTATTCTTAGTATCAAGCATACTTCCGCCAGGAAGCTCTGCGGATACTGTAGTGTTTCCTATTGCATAGTCAATAGCTGCTGTGCCGCATGCGTAACCTGCTGTTGCAAATGAAGAATCATATTCAAGCTCATTGCCGTCATATAGGAAGTCAACTACCCAGCCTGCTACATCCTTGCCGCTCTTCGGAATATTTACCTCTGCCCAATAAGCAACCTTGTCGCCCTTCTTAACAGAAATTTCCTTAGACGCTGTTGTTGGAGCTGTCACCCACATATCCTCTGTAGGTGCCACTGTAGGTGCCACTGTAGGAGCCTCTGTTGGAGCCTCGGTGTTTACAACAGCACTGTTGTCGCTTGAAACCTTTGTTGTTACAGGTTGTCCTGTCTGTGAGTTATACTGGTTCTCGGCATCAAGGGCTATAGCCTCTTTCATTTTGTAGGAAATAGTAGCCGTTCCCGACTTCTTAGCAACAAATGAAACAGTAATTAGGTTCTTCTGTGTTGTGAAATCGTAGGTCGCAGTAGGTGTAGCCACACCGATTGTAGAAATCAATCCGGCCTCTTCGGTCCTTGACTGTGTCATTCCTGAGAAATTCGGGAATGATACCGAATCTACTGTAAGTAGTGATGAATCGTAGTTAATGTCTGTTCTAAAGCCGTAAAGCTTTTCAGCAAACTTAAAGTCAACCTTGTAAGTTACTGTGTCGCCGGCCTTAAATGTAACCTTTGTTGAACCTGTTGCTGAGTCCACTGTGCCACTCTGAACAGCAGCATTCTGTGAAATTGACAAGCCGCTTACTGGCTTAGCATTTACAACAAGGTCATTATCGTTATCGTCTAACATTTCGTCGATAGTGTAGCTAATATTGTATGTACCTGCCTTTTTAGCTGTAAAGCGTACTGTCTGAATTGCAGTACTGTTTTTTGCTGTATAGCAATCTGCAGGAGCAAGTACAGCAGCACGGATTTTGCCTGCAGTTTCAGTATTAACCGCCTCTATACCCTTGCTTGAGCCAAGAGTATCTACACCGTCTTTACTGTATGTGGTATCAAGTGCAAGAGCAGAAGCATCATAGTTTGTTGTTATTTTATAAGCACCAATCTTCTTTGATGTTTTTGCATCTACAGTAAATGTAACTGTATCTCCTGCCTTTACAGTAACAGACTTTTCACCGGTTACCTGTGCTTCAAGTGCTACCGGTGCAACAGATGCCTTTGCCGGTGTTGATTTGCCACGAGATGCTTTTGAGCTGTCTCCGCCGGAAACATCTCCATTCATAGTTACGGCATTATCCTTACCGAAACCTGTGCCATTTGTGGAGTCGTTATCGGCTAATGAAGATGAGCTTGCACTGCTCGAAGCTGTTGAACCGACCTTTGCTGAGCCGGCACTTTGCTGGTTTGTGCCTGTAACTGCTGTTGCAGGAACAACGCACATTGACGCAACCATTAAAGCTGCAAGAACTGAGCTTACAACTTTACGCTGGTGTTTTGCCATTAAAATTCCTCCTTTTTCTTCTCTATGTAAGCATATCTATGCACTTTTCATTATAAAGAACTTCAATAAAAAATACAATGGTTTTTAGCATAGTAAAATCAAAATCGTATATTATAACAAAAAACGGTAGGAATTTTTATACAGGATAACCTCTAAATTTATGTCTTAACAAAGAAAAACAGACACGCAGCTGTTAGATTTGTAGGCAATATCAAAAAGCTGTCCGCATTTATACAGCGGCTATATACATTTTTGCAACATTTGTATACTAAAAGCAAAACAGCTGAGGCGGCAGGCTCAAAAAGCCTGCCGCCTCAGCAACCATTACATATTGAAGCATTAAAAATTATTTACAAATTATTCCTCATAGCCCTTTGGGTTGTTAGACTGCCATCTCCAAGAATCCTTGCACATATTTTCCAAGGTTTCCTCAGCCTGCCAGCCAAGAACATCTCTGGCCTTTGTCGGGTCAGCATAGCACTCTGCTATGTCGCCGTCTCTTCTGGGCTTAATTACATAAGGTATTTTAATATCGTTGGCTTTTTCAAAGGCTTTAACAATATCCAAAACGCTGTAGCCTATGCCTGTACCCAGATTGAATATTTCTGTACCCTTATTTTTTCCGGCATATTCTATCGCCTTTACATGTCCCTTTGCCAAATCAACTACATGTATATAGTCCCTTACGCCTGTACCGTCGTGAGTTGGGTAATCGTTGCCGAACACTCCCAGCTGCGGCAGCTTGCCGATGGCAACCTGCGTGATATACGGCAGCAAATTATTTGGAATACCTGTAGGGTCTTCGCCTATTCTGCCGCTTGGGTGGGCACCTATTGGGTTAAAGTACCTCAGCAATACTACAGACAGGTTTTTGTCGGCTGCGGCAGCGTCTGTTAAAATTTGTTCTATCATTAGCTTTGTCCAGCCGTATGGGTTAGTACAGCCTGTTTTCATACCCTCTACAAGAGGCACTCTTTCAGGCACTCCGTAAACTGTAGCCGACGAGCTGAACACAAAATTGCTTACATTATATTTCGCCATAGTCTCCAGCAAGGTAAGCGTAGTGTCAAGGTTATTTCTGTAGTACATAAGCGGCTTTGCAACAGACTCGCCTACAGCCTTAAAGCCTGCAAAATGAATTACTGCGTCAAAGCTTTCTTTTGCAAACATATGGTCTACCTTTTCCTTGTCTGCAACATCTATATTATAGAAAGGAATATCCTTTCCTGTAAGCTCCTTTAGTCTTTCAAGCACCGCCGGCTTACTGTTTGAAAGGTCGTCTGCAATAACTGCCTCGTGACCTGCCTTTATAAGTTCAATGCAAGTGTGGCTACCGATAAATCCGGCACCGCCCGTAAGTAAAATTTTCATTCATATCCCTGCTTTCTTCAAAAAACCAGATTACCTTATACAAATTATAACAAATATTAAATTTCTTTGCAATAACAATAAAAAAATTCACAAAATATATCTGTTTTTGCAAATACAGCCTTAAATTTTCTGCGATATATCTTCACAGCACTGTGCCGCACAGCTTAGCAAAAGCAAAATGCTACGGACTATATAGCATCAAATAGTCCATAGCATTTCGTTTCTATATACTCAGCATACTCAGCATATAAAAAACGCACCATATGCCGATTTTATCTCCCGTATGTACCTATCTGTTTTGTATTTTCGCTGTTGAAGTGCATAAAAATACATAATAATATCAGTGACCGACCTGCGGCGTCAGCCTCATTTGCCCGGTTATTCCCGTGTACCGGCTCTATTTTTGTACCTTCCCAACACAAGCAATGCCGAAAGCACAAGCCACGCATACGAAATGCAAAAAGCCATACTATATTTGGAAGTTAAAACCAGCAGCAGCATTATAACGAATTCAATTAATAAAATAACTGTGCTGCATTTCCTGTATTTTTTAACTTCATTCTTGTTAATATATTTATAAACACTATCTACAGGTGATAAAACAAATATAGCAGGCAGCCCCACTGCCGCACACGGGACAATAGCCCAGGTAAAGTCGGTAAAAAAGATTAGCAATAAATTTAATGTTGTAATAATACAACAGGATATTGCCAAGCAAGAAATAAATTTTTTTGCGTGGAAGCCACCGGCATACTGTCTCAACACTGCAAATGCTCCAAAAAACACTATTGTTTCCACCACATTTCCGAACAATATACCGATTAAGAGGAATACGCAAAATGAAAAAAACATTTCTTCAATCAGCTGTAATCCAAAGCAATATACCTTCCGCTCGTTTTCCTTTATGATGTCGGCTTCCACCATATACGCAACAATTTTATCTCTTAACATTCTTAAACATCTCAATTTCCTTTGGTGCTACAGGCTGATGTGCCAAAATACTTGATGTTGTATTTGCACTGTTGATGATTACCTTTTCTACTGTACTTTTTGTGATTTTGCATAGGTTTGTTTTTAGTGATGCCTTTAGTGATTTCATATCTCTCACCTCCTTCAATTAAATTTTACATCTTATAAATCAAAATAACAATAGCGTTTGTCAAAACGATGAATGAATTGTAAAAACGATGATTTTTTGGCAAAAAGCGTACAAATGTTCGATGTAGCAAGGGGGCTTATTTACACAAAAAAGCCTTTTCGGATAGTTTTGTTCTACACCGAAAAGGCCGATTTTTTTAATTTTTTAAATTTTAATGTTGACAAATAAAAAATTTCCGATTATTTTTCTTTCAAAAGCACGGCAAGCTGTATTTTCTGTGTAAGGTTTGTCATTCTTAAGCATATCGCAGCCAAAATTGCAACAAATACGCCAAGAACAATCAAAGCACTTACAGGACTTACCTCTGCAGTCAAAGTAAACAAGCCTCCCTTTACCATTGAGGCAAGAATAGGGTTAAGTATAAGCTGTGCACACACTGCCGACAATGCCAGTGCTATTACATACGCTATTAACAGCAGCAGCAGATATTCCAAAAAGATAATAACAAATATATGCCCGGTTTTGTAGCCAAGTGCCCTGTACAGAGCAAGCTCGTTTGTTCTGTTTTTAATACAGCCCGAAATAAATATTGAGAGGCCCATTATTGTCATTACCAAAAACACCGCCAAAACAATAACCATAATAACAAGCGACAGGTTAAAGGTGCTTAGGTCTATTCTAAAGCTGTTTTCGTAGGCAACGCCTCCGTATTTTTCACATTCATCAATAAGCTGTTGTTTATTTGTACCCTTTGCCAAAGCAAGGCTGTATGTTATGCTCTCGTTTTCGTCATCATTGCTTTTTTCGGAATATTTTAAAAGCTGGTCACAGCTTGTATATATGCACTGTGTATCAAGGGCAGGGTCGGTAACATCGTAGGTGCCGGCTACCCTTAGCTTGTATTGACTGCCGTTTTCATCAACAAAGCTCAGCTCCTTGCCCACAAAGCTTTTACAGTCCACATCTATACGCATTTGGGTTTGCGGGTCTTTATCGTGGTATATTTCCGGCATAAGCACAGCGTCCTTGTCTGTGTTTTTCAGCTGACTGCCCTTTGTAACCACAGGCTCATAGTCCATATGTAAATATGACAGGTTAACAGTTGAATTAAGAGTGTTGTCGGCAGAGGTCAGCGTTATGTCATATGGCGAAACGCTTATGCCCTCCACGCCGTCCATAGCCGCCAGCTTATCCTTTGCACCCTTGTTATTTATGCTTACATCTACCAGCAGCTCCCTATTGTAAGGGTGGTTGTTTACCTTTTGGTCCATATCTGTCCAGAGTCTGACAACTACAGATGAGGTAAGCAATATACATATAACGCAGATAGCGTTAAAAATTATAAACACTATGTTTCTTGCCTTTTGCTGAGTAACGGACGCCTTTATAAGCATTAAATAATTAACTGTTTTCACTGCTTTTCATCCCCCAATACGCCGTCCTTCATATAGTAAACTCTGTCTGCATACTCCAAAACGCTTTCGTTATGCGACACCACCATAATCCCCTTGCCCTGCTGTGCAAGCTCCTTTAGCAATGTAAATATAACTACCTCGTTTTCGCTGTCGAGGTTTCCTGTAGGCTCGTCTGCCAAAATAAAGTCGGGGTCATTTGCCAAGGCTCTGGCTACAGCCACACGCTGCTGCTCTCCGCCCGAAAGCTGTCTAGGGTAGTGGTCTGCACGCTCTGACAGTCCTACCACATCTATTAGCTCCTTTGCCTTTTTTTCCATTTCTGCCTTGTTTTTATACTCCGGGTTAATCAGCATTGGCAGCATTACATTTTCGTATGCCTTTAGCTGCGGGTTAAGGTGAAATGCCTGAAAAACAAAGCCCAGACTTTTTTGGCGTACATCTGCAACGGCATTTTTAGGCAGCTTTGAAACATCCCTTGAATTAATAAATATACTGCCGCTTGTAGGCAGGTCAAGCAGGCCTATCATTTGCAGCAGGGTACTTTTGCCCGAGCCGGAGTGTCCCATTACTACAATAAATTCCCCTTGGTTAATAGTAATACTTACCTCTTTTAACGCTGTTACCTTTTGGTTGTAAATCTTTACAAGGTCTTTTGCCACTATTGAGTTCATAAAATATCCTCCTTATTTTTATGCTTTTACTAATTTTCAAAATTTATTATATAGATTAAACGCTTTAAGCGTTCATAGCCTCCTGAGGCTGTATTTTTGCTATGTTGTACACCATTAT